>WNFL01013460.1_pt1 | contig 12519 bp, 8 predicted proteins | sample 5400361 | NCBI WGS metagenome assembly WNFL01 (sample SAMN13153351, study PRJNA577476) | soil metagenome | isolation source: 40 cm soil on Douglas fir-dominated hillslope | place: USA:California | collected 2013-09-17
CCCGCGACGGCGATGCCGAACTCGCTCAAGAGCCGGCCCGCGGTGCCCGTCAGGAACGCGAGCGGCGAAAACACCGCCACCAGCGCGATCGTCGTCGCGATGACCGCGAAGCCGATTTCGTTCGTCCCGCGCACCGCCGCTTCCTCCGGCTGTTCGTGCAGCTCTTCCTGGTGCCGGAACGCGTTCTCGAGCACGATGATCGCGTCGTCCACCACGATGCCGATCGCGATCGTCAGCGCGAGCAGCGTGAAGTTGTTGATTGAAAAACCCAGGAAATACATGATCGCGAACGTCGCGATGATCGAGGCGGGGATCGCGAGTCCCGGAATGATCGTCGCGCTCACGTTGCGCAGGAAGACGAAGATGATCAGCACGACCAGGATGGCGGCGATGAGCAGCGTGAGCCGCGCGTCGTCGATCGAGTGCGTGACGAACACCGACCCGTCGAACGCACTCTCGAGTTTGACCCCGACCGGCAGCGTCTGCTGGATCGCGGGGAGCTCGCCGCGAATGCTACGCGCGACATTGAGCAGGTTGGCCTTGGACTGGCGCACCACGCCGATCGCGACCGAGGGCGTGCCCTTCCACCGGAAGATCGAGCGATCGTCCTCGGGACCGAGCTCCACGCGCGCGACGTCCTTCAGCTTGATGAGCTGGCTGCCCCGGCTCGCCACGACCATTTCGCCGAATTCCTGCGGCGTTTTCAGCTCGCCGAGCGAGCGCACGGAGAACTCGCGCCGGGTGGATTCGATCCGGCCGGCGGGAATTTCGACGCTGCGCGAGACAATCGCGGTTTCGACGTCCTGCACCGTCAGGCCGCGCGCCGACAGCGCCTGCGGCTCCACCCATACGCGCATCGAGTAGCGGCGCTCACCGAAGATCTGCGCGCTGCCGACGCCCGGCAGGCTCTGGAGCCGCGCCTTCACCAGGCGGTCGGCAATGTCGGAGAGCTGCATCAGATCGTAGTTGTCGCTCGAGAGCGCCAGCCAGAAGAACGGCTGTGCATCGGCCGACTGCTTCGCGATCACCGGCTCGAGCACATCGACCGGCAAGCGGCCGCGCACGCGCGACACCTTGTCGCGCACGTCCTGCGCCGCGACGTCCACCGGCCGGTCGAGCGTGAACTCGAGCGTGATGTTGCTCGTCTGCTCCGCCGAGGAGCTGCTCAGCGTGCGGATGCCCTGAATCGTGGAGAGCTCTTCCTCGAGCACGTCCGTCACGGCGGTCTCCACCACTTGCGCGTTGGCGCCGGGGAGCACGGTCGTGACCGAGATGACCGGGGGATCGATGTCGGGCAGCTCGCGCACCGAGAGCCGCGTGTAGCCGATGATTCCGAAGAGCACGAGCGCCACCGACAGCATGCTGGCGAGGACCGGACGTCGTATAGCGGTTTCCGAGAGTTTCATACGCGACAGGTTTCCCAGGAAAGTGAGCGGGCCGGACAGTCCTGAACGTAACGGGACGTGTCTCGAGCGGGTTCCAAGTCTGTGCTGCTAGTACGTCGAAAAAGAACGCGGGAAATCGACATCATCGGGTCCCGTTTTTGTGCGAGTGGGACCCGAAGATATACCGAATCGCGAAAGCCCCGCAAGAGCCGCTCTAAACGTCATAGTCTCACTTTGGGGCGCGCCGCCACGCCACTAGGTTAGAAAGCGATGGGGAGGGCTGGCCGAATGGCTAAGGCACCGGTCTTGAAAACCGGCGGGCGCAAGCCCTTACAGGTTCGAATCCTGTGCCCTCCGTCGACCTTCCTGGAGAGGCCCGTATGATCGCCGCCGTTGCGTTGCTCGCGACTCTCGCCGCAGTGCAGACACCGTACGACACCGTCTTCGATCAGGTCCGAAGTCTAGCCTCCCGCTCTGATGCTGTCGCCCCCGTGCACGGCTTAATCCTGCATCGTGACGTGCTGGAGCTGCGGCTCGATTCCGGCTTCGCGTTTCAACTGACGCCGGTCGCCGGCCGCCCGGCCGGCATCGCATTCGTCGGATCGGGTTCGGTGTCGTTCGTCCCGCCGCTGCTCGTCGAGGAATTGAACCTGAAGCGCGTGATGGGAGACTCGACCATCACCGGGCCGATCACGGCCGCGGTCTTCCTGTTCGCGGACTCGACGGCGACGGAGCTGGCGCGCTCGCTCAAGTTCGGGCCGGCGCCCCAGGGCGCGCCCGATCCCGGCGGAGCCATCGGCAGCGCGCTCGACTTCATCGTGGACGGCCACAGCCACAGCGCCGACGAAAGTTTTCTCACCGCCCTCCTCAATCATGAGAACACGGGCTTCTTCGCCGCCTACATCCAGCGCAAGCGCGGCGAGAGTGTGATGATGGAGTTCGATCCCACCCAGCCGGAGGAAGTGACGCTGCTCCGACGCGGCAAGATGCTGGGGCAGCGCACGGAAACGGTGTGCCAGTTCCAGCGCGCCGAAGACCTCGGCCACGATGTTCCGGTGGACGCGAAAGAGCCCGAGCTGCTCGCGATCACGGCCTACACGATCGATGCGACCATCGACAAGAACTACAAATTTGCCGCGCGCACCGACATGCAGCTGGTCGTGCAGCACGACTCGATGCAGTGGGCGCCATTCTTCCTGTACGGCGAGCTCGATATCGACTCCGTGACGACGCCGGCCGGCGTGCCCCTCACCTTCTTCCACAAAAACAACCAGTGGGAGACATGGATACGCTTCCCGGCGCCGGCGGCCCCGGGAGACACGGTCCGCGTGCGCCTCGTCTATCACGGCAGCCTGATCACGTTCGGATCGGCGATGGAAGACTTTCTTCCGCCGTGGTGGGATCCGTCACGCCGCGAGCTGCTGCCCACACTCGACAGCTGGGCGTTCATCAAGGCGCCCAGCAATTGGTATCCGCGCTACAGCTCCGTCCAACGCGCGACGTTCGCGCTGACCTTTCACACGCCCAAGAACCTGAAATTCACCTCGATCGGGCGGCTGATCGATTCGACCACCGCTGGAGACGTCACGACAACGCGCTGGGCGAGCGAGATGCCCGCGCGCAACGTTTCGTTCAACATCGGCGACTTCGAACAGCTGGCGGTCAGAGATCCGCGCATCCCGCCGGTGACGGTGCAGGTCAACTCGGAGGCGCATCGCACCATCAGCCGGGTGTTCATCTCGGCCCGGCGGCCCGAAGAGTTCGTCGGGGCGGATATTGCCAACAGCCTCTCGTTCTTCACGCGTGCGTTCGGTCCCCCGCTCTTTCACCAGTACGTCGCCACCGAGATTCCCTACTACCACGGGGAAGCATTCCCGGGCCTCATCCATCTCAGTTGGGTGACGTTCCTGGGGATGCGCACGGACGGATCGGACGAAATCTTCCGGGCCCATGAGATGGCGCATCAATGGTGGGGCATCGGCGTCGAGCCGGCGACCTACCGTGATGCCTGGCTGTCCGAAGGGTTCTCCGACTTCGCGGGCATGTGGTACATGCAGATCGTGCTCCGGGACAATGAGAAGTACCTGAAAGCGCTGAAGGACGCCCGCCAGGAAATCCGGCGCGAACGCGGGACCGCCGCCCCCATCGGCCTCGGCCGGCGCGCGGGGCAAAGCTGGCGCGGCAACTACGAGCTCTCGACGTACAAGAAGGGGGCCTGGGTCGTCCACATGCTGCGCAACCTGATGCTGGACACGCGCAACATGAGCGAAGACCGCTTCACGGCCATGATGCGCGATTTCTACCAGACCTATCGCGGCAAGCGGGCCTCGACGGAGGACTTCCAACGCGTCGTCGAACACCACACCGGCATCCCCATGGACTGGTTCTTCAACGAGTGGGTCTATGGCACCGCGGTTCCGACCTATACCTTCTCCTGGAATGCGGAGCCGGACAGCAGCGGCTTCAAGGCGCATCTGCGGGTGCGGCAGAGCGATGTGCCGGACGACTTTGCGATGTACGTCCCCGTGCTCATCAAGTTCGCGCAGGGCGAAGCAATGGTTCGCGTCCTGGTGCGCGGCCCCACCACCGAGACGACGCTGAAGCTGCCCGCCGAGCCGACGACCATAGAGCTAAATCCGCTGGAGTCGGTGCTCGCGGAAACAAAGACCGAAGGATGGCATAATTGACCGAAGGCGGTCGCCGGGAAATGACGTTCCTGCTCGCCGGCGTGGAGCGGCGCGTGTTGCAGGCGCTCGCCGACCGCGTGCCGCGCACGATCCGCTCCAATCACCTTACGGCGATCGGCATCCTCGGCGCCGCGGGCGCCGGCGGGGCCTACGCCCTGACCCGCTACGACCCCGCCTGGCTCTGGGTCGCGAGCCTGATGCTGGGCGTGAACTGGGTGGGCGACAGCCTCGACGGCACACTCGCGCGCGTCCGCGGCACGCAACGGCCCAAGTACGGCTATTACCTCGATCATGTCGTCGACGCGTTCTCGACCGCCGTCATCGGACTCGGTATCGGCCTGTCGCCGTACGTGAATCTGGGTCTCGCCCTGGGGCTGGTCGTGGTGTATCTCGCGCTATCCATCAACGTCTATCTCGAATCGAGCGTGTTCGGCGTCTTCAAGATTTCCTATGGCCGCATCGGGCCCACCGAGGTCCGCCTGCTGCTCGTCTTTCTCAACACAGTGCTGGCGCTTGCGGCGTTCTGGGAGGTCAAAGGCCCATGGCCAATCAGGCTGGTTGCAAACTGGACGCTCGCCATTCTGCTGGCGGGGATGGTGGCGCTCTTCGTCGGGAGATTCGCCCGGAATCTCTACCGGCTCGCCAAGCTCGAGCCACAGCGATTCAGATGGTGGGAGTAGGGCTCGCCGCCCTGCTGCTGTGCGCCGCACTCCCCGCGTCTGCGCAGACCGTGCGCGGGCTCCTGACGGACAGTGTCAGCCGGTCGCCCCTGCCTGGGGCATTCCTCACACTCGTCGATGACAAAGGCGTCGAGCGCGCGCGGGTCATGACGAATCAGGCGGGCGAGTTCGTCCTGACTGCTCCGGCGGCGGGCAGCTACCGGCTGCGCTCCAAGCGTATCGGCTTTCGTCCCTATGTGTCTCCCGCGCTCACGCTGACGGCGGGCGGCACCAGCTCCTACAATGTCGTGGTCGACCCGATCCCCGTCGCGCTGTCGCAAGTCGTCGTGCAGGGCGAGCGGCAATGCGATGTCGAATCGGGTGCGTCGGTCGCCGCAGTGTGGGAAGAGGTCCACGAAGCGCTCGCGGCGGTGTCGTGGACATCGCGAGATCCTGGCTACTGGTACGCGATCGCGCGGTTCGAGCGAGAGACGACCCCGGGAGGACGTGCCCGCGGCCCCGACTCCACCTGGCGCGACGACGGATACCGCCGCGTCCCGATCCAAAGCGCTCCTCCCGCCCAGCTCGAGCGGGATGGGTTCGTCGTGGTCGATTCGGCAGGTTCGACGTATCACGGACCCGACGCAGACGAATTGATCAGTGACCCATTCCTGCGCACGCACTGTTTCGAGACGACGTCCGGGCGAGGAGAGACGGAGGGGCTCATCGGCCTCGCGTTCTCACCGGCTCGCGGCCGCACGCTGCCGGACATTTCGGGCACGCTCTGGATCGACCGCGCCACCGCGATGCTGCATCACCTCGACTTCAATTACACCCGTCTGCCGGAGGGGCTTGTCGCTCCTCGCGCCGGCGGGCGCATCGAGTTCCTGCGGGTTCCTTCCGGCGCCTGGATTGTGCGCGATTGGGTGATCCGGATGCCCCAGGCGGGAATGAAGCAGCAGCCCATGGCGCTGGGGCCGCAGCTCGAAGTCGTGGGATTCAAGGAGGTCGGGGGCAACGCGGTCGAGATCAAAACATGGGCCGGGATCATCGTCTATCGCTCCGACTCGGCGGTCGCAATCCTCGCGGCCGCGCCGCAGCCAACGGCGGTCCCGACGGAGCCGGTCCCGCCGCCCGCACCCCCCGCCGCCCCAACGCCGGCTCCGACTCGTTCGCGCATGCGCGACGCCAATCTGATCGAGCGACCGGAAGTCGAGTCGTCGACGGCGATGGACGCGTATACGCTGGTGCAGCAGGCACGGCCCATCTGGCTCCACCAGCGTGGCGCGATCAGCCTCCGCGACCCGACTGCCGGCGTCGTCCAGATCTATCTGAACGGACAGCAGTACGGCGACGTGAACCGGCTGCGCGAGATCAACACGCAGGACATCCGCGAGCTGCGGTTCCTCGGAGCGGCCGAGGCGCAGATGCGGTACGGCGTGGGCCACGCCGGCGGCGTCATCGAGGTCGTGCTGAAGTGATCAGAGCGGTGACGCTCGCCAGTCTGCTGGTCGGTGTGATCCAAACTCCCGCGGCGCAGCGGCCGCTCCGGATCGATTATACGATCGCGCTGCCACAGGTGACATCGCATCTGTATTCCATCACCATTGCGGTGGCTGGGCTTGCGGGTCGGCCGGTGAATCTGCAGATGCCGGTTTGGTCCCCGGGCCGCTATGGCCGGATGGATTTCGCCAAAAACGTGCAGGAGTTTGCGGCGAGCGGGACCGACGGGAAGCCGCTCCGCTGGGACAAGGTCAACGGCTCGCTGTGGCGCGTGTTTCCTGCGGCGAGCCGCGGGATGCGCGTGACCTATCGCGTGTTCGCGAACGCGCCGATGTCGGGCACGTTCTCGGTGCTGGACAGCGCGCATGCCAACTGGAACGGCGGGTCACTGTTTATGTACGTGGAGGGCCACAAGCAGGATCCGGTGTCGCTGACCGTCGAGCCGCCGGAGCACTGGACGATCATGAACGGCGCCGTCACACGCGAGGGCCAGCGCCAGTTTCAGTTCCCCAACTACGACCTCCTGATCGATACGCCCACGGAAGTGGCGCCGGCGGGAGCACTCATGCTGGACTCGTTCGTCGTGGACACGCGCACTTATCGGGTGATGGTCCACCACAACGGACCGGTGTCCGCCGAGACGCGCGCGCGCTTCGTCGGCGACGTCGAGAAGATCGTCCGGTATGAGAATTCCGTCTTCGGCCCACCGCCGCTCGAGGAGTACACGTTCCTCTTCAACATCGGGTTCCCCGGCGGCGACGGGATGGAGCATTTGTACTCGACGCAGATTCAGAGCCGGCGATTCTGGACCGATACCGCCGCGCTGCTGCCCGGCATCGGCTCTGCGGCGCACGAATACTTCCATGTCTGGAACGTCAAACGGGTGCGGCCGGCGGCGCTCGGCCCGTTCGACTACACGCGCGAGCAGTACCAGCCGTCGTTATGGGTGGCCGAGGGGTGGACGCAGTACTATGGAGAGGTCGCGCTGCATCGCGCCGGCATCGAGGACTCCGCCGCGTTCTACCGCAGCATGGCCGCGCTCATGCAGGACAATCTCACCGCCCCCGGCCGCACGATGACGTCGGCGCGCATGGCGTCGTTCTCCGCGCCGTTCTGGGATGGGGCCCCGCAGGCCCAGCCGACGAACTTCCGGAACACATTCTTCGACTATTACACGAAGGGCGCGGGGTTGGCGGCCTATCTCGACCTGTTCATTCGCAATCGCACCAACAACGCGAAGTCGCTCGACGACGCGTTCGACAACCTCAAGCAGCGGTCGTGGAATGCAGCCAAGGCGTCATACTATTTGCAAGGTCGGGGCTACACCGAAGACGACGTCGAGCAGGCGGTGAGCGCCGCGGCGGGCATCAACATGCACGACTGGTTCGAGCGTCATGTCGGCGGGACTGAGGATATGGATTACGACGAGGCGCTGGGGTGGGCGGGACTCAAACTGGTGCGGCCCGACAGCGGGCAGTGGCGGATCGAGGCGCTGCCGGAAGCGACCCCTGAGCAGCTGCGGGTCAGGCGCGGCTGGGCGAGCGGCGCCCGGGGGGGGGAGCCGCGAATGCCACGGTGACCGCCCACCGCTCGCAGTCCTGCTCTGACTTCTTGGCGGTGCTCCCCCCCCTGCTGCGCTGAGATTCGCTCCGCAGCGATTGCACGGCGTCGAACAGCCGTTTCCGGATCGCAGAGATCTTCGACGGCGGCACGGCAAGCACGAGCCTCGCCAGCAGGGCCGCCTCCTTGGCGCCGGCGGGGCGCGACATCAGCTCCTGCTTCGCCTGCTCGAGCACCGTCGCAGCCACCGCGCGCCGGGCGCTTTTCCCCTTTTGCGCCGTACCCTGGATCTGTTGCGAGATGCCCACGTACCACTTCTCCACGGCCCCGCGGTTCTTGCGTTTCTCCTTCAGCACGAGCAGGCCGGACCGTTCCAGCGCAGCGACGTGGTGATAGAGTCGCGTCGGCGGCTGGCCGAGGATGTCCGCCACCTGCTTCGTCGTCTTGGGCGCTTCGGCGAAGAGCTCCATCATCCGCAGGCGTAACGGGTGCGCGAGCGCGCGGAGATCGGCGACGTTGCGCTGCAGGACAGGCGCGCCCGCGGACGGGCGTGATCGCGACCGGGTCATACCGCGAAGTCTATCCCCCGCGTCTCCCACTTGCCACCGGTCCGTCCATTGTTCAATATTATTTGAACAATAGACCGTCCGCAAGAATGGGAGACTATGCCTGTGACCATCGATGGGGTGTTCGTCGTCAGCCTGCTCGGAGTCGCGTCACTCTACGAGCATTTTTACTTCTGGCCGCGGTTTCGCGCCGATGTAGCGGCGGAGCGTCCCGCGGCGCGCACCCACGCCTACCGCCGGGGCGTGCTCGGCCAGTGGCTGCTCACCATCGCCGCCTTCGCGATCTGGACGTCACGCCAGCGGCCCTGGGCCGCGCTGCGGCTCACCCTGCCGCAGGGGTGGCGCCTGGCGCTCGGCCTCGGCTTTGTCCTGGCGGCGGTCGCCTTGCTCGCCCTCCAGCTGTGGTCCGCCGGCCGCCTCTCCCCCGAGCGGCGCGTCGCGGCGCGCCCCAAGCTCGGGAGCGTCGCGTTCATGCTGCCGCACACGGCCCGCGAGCAGCGGTGGTTCGCCACGCTCGCGATCACCGCCGGCTTCTGCGAAGAGCTGCTCTACCGCGGCTATCTCCCCTGGTTCTTCGCGCCCTGGCTCGGCCCGGTCGGCGCGATGATTCTGGTGGTCGCGGCCTTCGGCCTCAGTCACACGTATCAGGGACGCAAGGGTGCGATCAAGGCCACGCTGGCGGGCGCGGTGATGGCCGCGATCGTGTTGTCCACCGGCTCGCTCATCCCCGCGATGATCGTGCATGCACTGATCGACATCGGCGGCGGGACGGTGGGCTACTGGCTATTGCGTGAGCAGGGACAGCCACAGACGTCGAACTCTTCACTACTGAGTTCAGAGGCCCCAGACGCTAGCGGTGCATTCCGGCGGGGCGGTTGAGCATCGCGATCAACGCGGGCGCGCCAGAGCGGCCGAACAGGTACCACGTCATGCCACGTACGGCGAACCATGCGCAGAACGCGAGGCCGAGCGTAGCCCCAAGGCCGAACGTGATGCCTTGCTGAGCCAGCCATGGCGTGATTGTGTCGACCAACGAACGGTACAAGAAGAGCACTTGGAACATCGCGACCACGATTTGCACCAGAATCATCTGCACGATCTGGCCAATCTGTTTCGCCGCGATCGCGTCCTTCAGCACTTGAATGCACGCGAAGCTGCCGGCGATAATGACCGTCAGGAAAACCCACAGCACCACGACGAGCGCGATCGGGTTGACTGTGACGCCGGTCAAGTCCGCCAACAGCTCGCTCATCGTGGGACGCAGCGTAACCGTGAAGATCGTCGCTTCGACCGCGGACCAGACGATCAGCAGGACGAGGGCCCACGGAACAAGAGGCCGAGGGGATGTCGCGTCGAGCATACGAGGCCAATTGTGATAAGCGCAATCGACCAAGTCAAGCAACCGCTGGCAGGGTACCCAAGCAGCATTGAAGCCGGTAAGTTCAAGCGCCGCATGTTGGGAGGGGTGGCCGAGTGGCTGAAGGCGGCGGTTTGCTAAACCGTTATAGGGCCTTAAAACCCTATCGGGGGTTCGAATCCCCCCTCCTCCGTGCTAAAGAATGTCCAATGATCAATGTCCAGTGATCAATGATCATTGATCATTCGACGTGATCATTCCTCCATAGTCGGCCAGTCCGGATCCGATCCCGCTGTCCTCCGAATGGGTTGTATTGTGCGCAGCTGCGGGGCGCGCGCGGCGGCGTTGCCACCGCACCCAGCGTGGCGGCACTGCCACGGCGGGCTCGCGCACCAGTCTCGCCGCCCCACGCGCATGAAGGCACAGACATTGCCGCGATCCTAAGCCTCCGGGACCCACTTTTGTCCGGAGGATGCAATGCGCTCGAAGCTCCTGCTCGGCTTACTCTTGCTCGCTGGCTGTGAGCGCGTCCAGCCGCCGGTCGCGCCGCAGCAGTTCGGCGCGTTCACGTCAGACAGCGGCTCCGGCCGCATCGCGTTCGTGAGCGACCGCGACGGCAACAACGAGATCTACGTCATGAACGCCGACGGCAGCGGCGTCACGAGACTGACCGACAACCCGGCCGCTGACGGGGATCCCGCCTGGTCGCCCGACGGCACGCGCTTGGCCTTCACGAGCACGCGCGACGGCAACTCCGAGATCTATGTGATGAACGCCGACGGCAGCGGGGTGACCCGCCTGACCAGCGACCCGAACCGGGACGGGCATCCCGCGTGGTGCGGCACGAGGATCGCGTTTCAGAGCGATCGCTACCTCCCGCCGTTTTACGACATCTACGTCATGAACGACGACGGGACCGGGCCTACTCGCCTGACCATCACCAACGCGTCCTCCGACGAGTACCCTGCGTGGTCGCCCTCCTGTAGTCGGATCGCCTACAGCTATGACGCGAACAGCTCGACGGCCTCGATCAACGCCATGAACGCGGACGGTTCAGGCAATCACACGGTGATCTCCGGTGCCGGCCAGAACAACTCCCCCGCTTGGTCGCCCGACGGGACGCGGCTCGCGTTCACGAGCAGGCGCGACGCCGACCAGCCGCCGGTCCCACTGGAGATTCGCGAGATCTACGTCGTGAACGCGGATGGGAGCGAGACACGGGTCACGCACACGGACGTCAATGCGTGGAACGTGCAGCCCACGTGGTCGCCCGACGGCACCCAGATCGCGTTCCAGAGCAACCGCGATGGCCGCAATGCGATCTATGTCATCAATGCGGACGGGACCAACCTCACGCGCCTGACCAGCGACTCCGCGGGCGATGCGCAACCGGCGTGGTTCGCCATTGCGAACCCACCACCGAACCAGCCGCCGGTGGCGAACTTCAGCTCAAGCTGTAGCCGGTTGACCTGCAGCTTCTATAACATGAGCAGTGATCCGGACGGCTGGATCGTCGCCTACAGCTGGACCTTTGGGGACAGTGGGACGTCGACCGTGCCCAACCCCTCACACACCTATGGGTCTGGGGGCAGGTATACGGTCACGCTCACGGTGACGGACAACCAGGGCGCGACCAACTCGGTCTCTCATGCGGTGACGGTCGCCGCTCCGAACCGGCCGCCGGTCGCGGGGTTTACGTCGAGTTGCAGCGGCCTCAGTTGTGCCTTCACCAGCACCTCGACCGATCCCGATGGGAGCATCACCGTCTACCACTGGACCCTTGGTGACGGCAACACGTCCACCGCCCAGAACCCGTCGCACACCTACGCGGCCGGCGGCACCTACTCCGTCACCCTGACCGTGACCGACAACCAGGGTGCCACCAATTCTGCGTCGAACAACGTGACGGTGCCGCCACCGCCGCCCCCGAGCGGCCGCATCGCGTTCGTGAGCAACCGCGACGGTAACAGCGAGATCTACGTGATGAACGGGGACGGCACCGGCCTCACACGCCTAACCGATGACCCTGGAGTGGATGTCTACCCGGCGTGGTCGCCCGACGGCAGCCGCATCGCGTTCACGAGCACCCGCGACGGCCATTACAACATCTACGTCATGAATGCCGACGGCTCGGGCGTCACCCAGCTCACGACATCGACCGGCTCGGTCGGCAGTCAGGCGCCGGCGTGGTGCGGCACCCAGATCGCCTACATGAGCGACGACTATATCACACAGTTCCCCGACGTCTACAGCATGAACGACGACGGCACCGGCCAAACCCGCCTGACGATCAACAACGCCAGCTTCGACGAGTTCCCCACGTGGTCGCCCGACTGCGCGCGGATCGCGTACTCGATTGACCCGGACGGTTCCGCCGCCTCGATCTCCGTCATGAACGCAGACGGAACGGGCGATACGGGTCTCGTGACTGGCCCCGGCCACAACAAGCACCCCGCCTGGTCACCAGACGGGACGCGGATCGCGTTCATCAGCGACCGCGACACACCGGGAAACAGCAACGAGATCTACGTGATGAACGCAGATGGGACGCAGCAGACGCGGGTGACCGCGGGCAGCGCGTTCCATCTGTACGCGTTTCCAGCCTGGTCGCCGGACCAGACACAGCTCGCGTTTCAGGCCTTTGCCGTTCCCACGCCGGGGATCTACGTCGTGAACGCGGACGGAAGCGGCGTCACACTGTTTGCCGATAGCGCGGTGAGCCGCCCCGCGTGGTTCGTGCCGGGAGTCAACCGCTAACGGGTGCGCTGTTGCGGCGGGGGGAATCGGCGTAACTTCCCCCGC
>WNFL01036273.1_pt1 | contig 12517 bp, 13 predicted proteins | sample 5400361 | NCBI WGS metagenome assembly WNFL01 (sample SAMN13153351, study PRJNA577476) | soil metagenome | isolation source: 40 cm soil on Douglas fir-dominated hillslope | place: USA:California | collected 2013-09-17
CGCTTCCTGCCGATCGTGACCAAGGTGACGCGCAGAAACGGGCTGGCGCAACAGTACGACGGCCTTGCACAGAACGCGCAATCGCTCGGCTTGGTCAAGGAGGATGCCAGCATCGAGCACCATGTAACCAGCAAGGCGCTGGACGGACTCTTCATGATGATCGGTGACGAAGAGAAGAAGATTCGCACCAACCCGGCTGCAACGGGTAACGCTATCCTGCAGAAGGTGTTCGGCTCCCTCTGATTCGATGGCCGGCGACTGCCCTTTCACCGACGGCAGCCCCGATCTGATCGGGTATGCGTCCTTACCTCACCGTTCCACCTGAAGAGGTTGAAATCACCGCGACCCGCGCTCAGGGCGCCGGCGGGCAGAACGTCAACAAGGTCGCCAATGCCGTCCACCTTCGCTTCGATATCGCCGCCTCGTCGCTGCCGGAGGCGGTGCGCGGGCGGCTTTTGAAACTCGGCGACCAGCGCATCAGCAAGGACGGCGTGGTCATCATCAAGGCGCAGGAATTTCGCAGCCTGGAGAAAAATCGCGTGCAGGCGCTGCGCAGGCTGCACGAGCTGATCGCCAGCGTCGCCGTGCTGCCCAGGAAGCGCCTGGCAACACGACCGACCCGAGCTTCGAAAGCAAAGCGGCTGGACAGCAAGGCGCGTCGCAGCACGATCAAGTCCGGGCGAGGCAAGGTCGTCGAATGAGAGACTCGCCACCACGGCGGCGCAGGCTCATGGTCGATTGCGAAAGCAGCAGAACAACCGGCGATCCACAAGCCTGCAGGCTCAGGGCTTGGGCGCGGGATGGATGTTGTCGACCCAATACACCTCTTCGGGCTGCTCTGCGACGGGAATGTCCAGATTGACCACCACGGGTTCCTGACCGCTGCGCACGAGCACGCAGGATAGGGGCTCATTGTCGTCTGCGTTGATCTCCTGATGCGGGACGTACGGCGGCACATGGATGAAATCGCCTGGACCCGCCTCAGCGACAAACTCGAGGCGATCGCCCCAGCGCATACGGGCGCGCCCGCTGACCACATAGATCACGCTCTCGACGGGCCCATGATGGTGAGCGCCGGTCTTGGCCTTGGGATGGATGACAACCGTTCCCGCCCAGAGCTTCTCGGCGCCCACGCGCGCGTGGGTGATCGCTGCGGCGCGACTCATACCGGGCGTCTGCGGCGTGTTCAGATCGAGTTCGTCGCTGTGCACCATACGCACGCCGTGATTGCGCCACTTCGATTCAGATGGTTGATCCACAGCAAGTCTCCAAGGCTGTCACAGCAACGCAATTGTCCCAAGGATAGCTCCCAGCGATGTGCTCCCGAATCAGGTCGAGGCTTGACAAGGCTGTGTGACAACTGTACAGTTCATATATGAAGAAAGCAGCCGCACGATCCGTCAAGACAGCCGGGCCGACGGGCGCGGCCGCCGAACACCTGATGTTCTCGCTGATCGCCGCCGCCCACAGCGTGGAGCAGCGAGTGGAAGCGGCGATGGAGGATGTGGGGCTGTCGAGCGCGAAGTTCTCGGCGTTGACGCACCTGGTCGACGCCGGCGAGGCGCTGAGCCTTAGCGAGTGCGCCAAGCGGATGACCTGCGTGCGGTCGAACATCACCCAGCTGATGGATCGGCTCGAGGCCGAAGGGCTGGTCAGGCGTGTGGACGATCCGAACGATCGTCGCGGCGTGCGCGCCTCGGTGACGCCGCTCGGTATCGAGCGCCAGGCAGCGGGAGCGAAGCAGATGGCTCAGGTCCATAAGGAATTCGCGAAGACCCTGGCCGGCGCGGATCGCGACGCGCTGGTGCGGGTGCTGGGGTCGATCCGTTAGCTTTTTTTTCGGCAAGACGTGCATATATGAATCATGCAGTACAGAAGAGTTTCACACAGCAACCTAAGGAGAGCACGATGAAGAACATCTTGTTGGTTACCAGCAGCCCGCGTGGCGAGGAGTCGTACTCCCAGCGCGTCGCGCGCGAACTCGTCGACGATCTGGTCGCTCGCAATCCGGGCGCGCGCGTAATCGTGCGCGATCTGACGAAGCAGCCGCTGCCGCACGTGAGCGCGGCGTTCGCCGTCGGACGCGCATTGCCGCCCGAGAAGCGCAGCGCCGAGGAGCGCCAGGCGCTGGCGGTGTCCGACGCACTGATCGACGAGCTCCTTGCCGCCGACGCGATCGTGATCGCGGTACCGATGCACAACTTCGGGATCCCTTCGTCGCTGAAGGCCTGGATCGATCACATCGTCCGGGCGGGGCGCACGTTCTCGTATTCCGAGAAGGGGCCGCAGGGCCTGGTCACCGGAAAGAAGGGCGTGCTCGTCCTCGCGCGCGGCGGGATCTATTCCGACGGACCGATGAAGGCCGCCGACTTCCAGGAGCCGTACCTGCGCTTTGTGCTCGGCTTCATCGGCATTACTGACGTCGAGGTCGTACGCGTCGAGGGTGTGGCGTTGGGCGAGGAGGCGGTCACCCGGGCCCTGCGCTCCGCGCGGGAGCGGGTGAACGCGATCGTGCCCTGGATCGCTGCCGGGGCCGCGCACGGCGCTCGTGCCGCCGCCTGAGCGCACAGGCCGACGCGCCGCCGCCGGCGCGGCGCGCGGCCTCGAAAACGGGTCCATTCGTCTCCATCGTGCAGGCTGGGGAGCGTGACCGGTTCGCCCTGGTCGGAAGATAATGTAAGGACGCCCGTCGAGGCGGGCGGCAAGCGGCAACCGCGGGCACTATGGTCTTGCCGTTCTTTCGGGGCGTCTCGTTGAAGACCACGTGGGCGCCCCCATGTACCGTTTTTGTGCGAAGGGCACCCGCGCATGGGACCACGCGACCTGTCGACCTGGATGTGGGGCGATGCTCTGTCCTTGCTGGAGCAGGCTGAACGGCTGCACCGGCAGTTCGTGCGCGCCCACGTTTCGGAAGCCCAGTGCTGGGAGCCGCCCATCGACGTGATGGAGAGCGAGGGCGCGGTGATCGTGCAGGTCGCCCTGCCGGGCGTGCCCGCTGCGGCCGTCGTGGTCGGATTCGACCCGTGCGGCATCACGGTTTCCGGCATCAGGGCCTTCCCCGCGGGCCGGGCGGCGCGCATCCACCGGATCGAAATACCCTATGGCCGGTTCCAGCGCCGTATTGCACTGCCGATGCACGCCCTTGAGCCGGCCGGCCAGGAACTGATCGACGGTTGCCTGCTGCTGACATTCAGCAAAGTGAAGGGGTCCCGATGAAGCATCCGCTGTCGCGGCAACAGATGTGGTCCGGCGAGGGCGGCGCGCGTGCTGCCGGAAGCGGGCAGCCAGTCGCGGCGCAGCCCGGCGCAGTCACCAGGCCCCTGCCCAAGGACGCGCTGATCGTGATCCCCTTGCGCAACGCGGTGCTGTTTCCCGGCGTGCTCTCACCTATGACGGTGGGTCGGCCGATCTCGGTTGGGGCCGCGCAGGAAGTCGTCAAGCGCGAGTTGCGGGCGGGATTTCTGCTGCAGCGCGACCCCGAGAAAGCCGATGTCGTGCCTTCCGATCTGTACTGGGTCGGCACGGCGGGCCCGATCGTGCGCTACATCACCGGACCGGAAGGCACCCATCACCTGGTGGTGCAGGGCGAGTCCCGCTTCCGGGTGCTGGAATTCCTGGAGGGCTGGCCCTTCCTGGTGGCGCGGGTCGCGATGATCGAACAGCCCCCGGCCGAGGGGCCGGAGGTCGAGGCGCGCTTCCTGCAGCTCAAGGAGCGGGCCATCGAAGCGATCGGATTGCTGCCCCATGTGCCGGACGAACTGGTCGGGGTGGTGCGCGGCATCGAATCGGCTTCGGTGCTGGCCGACATCGTCGCCAACCTGATCGACGCGAAGAACGAGGAGAAGCAGGACATTCTGGAGACCTTCGACCTCGTGCGGCGCCTGGACAAGGTGATCGCGCTGCTGTCGGCACGCGTCGAGGTGCTGAAGCTTTCCAAGGAGATCGGCGAAAAGACCCGCGCGCAGTTCGACGAGCGCCAGCGCGAGCACGTGCTGCGCGAGCAATTGCGGCAGATTCAGAAGGAGCTGGGAGAAGGCGAGGAGAATGCCGCCGACCTCGAGGAGCTCAGCAAAGCGATCGAAGCCGCCGGCATGCCCGCGGAGGTGCTGAAGCATGCCGAGAAGGAGTTCAAGCGCCTGCAGCGCTCGGGCGAGGGCGGCGCCGAGTACTCGATGCTGCGCACCTACCTGGAATGGCTGACGGAGTTGCCCTGGAAGCCGGCACCGCAGCAGCCGATCGACCTGGCCGAAGCGCGGCGCGTGCTCGACGAGGACCATTTCGGCCTGGACAAGATCAAGCGGCGCATCCTGGAGTACCTGGCGGTTCGCAAGCTGAACCCGGAGGGCAAGAGTCCGATCCTGTGCTTCGTCGGTCCGCCCGGCGTGGGCAAGACCTCGCTCGGGCAGTCCATCGCCCGCGCCACCGGGCGCGTATTCCAGAGAGTCGCTCTGGGCGGCGTGCACGACGAGGCTGAAATGCGCGGACACCGGCGCACCTACATCGGGGCCCTGCCGGGCAACATCATCCAGGCGATGCGCCGTGCCGGCACGACGCACGCGGTGCTGATGCTCGACGAGATCGACAAGACGGGAGCCGGGGGTTTTCACGGGGATCCGGCCAGCGCGCTGCTGGAGGTGCTCGATCCGGAGCAGAACCACAAGTTTCGCGACAACTACCTGGCGGTGGACTTCGACCTGTCGCGCGTGATGTTCATCTGCACGGCGAACGTGCTCGACACGATTCCGGGGCCGCTGCGCGACCGGATGGAGATCATTCAGCTGCCCGGATACACCGAGGAGGAGAAGATCGAGATCGCGCGGCGCTACCTGGTGAAGCGCCAGCTCGATGCCAACGGCCTGAAGCCCGAACAGGCGAGCCTCACGGACGCAGCCCTGGCGGCCATCGTGCGCGACTACACGCGCGAAGCGGGCGTGCGCAACCTGGAGCGCGAGATCGGCTCGACGCTGCGCCACGTGGCGATGCGAATCGCGGAGGGGCAGGCGCAGCGTGTCGTGGTGGATGCGCCGGACCTGGCGTCAATCCTGGGTCCGCGCCGCTTCGAGAACGAGCTGGCGCTGCGCACGAGCGTGCCCGGCGTGGCCACGGGGCTGGCCTGGACGCCGGTGGGCGGCGACATCCTGTTCATCGAGGCCAGCAAGGTGCCTGGCAGTGGCCGGCTGATCCTGACCGGACAGCTGGGCGACGTGATGAAGGAATCGGCCCAGGCTGCGCTGACGCTGGCCAAGACATGGACGGGCGAATCGCTCGAGAAGATCGACGTGCACGTGCACGTTCCGGCCGGCGCGACGCCGAAGGACGGGCCCAGCGCGGGTGTGGCGATGTTCCTGGCGCTGCTGTCCCTGCTGACGGGCAAACCGGTGCGCTCGGATGTGGCCATGACGGGCGAGGTGAGCTTGCGGGGACTGGTGCTGCCGATCGGCGGGGTCAAGGAGAAGACGCTGGCGGCGCTGCGAGCCGGCATCCGCACCGTGATGCTGCCCCGGCGCAACCAGAAAGACCTGGAGGATGTGCCAGCCGAGGCGCGCGAGAAGCTGCAGTTCGTCTGGCTCGACCGTGTCGATGACGCCGTGCGCTGCGCGATCGGGGATCTGGAACCGGTGGCGAGGGTTTGAACGGCCGTACTTCGGGCGCGCGATCGAGTCCGGCCTTTTCAGGGCCGGCCACGCGAGCCGTCGGGTTCCTCGGGGCGCGCGATGTCGCGATGCGAGGCGGACTGCCTCGGCTCGCAACATGCGAAACGGACGTTCCAGGCCGGTACGAGATAAAGCGCGGCGTCCGACCACGTCGATTGCGTCAGGCAGCTAATCGCATGGCGATCCGCCGGGTCGTGCCTTCGACCGGCAGTACGTCGCCCCGGCGCAGACCGCCCATCAGGCTGGCCGGATCCGTTGGCGCCGCGGATTCGTGATCGGCGGGCCGGGTTACTGCGCGGTCTGCAGAAAAGACTGCGCATTGACGCCCATTTCCGAAGCACCTCGGTTGCTAACTCAAGTCTGAAGCAGCCGCGTCGATGCTCAGGAGTGGCATTAACAATTCGACCGACGCATCGTGGCGGATTCGATCAAGGCGTACCGATTGAAAGCCAAAATGAGACCGCTTCGTAGACTCCTCTGCGTGCTCGCCCTGCTGCCCCTGGGCAGCGCTCTGGCGAGCACGGCGACGAACACTCTTTCGGTGTCGGCGACGGTCAGCGCGGCCTGCACGGTCTCGGCGACCAATCTGGCGTTCGGCACTTACGACCCGCTCACCGGGACGCCGAACGACGCGACCTCGACCGTGAATGTCACCTGCACGCTGATGACCCCCTACAACGTCGGGCTCGACGCCGGCCTGGGGACGGGTGCGACCGTCGCGACCCGCAAGATGACGCATTCCTCCGACCTGTTGAACTACTCGCTTTACCAGGATGCCGCCCGCACGCAAGTCTGGGGCACAACGATCGGTACCAACACGGCGACCGGCACCGGCACGGGCCTCGCCCAGGCCTTTACGGTCTACGGCCGCATTCCGGCGGCCCAAAACGTCAACCTCGGCTCCTACGCCGACACGGTCACGGTGACCGTCACCTACTGATGCAGATGCGTCAGCACCTCATCGCGCTAGGGGTGTGCCTGGCGTTCAGTGCGTCAGGGCACGCCGGCGACCTGGCGGTGAATCCCGTGCGGATTACGCTGAGCGGGGACGTGCGCGTGGCGGCGGTAAACGTGCGCAACGCCGGCGCCGAGCGCATCGTTTTGCAGCTCCAGGCCCTTGACTGGTCGATGCACGATGGCGTCGAGGATTACACCGCGAGCGACGATATTCTCGCGACGCCGCCGGTGTTCGCGATCGAGGCGGGCCAGACGCGCGTGGTGCGCGTAGGCCTGGCGCGGCCCGTTGATCGCGCCAGCGAGCGAAGTTATCGGCTGTTCCTGCAGGAAGTGCCGGCCGCCGGAACGGAGTCAAACAGCGTTCGCGTGGCGCTGCGCATCGGCATACCGATATTCGTCGAACCGACCGTGCCTGCGTCGCAGCTGACCTGGCGTGCCACCCGCGCCGGCGAGCATGCGATCGTGCTGGAAGCTACGAACAGCGGCAACCTTCACTATCAGGTCGCCCAAGCGGTGCTCAAGCTGCCCGAGTCCGGCGCGGTCTGGGGACGCACGACTTCGGCCGGCTATGTGCTGCCGGGCGATGTGCGGCGTTGGCGTATCGAAAACGGCAACCCGATCGAGACGGACAGGCTCTATCTCGAAGTGTCGTCCGATCGCGGGCCGATTCATGCCGCCATTCCGATCGAGGCGCACTAAGTGGCGGGCGTTCGTTCTGTTCGCAGGCATCGCGAGCATCGGGCAAGCCCTGGCCGCGGATCCGGCGGCTCTGCCCACTCAGCCCGAGGCAGCTGACCTGGACTCGTTGCGGGTCGCGTTCGTGAGCACGGACGCCTCGCAAATGTGGCTCGACGCCCGCGTGAACGGCGTGGAGTTCACCGAAGCGAATCGCTACTTGAGGACCGCCGATGGGAAGCTCTTTGCGCCGACATCGGCTGTGGCGCAGTGGCGGGTTCGAGTGCCCCAGGGCGAGGTGCGAACGATCGACGGGCAAGCCTACGTTCCGCTGGACGCGATCCCGGGGTTGTGGCACCGCATCGATGACGCGAGCCAGCAGTTGATCGTCGAAGCCAAGCCAAGCGCGTTCGTAGCGAATGCGATACCCGGCATCGAAACCCAACCGATGGCGCTGTCTCCAATCGCGCATGGCGCTTTTCTGAACTACGACGCCCACGCGACGGCGCAGCGCGGCGCCGACGCGCTCGCGGGCCTGGTCGAGTTCGGTGTCTTCAACGTCTTCGGCGTCGGCTCGACCGCCTTTCTTGGAACGCGCAGTGCAAGCGAGGATCGCCTGGTCCGGCTCGATACGACCTGGACCCGCGATTTGCCGGATCGGATGGAGACGCTGCGCCTGGGCGACGGGATTACCCGTCCCGGAGCATGGGGGCAGACCGTGCGCTTTGGCGGTCTGCAGTGGGGCACCAACTTCGCAACGCGGCCGGACTTCGTGCCGTTTATCCTGCCCTCGGTGCGGGGGCAGGCGGCTGTGCCTTCGACCGTCGACCTGGTCGTGGACAACGCAAGACTGGCAACGACCAGCGTTCCGCCCGGGCCGTTCGAGCTCAACCGGATTCCGGTCGTAACCGGCGCGGGCGAAGTCCAGGTCGCTGTGCGCGATCTGCTCGGGCGGCAAACGGTCGTGACGCAGCCGTACTACGTGAGTCCGGCGCTGCTGCGCGAGGGTCGCGCAGACTATTCGGTCGAGGGCGGGTGGACGCGCGCCGATTTCGGGCTCGTGAACAACGACTACCGCGACCCGTTCGCGGCCGGCACGTACCGAGTGGGCGTCGCCGACGACCTCACCGTGGAAGGGCATGGCGAATTCTCGGGCCGCCAGCAGACGGCCGGTTTCTCGGCATCGAATCTCTGGTCGCATTTCGGTGTCGCCAACTTCTCGGTCGCGGAGAGCCGCAACGAGCGCGGCGAACTCGGCGCACTCGGACGGTTTCGAACGTCAGTCGCGGCAGTTGAGCGTTGCCGCACAGACACAGTGGACGACCGGCAGCTTTGCGCGGCTCGGCTTGCCTGCCGATCGGCCGGCTCCGCGCCAGCTGACAGTGGCGCGCGTCGGGTTTTCGCCCAGCGGTCGCGATTCACTGGCGGTCGGTTATCTGGTCCAGAACGATCGCGGGTCAGGACGCACCAAGGCGCTTACCGCGTCGTACAGCACGCACATCGCGCGCGATGTTTACGTGTCTCTCTTCGCCGTCAGTACGCTCGCCGGCGGGTCGAGCACGACCGCGGGCATGGTGCTGACCATGCCGCTTGGCGTGCGCACCGCAGCGAGCGCCGGATGGACCCGGCAGGCTGGCCATGATGAAGAATATGCACAGCTTCAGCGCAATGTGACGGCGGGCAACAGCGTTGGCTACCGCTTGCTCGCCGGCCAGGCCGGGGGACCACACGAGGAAGCGGGAGTCGTCCTGCAGACGGATGTTGCCGTGCTGGGAGCCGAGGCCGGACGTGCCTTCGGAGTCGGCGTGCGTTTTTCGAGGCGCATCGACGACAGCTTTGCGGTCGTCAAAGTGGCCGACTATCCGGGGGTGCGGGTCTATGTCGAAAACCAGGAAGTGGCGCGCACCGATGCGGGCGGCGTCGCGTTCCTGCCGCAGCTGCGGCCGTATCAGCGCAACCAGGTTCGCATCGACGAGCAGGACCTGCCCTTGGAGGCGGAGGTCGACGCACTCGGCATCACGGTGACTCCCGCCTATCGAAGTGCGGCGTTGGCCGAATTTCCGGTGCGCCGCGGCGACGGCGCGGTTCTGCAGATCGTGCTCGACGATGGGACCCCGTTGCCGGCTGGCGCAACCGTACACGTTCTCGGGCGCGAAGCGGCCTTCCCGGTCGCGATGCGAGGCGAGGCCTACGTGACCGGTCTGGAACGCCACACGCGCCTGGTCGCACGCTGGAACGGACAGACGTGCGAGCTGGCCGTTGCGCTGCCCCAGCCGGCTGGCCCGCTGCCGCGCATCGGCCCGCTGCCGTGCAGCGGGGTGCGGCCATGAAACGCTTGCTGCTGGCGATGCTGCTGGCTGCGGCCGGCCTGGACGCGCACGCGCAGACCTCGTGTTCGGTCAGTCCGAGCGCGGTCAGTTTCGGTGTCTACAATCCGTTCGGGACGACCGCGCTCGATTCGACCGCCAACGTTCAGGTTACGTGCAGCTTGGCGGGCGTGGTCGCCGTTTTAGTGAATTACACGATTCAGCTGAACGGCGGCGGTTCGGGTTTTTCACCCAGGAAAATGCAAAGCGGCGCCAATGCGCTCAACTACAACCTATACACGGACAGTGCGCACACGATCATTTGGGGCGATGGAACTGGCGGCACGGCGACCGTGGCCGACAGCTACATAGTTTCGCTGACTCCTGGCGTGCGCACCTACACCGTGTACGGCAGGACGGTTGCCTCTCAGAATGTTCCCCCCGGCTCCTACGCCGATACGATCACGGTGACAGTCAATTACTGAGCCGGCCTTGCGCCGCTGCCGCTCGTCGCGGGCAGCCGACGGGAGGGCATCGGCCATCGCGAGCGCAAGTGGCGTTCACTAAAGCCTGCACTTTCAGGACCGCCCACGCAGGCGGTCGGGTTCCGCCGCCCGGTCCGCCGATTCGGATGAGTCCGTCCGTGCGGCCTCGTTCTCGCCCCACATCGCATTGAGCACCGCCAGAAGCACCGCGAAGCCGACACCGAGCATCCACGCGAAGTACCACATCGTCACCTCCAGTCGGCAACCAGCCGCCGGCGATCCGTATCAGTAGGCGCCGTGTTCATTTTTGCGGACGTAATCGGCCGTCACCTTTCCGCGCATCACGCGGTAGGCCCATCCGGTGTAAAGGATGATCAGCGGCATCAGAATCAGCGTGGCCCAGAACATCAGCCCGAGGGTCAGGTGGCTGGAGACGCTGTCCCAGACCGTCAGACTGGCGTTCGGCATGCTGGAGGAAGGCATCACGAACGGGAACATCGTGGCCCCGGCTGTGCCGATCACGCCGACGATGGATAGCGAGGAGGCGACGAACGCGGCCAGCGTGCGTCGCGCCATCACCAGCAGCGCGCCGAGCAGCGCGCCGGCAACCCCGAGCGAGGGCAGCAGCCACAGCAGCGGTTGCCTGGCGTAGTTCGCCCACCAGGCGTTCGCATCGCGCACGACGACCTTGGCGAGTGGATCGGGCGCTGCCGCCGGGTCGACTGCCGATGCCAGCATGAAACCCTGGATGCCGCCTGCGCGCAGCCAGATCCCCGCCGCGACGAACGCAAGCGCCGTCACGGCAGCCGCGCCCAACGCCCAGCGCATGGCCCGCTGCTGGATCGCGCCCTCGGTGCGGTGCACCAGGTAGGTGGCGCCGTGCATCGTGATCATCGCGCTCGAGACCAGGCCGGCCAGCAGTCCAAACGGGTTGAGCAGCTGCCAGAACGTGCCCGTATAGGTCGACACCAGCCGGTTGTCCAGCCCGAACGGCACCCCCTGCAGCAGGTTGCCGAACGCCACGCCGAAGATCAGCGGCGGCACCGCGCCCCCCACGAACAGCGCCCAGTCCCACGCGCGACGCCAGGCCGGATCGTGGATCTTGCTGCGATAGTCGAAGCCGACCGGGCGGAAGAACAGCGCCCACAGAACGGCGAGCATCGCCCAGTAGAAGCCTGAAAAAGCGGTCGCGTACACCAGCGGCCAGGCCGCAAAGAGTGCGCCGCCCGCGGTAATGAACCAGACCTGGTTGCCTTCCCAGTGCGGTCCGACCGTATTGATCACCACGCGACGCTCCGAGTCGGTCTTGGCGACGAAGGGCAGCAGCGTTCCTACTCCCATGTCATGGCCGTCCATGATCGCGAAGCCCACCAGCAGGACTCCGATCAGCAACCACCAGATCACTTTCAACGTCGGGTAGTCGAGCATCGCAATCCCCTTGGGCCGTCAGGCGTGTGCCGGCCCGGCCGTCGCGGCCGGCTCGTTCAGATAGCGGCCGGTACCCAGACTTCCGGGTCCGAGCCGCGCGTACTTGACCATCAGGTAGATCTCGACAGCCAGCAGCAGAGAGTAAAAGCCAAGAAAGCCGGCGAGCGACCCATACAGGCTCGAAACGCTCAGCGTGGACACCGACTGGCTGGTCGGCAGAACCCCGTAGATCGTCCAGGGCTGTCGGCCGTATTCGGCGACGAACCATCCCAATTCGGCCGCCAGCCAGGGCGCGGGAAGCATCCACAGCGCCGACTTGAGCAGCCACGGTCGGGCGGTGCCCGGACTTCTCAGTGTGCTGACGAACGCCAGGGCAAACAGCGCCAGCATCAGGAAGGCGAGCCCGACCATCACGCGAAAGCCCCAGAACATCGGCGCAACGCGCGGTACCGTGTCGTTCATGGCCCGCTCGATCATCGCGGGCGTGGCCTGGCGCACATCGGCGACATACTTCTTCAGCAGCAGTCCGAAGCCAAGGTCGGCCTTGGCTCGCTCGAAGGTGCGCCGTGCGGATTCGTCGTCGTGGTTGCTGCGCAGCGCTTCGAGCGCTATCACGGCCTGCGCGCCGCGCTCGATCCGCTCGCGGTTCCTCGCCTTGATCTGGTGGATGCCCGGTAACTCGCGGCTGACGGAGCGGGTGCCGATCAGGCCGAGGAGCCAGGGGATCTCGATCTCCCAGTCGTTTCTCGACTGCGCTTCGTCGATCCAGGCGACGATCTTCAGGCCAGCCGGCGCGGGCTCCGTGTCCCACATCGCCTCCAGCGCGGCCATCTTGGTCTGCTGCGCTTCGCCGACCGTGTAGCCCGATTCGTCGCCCAGCACGATCACCGACAGCGCCGAGGCCAGCCCGAAGGCGGCGGCCACGCGGAAGCTGCGCTTGGCGAACTCGACGTCGCGCCCTCTGAGCAGGTACCAGCTCGAGATCGCCAGCACGAACGCTGCGCCGGTCACG
>WNFL01029811.1_pt1 | contig 12514 bp, 10 predicted proteins | sample 5400361 | NCBI WGS metagenome assembly WNFL01 (sample SAMN13153351, study PRJNA577476) | soil metagenome | isolation source: 40 cm soil on Douglas fir-dominated hillslope | place: USA:California | collected 2013-09-17
CCGAGCGCGACCAGCGACAGGTCCGCGAGCGCGTCGCCCCACTCGTAGCCGAGACCGCGCGCGGCGCAGCCCGTACACCAAAGCCCGTAGGCGAGAGTGAGCCGAGCGAAGCGGCGCGCGGAGAGCTCCCGCCGCAGCGAGAGAAACGCGACGAGCAGCACGGCGGCGGCCGCCGCACCCATGAACGCGCTCTGCGTCTCCAACTCGACCTCGCGACGTGCTTGTCTGACTACTCCTTCGGGTTTCTCGCCGTTCGCTTGACGGTCTCGGGCGGCGCGGGCTACGTTCGGTCGAGATGCGCGAAACGAAAGGGGATTCCGCCACGTGAGTCGGATCCTTCTCGGCGTCTCCGGAGGCATTGCCGCATACAAGGCGTGCGAGCTGGTGCGCCTGCTCGCCCAGCGCGGCCACGAGCTTCGGGTGGTTGCGACCGCGAACGCGCTCGAGTTCGTCTCGGCGCTCACGCTGCAAACACTCTCGGGCGCGCCCGTCCGCTCGGAGTTACTCGCTGCCACCGCCGAGTCCGAGATCTCGCACATCGAGCTCGCGGACTGGGCCGAGGTGTTCGTGGTCGCGCCCGCGACGGCGAACGTGCTGGCGAAGCTCGCGCAAGGCATCGCCGACGATCTCTTGACCACGATCGCGCTCGCGACGGTCGCGCCACTCGTGGTCGCGCCCGCGATGAACGTGAACATGTACCGGCATCCCGCGACGCAGGCGAACCTCGACGTTCTCGCCAAGCGCGGCGCGCGCATCGTCGGCCCGGGCAAGGGCGATCTCGCCTGCGGCTGGGTGGGCGAGGGGCGGTTGATCGAGATCGACGCGATCGCTGCGGTCGCGGAGGGCTGCGTCACCGAGCAGTCCCTGGGCGGCGAGGTCGTGCTGGTCAGCGCGGGCCCGACGGCCGAGCCGATCGACCCCGTGCGCGTGATCACCAACCGCTCGTCGGGCAAGATGGGCTTCGCCGTCGCCGAAGCCGCCGCGCGCCGCGGCGCCGAGGTGATCCTGGTCGCCGGCCCCGCGGCGCTGCCTACGCCGCACGGTGTACAGCGCGTGGACGTCGAGACGGCGCTGGAGATGCGCGAGGCGGTGCTCTCCGCGCTCGAGCGTGCGACGATCGTGGTGCTCGCCGCGGCGGTCGCCGACTACGCGCCGGCGCGCGCGCAGCAGAAGAAGCTGAAGCGCGAGAACGCCGACTCACTCACGCTCGAGCTGGTGCGCAATCCGGACATCCTCGCCGAGGTCGTGAAGCGCGGTGGCGGGCGCACCGTCGTCGGCTTCGCGGCCGAGACCGACCACCTGCTCGAGAACGCGCGCGGCAAGCTGGCGCGCAAGGGCTGCGATCTGATCGTCGCGAACGACGTGTCGCGCGGCGACATCGGCTTCGACGTCGATCGCAACGAAGTCGTGATCCTCGGCCCGGGTCCGGACGACCTGCGCGAGGTTCCCGAAGGCCCGAAGTCGGAGATCGCGGCGCGAATCCTCGAGCGTGTGCTCGAGGTGCGCCGGAGATGACGCGCGCGCGCGTTTGGTCGCTGGGGCTCGCGTCCGTCTTCGCGCTCGCGGGCGCCGCGGCCGCGGGGTCGGTGAGCGCGATCCGCGTCGCCGGCGGCATCAACCCGGCGGTCGCCGACTACGTCGCGAAGTCGATTCACCAGGCGCACGAGTCCGGCGCGGCCGCGCTCGTGATCGAGCTCGACACGCCGGGCGGCCTGGTGTCGTCGACCAAGGACATCGTCAGCGCGATCCTGAACGCCGAGGTTCCCGTCGTGGTGTACGTCTCGCCGCGGGGGGCGTGGGCCGCGTCCGCCGGAACCTTCATCACGCTCGCGGGTCACATCGCCGCGATGGCCCCGGGCTCGACGATCGGCTCGGCGCATCCGGTGACGATCGGCGGCGACAACCCGAAACAGCCCGAGCCCGAGGAGGCGGACGGCAAGAAGGGCAAGTCGGAGCCGCGCCAGAGTGACTTCATGGCCGAGAAGATGGAGAACTTCACCACGGCGTTCATCGAGGCCATCGCGCGCGAGCGCAAGCGCAACGTCGAGTGGGCGGCCTCGGCAGTGCGGAACTCCGTGGCGATCGGCGCGCCGGAGGCGCTGAAGCGCAACGTCATCGATCTCATCGCCGACGACCTCGACGACTTGCTCGCGAAGATCGACGGCCGCGTGGTGAAGGTCGGCAAGGGCTCGGTCACCCTGCAGACCAAGGGCGCCGCGGTGACCCACATCCCGATGGACCTGTTGAATCGCGTGTTCGCGGTGCTGGCGGACCCGCAGATCGTCGGACTCCTGTTCCTGGTCGGGCTGCTCGGGATCTACATCGAGTTCCAGAACCCCGGCCTGGTCGCCCCGGGCGTCGTCGGCGCCGTGTCACTCGTGCTCGCGGCGACCGCGCTGCAGATCATCCCGTTCAACTGGGTGGGGCTGTTGCTCGTGCTCGGGGGCATCGGCCTGTTGATCGCGGAGGTGCACGTGTCGAGCTTCGGCGTGCTGTTCGCGCTCGGGCTCGCCGCCCTGTGCTGGGGCGCGTGGCTCGCGTTCCGCGTGCCCGAGCTCTCGGACCTGTCGCTGCCGTTCTGGCGCGCGGTGTTTCCGTCGGCGCTCTCGCTGGCCGTCGTGGTCACCGGCGTCGCCTGGAGCGTCTCGCGCGCGCAGGCGCGGCCGCAGTACTCGGGCATCGAGGCTCTGGTGACACAAATCGGTGTCGCCGAGGACGACCTTTCGCCTCGCGGCCGGGTGCGCGTGCGCGGCGAGCTCTGGAACGCGTCGGCGGACGCGCCGGTGCGGCGCGGCGAGAGTGTGGAGATCGTCGCCGTGAAGGATCTGGTCCTGCACGTGCGCGCTCGCGCGGCGACGCGCGGAGGGGGAAGCTGATGTTCGGAGTCTTCGGGATCGCGATCTTCGTGCTGCTGGCGCTGCTGTTCTCGGCGGTGCGGGTGCTGCAGGAATACGAGCGCGGAGTGCTCTTCCGCCTGGGCCGGTTCAACAGCGTGAAAGGCGCGGGCATGCGCCTGGTGATTCCGCTCGTCGACCAGCTCGTGCGCGTCTCGCTGCGCGAGGTGGTCATGGACGTGCCGCCGCAGGACGTCATCACGCGCGACAACGTGTCGGTGAAGGTGAACGCCGTGATCTACTTCCGCGTCGTGCAGCCCCAGGACGCGATCATCAAGGTCGAGAACTTCCTGTACGGCACGTCGCAGCTCGCGCAGACGACGCTGCGCAGCGTCTGCGGCCAGGCCGAGCTCGACCACTTGCTCGCCGACCGCGATCGCCTGAACCAGCAGCTGCAGCAAGAGCTCGACCACGGCACCGATCCCTGGGGCGTGAAGGTGCGCGCGGTCGAGATCAAGCACATCGACCTGCCGCAGGACATGCAGCGCGCGATGGCGAAGCAGGCCGAGGCCGAGCGCGAGCGCCGGGCCAAAGTGATTCACGCGCAGGGTGAGTTCGAGGCGTCGCAGCGGCTGAAGGAGGCCTCGGACGTCATGCTCCAGTCACCGTACACGCTGCAGCTGCGCTATCTGCAGACGCTCGCCGAGATCGCCGTCGAGCACAACTCGACGATCCTCTTCCCGATGCCGCTCGACTTGCTGGCGCCGTTTCTCGAAGCGAAGCCCAAGCACGGAAGCGTCTAGGCGAGTCGATGCGTGGCGTGCGTTTCCTTCCGCTGTTGATCCTCGCCGCGGGGCTCGCGCTCTGGGCGTTCCAGGGCTTCTACGACGTCGCGCCGGACGAGCAGGCGATCGTGCTGAGCCTGGGCCGCTACTCCCGGACGGTCGATCCGGGGGTGTTCCGCTGGCACGCGCCGGGGATCGAGACGGTGCTGAAGCAGCGAGTCACGACGACCCTGCGCGAGGAGTTCGGCTACCGCTCGAAGCCGGGCGCGCAGGGCGCGGAAGTCGAGGAGCACCCGGAGGAGAAGGTCATGTTGACCTCCGACGAGAATCTCGTCGACGTCGACTTCGTGGTGCAGTACCGGATCGGCGACCCGCGCGACTATCTCCTGAACCTCCGCCCCGGCGAGCGCGAGGAGGTGCTGCGCGACGCGGCCCGCGCCGTGGTGCGCGCGGTCGTCGCGCAGAATACTGTCGACCAGGTGTTGACCGCGCGCGGCCTGATTCAAGACACCGCGCGCCTGCAGCTCCAGGCGGCGCTCGACGGCTATGGCGCGGGCGTGCGCGTCGAGAACATCCAGCTCCAGGACGTCGAGGCGCCCGAGGCGGTGCGCGAGGCCTTCGCCGACGTCGCGAGCGCGCAGCAGGACCGGGAGCGCGCGGTGCTGGAGGCGCAGGGCTACACGGACAAGGTCGTCCCGGAAGCGCGCGGTAGGTCGGAAGAGGCCGTGAACCTCGCGCACGCGTATCACGAGCGGCGCATCCTGGAGGCGCAGGGGGAGACCGAGGGCTTCCGAGCGGTGCTCGGCGAATACAAGAAGGCGCCCGAGGTGACTCGACAGCGGCTCTATCTCGAGACTCTCGAGGCGATCCTGCCGAGGATGGACAAGGTGATCCTCGAGACGGGTGCCACGGACAAGCTCCTCCCCTATCTGCCGCTGGGGCGGCGCTTGGAGGCGCCGCGATGAGTCGCTGGATCACCGGCTTGTTGCTCGCCGCCGCGCTCGTCGTGTTCGCGCTGTTCTGCGTGACGATCGTCGACGAGCGCGAGCAAGGTTTCCGCACCTTCTGGAACCAGGCCGAGCCGACGCTCTTCGGTGTCGCGCTGAACCGTCCGAACCTGACCGAGCCCGGCTGGTACATCGTGATCCCCGTGGTCCATCAGCTCTCGCTATACCCGCGCCAGAACATCTTGTTCCACTCCTCGAAGCGCTCGCTGAACACCGTGGAACGGACCCTGGTCGACGCGGACTACTACGTGGTGTGGCGCATCTCCGATCCGAGGCGCTTCTTCGAGGCGAACCGGCGCGAGGAGACCGCGGTCCAGCGCATCGACGAGCTGACTTACAGCGAGGTGCGCGAGACGGTGAACAAGCACCGCCTCGCCGATCTCCTCTCGCCCGAGCGAGACACGGTGCAGCAGGAGATCACGGCCGCCTCCAACGCGAAGCTCGCGCCGCTCGGGATCCACGTGGTGGACGTGCGCCTCGGCGCGACCTTGTATCCCGAGGAGAACCTGTCGCGGGTCTACGAGCGCATGCGCACCGAGCGCGCGCGCTTCGCGCTGAAGTTCCGCGCCGAGGGCGAGCAGCAGGCGCGCGCGCTGCGCTCCAAGGCCGACGGCGAGAGCCAGGTGATCCTGGCCCAGGCGGAACGCGAGTCGCTTCGCCTGCGCGGCGAGGGCGACGCCGAGGCCTCCCGGATCTACGCGGACGCCTACGCGGGCGATGCCGAGTTCTACGCGTTCTTTCGCAGCCTCCAGGCGTACCGCAAGGCGCTCGACGCGCAGACCACGGTGGTGATGTCGCCGCGTTCGGGCTTCCTCCGCTACCTGTTCGACATGGGGGGCGGCGCGAAGTCCGACAAGCCCGAGAAGTGAGTCACTCGGGAATCTGACGGTAGCGCCAGAAACCGATCGCCAGCGCGCCGAGGGTGACTCCCCAGACCGGCAACGGCGCGGGCAGCGTGCCGGAGCGTGCGGCGAGCAGCGCGAGCGACCAGCACAGCCAGAACGCGAACGCCGCCAGCAGCGAGCGCAGCAGGGCGCGCGGGAGTGAGTCGCCGCGCCCCGAGTCGCGCGTTGCGAAGGGGATCGCGAGCAGTACCACGATCAACACGCCGAACGGCTGCGCGAGTCGGCCGTGGAAGGCGAGCTCGAGCTTCGCGACCTGGACCGCGTCGCCCGCGTTCTTGCGGATCTGGCGCGCGAGCTGGTGCAGCGATGCCGTCGCCGCGGGCTCCGTGGCGCGACTCATCTCGCGGCTCGTTATGCCGAGATCGAGGCGCAGCGTGGGCGCGTCGTGGCGCGCGACCCCCTCGCCGGGCGAGAACTCGAGCACGTGGGCGTCGCGGATCTCCCAAGTGTCTCCATCGACGCTCGCGGCGCTGCGCGCGTCGATGCGCTCGCGGATCCCGCGCTGCTCGTCGAACAGGAACACGGTCACGTCGTTGAGCGTGCGCGCGTCCGCGTCGTACCTGCGGGCGGAGAAGATCGAAGTGCCCGAGGCGAACCACCAGCGCCCGAGCAGGCGCTCCGGATTGCGCACGTCGTCGCCCTGGGCGACGCTGCGGCCGCGCTCGAGCGCCTCGCGCAGCGGCACGAGCACCCGGTCGTCGAGAATTCCGAGGCCGAGCGTGGCCAGGGCACACACGATCAAGAGCGGCGCGAGCGCGATCTGCAAGCGGATGCCCCCGGTGCGGATCGCCGTCAGCTCGCGGTTGCGCACCGCGCGACTCAGGCACAGCACCGCCCCAGCAAGCCCCGACAGGGGCAGCATGATCGGGAGCACCGGGAACGAGCGCAGCGCGACCTCGCGCAGACCCACGTCGAAGCGACCCGCGAGGTCGTCGATGTGCAGCAGCATGTCCGCCGCCAGCCACATCGCGGCCAGCCCGAGGAACACCGCCGCGCTGGTGAGCGCGAACTCGAGCACGAGATGCCGGGCGATGGTCCGCATGCGCCCGAGGATAGCTTCCCGTTGCTTCTGCGGCCGCGACACCGTAAGTATGAGGCCCGAATGCAGGTCATCGAGGGCAGCGATCAGCCGCGCGAGTCGGCTCGCGGATGCGTGCTGACCGTGGGAAACTTCGACGGTCTGCACCTGGGTCACCGGGCGTTGCTCGCCGCCGTCGTCGCGCGTGGCCGCGAGCTCGGCCGGCCGACTGCGGTCTACACGTTCGACCCGCATCCGCGGCGCGTCCTGTTTCCCGAGCAGCAGCAGCCGCTGTTGATGACTTGGGACCAACTCGCCGCGGCGCTCGAGCGCGAGGGCATCGACTTTCTCGTGCGCGAGCGCTTCACGTCCGCGTTCGCCGCGCTCTCGCCGGACGAATTCCTGCGCGACGTCATCGCCGAGCGACTCGCGCCGCGCGAGGTGTTCGTCGGCCGCGACTTCCACTTCGGGAAGGGGCGCGCCGGCTCGGGCGAGATGCTGGTCGCGCGCGGGCCGACGCTCGGCATCCGCGTGGTACTGCTCGCCCAGGTTCGCACCGGCGGCGCGGACGTCTCGAGCACGCGCGTCCGCGAGGCGCTCGCGCTGGGTGACGTGGCCGACGCCCGCCTGTGTCTCGGCCGGCCCTACACCGTTTGGGGTCGGGTCGTCGAAGGCGATCGGCGCGGGCGGACGCTCGGCTTCCCGACAGCGAACCTCGCGCCCGAGAACGAGATCGTCCCCGGCAACGGCGTGTACGCGACGCGCGTGCGCTGGTTCGACCCCGCGTCGCCCCTGCGCCTCGGCGAGGGGTCGTTCGACAGCGTGACCAACGTCGGCACGCGTCCGACGTTCGCGCCGGGCCGCGTCCTGGCCGAGACGCACTTGCTCGACTTCGACGGCGACCTGTACGGGCGCCGCATGGAGCTGGCCTTCCACGCGCGCATCCGCGAGGAGCGGCGCTTCGCGGGGCCGCAGGAGCTGGCGCGGCAGATCGCGAGCGACGCCGAACAAGCGCGCGAGATCCTGCGCGCGGAAGCGGCTCGAGCGTGACTTCGCGCATCGCTGCGGCGAGCAAGCGAGCGGTGCGCTTCGCCTTCGACTGGCGCGTCTGGGTCGGCGTGGCGATTCCGGTGGCGGCGGTCCTGTACACCGTCCACGACGTCGACCTGCGCGAGGTGGCGACACACATCGGTGACGCCAACGTCTGGCTCGTGCTCGCGATGGTGCCGCTGCACGTGCTCGCTCTCTACCTGCGGGCGCTGCGCTGGCGCTGGCTCGCGCGCTCGCTCTCGGAGAAGCCGCTGCCGATCGGGCCGCTGTTCCGCGCCACCGCCCTCGGGTTCATGGCGATCAACGTGCTGCCGTTTCGCCTGGGCGAGCTCGCGCGGCCCTGGCTGCTGGGGCGCGAGACGGAGGTGCGCGGCTCGGCGGCGCTGGGCACGCTCGTGCTCGAGCGCGCGATCGACTTCACCGCGGTGTCGATCATGGGCGGGATCGTGCTCTTCCTGCACACGAAGGCGATGCCGTCGTGGGTGCGCTCCGGCGCGGCGATCTTCGGAGTGTTCACGATGATCCCCGTGGCCGCGATCGCCGCGCTGCGCATCGACGAGGCGGGCTCGCTCGCGCTCCTGGGGCGCATGCTGCGCCCGTTCCCCGAAGGCGCGCGCGCGCGCGTGATGGACCTGGTCACGGAAGTGTGTCGCGGCCTCGCGGGCCTGCGCGGCTTTCACGCGACCGCGCAGGTGCTGTTCCAGACGCTGATCCTCTGGATGTTCGTGCTGCCCGCCCCGTTCCTGCTCGGGCTCTACGCCTTCTCGATCGATTTCCCGCCGCGCACGACGATCCTGGCGACCTTCACGACCAACGTGTTCGTCGCGCTCGCCGTCGCCGCGCCGTCGGCGCCGGGCTTCTTCGGCGTGTTCCACTTCGCGTGTCGCGAAGCGCTGCATCTATTCGGCGTGCCGCGCGCCGTCGCGGTCGCATACGGCACGCTCGTGCACATCACTTACTGGGTTCCCGTCACGCTGATCGGCGGCATCGTGGCCGCGCAGACAGGCGCGCGTTTGACGGAAATCGTCGCGCCCGGACTCGGTAAAGCTCCCTCCGGCGACCACCGATAACGCGGACGATCTCGGGTCTCCCTGCGACACCCGCGTTCTGTCTGTTTGGGCGCTAGCGGAGGGCTGCGTTGAACGATCGGATCGGCGAGCTCCTCGTACAGAAGAACCTTCTGTCCGAGGAACAGCTGAAGCGCGCGAAGGAAGAAGCCCGCTCCAGCGGCACGCGCATCGGCTACCAGATCACCAAGCTCGGCTTCGTGGAAGAGGGCAAGGTCGCAGAGGCCGTCTCCACTCAGTATGGCGTGCCGACGATCGAGCTCGACGAGTTCGAGGTCGACTCGGAAGTCATCCAGCTGATCCCCGAGGAAGTCGCGACCAAACACACGATCCTGCCGGTGAATCGCGCAGGGTCGACGTTGATCGTGGCGATGTCCGACCCGTCCAACATCTTCGCGATCGACGACGTCAAGTTCCTCACGGGCTACAACGTCGAGGTCGTCGTCGCCGCCGAAGAGGCGATCCGCCGCGCGATCGACCGCTACTACGACAAGGGCGAGAACCTCGACCAGGTCATGGCCGGCTTCGACGACAACGAGTTCGAAGTCGTCGGCGACGAGGAGGGCCCGAGCCTCGAAGAGCTCGAGAAGGCGGTCGAAGACGCGCCCGTCGTCAAGCTCGTGAACCTGATCCTCACCGATGCGATCAAGAAGCTGGCCTCGGACATCCACATCGAGCCGTACGAGAAGGACTTCCGCGTCCGGTACCGCATCGACGGCGTACTCTACGAAGTCATGCGCCCACCGCGCAAGCTGCGCAACCCACTCACTTCGCGCGTGAAGATCATGGCCGACCTCGACATCGCCGAGCGCCGGCTTCCCCAGGACGGCCGCATCAAGCTGAAGATGGGGAAGACCAAGGAGATGGACTATCGCGTCTCCGTCCTCCCTACACTCTTCGGTGAGAAGATCGTTCTCCGCCTCCTCGACAAGGGCAACCTGCAGCTCGACATGACCAAGCTCGGGTTCGAGGAGAAGCAGCTCCTCGACTTCCAGAAGGCCATCCATCTGCCCTTCGGCATGGTGCTCGTCACCGGGCCCACCGGCTCCGGCAAGACGACGACCCTGTACTCCGCGCTCTCGGAGCTGAACAAGACCAGCGAGAACATCTCCACCGCCGAGGACCCGGTCGAGTTCAACCTCTCGGGCATCAACCAGGTGCAGATGAAGGAAGACATCGGGCTCAACTTCGCCGCGTGTCTGCGCGCCTTCCTGCGCCAGGACCCGGACATCATCATGGTCGGCGAGATCCGCGATTTCGAGACGGCGGAGATCGGCATCAAGGCCGCGCTCACCGGTCACATGGTGCTGTCGACGCTGCACACCAACGACGCGCCGAGCACAATCAACCGCCTGCTCAACATGGGCATCGAGCCGTTTCTCGTGGCGAGCTCGGTGAACGCGATCGTCGCGCAGCGGCTCGCGCGCAAGATCTGTCCGGAGTGCCGCCAGGAAGATTCGACGATCACGCGCGAAGAGCTCGAGCAGGCCGGCATGACCCCGGACGAGGCGAAGAAGTGCCGACCGATGAAGGGCGCGGGCTGCGGGAACTGTTCAGATACGGGCTTCAAAGGCCGAATCGCGGTGTACGAAGTGATGACCGCGACCGAAACGCTGAAGGAGTTCGTGCTGAACGGCGCGAGCTCGACCGAGATCAAGCGCGAGGCGATCCGCCACGGCATGGCGACCCTGCGGCGCAGCGTGCTCAACAAGGTGCTGGAACAGACCACGACCCTGGCCGAGGTCTTCCGCGTGTCCGCCCGGGACGATTGAGAGAGGGATGGCGAATCTTCATCAGCTGCTGAAGGCGATGGTCGAGAAGGGCGCGTCGGATCTGCATCTGACGACCGGCAGCCCGCCGCAGCTCCGCGTCGACGGTCACCTGACTCCGCTGCGCATGGATCCGCTCTCGCCGCAGGACACGAAGCAGGCGTGTTACTCGATCCTCACCGACGCACAGAAGCACCGCTTCGAGGCGAACAACGAGCTCGACCTCTCGTTCGGCGTGAAGGGTCTCGCGCGCTTCCGCGCGAACATCTTCGTGCAGCGCGGCGCGGTCGCGGGCGCGTTCCGCACCATCCCGTACAAGATCCTTACCTTCGAGGAGCTCGGGCTCCCGCCGGTGATCGAGAGGCTCGCGCAGAGGCCGCGCGGGCTGATTCTCGTCACGGGCCCCACGGGCTCGGGCAAGTCGACGACGCTGGCGTCGATCATCGACAAGATCAACACCGACAACAACCACCACATCATCACGATCGAGGACCCGATCGAGTATCTGCACCCGCACAAGAACTGCGTGGTGAATCAACGCGAGGTCGGCGCGGACACGCAGAGTTTCAAGGCGGCGCTGCGCTACATCCTTCGCCAGGACCCGGACGTCGTGCTGGTCGGAGAGATGCGCGACCTGGAGACGATCGAGGCCGCGCTCACCGTGTCCGAGACGGGCCACTTGTGTCTCGCGACGCTGCACACCAATTCCTGCGTGCAGACGATCAACCGCGTGATCGACGTGTTTCCCGCGCACCAGCAGTCGCAGATCCGCACGCAGCTCTCGTTCGTGCTCGAGGGTGTGGTGAGTCAGACCCTGATGACCAAGGCGACCGGCGGCGGGCGCGTGATCGCCCTCGAGGTCATGGTGCCGAACCCCGCGATTCGCAACCTGATCCGCGAGGACAAGATCCACCAGATCTATTCGCAGATGCAGATGGGCCAGGACAAGTTCGGCATGCAGACCCTGAACCAGTCACTCGCCGATTTGTATCAGCGCAGGCTGGTCACGCTCGAAGATTGTACCGCGCGCAGCTCGGATCCGGACGAGCTCGCCAACATCATCGCGAATCCAAACGCGCTCGCGGGTCGTCGCCGCTCGGCGGCGACGTAAAACGAGCGGGAGACACCATGCCTACATTCACCTGGGTCGGGAAGACGCGAGAGGGTCAATCGAAGAAAGGCGTGATCGTCGCGGCGGACGTGGATGCCGCTATGACGACGCTGCGGGCTCAGGCGATCACGCCGACCACGGTCAAGGCCAAGGGCAAGGAGCTCGGCGAGATCTTCCCGTTCCTGGCGAAGGGCGTGAAGATCCGCGACCTGGTCATCTTCACGCGCATGTTCGCGACGATGATCGACGCGGGTCTGCCGCTCGTGCAGTGTCTCGACATCCTGGGCACGCAGCAGGAGAACTCGACCTTCAAGAAGGTCATCCTGCAGATCAAGGGCGACGTGGAGAGCGGCTCGACCTTCTCCGACGCCCTGGGCAAGCACCCGAAGGTGTTCGATCGCCTGTACGTGAACCTGGTGGCTGCCGGCGAGGTCGGCGGAATCCTCGACACGATCCTGTCGCGGCTCGCCGCGTATCTCGAGAAGAACGACAAGCTCCGCCGCAAGGTGAAGGGCGCGATGACCTACCCGGCCGCGGTCTCCGCGATCGCCACCATCGTCGTGGTGGTCATGCTGACGAAGGTCATCCCGGTCTTCGAGAAGATGTTCAAGGACTTCGGTGGCACGCTGCCCGCGCCGACGCAGATGGTCATCAACATCTCGCACTGGCTGCAGGCGTACATCATCTACTTGATCATCGGCGTATTCGCCGCGGGCTACGCGTTGAAGCGCTGGTACGGCACGACCGGCGGCCGCGCGTTTCTCGACGCGCTGTTCCTGAAGTCGCCGATCTTCGGCTCGCTGCTCCAGAAGGTCGCGGTGGCGCGCTTCTCGCGGACCCTCTCGACCATGCTCTCGTCGGGCGTGCCGATCCTCGACGCGCTCGAGATCGTCGCGCGCACCGCGGGCAACGTCGTGGTCGAGAAAGAGATCCTGATGACGAAATCGTCGATCGCCGAAGGCAAGACG
>WNFL01120603.1_pt4 | contig 12513 bp, 9 predicted proteins | sample 5400361 | NCBI WGS metagenome assembly WNFL01 (sample SAMN13153351, study PRJNA577476) | soil metagenome | isolation source: 40 cm soil on Douglas fir-dominated hillslope | place: USA:California | collected 2013-09-17
AGCCGCGGTGGCGATGACAAAGCCGGGCCGCAATATCACGAAAGGGGCGCCACTGGCAGCAATGGCGCGCTCGCCTTCGCGCTTGGTGCGGCTGTAAGTGGTGCGGTCGTCCTTTTCATCGCCCGGCACGGAGATATGCACCAGCAACTTCCCCGGCGAGGCGGCGCAAACCTGCGCCAGACGGGCAGCGAATTCCCGATGCACCGCGTCGCTCTCTGTGCCCTGCAAGATGCCGATGGTGTTGACGACGATGTCAGCGTCTTCCAGCAACTTCGCCAATCCGTCCCGCGGCAGTGACAGCAGCGGCGTTTCGATCGCCCCCTCGTCCAATGAGGCAAGCTGCGCCCGCGTAAAATGCCTTGCATAGCCGCGCACGGCAAAGCTGCGCCCTTTCAGATCCAGCGTCAGTACCTGGCCAATCAATCCGCTGGCGCCCAGAATTGCGATCAATAGAGCACCGGTTTTGCGATCATCAGAGACAGGATGGCTAGGACCGCGCCGAAACCGGGAAAGCCAAACAGGAACCAGATCCGGAACAGGCGATAATAACCGGGTGGCAGCGGCGCGCCTATGTCTGACGCCGCCAGCGCCAGGTCACGCATCCGCACCTGAATCCACACCACCGGCAGCCAGAAAGCACCGGCAACCAGATAGAGCGCCAGAGACACCGCGACCCAGCTTTCCGTGAATATCGCACCAGTTTGCCGCATCAAAAGGTAACCGGTGACCGGTTGCAGGACAACGGCCGTAGCGGTGAACATCATGTCCGCGAGTACCACCACGCGCGCCGTGCGGGCGATGAATTCGACATTGCCGCTCCTGTGCGCCATCAGCATGAAAAAGGCGATGCCGCTGCCGGTGCCGAAAATAACCGCGGCACCCACGACATGGGCGAATTTCAGGACGAGATAAATCAGGCGCGTGCGAACCTTTTGTATTTGATCTTATGCGGCTGGTCGGCGTCCATGCCCAGCCGCCGCTTCTTGTCGGCTTCATAGTCGTGGTAATTGCCTTCAAACCATTCGACGTGGCTGTCGCCCTCGAAAGCCAGCATGTGGGTGGCGATGCGGTCCAGGAACCAGCGGTCATGGCTGATGATCATGGCGCAGCCGGCGAATTCCTCCAGCGCGGATTCCAGCGCGCGCAAGGTATCCACGTCCAGGTCGTTGGTGGGTTCGTCCAGCAGCAGCAGGTTGGCGCCGGACTTCAGCATCTTGGCCAGATGCACCCGGTTGCGCTCGCCGCCTGAAAGCTGGCCGACTTTCTTCTGCTGATCGCCGCCCTTGAACGCAAAGGCGCCGGTATAAGCGCGGCTGTTCATCTTGGTCTTGCCGAACTCGATGATGTCGGTGCCGCCGGAAATTTCCTGCCACACCGTCTTGTTGGGATCGAGCGCGTCGCGCGACTGGTCGACATAGCCCAGCTGCACCGTGGGACCGACCTTCAAGCTGCCGGAATCGGGCTTTTCCTGCCCTGTCAACATGCGGAACAGGGTGGTCTTGCCCGCGCCATTGGGACCGATGACCCCGACAATGCCGCCCGGCGGCAGCTTGAAATTCACATTCTCATAGAGCAGCCGGTCGCCATAACCCTTGGCGAGATTGTCGGCCTCGATCACCAGGTCGCCCAGCCGTTCGGCGACCGGGATCATGATCTGGGCGGTGGTGCCGCGCTGTTCCTGGCTTTTGGCCACCAGCTCTTCATAGGAGTTGATGCGCGCCTTGGACTTGGCCTGACGCGCCTTGGGCGATTGCTTGATCCATTCGCGTTCGCGCGCGATGGTGCGCTGCTGCGCCGCCTCCTCGCTGGATTCCTGCTTCAGGCGCTTTTCCTGCACTTCCAGGAAGGACGAATAGTTGCCTTCGTGCGGAATGCCCTTGCCGCGGTCGAGTTCCAGGATCCAGCTGGTGACATTGTCCAGGAAATAGCGGTCATGGGTCACCAGGATGACGCAGCCTTTATATTCCCGCAGCGTCGATTCCAGCCATTCCACCGGCTCCGCGTCCAGATGGTTGGTGGGTTCGTCCAGCAGCAATATGTCGGGCGCATCCAGCAGCAGCTTGCACAGCGCCACGCGGCGGCGCTCGCCGCCCGACAGGGTCTCGACCTTGGCGTCGCCATCGGGGCAACGCAGCGCATCCATCGCCTGGTCCACCTTGGAATCCAGGTCCCACAAGCCCTGCGCCTCGATCTCGTCCTGCAGCCTGGCCATCTCGTCGGCGGTTTCGTCGGTGTAGTTCGCCGCAATCTCGTTATAGCGGTCCACCAGCGCCTGCTTCTTGGCGACGCCTTCCATCACATTGCCGCGCACATCCTTGGAGGCATCGAGTTGCGGCTCCTGGGAGAGATAGCCCATCCGCACGCCGTCCGCCGCCCAGGCGTCGCCGGTATAATCCTTGTCCATCCCGGCCATGATCTTCATCAGGGTGGATTTGCCCGCGCCGTTGACGCCGACGATGCCGATCTTGGCGCCGGGGTAAAAGCTCAGCCAGATGTCCTTCAACACCTGCTTGCCGCCGGGATAGGTCTTCGACAGACCCTTCATTACGTACACAAACTGGGGGCCGGCCATGAGCAGCTTCCTTCGCACTGAGAATAAGGCGGTTTTTATCGGAGCGTGGCCGACATCGCAATTGTTGCCTTTTCTTTCAGGGGGATCGCGCGCGTGGCAGCGCCGCCTTCCCGGGCGGCGCTGCTCGCGTCAAGTCAGGCTTTGGTCAGGCTTGGCCTGGCAGGATGACCCGGCAAACGGTTCCGCACCGCCTTGGCCGCGGCCACCATGGAGACCAGGGCCGGTTTGACTTCAGCCCAGCCCCGCGTTTTCAGCCCGCAATCGGGATTCACCCACAATTGTTGCGGTTCCAGGACTTTCAGCGCCTTTTCCAGCAAGGCTTCCATTTCCTGCTGGCTGGGTATGCGCGGGCTGTGAATGTCATAGACGCCGGGGCCAATGTCGTTGGGATAGGAAAAATTTGCGAAGGCATCGAGCAGCTCCATGGCCGAGCGGGAGGTCTCGATCGAGATCACATCGGCATCCATCGCGGCCACCGCGCCGATAATGTCATTGAACTCGGAATAGCACATGTGGGTATGGATCTGCGTCGCCGCACCCACGCCGCTGGCGGTCAGGCGGAACGCTTCCACCGCCCAGTCGAGATAGGCGTCCCATTCCGACTTGCGGATGGGAAGCCCTTCGCGCAAGGCCGCCTCGTCGATCTGGATGAGTTTCACGCCGGCTTTTTCCAGGTCCATCACTTCGTCCCGGATGGCCAGCGCGATCTGGCGGCAGGTGTCGCGGCGGGGCTGGTCGTCGCGCACGAAACTCCATTGCAGGATGGTCACCGGCCCGGTCAGCATGCCCTTGACCGGCTTGTCGGTGTAGCGCTGGGCAATCTGGGTCCAGTGCAAGGTCATGGGTGACGGACGGCTGACATCGCCAAAGATGATGGGCGGCTTGACGCAGCGCGAACCATAGCTTTGCACCCAGGCCCTTTCGGTGAAGGCGAAGCCGTTCAGCTGTTCGCCGAAATATTCCACCATATCGTTGCGTTCGAATTCGCCATGCACCGGCACGTCGATGCCGATCTCGTCCTGCCAGCGCATCGCCTCGGCGGTCTTTTCCTCCAGGATTTTCTCATAGACGGCTTTGCCGATCTCACCTTTGCGGAAGCGGGCGCGCGCCTCGCGCACGTCCTTGGTCTGGGGAAGCGAGCCGATGCCCGTGGTCGGCAGCAGCGGCAGCTTGAGCAGCGATTGCTGGAGCGCAATACGCTGCTTGAAGCCGGGGCTGCGTGCCGCCATCTGCGGCGTCACCGCCGCCAGCCTGGCTTTCACGGCCGGATCGTGGATACGCGGCGATGTGGCGCGCACGCCCAGCGCGCGGGCATTGTCCAGGAAATAGCGGCTGTCGCGCTCGCCATTCGCTGCCTTGGCCAGGGCGACGACCTCATCCAGTTTTTGGGTCGCGAAGGCGAGCCAATCCTTCAACTCGGCATCAAGCCTGGCCTCGGTGTCGAGATCCACCGGGACATGCAGCAGCGAACAACTTGGCGCAATCATCAGGGCATCGCCGTGCAATTGCCTGGCGCGTTCGATCAGGCGTTCGGCATCGGTAAGCGCGGCTTTCCATATGTTGCGGCCATCGACCACACCCAGCGACAGCACGCATTCGCGCCCCAGGGCCTTGCAAACCTCATCCAGCTGGTGCGGCGCGCGGACCAGATCGATATGGACACCCGCCACCGGCAGGCTGGCCAAGGTGGGCAGGTTGTCGCCCACCGCCCCGAAATAGGTGGCCAGCATGATCTTGACCGGCGCCTTGGCCAGGGCGGCGTAAGCCAGCTTCAGCGCGGCGCGCGCACCGTCATCGAGATCGGCCACCAATACGGGTTCGTCGATCTGCACCCACTCAGCACCCGCTTTGCCCAAGGATGCGAGCAGCGCGAGATAGGCGGCAAGCAGCCTGGGCAGCAACGCCCAACGGTCCGAGCCATCGCGCATTTTGGCCAGTTTGAGAAACGTCACCGGGCCGATCAGCACCGGACGGGTGGAAATGCCGAGAAATCCGGCTTCCTTATATTCATCCAGCGCCTTGCCGCCGGACAGGCTGAATTCCGTATCCGCCGCCAGTTCCGGCACGATGTAATGATAGTTGGTGTCGAACCATTTGGTCATCTCCATCGCATGGGCATCCTGGCGTCCGCGCGCCATCGCGAAATAGAGATCGAGCGGCACCTCTCCGCCGCGATGCCCGAAGCGCGGCGGCACCGCACCCAGCATGGCGATGGTGTCCAGCATCTGGTCGTAAAGCGAAAAATCGTTGGAAGGTATGTGGCCGATGCCGGCCTTTTGCTGGGCGAACCAGTGACGCGCGCGCAAGGACGCGGTCGTGCGGATCAGAACATCGGGACCGGTGGCCCCGCTCCAATAACTCTCCAGAGCCTGTTTGAGCTCACGGTGACTGCCGATGCGGGGAAAGCCGAGATTTGCTGAAAGAATCATTGAGATACACTCCGTCGAGGGTTGGGGCATGGGTTGCCAAGGCGCCCACAGCCCTGCCAGGGACTGCGAAGCGCGTGTCACCGCATGACGAAGCAACTCGCAACGTTTGCCCTTGAGGAACCCACCGTTCCCGCGGCCTAGCGTGACACCCGATAGCAGGTCTCCTGGCTCGCGGGTCGTTGCCTTGGGCTGTCTTCCCGAACCAACGCGGTTCAGTGACGGTGTATCGGCCCTAGGCTCGCCGCTGACAGTTGCGGGGGCAGCGCCGGTGTTGCACCGGCTTCCCTATTAATCCCTTGCGGGAACTATCGATGCGGTAAATACGCGTCGCGGAGAGCAACGTCAAACGCCCGAACCGGAAAGCGGATCAGAATTTGATCTTGGCGCGCGACAACAGCGACACCGAGGTGGCGCCGGGCTGGCCCTGGGCGTTGGTCTGATAGGCGGCGTTGGTCTGCAACGCCACCGCGCCGTCGAGGAAGTTGGTGACATAACCCAGCTGGATATCGGTTTCCTGGGCGCGGTTCAGGGCCGCGCCTTGCGCGATGGTCAGCGGCAAGTCGCCCGACGCCGACAGCACGGAGAAACTGCCCGCCAGGCTGGGCGCGGGGCGCGAGAAGGACAGACCCAGCGCATCGTCACCGAACACGCCGTGCTTGGCGATCGCGACGGAATAGGATTGCTCGCGCAAGGTGCCGCCGGCGAAATTGCTGCGGGGATCCAGCTGCGTCATGCCTTCGCTGAAGGAAGCGGTAGTCACCCAGCCCGCGGCGATATTCATATGCGCCGAAACGCCGAAGGCGGCGGTGCTGGACCTTGGCGCAATGCCGGAGTTGCGGGTGAAGCCCAACGGCAGGCCGGAGCGCTCCGACGCGATGGCCGTGACGTCCAGGCCCAGCGCGCTGGAAATATCGAAGGACAAGCCGCCCAAAAGCGATTTGCTCTGGCTGGCGTCATAGGTCAGCGCCAAGGGACCGGTGGGCGCGCTCGCGTCGAAGCGGAAACGGTCCAGACGTTCATCGCCGATCGCCGTACCCAGACGCATCCGAAGATTGTCCGCCGGCGCAAAGGTCACACCCGCATAGCGGCCGCCATTGGCCAGCGAGAGATAGGGCGCGGTCACCGCCGACAGGAAAGGCGAAGCCGCGCTGCCGTAGTTGGTGAAGCGTGAGGCGATGTCCACGCCCCTGGCCGAGTCCAGCGCCAGGTTGGGCGCCAGCACGGTGCTTGCGGCGAGAGACGGGGCGCCGGCCGCCGCGATCGTCAAGGTGCTGCCCGACAACAAGGCGTCGACCGTGGGCTGCACCGCGCCGCCGGAGAGTCCTGGCGCGGAAAGTTCGTAAGCCGAGACCGCACGGGAGGCGCCAAAGGACTGAAGGCTGGGCGCGCGATCGGCAGCAAGCACCGGCGCCGCCATGAACACGGCAGCAAACCCCGCGGCCAAAACCGCAGCGTGCTTGAAATGACCCATTGCCTACCCCTGGAAGGGGCCCCTCTGATAGAGCCAGGAAATTACCAGACCGGGGGGCCCGGTCCAAGAAAAACAAGAGCTTTTCTGCGGCTTTCCGGCCACAGGTGGGACTAACAAAGCAGATAGAGTTACCGGGGCGGGATAGGTCAATTGTAATTATATTTCAAAATCTGCGATTGTTGCGCTTATTTCCCGGCCGTTAGCACGCTTTCCTGAGCCAGCTGCGCCAGCAGGCGTTTCAGCTCGTGTGGCTGAAATGGCTTTTGCAGCACAGGCCGGGCGCAATGGCGCTCCGGAATGCCCCGCGCGCCATAGCCGGTGGTGAAGACAAAGGGCGTGCCGCGCGCCGCCAGCAGGTCGGCGAAATCGAACACATCGCGGCCATTGAGATGCACGTCCAGCACCGCCACATCAAAGTCGGGCGCGCGCGCCATGGCCTCGTCCAGACGGCTGACGACGCCCGCCACCACATAGCCGAACTCGCTCATGAGGTCTTCCAGGAACAGGGCGACGACAATTTCGTCTTCCACGATCAGCACCCGCGCGCCCATCAATTTTCCCTTTGCCGGTGGCCTAAAGCAGTTTCATGTCCCATTCGCTCACCAGTCCTTCAGGCCTGAAATCCAATGTCACCTTGCCGGAAATCTCGCGCGCCAACCCGCGCTCGAGCAGGCGCAGGCCGAAGCCCTGCTTCTGCGGTGGTGAAACCAGTGGGCCCCCCGTTTCCTCCCAGCGCAGCTTCAACCGCGCACCGTCGGGTTCGATCATCCAGGCGACGTGCACCATCCCGGTCTGGTTCGACAACGCGCCGTATTTTGCGGCGTTGGTGGCCAGTTCATGAAACGCCATGCCCAGCGCCAGCGCGCGTTTTGTGTCCAGATGCACTGCCGGCCCTTCGACTTTAAAGCGCGCCCGGCCCTCCTCCCGCCAGGGGCGCAGGGCCCGGCGCGCCACGCCTTCCAAGGACGCACCCTCCCAATTGTCGAGGGTGAGAAGATCGTGCTGGCTGGACAAAGCGAACAATCGCGCCAGGAACGCATCGCGCGCCTGCAATGCCACACCTTTGAGGGTCTGGATCGCCATCGCCTGCACCGTCGCCAACGTGTTCTTGACCCGGTGATTGAGCTCGTCGAGCAGCAGGTTCTGATGGCGTTCAATGCGGCGGCGATGCTCCATCTCCAGCGCCAGGCTGTCGGCCGATTTGGCGCGCTCGCGCTCGGCCTCATAGGTCTCGATATTGACCACGGCCGCCGCAATCTGGCGCGCCACCAAAGCCGCGAACGTCTCGAAACCGTCATCTTCCCGACGGCGATAAGGATTGGCGGCCACGATCAGAACGCCCCGCGGCGCGGCCTCGGCGCTGACCGCCAGAGGCAGCAACAGCGCGTCCTGTGGCGCATCGTCCCATGGCCCCTTGGGCAATGGGCCAAATTTCTCGTCCAACCGCGTCACCATGCGGCGGCTGCCGCTGCGCACCACATCACTGATCGGCCAGGGTGCGCCGCTGTCCAGCGCGAGGTTTTCCGGCGCTGCCGGATGACCGGCCGCAATGCCGCACTGCCCACACAAGGTGGCGCCCGCACCGTCATCGTCGAGGCGGTAGATCATCGCGAATGGCACGTCATGCGGATCGGCGGCCAGCGCGCCCGCCGAAAGAGCATAAACGTCCGCCACGGTATTGGCATCCCAGGTACGCGACGCAATTTCGCGCAACAGCGCCAGCCGCCGCGCCCCGATCACCCGGTCAGTATCATCGGTATTGGCGCAGACGATGCCGCCGATGCTGCCGTCTTCCTCCGGCACCGGCGAAAAAGAGAAAGTATAATAACTCTCTTCCGGATAACCGCTGCGCTGCATCACCAGCAGTTCTGCTTCGGAATAGCTCGCCTCCCCTTGCATGGCGGCGGCGATGCGTTCGCTGATCTGGTCCCAGATCTCCGCCCACACTTGCCGCGCCGGACGCCCGAGCGCGTGAGGATGCTTGCCGCCGATGATCGGCAGAAAGGCGTCATTGTAAAAGTTGATCAGCTGAGGGCCCCACCACACCCACATGGGCTGCCGCGAAGCCAGCATGATGCGCAGGCAGGTCTTCAAGGTCCGCGGCCAGGCCTGGGGCGGGCCCAGCGGGGTAGAGGCCCAATCGAATTCGCGCATGGCCGCACCCATTTCCCCACCGCGCGCAAGGAAATCGGGGGCCAAGCTGGCTGTCATGGCATTGACATGGAGGTTCATTCTTGGAGATTCATTCTTGCCGGCAGCCCTTGCACCAGTCCGCTCCTGAACCCACTTCAACGTTGGACAAAGGGCGGAGTTCCAAACCGGTCTGTTTTCAGGGACAGTGCGAGCATTAATTTGGGAACCCAGGCCCTATTTCGCGATTTGTACAGAATATTGCATGTGTGGGCTGCCGGGCCACGCAGTTCTGGGCCGGTTTGTCGGACGGATCATTGATGAAAGCCGCTATTCAGCCATCACATGCCGTCGCCCAGGCCTATACGGCGGTGCGCGCGCACAGCGAGGCGCTGGCCGCGCCCTTGTCGGCGGAAGATTGCGCTATCCAGTCCATGCCCGATGCCAGTCCGGTGAAATGGCACCTGGCCCATACCAGCTGGTTCTTCGAGACGGTGATCCTGGCGCAGCAGCCCGGCTATGAGCCGTTCGACCCGCGCTTCGCCTTTCTGTTCAATTCCTATTACGAGGCACTGGGGCCACGGCATCCGCGCCCGCGCCGCGGTCTGTTGACCCGGCCCAGCCTGGACGAAGTCATTGCCTATCGCGCCCATGTGGATGCGGCGATGATGCAGGCGTGCGGCGATGAAAACCTGCACGCCGCCATCATGCTGGGACTGAATCATGAGCAGCAACACCAGGAACTGATCCTCACCGACATCAAGCACGCCTTCTTCTCCAATCCGCTGCTGCCGGCCTATGGCGGCAAGCCGGCTGTTCCGCGGCCACCGCAAAAGCTGGAATGGTGCGAACATCAAGGCGGCATCTCGCTGATCGGCCACGACGGCGCGAACCAAGGTTTCGCATTCGACAATGAATCCCCGCGCCACCAGGTCCTGCTGCGGCCTTTCCGCATCGCCTCACGCCCGGTCAGCAATAGCGAATATCAGGCCTTCATCGCCGATGGCGGCTATCGCCGCCCCGAATTCTGGCTGTCGGACGGCTGGGCGCGCGTGCAGGAAGAACATTGGGAGGCCCCGCTTTACTGGCTGAAGGATGATGACGGCAGCGAAAGCCTTTTCACCCTGTCGGGCGTGCAACCGCTGGATCCGCATGCGCCGGTCGAGCATGTGAGTTTTTACGAGGCGGCCGCCTATGCCGTCTGGGCGGGGCTGCGCTTGCCCACCGAATTTGAATGGGAGGCCGTGGCTCCGCTATTCGCCCATGGCGAAGTATGGGAATGGACCCGCTCTTCCTACGATCCCTATCCCGGCTTCAAGGCCTTTGAAGGCGTCGCCGCGGAATATAACGGCAAGTTCATGGTGGGTCAGATGGTGCTGCGCGGCGGCTCGATCGCCACGCCTCCGGGACACATCCGTTCCACCTATCGCAATTTCTTTCCGCCGTCGGCGCGCTGGCAATTCAGCGGCATTCGGCTGGCCGAGGACATCTGATGGACACCAATCTTGCGCGCCTCGTGCCGTCCGCCCCGGCCGAACCCGAAAACTTCACCGATTCCCTGGTGGCGGGCTTGCGCAAGGCGCCCAAGGAAATCGCCTGCAAATTCTTTTACGATGAAATGGGTTCGCGCCTGTTCGACGCGATCTGCGAACTTCCGGAATATTATCAGACCCGTACCGAGACGGCGCTGCTGAAGCGCCATGCGGGAGAGATCGCGGCGCTGATGGGACGCGAAGCCGAGATCGTGGAATTCGGCGCCGGCAGTCTGCGCAAGGTGCGCATCCTGCTGGATGCGGCGCAAAACCCTTACGCCTACACGCCGCTGGATATTTCCGGCGATTATCTGCAGGAGGTGGTGCGCGCCCTGGCGGTGGACTATCCTGCCCTGGTCCTGCGGCCGGTGGTAGGCGATTTCACCCGCCCGCTGGAGATTCCCGATCTGCCGGGCCGGAACTCAAAAATGTCGCGCCGGGCCGGCTTCTTCCCTGGTTCGACCATCGGCAATTTTAAGCCTGACGCCGCGATGGCGCTGCTGCGCCGGATGCGCGCCAGCCTGAATGGCGGCGGCCTCTTGATCGGCGTGGACCTGGTAAAAGACCCGCTGCGGTTGCACGCGGCTTATAACGACGCGGCCGGCGTCACCGCCCTGTTCAACAAGAACTTGCTGGCGCGCGCCAATCGCGAGCTTGGCGCGGATTTCGAGCTCGACGCTTTCGCCCATTACGCGCCCTATAACGCAAGCGCGCACCGCATCGAGATGTACCTGGTCAGCCTCAAACGCCAGAGTGTGACTCTGGGCGGCCAGCATTTCGAGTTCGCCCAGGGCGAACCGGTGCACACGGAGGACAGCCACAAATATACCATCGAGTCGTTCCGCGAGATGGCCTGCCGCGCCGGCTTCAATCCCCGCGCCGTCTGGACCGATGAGGAGCGGCTGTTCAGCTTGCATTGGCTGGAATCGCGTTAGAAAACGCCAAAAATCGACTTTTGCTGGAAATTTCTCCATGACCCGCAGGCCGTGCGCGAAAGGGGCTCTGCCCCGCCCGCCGCTTGCAAGGCCCGGCTCGAACCGCCAAGCTGCGGCAAATTTTGGGGAGTGAAAAATCATGAAAACATTATGGATTGCAGGGTTCGCGGTTTTGGCCTCCAGCGCCGTCTTCGCCCAGTCGGGCGGACAGATGGCGGTCCCGGTCGGTCCGGACAGGCAGGTTTATGACGTTCCGGCCGGCAGCAAGGACCAGCAGATCATCATCCAGGTTCGCGATCTCAAGGATGGCGAGACCGTCACCCCGCACATTCATCATGGCGTGGAGATGACCGAAGTCGTCACCGGCACTTTCGAACTGTACGTCAAGGGCCAGCCGGTGAAGGTCATCCATGCCGGCGAAAGCTTCATGGTGCCGCGCGAGGCGCCGCATGATGCGCGCCCCGCACCCGGCAGCCCCCCGGTGCATCTGGCGGTGACCTTGGTGATCGACAAGGGCACTGCGCCGCGCACGCCGGTCACGGATGTGCTGATTCCGAAGTAGCAAACGCAGGCGAGGCCCGGGAAAAGAGCATGCGGTGCTCCTCCCCTTTCGCGCGTAGCGCATTGAAGGGGACGTGGCCGTAGCTGGCTCCGGGCGCGGAGCGCCCCTTAAATTGTTCGCGCGCAAAGCGCGCGGGGGCCAGCGAAGGCCGGAGGGGTTCATGTGGTTACTCTTCGCCTTTTCCGGGCCGCTGCTGTGGGCGGTTTCCACCCACATCGACAAATTCCTGGTCGACAAGTATTTTCAGGCTAGCGACACCGCCGTGCTGATGGTGTTCACCGCACTTCTGGGCGTGATCGCCCTTCCCGCGATCTGGCTGCTTGAGCCCAAGGTACTGGCGCTGCCCTGGCTCGCCACCGGCGTGATGACGGTGTCCGGCGTGCTTTATATGGGCGCCATGCTGTTCTATCTGCGCGCCATACAGAGCGAGGAGGCCTCGGTGGTCGCCCCCCTGTTTCAGGCCAACACGCTTTTCACCTTCGCTCTGGGCCTGGTTATCCTGCATGAAATGCCGCACTGGCAGCAGCTGTTGGGCGCCGGTCTGGTGGTGACCGGAGCGCTGGGCTTGTCGCTGGACAGGAAGCTGCACTTCGGCAGTTTCAAGCTCCGGCTGGTGCTGCTGATGTGCGGCGCGACCTTCGTGCTGGCGCTGTCGAGCGTGGTGTTCAAATTTTTTGCCGTGCAGGACGAATTCTGGAGCACGACTTTCTGGACGTTCGTCGGCGAGGGCCTGTTCGGCATCGGCATTCTGCTGGTGCCGAACTATCGCAAGCAGTTCGTCACTCTGTTCCGCAAAAATCCCGGCGCGGTGATCGGCGTCAACGCCGCCAATGAACTGATCAACCTGGGCGGCGGGCTGGGGGTGCGCTACGCCTCGCTCCT
>WNFL01356851.1_pt2 | contig 12512 bp, 11 predicted proteins | sample 5400361 | NCBI WGS metagenome assembly WNFL01 (sample SAMN13153351, study PRJNA577476) | soil metagenome | isolation source: 40 cm soil on Douglas fir-dominated hillslope | place: USA:California | collected 2013-09-17
GCCTGCTCCTCGAGCTCCAACTACGCCGAGATGATGTACGCGCCGATGGAGCTCGAGGAGCAGGCCTACCGCGTCAAGCCGATGAACTGCCCGGGCCACATCCTGATCTACAAGTCGCGCGGCCACAGCTACCGCGAGCTGCCGCTGCGCTGGGCCGAGCTCGGCACCGTCTACCGCTACGAGCGCTCGGGCGTGCTGCACGGCATGCTGCGCGTGCGCGGCTTCACGCAGGACGACGCGCACATCTTCTGCACCCGCGAGCAGCTGGCCGACGAGATCGCCGGCGTGCTCGACCTCGTCCACACGATCCTCTCGATCTTCGGATTCGAGTACACGGCCTACCTGGCGACGCGTCCGAAGGAGAAGTCGATCGGCGAGCAGGAAGTCTGGGACATGGCCACCGCGGCGCTCAGGGCCGGCGCGCAGAAGCGCGGCATCGAGCTGATCCTCGACGAGGGCGGGGGCGCCTTCTACGGCCCGAAGATCGACTTCAAGATCAAGGACGCGCTCGGCCGCGAGTGGCAGAACTCGACCGTCCAGTGCGACTTCAACCTGCCCGAGCGCTTCGACCTCACCTACACCGACTCCGACGGCCAGCACAAGCGGCCGATCATGCTGCACCGCGCGATCCTGGGCAGCATGGAGCGCTTCGTGGGCGGCCTGATCGAGCACTTCGGCGGGCGCTTCCCGTTCTGGTGCGCGCCGGTGCAGGTGGCGCTGATCCCGATCCGCGAGGAGCACGCCGACTACTGCCGGAAGCTAGAGGCGCGCCTGCAGCAGGAGCTCTTCCGCGTCGACGCGATGCTCGCGCCGGCGCACATGAACAAGAAGATCAAGGAGGCCCAGGGCCAGAAGGTGCCGTTCATGCTGATCGCCGGCGAGCGCGAGGCGGCCGACGGCACCGTGGCGGTGCGCCGGCGCGACACGCGCGAGCAGGAGGTCGTGACCTTCGAGCAGTTCCTGGAGCTGATCCGCAGGTTGCGCGCGACGCGTGCGCTCGACCTCGGGCAGCCGCTGGTGAAGGCCTGAGCGAGGCGCCGCATGGAATTCGGCCAGGCCTTCGATCCGATCCGCAGCCTCCAGTCCGCCTGGAAGCTGCTCAAGCAGGCACCGGTGATGGTGCTGATCGGCGGCCTGCTGCTGGCCTTCCTGGAAGGCGGCGGGAGCGCCGGAGCCCAGTTCAACTTCGGCAAGCACGACTTCGGCCGCGCGCACAATCCGCGCGAGGTACTCGAGCAGATGTTCGAGGACATGAAGCCCTGGCTGGTGCTGCTGATCCCGCTCATGGTGTGCGTCGGGATCGCCTTCTTCGCGCTTTCGAGCTGGATCGAGGTCGGCTTCGCGCGCGCGATCGAACACGCGCTGCGCAGCGGCAGGGACGAGATCGGCAAGGTGTTCTCCGGCGGCGACCGCTTCGGCGCGATGCTGCTCGCGCGCTTCCTGTCCGCGCTGATCCAGGTCGCCACCTTCCTGCCCGTCGTGGTCTTGGCGTTCGCCGGAATCTACTTCGCGCGGCACGAGGGTCCCAACCCGGTGTTGATCCTGGGATCGGTGGCTTTCGGGCTGCTCTGGCTGGTCTTCGAGCTCTACGTCTCGCTCGGGCTCTGTCTCGTCAATGCGATCGTGGCGTTCGAGAGCTGCAGCCCGACAGAGGCGATCGGACGCTCGTGGAAGCTCGCGAGCGGGCACCGATTGCAGTTGTTCTGGTTCATGCTGCTGCAGGTCTTCCTGGCGCTGGTGAGCATCCTCTGCACCTGCTGCCTGGGCTTGTTCATCACGGTCCCGTTGATGCAGGTGATGCGCTTCGAGGCCTACGTCGCGCTGACCAAGGGCGAGCAGTTCCCGCACTGGTGGATCGGCAGCGGCAAGTTCCCGTTCGACGAACCCAAGGCCGAGGACTTCGGCTCGCCCCAGGCTCCGCCGCCCGTCCCGCCGCCGCTGCCGCCGCAGGGCTGACGCGTGCATTTCGAGCAAGCCTACGATCCGGTTCGCTGCCTGCATGCCGCGTGGGCACTGGTGAAACGCGCACCCGCGACGGTCGTTCTGGGCGCGCTGGTTCCGCTGATGGTCCAGTACGGGATGTCGTTCGGGATGCAGTTCCTGGTGTTTCCCGTGATGTTCGCCAGCCAGCGCTCCGGACCAAGCGGGATCCAGTGGTTCTTCCCCGTCTTCGCCGTGGCGGTCCTCGTCGTGAGCCTCGCGCAGCTCGTCTTCCAGTCCTGGATCGACGTCGGCTACGCACGCGCCGTCCGCGACGCGCGGGCGACCCAGATGGAGCAGTTCGGAACGATCTTCCGCGGTGGCGACCGGCTCCTGACGCTGCTCCTCGTACGGTTCCTCGTGTTCCTCATCTGCCTCGGCGCGTACGCGGTCGCGGCGCTGGCCCTGATGGTGCTGGGAGTCCTCGGCACCACGTCCGCGCCGGGCCTGATCGTGATCGCAGCGCTCCTGTGCGTGTTCTTCGCCCTGTGGTGCGCGTTGATCTACGTGCTCCTCGGCTTCCAGTTCGCGACGCCGATCGTCGCCTTCGAGAGCTGCACGGCGACAGAGGCGATCGGCCGCTCGTGGAGGATCGCCGACGGGCGTCGCTGGAGGCTGATCGTCTTCTGGTTGTTCCTGATGCTGATCGGCTTCGCGGGACTGCTCGCTTGCGGGATCGGCCTGCTCCTCGCCTGGCCGCTGATCGAGTCGATGCGCATCGAGGCCTACATCGCTCTGAAAGGGCGCGGCGTGCCTGCGCAACCCGAGGCGGCGGAGTGGGGCTCCGCGCCGCCCCCCCTTCCGACGCCGCCTTCGGCTTGAGTCCCGCATGTCGCTCGTCATCGAGGAGTCGATCGAGATTCGCGCCACGCGCGAGCAGGTCTTCGACTTCGTGCAGGACCCGGCGCAGCGGCCCAGCTGGGACGAGGGCGTGCTCTCGGCCAGCCGCGGATCGGGCGAGGAGTTCGCGATCCGCTACCGAGTGCTCGGACCGCTCAGCTGCCAGATGGTCTTCGTCTACACGCTCCTCGACCGGCCGAAGCGCAGCGCGGTGAAGTGCGTGCGCTCGCGCGGGCCGTGCCTGTTCGCGAGCGCCGGCGGCGTGTGGATCTACGAGACGACGGCGAGCGGCATGCGCTTCACGACGCGCTTCACGTTCCAGACCCGCTTCGTCCCCGCCCGCTTCGTGCGCACATCGATCGAGAAGGCGACGCGGCGCTCGCTCGCGCGCCTCAAGGCGCGGATCGAAGGCTCTCGACCGTGAGCAGGGCCTGTTTTGTGCGCAACCTCCCTCTGGTTCGCGCGTTCATGCCGCAGATGTATCGTGTAGGCATGCTGGTCGCGGTGATGTGCTTCGGGGGAGGGGTGATCCTCGCCGGACAGAAGAATGCGGCTGGGCCGGGAACTCCAGTGCCCGACCAGATCCGCGCGAGATGTTTCGTGCTCGTGGACTCGCAGGGCCGCGACAGGGCCTATCTACACTCGGATGACCACAGGGGGAGGGGCCCACAGATCCTGTTCGAGATGCTCTCCGAGAAGGGACAGACCGCGTTGGAGATGAAATGCGGTCCCGAGGGAACGAGCATCCAGCTCGGTAACGAGAGTCAGGGGACCTTGCGCCTTTCCACAGGTACCGAGTGGGGGCTCGACAACGGCGCCCTGATCGACATGTTCTCGATGCACGGTCAGCGAGTGCGCCTGAGCGCTGAGACTGCGACAGGCGGGCTCACAATCTGGCGTGGTGAGACCGTCACGGTGGATGGGAATACGGGCGAGTCGATCGAGCCCATCTTCCAGGTACCGAAGTAGCAGCGCCCGCCGAAGCCTCGAGAGGCTCAAGGCGTGGCTCGAAGGCTCTCGACCGTGATGCGCGTCGCCTCGGCCATCGAGACGCGTTCGCGGTAGCCGAAATCGCGCGCGGCCGGCCCGAGGTCGTAGCTGTGCGAGGTCGAAAGCTGCAGGGCGAGGAACCTCGTCATGCGCGCCTCGACGTCGGGCTTGGCGAGCGCCTCGAGCCACATCCCTGCGGCATAGGCGAGCGGCATCGGAAGCTTGCGCGTCACGGGCGGGATCCCTAGTGCGCCGAAGAGATCGTTGATCCAGGTCCAGAGCGCGACCGGCTCCGCTTGCACGACGAAGTACGCCTTCCCGGCGTGCGGCGCGGACTTCCCCAGACGGTCGGCGGCATCGAGGTGCGCCCAGGCGGCGTTCTCGACGTAGGTCAGCGAGACCTCGTTCGTGCCCTTGCCGACGATCGCGAGCTTCTTGGCGCGGCCGCGTTCGATCAGGCGCGGGAGGAGGTGCGGATCACCCGGGCCGAAGACGAGGTGCGGACGGAGGGCGCAGGTCGCGAGCGCGCTGCGGCCGTTCGCGGCGAGCACTATCCGCTCGGCGGCGGCCTTCGACTCGGGGTAGGGCGCGAGGAAGCGCGCCGAGTAGGGCAGGTCGTTCGAGGCGTTCACGTGCTCGCCGCCGTCGAAGCACACGCTCGGCGAGCTGGTGAAGACGAGGCGCTCGACGCCCGACTCGAGCGCCGCGGTCAACACGTTGCGCGTGCCTTCGACGTTCGCGCTCCAGAACGGATCGCGCCCGAGCGCGATGCCGGCCCTGGCGGCGACGTGGAAGAGCGTGTCGTGACCACGCAGCGCCTCGTGGAGCGTCTTCAGGTCGCCGAGATCGCCGCGCACGTGCCGGACGCCGAGCTCTGCGAGCGCCCGGTGCTCGTTGCGCGAGTAGCTCGTGACCTCGTCGCCGCGCGCGCGCAGGAGCCTCACGATCGCGCCGCCGAGGAAGCCGCCGCCGCCGGTGACGAAGGCTCTCACGCGAGCTCGCCCTCGGCCCAGCGCTTGAGCTCTTCGCGTCGGATCTTGGCGTTGTGGCGCGCGTCGACCGGCAGCGACTCGCGGAAGAGCACGCGCTCGACCTTGGGCAGCGGGTGGGGGAGCGCCGGCGCGGCGTTGGCCTGCGCGAACGAGACGAGCTCGGACGGCTCGCGCCTCGGACCCTCGACGACGAGCACGGGGCGCTCGGAGCCGCGCGGGCCGACGCCGACGAGCGCGCTGCGGCGCACCTTGGGGTGGCGGTCGAAGAGGCTCTCGGTCGGGACGGGCAGGAACGTGCCGGCCGCGGTGACGAGGCGCTGCGACTTGCGGCCGCAGAACCAGAGCAGGCCCTCCGCGTCCTGGTAGCCGATGTCGCCCATGCGGTGCCAGAAGGTCGGACCCTCGACGATCTTCGCCGCGGCGGTCGCCTCCGGATCGTCGGCGTACTCGCGTGTCACCATTGCCCCGCGCACGCAGATCTCGCCCAGCTCTCCGGGCGCAACGCGGCGCGTGCCGTCGCTCTCGAAGAGCGCGATCTCGACTCCCGGGGCAGCGCGGCCGACGCAGGTGCCGTGGCCGCGTTCGATGCGCGCGCGCAGCCGGCCCGTGATTTCCGCGCCGGAGAGTGTGGAGACAGGGAGCGCCTCGGTCGCGCCGTAGGGCGTGTGCACGTCGCCGCCCGGCCCAAGCAGCGCGCGGAAGCCGTCGATCAGCGCCGGTTCGACGCTCGCGCCTGCGATCATCGCGCGCTCGAGCGAGGGGAGCTTCAGGCAGCGCTGCGCGCACCAGGGCACGACGCGGCGCCAGATCGCGGGCGACCCGAACGTGTCGGTCACGCGCTGCTCGTGCAGCGCAGCGACGATCGCGGCGGGATCGCACCGCGCGGGCCGCGCGAAGTCCATGCGCGGGAAGACGCTCGTGCGCTGCAGCGCGGTGTTGGTCAGCGCGAAGAGCGGGAAGCAGGCGAGGTCGACCTGCCCGCGCGCGAGCCCGTACAGCGCGCGCAGCGACTCGATCTGCGCCTCGAAGTTGGCGTGCGTGTAGCTGACGCCCTTCGCAGGCCCGGTCGATCCGGAGGTGAAGAGGATCGCGGCCGGGGCGCCCGGCTCCAGCTCGAGCGGGGCGAAGGCGCCCTTGTCCGGCCGCGCGAGGGCATGGAGCGAGGTCGTGCCCGGGAACCAGCCCGGCCCGACGCGCACGCACAGCGCCGGGCGCGCGAGCGCGTGCGCGCGCGCGATGCCGAGCAGGGCCTTCGGATTCGCCCGCCCGAGACAGCGCGCTAGCCCCTCGCGGCCCATGCCGGGATCGATCAGCACCGGCACGGCGCCGATGCGGAAGAGCGCGAAGACGATCGCGACGAGCTCGGGTCCGGGCCGCACGAACAGAGCCCCGCGCTCGCCCCGGGAGAGGCCGCGCTCGGCGAGGCCGTGCGCGATCGCTGAGCTCTTGCGCTCGAGCTCGGCGAACGTGATCGCGCTGCCCGGCCAGCGCAGCGCGTCGAGCTCCGGCAACTCGCGCGCGGCGCGCACGAGGTGGTGGGCCAGGTTCATCGGGCCACCGCGAGCGGGCTGTGCTCGAGGAATCCGCGCACGAACCCGAGCGCCAGCTCCGGCTCGTCCTCGAGCAGCCAATGGCCCGCGTGCTCGAGGCGGTGCACCTCGGCCTTCGGGAAGCGCCGCATCCATTCCTCGCGGAACCTGGGCGTGAAGCACCAGTCCTTCTCGCCCCAGACGATGCACACGGGCCGCTCGGCGAAGAGCGCGAGCCCGCGGCTCGTCTCCTCGAGCTCGCTCCAGCTCGGGTGCGCGGGCGACATCGGGATGTCCTCGACGAAGCGCTCGATCGCGATGCGGTGCGCGGGCGTGTCGTAGGGCGCGAGGAACTGCGCGCGCACGTCGGCGGGCAGCTTGCGCTCGACCGCCATGCGCGGCGCGAGACCCGCGAAGGCGTTCCAGTGGCGCACGAGGTACGGCCCGACGAGCGGCGTGCGGCAGGCGCGGATGCGCCAGGGCATGCGCGGGCTGGGGAAGGCGGCGGTGTTGAGGATCACCAGGCGCGCGATGCGCTCGGGATGCCGGCGCGCCAGTCCCATCCCGATCGCGCCGCCCCAGTCGTGCAGGACCAGCGTGAGCTCGCGCAGGTCGAGCGCCAGCACGAGCCGCTCGAGGTTCGCGACGTGGTCGGCGAGCCGGTAGCTCCAGTCGAGCGGCTTGTCGGAGCGGCCGCAGCCGAGGTGGTCGGGCGCGACGACGCGCCAGCGGTCGGAGAGTCCCCCGGCGAGCCGCCGGTAGAAGAAGGACCAGGTCGGATTGCCGTGCAGGCAGAGCAGCGTCTCGGCGCCGCGCGGACCGGCGTCCTCGTAGTGCATGCGCCCGGCCGGAAGCTCGAGGAAGGCGCTCACGTGTGCCACTCCCACTCGATCGCCGTCCCCGCTCCGCCGTCGTGCGAGAGCGCGGCGTGCAGATCCCCGTGCGTGGCGAGGTGCACGTCGTGGCGCGCGCCGTCGAACGCGAGCTGCAGTCGATCGTCCGACTCGCGCGCGACGATCGTGCAGCGCGAGAGGCCCGCCATGCCCAGTCCGAGCTTCTTCAGCACGGCCTCCTTCGCCGTCCACGCCACGAGCGGCTCGATGCGCGGCTCGGAGGGGGATAGGAAGCGCCGCGCGAGCTCGGTGCGCATCGTCCGGGAGCGCTCGAGGTCGAAGCCCAAGGGAAAGGGCGCCACGGCCGCGCCCGCGGCGCCGGTCGTGTGGCTCGCGGACCAGTACGTGCCGTTCGCCGGCAGCGGCGGACCGTCGGGTACGCGCGGCGGGTCGACCAGCCCGAGCGAGTTCAGCGCACGCGCGGCTGCGGCGCGCTGGTCGAGCACCTTCTCGCGCCCCACGAGCGCCGCATCGCAGGCGACGACATGCACGCGCACGATCACGCGCCCTCCTCGGGCCGCGTCGCGCGGCGCACGATGCCGCGATCGAAGAAGTTCGAGCCCATGCCGGCGTCGATCACCAGCGACTGCGCGTTGATGCCGGCCGAGCGCGGCGAGAGCAGGAACAGGACCGTGTCCGCGACCTCCTCGGTCCTCAGCGCGGACTTGCGCAGCGTCGCCTGCTCGGCGAAGAGGTACGAGTCGAGGTAGCCCGGGATGCCGGCCGAAGCGCTGGTCTTGAGCAGGCCCGGGTTGACCGAGTTGAAGCGCACGCGCGTATCCGCGCTGAAGCTCTTCGCCAGGAACACGACCGCCGAGTCGAGCGCCGCCTTGACCGGCGCCATGAAGCCGTAGTTCTCGGCCGCCATGCGCGTCGTCGAGATGCCGATCGTCACCACCGAGGCGTCCTTGGCGAGTCGCGGCTTGAGCGCGTTCGCCAGGTTGATCAGCGAGAAGCACGACACGTCGAAGGCCCGCAGCAGGTCCTCCTTGGCCGTCTCGTGGAAGGGCTTCGGCCCGCCCGAGTAGTTCGCGAAGGCGATCGAGTGCACGAAGCCGGCGAGTTCGGGGAGCTTCTCGGCCAGGCGCTCGATCTCGTCCTGTTTCTCGACGTCGCAGACGTGGATCTCGACCTGCGGCCGCAGCTTCGCGAGCTCCTGCTGGCGCGCTTGCGTGCGGACCGAGTGGATCACGCGCGCGCCGGCCTCCTCGAGGCGCGCGGCGACGTGCCAGGCGACGCTCTTCTTGTTGGCGAAGCCACACACGAGCACGTGCTTGCCCTGGAGTCCGAGCCAGTCGTTCACGGCTGCACCTCGGCGACGACGAAGCCGATGCGCAGCACGCTCGCGCCCGCGGACGTGACGTGCGCCTTGCACCAGCGCGCGTTCGAGAGCTGCTCGACCTGCGTCACCTCGGCGCGCAGCGTCTCGCCGGGGCGCACGACCTTCTTGTAGCGCGCATCCTCGATGCGTGTCAGCACGGGCCGGCCGCCGCCGGGCGTGGAGGAGAAGAGCAGCGCCGCGCTCTGGAAGCAGAACTCGGCCATCAAGACGCCCGGCAGCACGGGCTCGCCCGGGAAGTGGCCCGCGAACGCCGGCAGGTCGGCGCGCACGTCCCACTCGGTGAGGATGCGCGTCGGCGACTGCTCGACGATGCGGTCGACGAACAGGAAGGGCGGCCGGTGCGGAAGCCCCGCGAGGACGTCGCTAGAGGCCACCGGTCACCTCCAGCACGGTGCCGTGCACGTAGCTCGCCTGCACGTCGCAGAGCATGCGCACCGCGAAGGCGACCTCCGCGGGCGTACCGAACCGCGCCGCGGGGACGCTGGCGAGGTGATGCTTGCGCAGCTCCTCGGACAGGTCGGCCAGCAGCTCCGTGTCGATGAAGCCCGGCGAGACGCAGTTGACCGTGATCTTCTTGCGCCCGACCTCCTTGGCGAGCGAGCGCATCAGCCCGATCTGGCCGGCCTTCGACGCGCCGTAGCTCGCCTGTCCGGCGAAGCCGTGGAGCGCGGCGGGCGAGGTGACGAACACGATCCGGCCGTAGCGGCCGCGGAGCATGCTCTGCACCGCATACCTGGCCATCAGGAACGATCCGGTCAGGTTGGTGTCGAGCACAGCGCGCCAGTCCTCGGGCTTCGTGAGCGCCAGCAGCTGATCGCGGCGGATGCCGGCGCTGTTGACGAGGATCTGCACGGGATCCTGCCCGCGCTGCTCGAGTCCGCGCCAGAAGACCTCGACCGCCTGCTCGTCGCCGACGTCGAACCGCGCCAGCTCGAGCCGCTCGCCGTGCGGCGCCGCGGCGTCGCGCAGGGCGGCCGCCGCGGCCTCGTTGCCGGCGTAGGTCGCATGCACGCGCGCGCCGGACTCGAGCAGCGCGAGCGTGATCGCGCGGCCGATCCCGCGCGTGCCGCCCGTGACGACTGCGATCTGGTTCTCGAGCGTCTTCATCGGGCCAGCTCCTGGTGCGCGTGCAGGAAGGCGTCGGCCTTGTTGGCCGTGATCACGCCGTAGTTCGCCGCGCCCAGCCAGCCCGACATGATGATGCCCACCGAGCCGGCGTGGTACAGGCCCGCGACCTGCTTGGGCAGGTCCAGGCTGTAGCGCAGGCCCTCGAACTTCGTGCCGAAGGACGTGCCCTGCGGGTGCTGCGTGTAGAAGGCGAACGTGCGCGGCGTGGCGACCTCGACGTGGTCGACCCGCGCGCCGATCCCCGGAACGTGCTGCTCGAGCGCCGCCAGCGTGTCGGACTGCAGGCGCTGCTTCTCGGCCGCGTACTGCGCCTCGTCGAGCCCGGCCCAGTCGACCCAGTGCGCGTTCATCGAGCTCACGATCGTGTAGCGCTGCGAGCCCGGGCGCGTCTTCGGGTAGTAGAACGAGAAGGTGCGGCTCTGGCCGTGCATCTCCGAGAGCGCTGGCGAGTCGAAAGTCGGACGCGTGGACGTGAAGAGCAGGTCGGTCAGGAAGGGGATCGAGCTGCCCTTCCGGAGGCCGATGTAGACCTGCGTGCTGGAGTTGTTGAGCCGCACGGCGCGCAGGCCGGCCGCGAAGGAGGAGTCGAAGTGCTGCGCGCCGACCAGCGTCTCGGCCGTGGTCTTGAGGCTCGCGTTGCTGACCACGACCTCGCTCGCGACGAAGCGTCCGTGGGCCTCGACGCCGCGCACGCGGCCGTTCTCCACCACGATCCGCTCGACCTGCACGTGGTTGAAGAGCTCGACGCCGTTCCGCGCGAGCTCCGACTGCATCTCCTTGACGAGCCAGTCCGTGCCGCCGCGGAACGTGTACACGCCCGAGCTCATGAAGTTCGAGAAGACGATCCCGTAGCAGATCGCCGGATCGTCGAGCGTCGAGCCATTGGCGTAGGTGATCGGCTCCATCAAGAGGCGATGCACGTCGTTGCGACCCGGAAAATGGCGCTCGAAGAGCTGCGCCGTCGTCTCGCCCGAGTCGGAGAAGAAGTCCATCCGCGCGAGCTCGGCGTAGAAGCGCTCGACGCGCTCGCGCTCGATCCGGAAGCGTTCGACCAGGATCCGGGTGAAGTCCTCGCGCGTGAAGATCGTCTCGAGCTCGAACTGCGGGTTGGAGAAGCGGATCGACTCCAGGCGCTCGACGCGCGCCGCGATCGCCGCGCTCCAGTGGCGCTGGCAGGTCTTCTTCATCGAGGCCGGGAAGCCGTGCAGCGAGACGTCGAAGACGTGTCCGCCGCGCCGCTTGAACCAGGTCGCGAGCCCCCCGTAGTTGTAGTGCTGCTCGAGCACCAGCACCGAGCGCCCGCAGCGCGCGAGCACGTTGGCCGCGGTCAGGCCGCCCAGGCCGCTGCCGACGACGATCGCGTCGTAGTGCGCGCGCACACCTTCGAGCGGATCGCGCGTCAGCGGCGCCTTGCCGTCGCTCGAGCCCTTGTGGTACTTGGGCTGCGCGCTCATGCGCTCCTCGCGTACAGGCCGTGGCGGTTGGCCATCGTGATCCCGGAGAGCAGCGCGCCGGTCACCCCGACGAGTCCCTGGTCGTTGCCGATCAGGTACAGGTTCGCGATCCCGGAACCCCCGTCGCGGTGGCGCACGGGGCTGCCGTAGACGGCGCCACCCGCGTGCGCGGTGTAGTGGCGGATCGTGCGCGGCGTGAAGCAGTCGCGCAGCGTCGTCTCGGGGCGCGGATCGGGCACGTAGCGCGCGCAGAGTTGCTCGAGGCGCGCGCAGGTCGACTGCTTGGCCGCCTCGTACGGCTCCGGGGGCAGCGCCGACCAGCGGTCGTGATCGGCGAGCAGCGTCGCACGCAGCAGGCCCTCGCTCGGCGGCTCGCGGGTCGCGTAGTTGTCGCTGCAGCAGATGACGCCGCTCCCGAAATCGACTAGGTCGGCGGGCGGGCGCCAGCGCGGTCGCTCGCTCTCCGAGAAGAACGTGATGGCCGCCTCGTGGCCACGGGCGCGGTGCGGCGTGATCCGCCGGTACCGGCGCGCCGGCCAGCGCGCGCGTCTCGAGCCAGCCGGCGCTGGAATAGAGCTGCTCGCACTCGAGCGTCTCGCCGCTCTCGAGCTCGACGCCGCGCGCCGTCCCCGACTCGACCCGGATGCGGCGCACCGGGGTGTTGAGCCGCAGCTCGACGCCCGCGTCCTTGCAGCGCGCGACCAGCAGGTCGAGCAGCGTCTTGATCCCGCCCTCGGGTCGCGCGAAACCCTCGAGGAAGATGCTCCGGAAGAGGATCACGAAATCGTCCCAGGCGCAATCCTCGGCCAGCGCGCTGCCGTACCAGAGCACGGGCATCAGGAGCATCTCGGCCAGCAGCGCATCAAGCCCCTGGCCCGCCAGGCGCTCGCGCGCGCTCACGAAGGGCGCCTCGGGATCGAACGGATCCGCCGCGCGCACTTCGGCCACGAGCCGCGCGAAGCGCTCGCGCGAGCCCGGGAAGGCGCGCGCGACCTCCGACTCGAAGAGGCCGAACTCGTTCGAGAACGAGAGCCGCTCGGAAGGGAAGACGATCTCCGAGCGCGTCTGCGGCGCGAGCCGCAGATCGTCCCAGGCGATGCGCAGCTGGCGCAGGATCCTGGTCAGCGGCGCGCCGGCGGCGCCGCGTGGCGCATAGTTGGTCAGCGCGTGCAGCCCGGTGTCGAAGCGCCGGCCCCCGCGCTTGTACCAGGAGTTCAATCCGCCCACGAGCGCATGGCGTTCGAGCAGCAGCACGCGCCGGTCGTACTGCGCCAGACGGATCGCCGCCGCCAGGCCGCTCATCCCGGCCCCCAGAACGATGGCGTCGTAGCGCGGGGCGGGCACGATGTGGCCTTCGGCGCTAG
>WNFL01120936.1_pt2 | contig 12511 bp, 10 predicted proteins | sample 5400361 | NCBI WGS metagenome assembly WNFL01 (sample SAMN13153351, study PRJNA577476) | soil metagenome | isolation source: 40 cm soil on Douglas fir-dominated hillslope | place: USA:California | collected 2013-09-17
TGCCAAGGGATCGCCAAGGAATGGCATTCCGTATGTCGCAAATTTCCCCGTTTCACAACCCGTCGAGACGGTTCCGCGGATTGCCGAAGCGGTCACGCCGACCTATTGGGGTCAGGAAAACCGTGCGGATACTGGCAATTTTTACAGTCGGCGGCGGATAGATTAAATTTTGTTTATCCACGCGCTTCATTGGTATGGCCGTAACTGGGGCAAAACTCGTGGCAGTCCCACTTGGTCATGGCCGGCAGCAGCCCGTCGAATACGGGCGTGAACGCCCTTATGTCCCGGTCATCCCGATCAGGCACCGCGCCCTCCCCCACCCTACCCTCCCCCGCTTGCGGGGGAGGGTAGGGTGGGGGCCGGGACAAGCCCGGCAATGACGAGTTCCGGCATTTCACTGATGCAGACTGTGCGCAAACTACTGCCGGCTCAGCGCAAGATCGTCCCGGTGAATCATCTCGGCCCGACCTTCTATGCCAAGCACAAGCAAAATGTCACTGGACGGCCGGCCCTTGACCTTGTCGGCATCCGGGGCGTCGTAGGCGACGAGACCGCGGCCGATCTCGGCGCCGTCTGGACCGCGCACGATGACGGCGTCGCCTCGGGCGAACTGCCCCTCGACCCGAATAACGCCGACCGGCAGCAGGCTATTGCCGCGCCGCAAAGCGGCGACCGCACCGGCGTCGATCGTGAGCGTGCCCTTCGGCTCCAGCGAGCCGGCGATCCATTTCTTGCGCGACGTGACCGGATTGCCCGGCGTCAGGAACCAGGTCGAGGGCGCAGCCGATGCGATCGCTCGCAGCGGATGATCGACCCGGCCGGAGCCGATCACCATGTGAGTTCCGGCGGTGGTCGCGATCTTGGCCGCCTCGATCTTGGTCTGCATGCCGCCGCGCGACAGTTCCGAAGGCGCTGCGCCCGCCATCGCCTCGATTTCCGGCGTGATGCGCTCGACCACGGGGATGAGCTTTGCGGTCGCGCTGCGGGCGGGCGGGGTATCGTAAAGCCCGTCCACGTCCGAAAGCAGGACCAGGAGGTCGGCGCTTGCCATGGTGGCGACGCGCGCGGCCAGACGGTCATTGTCGCCGTAACGAATTTCGTTGGTGGCGACGGTGTCGTTCTCGTTGATCACCGGCACGGCGCGCCATTCGAGCAGCTTGGCGATGGTGGAGCGGGCGTTAAGATAGCGCCGCCGCTCCTCGGTATCGCCGAGGGTCACGAGGATCTGGCCGGCGCCGATGCCGTGCTGGCCAAGGGCCTCCGACCAGGTGCGCGCCAGCGCGATCTGCCCGACGGCCGCCGCCGCCTGGCTTTCTTCGAGCTTGAGCGGCCCCGCAGCGAGACGGAGCACCGCGCGGCCGAGCGCGATCGCGCCCGAGGTCACCACCAGGAGATCGCGTTTTTCCCGGTGCAGGGCAGCGATGTCTTCGATCAATGAAGCGAGCCAAGCCTGCTTCACCTGGCCCGCCGCAGCGTCGATCAGGAGCGAGGAGCCGACCTTGATGACGATACGACGGAAGTCGTGAATTGTGGGGAGTGTGCCGGACATGCCGCGTGATCACGTGGTGGCCCGTCGCCGATCGGCGGGCATGCGGCAGGATTATCAGGGCGAGACGGGGAATGAAATGCCCCTGTATTGACGTACCTAGATTGTGGTGGCGCGAACCCTTGCCACAGCCGTCATTTTGGAGGTGCGTGCAAGCGATTGATTGAACGTTATTTTTTAGGGGTATTTCGTTTTGCCAAAATGGCCGCGTCACGCCGCCTTCTCGCTCCTCCCGGGGGCGAACCGGCCATAGAAGCTTTCATTCCGTGCCGCCATATCGACAAGCAATCTCGACGGCGCGAAGCGCGGACCGTATTTCGCGGCGAGCCTCTCGCACAGCGCCACAAAGCGTTTCGTCCCCATCATGTCGATATAGGACAGGGTACCGCCCGTGAACGGGGCGAATCCGAAGCCCAGGATCGAGCCGACATCGGCCTCGCGCACATCGGTCAGCACGTTTTCCTCGAAGCATCGCGCGGTTTCCAGCGCCTGGATGCCAAGCAGGCGGTCTTTGAGTTCCTGCACATCGATGGTGTCGGGGTCGAGCTTCACGTGTTGCAGGTCGGCGAGGCCGGGCCATAGCTTCTTCGGGCCGCGTTCCGGATAATCGTAAAAGCCCTTCCGGTTCTTGCGGCCGAACCGGCCGAGCTTCTCGACCATCTCGGCGAGCAACGCCTTCTGGCGGGCGTCGATCGCCTCCGTGCCGAGATCGGCTTCGGTAGCTTTGAGAATCTTCCAGGCGAGATCCACTGCGACTTCGTCATTGAGCGACAGCGGGCCGGCCGGCATGCCGGCCATGCGGCCGACATTCTCGACCATGGCGGCCGGCACGCCTTCGGTCAGCATCAGGTGGCCTTCGCGCAGATAGGTGCCGACCACGCGCGAGGTATAGAATCCGCGGGAATCGTTGACCACGATCGGGGTCTTGCGGATCGCCCGCACATAGTCGAGCGCTGCCGCCAGTGCGGCGTCATCGGTGTTGCGCCCGAGAATGATTTCGACCAGCATCATCCGCTCCACCGGCGAAAAGAAATGAATGCCGATGAAGCGCGACGGATCCCGGAACTCTTGCGCCAGCGACGTGATCGGCAAGGTCGAGGTATTGGAGCCGAATATGACGCGATCCCCCATGGCGGCTTGTGCCCGCGCATAGGTCTCGTTCTTCACGGCGCGATCCTCGAACACCGCCTCGATGACGAGGTCGCAGTCGCGCAAGGCCGCATAGTCCGCCGTCGCGGTGATGCGCCCCAACAGGGCGTCGCGGTCGGCCGCAGTTGCGCGGCCCTTGTTGACCTGCTCGGTGATGAGCTTGTGGGACTGCGCCTTGCCCTTGTCGGCGGCCTCCTGGTCGCGGTCGATCAGCACGACGTCGATTCCAGCCTGGGCCGTCACGTAGCCGATGCCTGCCCCCATGAAGCCGGCCCCGATGATGCCGACGCGTTTGAGTTTGCTCGGCGCAATCGCGGCCGGACGCCGCGCCCCCTTGCCCAGCTCCTGCATCGATACGAACAGCGACCGCATCATGGCGGCCGCCTCCGGCGTGCGCAGGATCTTCGCGAACCAGCGCGACTCGACCTTGAGCGCGAGGTCCATCGGCAATTGCAGGCCTTCGTACACCACCTGCAGGATTGCGCGCGCGGCCGGGTAGTTATCATAGGTCTCGCGCCGGTAGATGGCGTTGGCGGCCGGGAAGGTCGTCATGCCGGCCTTGGAATAGACGGCCCCGCCAGGCAGGCGAAAACCATCCATGTCCCACGGATTCTTGGCCTTTCCGCCGGCCTTGATCCAGTCCTTGGCGGCCTTGACGAGTTCGTCGGGTGGCACAACGGCGTCGATCAGCTTCATCGCCTTGGCGCGCTCGACGCGAAGCTGATCGCCTTTGAGCAGAAATTGCAGCGCGTCGACCGGCGCCAGCATACGTGAGATGCGGATGGTGCCGCCGGCGCCCGGGAACAATCCGACCTTGACTTCCGGCAGGCCGAGGCGGGTCTTCGGGTTCTTCGCCGCAACCCGATAGTGGCAGGCGAGCGCCAGCTCGAAGCCGCCGCCGACCGCGGTGCCGTTGAGGGCCGCGACCCAGGGCTTGCCGCAGGTCTCGATCCGCCTGTAGAGCAACGACAGCTTGCGGCTTTCCTCGAAGAGACGCAGCGCCGCTTGTTCCTCGCCCTGCTCCCTGGCGAGCGCCGCAAATGTGCGGCCAAGCGACTCCAGGAGGGTCAGGTCGGCGCCGGCGCAGAACGTCTCCTTGGCCGAGGTGATCACGACGCCTTTGATGCCGTCCTCGGCCGCAAACCGCTCGACGATCGCGGACAGCTCCTCGATGCCCTGCACCGTGATCACGTTCATGGATCGATCCGGCACATTCCAACTCAGAAGCGCGATGCCGTCGCTGTCGATAGCGAGATCGAAATTCGTGTAGGTCATCGGTGTCTCCTACTCGGAAGCGGATTTCTTTCTGTTGCGCGCGGAGGAGTGCAAAATACCGGCTCCATGCGCCGAATCCCGCTATCGCTCCGAGCCTGGATAGGGCTCGCCGGATTTGTGCAGATAACGCATGCCTCTTTCATCGCGCTCCGCGCGCAGGTCGATATCCGGATACTCAGCGCGCTCGCGGGCCGCGCGGGTGCCGACCTCAAGGTAGATGGCATCCCTTTCGGACCGATTAATCAAGCAATGCCCGTTGGCAACGCCAGCCCTGAACCCGGCCGCGTCTCCAGGGCGCAGGACGACCTCGCCGTCGTCTTCGCACAGCACCACTTCGCCGGCTAGCACGTAGACGAATTCGTCCTCGGCGGTGTGCCAGTGGCGCTGCGCCGAGGCGGCGCCGGGTTTCAACGTCGTCAGGTTGACGCCGAACTGGGTGAGCCCGGCGGCGTTGCCGAGCCGCTTGCGCACGCGTCCGAGCACGATCTGGCGGAAAGGCTCGGGATATCCGGTCATCGAATCCATCTTGAGGTTATCGATATCGATCTTCGGCATGTGGGCTCCTCCGGCTCGCCTTACACCCGCTCGACGATGGTCGCGGTGCCCATACCGATCCCGATGCACAGGGTCACCAGCGCGGTGGCGGCATTGCGCCGCTCCATTTCGTCGATCGCGGTTCCAAGAATCATGGCGCCGGTGGCGCCGAGCGGATGACCAAGCGCGATGGCGCCGCCATTGACGTTAATATGCGAATTATCGAGATCGAAGGCCTGCATGAACCGCAGCACCACCGAGGCGAACGCCTCGTTGACCTCGAACAAGTCGATATCGCCAAGCGACATGCCGGCCTTGCGCAGCACCTTTTTGGTGACGTCGAGCGGACCCGTGAGCATGATGGCAGGCTCGGAGCCGATATTGGCGAACGCCTTAATCCGCGCCCGTGGCTTGAGGCCGGCGCGGCGGCCCGCCTCGGCATTTCCGATCAGCACGGCGGCGGCGCCGTCCACAATACCGGATGAATTGCCGGCATGGTGCACGTGATTGACGGCTTCGATTTCCGGATGGGCTTGAATCGCAACCGCATCGAACCCGGCAAGCTCGCCCATCTGCACGAATGACGGCTTGAGCTGCGCCAGCGACTGCATGGTGGTCGACGGCCGCATGTGCTCGTCCTTGGCGAGGATCGTGATGCCGTTCGGGTCCTTGACCGCGATGACCGACCTGGCGAAGCGTCCTTCATCCCATGCGGCCGCGGCGCGCTGCTGGCTTTCCACCGCATAGGCGTCAACGTCGTCGCGGGAAAAGCCGTATTTGGTGGCGATGAGGTCGGCCGAGATGCCCTGCGGCAGGAAGTAGGATTTGAGCGCGATGGCGGGATCGACCGGCCAGGCTCCGCCTGAGGCCCCGATACCGACCCGGCTCATGGATTCGACGCCGCCGCCGACCGCCATGTCGTGCTGGCCGGACATCACTTCGGCGGCAGCGAAGTTGACCGCATCGAGCCCGGACGCGCAAAACCGGTTGATCTGCACACCCGGTACGCCATCGCCATAGCCAGCACAAATGGCGGCGACCCGCGCGATGTCGCCGCCGGCTTCGCCCACCGGGTCGACGCAGCCCATCACCACATCGTCCACCATGGCGGGGTCGAGCGAATTGCGGTCCTTCAAGGCGGCGAGCGCCTGGGTGGCGAGATTGAGCGCCGTCACCTCGTGCAGCGCCCCGTCGACCTTGCCGCGGCCGCGGGGTGTGCGGACGTGATCGTAGATGAATGCGTCGGTCATGGAGGGTTCCTCTAGTTGATGAAATCTAGCAGAAGAGTGCTGAGACTGGGAGCATGAACCGCGCTCCTTCATCCTTTCGAAGCCCAGGTTTCAGCCTGTTCAAAGCAATCGGGGAGCTTACGGATAATGAATTGAGCCCAAGTGGCGAGGTGCTCCTCGCTCCCGTAGCGAAGCCAGATGTCGTCCAGATCGCCGTAGGGGTGATCGATCCTGCGAAACTTCTCTAGATACCAAGCGCGAACCGTCTCAGAGGTGTGCAGTGCCGGATAATGCGCCGGGGGATATTGCAGCGACGCAATCACCTTGTTTTGAATGGTGCGGATTTCCTCGCGTCCAGTGCTGTCCAGCATTTTTGGAAATCGTTGTCGACGAATATGGCGAGCGCCAACGATTGGTTCATCGGAAAGCTGGAACTCGACGGTAAATTTCGACCCGGCATAGCTGTCCCAGCCGTCCTGCGACACCTGACACCACATAACCAGATACTTGTCCTGTTGGGGGCGTGCCCAGCTGAGCATCGCTTTTGCTCTCTTGAAGCCAGCGGTCCGCAGCACGGGCGCCAAATGTTCTTTGAGGGCCGCATAGACCTTCGATGACTTCATTGGGATGCACTCAAGGTTATCGTTGGATGGCAGCTGACGCTGCCGTCCGCGCGAGATCCCAAGCCTTTCGCCTTGACTGCCAACCCTGACAACATCATCGCCGCAGTAAGACGCGGGTTCCAAATGTTACATTCCATCCGCTAGGTCAAAACGCCTCCGCCGGCAACTCCATCAGGGACGCGGCGCCGCTCTGGATGCGGGCAAGATGCGTGGCGGTTTCGGGCAGCATGCGCTCCATGAAGAAACGCGCCGTCACGAGTTTCGCGTTCATGCGGCCCGAATCGTCGTTCGCGAGCCTGCGGTGCGCCGCGGCCGCGATCTGGCACCACATATAGCCAAGCACGACAAGACCGAGGAGATGCATGTAGTCGGTCGCGCCGGCCCCGGCATTATCGGGTTTCGCAATGGCGTTCTGCATGAACCACATGGTGGCTTGCTGCAGATGCCCGAGGGCCTTTGCGAGCGGCTCGACCAGCGGCTTCATGGCGCCATCGGCAGCCTGCTCCTTGATGTATCCCTGCATTTCGCCGAACAGCGCCATGATGGCCCGCCCGCCATCCTTGCCGAGCTTGCGTCCGACCAGGTCGAGCGCCTGAATGCCGTTCGCGCCCTCATAGATCATCGGGATGCGGGCATCGCGCACGAACTGCTCCATGCCCCACTCCGCAATGTAACCGTGGCCGCCGAGTACCTGCTGGGCCATCACGGCATTGGCGAAGCCGAGATCGGTCAACACGCCCTTGATGACCGGGGTCAGCAGGCCGAGGCGGTCGTCGGCGCTGTCGCGGTCCTTTGCACTGTCGGAACGATGCGCCACATCGCTTTTGATCGCGGTCCACAGGACGAGCGCGCGAGCGGCTTCATTGAAGGCCCGGATCGTCATCAGGATTCGCCGCACGTCTGGATGCACGATGATGGGATCGGCCGGTTTGTCGGCGAACTTCGCGCCCGTGATGGCGCGGCCCTGGAGCCGGTCCTTGGCATATTGCGCGGCATTCTGGTAGGCGACCTCCGACAGCGCGAGCCCTTGCACGCCGACGCCAAGCCGCGCCTCGTTCATCATGACGAACATCGCCTGAAGGCCGTGGTTTTCCTGTGCCACCAGCCAGCCGGTGGCGCCGTCATAATTCATCAGGCAGGTGGCATTGCCGTGGATGCCCATCTTCTCCTCGATTGAGCCGCACGACACTCCATTGTGCGCACCTAACGTGCCATCCGGGTTCGGTATCACCTTCGGCACCACGAATAATGACAGCCCGCGGGTCCCCTCGGGCGCGCCTTCGATGCGCGCCAGCACCAGATGCACGATGTTCGCCGCGAGATCATGTTCGCCTGCGGAGATGAAGATTTTCGTCCCGGTTATCTTGTAGCTGCCATCTGGTTGCCGCACCGCTTTGGTGCGGATGAGACCGAGATCCGTGCCGCATTGCGGTTCGGTCAGGTTCATGGTGCCAGTCCATTCGCCGGCGACCATTTTCGGGAGGTATAACGATTTTTGCTCCGCAGTGCCGTGCGTCAGCAGCACCGCAATGGCGCCCTGGGTGAGACCCGGATACATGGCAAACGCCATGTTGGCTGAAGCCATGAATTCGTTGACGGCTTGGGTCAGGGCTATCGGCAGGCCGAGGCCGCCGAACTCCTGGGGCACCGAAATCCCGATCCAGCCGCCCTCGACGACCTGCCGGTAGGCCTGCCCGAAGCCCTCCGGCGTCGTCACGCTGCCGTCTTGGCCGCGCCGGCAACCTTGCCGGTCGCCGACCCGGTTGAGCGGGGCGAGAACGCCCTCGCAGAATTTGCCCACCTCCATGAAGATCGCTTCAACGACGTCAGGCGAAGCGTCGGCGAATCCGGGCAGATTGGCGAGGCGCTCGATATGAAAGACGTCGTTGAGCAGGAATAGAGCGTCCTCGACCGGCGCCTTATAAACGGGCATGGATGCCTCCCGCAGCTGTAGCCCGGGTTGAGCGTAGCGAAACCCGGGGGCAGCGTTGCCGTATTCATAGGCCGGTCCCGGATTTCGCGGAGTTTATCATCGGGCCGGCCAAAGGCCGGACCCGGTGGCTCAATCCGGGCTACACTCGCTGAGCGCTAAAGCGCCGTCCACTTCAGAGCCCGATTCGTCACCGCAAATCAATTCACGTCCGAGACGTTGACCGCAGCCTGCTTGTCGCGGCGGCGCTGGACCGAAGAAGGAATTCGCATCGCCTCGCGGTATTTGGCGACGGTTCGGCGCGCGATATTGATGCCCGCATGGCGCAAGTGCTCAACAATCGCATCGTCCGACATAATGTCGTGCACGGATTCCGCGTCGACGAGCTGTTTGATGCGGTATCGCACGGCTTCTGCCGAATGAGCTTCGCCGCCGTTCGCAGATGCGATCGCGGACGTGAAAAAGAACTTCATTTCGAAGGTACCCCGTGCGGCGGCAATATATTTGTTGGCTGTGACCCGCGAGACCGTCGACTCATGCATGCCGATCGCGTCCGCCACCGTCTTGAGATTAAGCGGCCGCAAATATTGCACGCCGCTCGTGAAGAAAGCGTCCTGCTGGCGTACGATCTCGCTCGCCACTTTGAGAATTGTCTTGGCCCGTTGATCGAGTGCCCGCACGAGCCAGGTCGCAGTCTGCAGGCATTGAGCCAGATAGGACTTCTCCGTGTCCTTCTTGGCGGTCTTTGACACTTTCGCGTAGTAGGTCTGGTTGACCAATACCCTCGGCAGGGTGTCGTGATTAAGCTCGACCGTCCAGCCGCCATCGGCGGCCTGCCGCACGAATACGTCTGGCACAATCGCCTGAACCAGAACGGAGCTGAAGGCAAGCCCGGGCTTCGGATTGAGGCCCTTGATCTCGCCGATCATTTCCACGAGGTCTTCCTCATCGACGCCACAGATCTTGCGCAGGGCCGAAAAATCCCGTTTGGCAACGAGTTCAAGATGGCCAAGCAGCGCCTCCATGGCGGGGTCCAGCCGGTCCAGCTCGCGTAGCTGAAGGCCTAAGCATTCGGCAAGGCTGCGCGCGCACACCCCGGGCGGATCGAAGGTCTGCAATTGCCCCAGCACTGCCTCAATCTGCGCCGGCGAAGCGCCGAGCCTGTGGGCGGCGTCGGACAGGTCGGGAGGGAGGTAGCCGGCATCGTCGACGAGATCGACCAGGTACTGCGCGACCATCCGCTCGATCGGGTCCGTGAACGTCATTGAAACCTGCTCGGCCAGATGTCCGGCAAGCGTTGTCTCTGCGGTCACGAAGGCTTCCAAATTATATTCGCTGTCGCCGCGGCCGCCCCCGCCGGCCGCGGTCCATTCCGAGTAGGCGCCGGGTTGGGATTCTGGCGTTCGCGCCGGTCCGGCCGCGCTGTCATCGGGAAAAATGTTGTTGAGGTCGGTATCCAGTCGCGCCTCGATCGATTGACGGCTCTCCAGCCGGTCATCCATCCAATCGGCGCTGGCGGGCTCTTCCTCCGAGGCCGAGGGCGTCTCGGCAGTCGTTTCGCCGTCATCGCGGACCTGATCCTGGTCGGCCGGCCGCTCCAGCAGCGGATTGCGTTCCAATTCGCCATCCACGTAGGCGGCAAGGTCGAGATGGGACAACTGCAGCAGCTTGATGGCTTGCATCAGCTGGGGCGTCATCACCAGCGCCTGAGTTTGGCGGATCAGAAGTTTTTGTGCGAGCGCCATTGACTGTGCATTGGGTTGGTCCGGTTCTTGCTTATCCGGATTTCCGGGCGCTGTATAGTCAACTATCGCCTAGGCCCCGCCCTACCGCGCTGGGACCGCGGGCGTCTCGCCCGCATCAAAAGTAGAAAGAGCGGGCGGGACGCCCGCGGTCCCAGCCGGCTTACATACGGAATTCCTCGCCAAGATAAAGGCGGCGCACGTCGGGGTTATTGACGATATCTTCGGGGTCGCCTTCCATCAGGACCTCGCCCGAATAGATGATGTAGGCGCGATCAGTCAGGCCGAGCGTCTCGCGTACATTGTGGTCGGTAATCAGCACGCCGATGCCACGCTGTGTCAAATGACGGACCAGGGCCTGTATGTCCCCTACGGCAATCGGATCAATACCGGCGAAAGGCTCGTCGAGCAGCATATAATTCGGCCGCGTGGCGAGCGCGCGGGCAATCTCGACGCGCCTGCGTTCGCCTCCCGATAGCGCGATCGTCGGGGTCTTGCGCAAGCGGGCGATATTGAATTCCTCCAGCAGGCTATCAAGTTCGGCTTCGCGCCGGCGCTTGTTCGGCTCGATCATTTCGAGCACGGCGCGGATGTTCTCTTCCACATTCAGCCCGCGGAAAATGGAGGCCTCCTGCGGCAAGTAGCCGATGCCGAGGCGGGCGCGCTGGTACATGGGCAACGCCGTGACATCGTAGCCGTCGAGATAGATGCGACCCCGGTCGGCCTTGATGAGGCCGGTGATCATGTAGAACACGGTGGTCTTTCCGGCGCCGTTAGGGCCGAGCAGACCGACCGCCTCGCCGCGACGGACGTAAAGGCTTACCCCCCGCACAACCCTGCGGCCCGAATAGTTTTTTTCGACGCCGTGCACCGCAAGATAGTTGCGCGGCTGGGCCCGATGTTCGCCGCTGCCGGGTGCGCGCCTGGTTTGACCAGAGGCCGCTCTCGACGGCCCAGTCTTTGTGTTGGCCCTCGGGACTCCCACCGTTCCCTCCCCCGCTTGCGGGGGAAGGCTAAGGAGGGGGCGGGAGGGAGGATAGGCCGAGGGCCCTGCGTACGCCGGCGATTTTGGTCGCCGCACATCGAGGCGTTTGATGAGACCGAACAGATCGACCACAAGCGCCTCGGTGACAACGGTGCTGGGGATTGCGCTAAGGAGATAGCGCCTCTACGCGCGGCTTTCAACCGCGCCAGTGCGGGGCATGTTAATTGAGGCCCTGAGGTTGCGCAGGCGAGCCCTGGGGTTGCGGAGAGCGTGGCCGCGGTGCTTCGCGGGTCGGAACCGGGGCTGCTTCCTGTGCGCGCCCTTCCTGCTTCAAGGAGCCTGGCTGGAACAGGCCTTGCACCCGGCATTTCTCCTGGGCCTTGCCGCACGAGATCCGCGATACGCCGGTCGTCATATCGACCGTCAGTGTGTCACCCTTCACCACATTCTGCCCCTGGGAAATCACGACATTCCCTAACATGGTCACCGTATTCGCTCGCATGTCGAATACGCCGGTATCGCCGGTGGCCGTCTGGTCCTTCTGCACGACAATCACGTTGCCCTTGGCTTCGACCCGCTTGATCTGCTGGTTCTGCTGAGGTCCGGCCTGGGTTGTGCCGGCGGGCGGCGTTGCCGGCTTCGCGGGCGCATCGTCCTCATAGAACACAACCAGCATTTTACTGCGCATGCTCGTATCGCCCTGGACCAGATGAACGTCGCCGGAAAAGGTTGCCATCTTGTCCTTGTCGCGCACCTCGAGGGTGGCCGAGTTGATCTTGATCGGCTTATCGCGGTTTTGCGAGAACCCCTGCAATGCATTCGGCGGACCATTTGGCTGCTGCTGCGCATAGACCGCGGAAATGTCCACGGCCGCCGCGACCGCCAATGCTACGAATGCTCCTCTCGCAATGGCCGTCATGGCGAACCCCGCCGAACCGAAGTCTGCGCGGGAGCGGCCGCAGATGCAGAGTCTTGCGGCGCCGGTCGTACCTGGTCCGGAGTGAGCGTCAGCTCCACACCGCCGCCAAACAGGATCAAGGCACCATTGTCGACGACTTCCAGCCGATTGGCGTTCAACAAACCGTTGGGAAGCTTCAGTTCCACCGGGCTTTCGGAAACGATGTTGCCGCTTGTCACATTGACAGTCGCCTCCGACAGACGCCCCTCGTAGCCGGACGTCGAATTCAGAGTAATATGGTCGTTCAGCCGCAACATCTCGCCTTTGGTGTCATAGACTCCATTGATAGATTTGATCGTGACGCGCTGCCCATCCTTGAGCTCCACCACGGCGCTGATGTCTTTGAGCTCCAAGACTTCGGGTTTGGTGAGATCCTGGGCGGCAGCACGGGCGGTAAGTTCGTAGGGCCGCGAATCGGTCGTGAAGCCATTGAGCCGCGGCAATTCCATGACGATCTTGGTGCCCGACAACGAAATCTTGCCGGGATCGATCGGGAAAGCCGCGATCAGGCGGAACGGATTGAAGAATGTTGCGACGAGG
>WNFL01138807.1_pt1 | contig 12511 bp, 14 predicted proteins | sample 5400361 | NCBI WGS metagenome assembly WNFL01 (sample SAMN13153351, study PRJNA577476) | soil metagenome | isolation source: 40 cm soil on Douglas fir-dominated hillslope | place: USA:California | collected 2013-09-17
AAAAAGGTGCGTACAAAAAAAGCGTGAGCGGTGTGACAAAGAGGTTGGTGCTCCTGCAAGCAGGATTGGTTGGCGAAAGCCAAAGTCCTGACACCCTGGGGCGAAGACCTCGAACCCAGTACTCGGACCAGTCATCTGCCGCTCACGATTTTCATCTTATGCAGGTCTATGTTTTTGGCAAGTACGATTTATTCTTTAACTGATCGCGGCGACCGGCGGCATACGCTTCAAAGACTTTCCGGAGCTCATCCCGGACGGCACGGAATACCTGCACCTTCTCCGCATCCGCGCCCTGTGCGCCGGCAGGATCGTCGAATGGCCAGTGATGTTGATTCGGCGGCCCCGGAAACGTGGAACAGATCGGATCGGCCTCGCCGCACACGGTGATCACCGTTTCGATCGGCTTTTTAATAAACTCCAACAGCGACTTTGATCGATGGCCCCCTATATCGATTCCGATCTCTTTCATCACGCGCACGGCCAACGGATGAACGTAGCCGGCCGGCTTGGACCCCGCACTCTGCACATCGAGCAGGTCACCGGCCGCAGCTCGCAAAATGCCTTCGGCCATATGACTTCGGCAGGAGTTACCCGTGCAAAGGATCAATATCGTGGGTTTGTGCGTTAGATCCATAAGACCAACCGCGCTCTGATTTCAACGGGTCCAAAAATCTCTGCAGCGTATTTCAAGCTTCAAGAGTACTCACAGCGCTTGTCCGTTTCAACGGAAAGACACAAAAGCAGCAGAGCCGCTGAGTCAGCAAGTGCCGGGTGCGCCGAGAGCAGTTACGTTAAAAGACCTTTGAAGACCTTTGCGTCTCGGCGTCTTCGCAGCGCCTCTGCGTTAAACTGACCGTTGAGGCCAGATGCGATGAACCCGTAGTCAGCGATCGGCAAGCCCGGCAACCGCCCTGCGCAACGCCGCAGCTTCGTTATAAACCTCACGCAGGGCGGCGAGAGCGTCCGGCTTGAGCTCGCGTGAAGATGTTTGCGTGACCTCTTCCTGGTCTCCCAGGCCGGAATCTTTGAGATGCCGAAGCCGTTCCTGAATGAGACTGCGTACATCGTCCGCATTGTCGATCCCGCGGAACCACGCAGTATGCAAATCATGCTGCCCGTGATGGCCCATTTCCCCTCCTCCCCCGGCAGTATCTACCCGCAAATCAGCCACTCGCAGCAGCCTTTGAATGGGACCTTGTGAGATCGAGATGTTTTGAATGTTGGCAAAAGTCACGGTCATCTCCTGCACTCCCACCACACCTTCGCGCACCCGCAGGCTGCGGTCGGTCACGACATACCATCGCTTTTCATAATCCAGCCGGAGAATGGCCAGCCGGAACAAACGCTGCAGCAGGACCAACAAGAGGATGAACAAGGAAACCCCGATCACGACAGGTACGCCGTTCCGGTGCTTCTCCAACAGCGATGAGACCGCGATGAACACACCCGCGACAACCAGGATCGGCACGGCCATCGCGGCAGTCTGGGCCCCCCACAACACCACGAGATACCGAAAGTAGTTCGGCGACGCGCGAAAAACCTGCGTGGTGGACTCATCTCCCGGCGGCGGACCCGGGTCGCCCGGAATGCGAAGCAGGCGTTCGCAGATGCTTCGGAAGGAATTATACATGCGGTGGCCCAGGGCCCTTTCTCTGCGCCTCGATCGATTCGCGCGTTCTCCGCAGCTCATCGCGAATTTCGATTAACAGCTTCAGCATTTCCTGGTTTCCGTCCTCTCCGCCAGGGGGCGGCGCCGGCTGGAGCGCGGCATTTTCAATCGTGTCCTCGGTGCCCGGCCCGCGCGCGGCATGTTGCTGCGAGACGTAGCCACGCATCCGCGTATAAAGAAAATCGCGGATTGCCTCATAGTTCTTGAAGCCCTCGATGATCAACTCGGCGCCGGTCGATCCAGACGCCGTTTGAATCTCCACATTGGCCAGGCCGAGCCAGCGCTGAATGACTCCCGATCTGAGATGAATGTCCTGAATCCGGGCGTACGTAAGGTTGATTTCGCGCCGGAATAGCAAACCCACTTTCATGTGAATCCCTTCGGCATCGAAGCGATAGCGCAGGGTATGGAACCTGAAGAAGAGATAGGGAAGCGTGAAAAAGATCAATGGCCCGCTGAGGATCGAGGAGATCACATAATAGGTCCAAAGCGCGCGATCCGGACGCTCCAGGACAGAAATTGTTTCCGGGACAACCGTTGAGTTCACTGGCGATGTTGTAGAGTTCTGTTCATCAGGTTGCGCATTTCACAATCGGTCGCCGATTGATCCCTTTAGCTTCGCCAATTCAAGATCAAGCTTTGCCACCAGCTCCTTGAATTGCTCTTCATTGAATCCAACAACTTGATCAACGATGCGGCCCTCTCCATCGATGAGCAACAAACGCGGGATGTAGGCTTCGGCGTATTGGCTGAAGACCAGGCGGTTGCTATCGGCAGCCATCGGAAGGGTGAAATTGTTCTTCTGTTTAAATACTCTCAACTCTTCGTCGGTATGTTCTCGGCCGAGAGCAATCATTGTGAACCTCTTATCTTTATATCTTTGCCACAGTTCCTTTTCCAGATGCGGCATCTCCTCCATGCACGGCCCACACCAGGTAGCGAAAAAGTCGAGCACCACCACTTTACCTTGTTGCTCCTTCAACGCGAATCTTTGCCCGTCGAGCGTAACAACTTCAAACACCGGCGCGGTTTGGCCGATTTTGACGCGATCGGCTTTCGTTACATCCGCATCTTCGCCGCTTTTGCGCGCACATGAAGAGAGGATCAAAGGAAGGACGGTCGATGCAAAGATCAGGCAGGGCAGGCAGGACTTTTTCACAGAGCCGGTTCCATTCACGGATAATAACCGCCCGGTTTCTCAACCGAGGGCGAACTTGTCCAGCCTCGAAACCACCAGTCCTGCGAGATCTCTTCTTTCGTGGGGCGGTTCCACGGTCTCGTTTGCACGTTGTCAGGATTGAAAGTGCCGCAGCCCGCCAACAGCCCGGCAGCAGCCAATGCGCACTCCATAAAGCACAGCCGGATTTTCCATGCGCCGCACCTGCCCAAACTGCATTCTGAAGAGTGCATAAAGCAGTCCCTGAGGCTTCGCCAGGTCACGGCAATTTGATCCCCTTTGATCTGTTGAGAGCAACTAAAATCAAGCGCCGGTCACCGTGCCAACCGCTCGACCGGCGGTCGGATGACCGAGAATACAATGTCCCCCTCTTTGCCGTTGGTCCGCTGGCCGGCATCGTCCTTTAAATCGGCGCCAATGCTGTAAAGAACATAGCCGACGCCTTTCTTTCGGTAACGCAGCGGCTGCCCATCAAACGGATCGGGAGGCGTTGATGGCAGGAAATCAGGCGTCAACTCGGACAACGCGGAGGGATATCGATTCTCGTGCGCGCCGCGAAATTGTTCCAGCGCCACAGCGATCAGTCCCAAACGAGCATGTGCCAAACCGTTGGCTTCCCGGGCCGCTGGCGCCGTGAAACCGGGCAGTAACCACTCCGCGAGCACCAATTTTCTTTCCGCAGCCGTTTTCAAATGTTGTCCGACTAATTCCCCGTTTTTCAAACGCTCCGGAAAAGCCGTCGTCCGAGCCGCCATCAATTGCTGGAACGTCTCTTCATAATACCGTCGCTCCTCTTTCAGGTCAGGGGCCTTCTCCAAATACGCGATGAGCTGTTTGCGCTGTTCCTCCGGCACCCTCAAACCCGGTTCTCTGGCAACCAGCCTTTGCTGCAGTTTCTCCGGCCTTTCCAGGATTGCCAATGACATGACTCTCTCGCTCGCGATCGCGCGATTGAACCCGTCGCCTCGCGCATCATAAGCCTCTATTTTTTGAAACGCGTTGAAGAGTTCATTCAACGATTCACGCGGCAAAGCCGTCCGGTTCACAATCTGCTCCCATGTGCCGGCTACGATCGGAATACTGGAGGCCCGTATGAATTGGGAGAGCATCGAAGGCTCCGCGTCCAATGAACGTTCCAATGCGAGCGCTATTAGCAGATCACGCCCGGCCTGCTTTCCCTCGTGCTCATCCGCATGCAGGATGGCCGACAATTCCATCGACTGCAGCGCTGCCCTGAATTTAACGAGATGCGGCAGGAGGAGATCAAAGCCCTGGCTCAAATCGACAGGATAGCGGCAGTGTTCATACGTTGCTCCCTGGTCGAAGAACTGGAGCGCATCGCGGTTAGCCTGCACGAAGGCGGCCATCGCCAATTTCATTGGCGGCGGAATTGTACCGGCCGGGGGTGGCAGCTTCCCCTTGCCGAGAAGCGGCAGATTAGCGCCGTGGTCAATTTGCAGCGCATCGAATCCCTGGCAATAAAACGGAGCAGCGTTTTGCCCGGAAGGAGGTTCCACGTACCAGGCATTGAGTTGGTTGAGGGTGTGTGGAAGCCCGTCATTTGCCAGTGGCACCGGCGCCGCCGCCCCGCGTTTCTGCAAGTAACCGCGCCCGAACCAGACCGCCGCCGCGGCCGCAAGCAACAGAACGATTCCCGCAAGGGCAGCCGAAACAACCCGTTTGCCATTGACCGCGCCGGAACTTCCAGTCCGCGGCGCGGCAACCGGATTTGCGGGCGGCGGCCTCGGAATGGGCGGGGGAGAGTAATGTTCCCGCAGTCGCAGTTCTGAAGGTGCGGCGAGTTGCGTTGCCAGATGTTGCGCAATGATCTCGTTCGCCACAGTTGTCCCGTCCGAGGCGCACACCGGGCAGAGAACCGCCTGCCCTACGGAACCGCCCACTGGTTCAACGTCGAAGGCATACTTCTGTCCACATCCGCAGAGAATTTTGATGGGTATCACGGCACAGTCCTTTTGTTTTATGTTCAAGGCTGTCCGTTAATAACGGCAGCCCACCAAAAGGTTCCCTCCTTGCCGCGCGCTTTACTCCAGAGCGTTCACGCGCGCCAGAGTCGAGGCGGTGTAAATCGGAGTCGGTGACGGATTCCTGTTTGCTTGTCTTGTGAGTAGATCGTCCAGGTTCTCCAGGGATCTATTGGCCGCCATCTGGTAATTCGAGATGGTCGGGTCGAGATCGCTTTTAGCCTTTGGCGCGGTCGCAATTTGGCCCGTGACCGGTGAAACTGGAGTCACAACCGGACGTCGCATGATAAGCGAGAACGCCGTGATTATAACCACGGCTGCAGCGATCGCAGGCAACGCTACGCGCCAGTTCCTCATGCTCGCGCGAAGCTGCGCCGCCACGGCCTGCCAGGTGGGAAGTGTTTCCTGTTCTTTCAAGGCGCCGAGCACTCTCCGGTGAAATGATTCGGACGCCTGAATGTCCGATCGCACCTCAGTTGCGGCCAGCTTCCGGCGCACGTTGGAGATTTCCTGCAGATATCGTCGGCATCCTTCGCAAGTTTCGAGATGGGCCCGAATTCCGGCCGCCTGCGCGGCATTCAACGCATCCACGGTCAGCCACGCGATCAGTTTGCGGTTCTTCGCACAAGGCTTCATAAACTTCCAACTTTCATTTCGACATTCTCAAATTGCAGCCTGTTCATCGTTCGCAGCTTGTCCAGCGCGCGGAACAGGCGGCTTTTCACCGTCCCCACCGAACAGCCGAGCGCCGCCGCAATTCCCTCCAGCGAATCGTCCACGTAAAACCGCAAATAAATCACCTGCTGATGTTTCGTCGGCAGCGCCTCGATGCATTCCATCACCAGCGTGGCCTGCTCCTGAATCTGGGCCGCCTGGTCGGGCAGGGAGTCGGCATCCGCCAATTTATCGAGCGCACTTTGGATCTCTTCCCGGTCGGCCCCGGCCAGCGACGAAATGGGCATGGGCCGCTTCTGCCGCACCGTATTCCGGTAACGATTGAGCAATATGGCGCACAACCAGGTGAAAAACTGGCACCGCCCATTGTAGCGACGCAAACATTTCCAAGCCTCAACCAGCGTGTCCTGCGCCAGATCTTCCGCCAAAGTCGGATTGCCGCAGAGGGTCATGGCCTGCCGCAACAGCCCCGTTTCATAAACCCGGCAGATTTCCCCAAACGCTTCGCTATCGCCCGCCTGGGCGCGCTCCACGAAACTCCACGTTTCTGAGATTGGGCTGATCACAAACGCTGGATTCAGGGCGGACACACCTCAATTGTAGTCGAGACCCATACTTTAGCTACACGTACTTTGTCGTGCTCGTCTTTCGTCCCTCGTCCTCGAATCGATCCTGCTGAAAAAATCGAAGACGACAGAGGACGAGCCCGGTAAAGCTCGTCCTCTCCACTCCGCTCCGGTTCGTGTCTCAAAGTATTTTCCTCTCGTTATTTCGCCGCGGGCGGTGCCACAGGCTTGCCGGCATTTTTCCCGCCCACCTGAAACGCAGGTCCCTCCTTTTCCACGAAGATGAGCGCTTCCTGAACTCCACGCCCATTATCGGCGGATTTGAGTTTGAACCCTCGCTCCACGCCTCCGAAAACAAAGCGCTCGAAGGTAAACGGACCGTCTCCAGAGGGATCCATCACCTTTTTCACTCCCTCTTCGCCGTGCAATTTGTATTCGGTGGCCGCTCGCACCATCTCCTGTCCGACAAGACTCGTGAATTCCTTTGTCCGGCATTTTTCCCATGCCGGGAACAGTTGGGAGACAAGCGGGTTCGCGGATTTCCGGATCTCCGTGCCAAATAGCCTCATCTGTTCTTCATATTGCGGCCGCGGCAGGGCCAAAATCGTCGCGGCTCGCGTGTAGAACGCCTCTGCTTCGTGGAGCAATTTCACGACACCTTGACTTGTGCCGCCCGCTGCTCCGCTTACCTGCTCCCAAAGATGACCCGGACCGGTTTGGCCTTCCTCGCCCCCATCAACTCCCGTGACCAGTTCACGAATCCCCTCCATCACTTTGGTCTCCTCTCCTCGATAGTCCTTCTGCAGTTGCCCGATCTTCGCCACCAGCCAATCATGGAAGAACGCCTTCTCCGTCGGTATGCAACCGGCGACCATGGCGCGAGCGGGAGCCGCATCGAACCCAGCGACTAATTGCTTCAATGTTTCTGGCGGGAATTGATAAAAATTTTCCGCGACGGTGTTATAAATGATGTTTTCCATGGCAATCTGCACCAGTGCAGCAATGAGCGTCCCATCCCGCGAACTGTTCCTGGCCAACACAAATGCCGCCTGCAAATCAGCGCCAGCATCCCTGGCATTGCCCTGTTGTAGATTCCACATGGCGCGCAAACGGGCCGCTTGCGCAATGCCTTTGAGCCGGGCCAGTTGGGGAAGCAACGTGGCTGGGCCGGGCGTCATATCGATTCCCCAGTCGCAGGGAACCGTGGCGGATGCCGCCTGCCGTACCTGTGTAAACTCGTGGTTGTACATGGTCACCAGTTCGCCGAACTTTTCCGGAAGCTTTTGGCCACGCCATTCTTTGTTGAAAAGAAAATCGCGGTCCTGCTGGGACAGATCAGGAGCCAAAATGAGTGCCTGGTAATATCGCAGCGCCGGGTTGATATCCGTGCGGAATGACTCGCCTTTCAGGCCGGCGGTAGCCCCCATCAAAAGTAACAAACACAAACCAATAGATTTCATAGCTTTGTTCATAGAATTCGATCCAGTCTGTCCGTTAATACCGCGACCCCTCCCGGAAGTTCCTTTTTTATGCTCGCGGTTTCGCTTCCTGCAGGCCTCAAAGCAGATGACAGCCAACGATTTTGGCGCTATTCTGTTGCCTGTATGACCGATCAAGAGCGCCTCGAAGCCGCACGGCCCGAAGCGAAAAAAGACATGCTGCCTTCCGCGACCTCCTCGGACCTCTCCGACAAGGCAAAAGCCGCAAAGCCCCTTACTCCCGACGAACAAATGGCCCTCTTTGAGAAAGATCTCAAGGAAAACGACTGGGGCCACCAGCCCTGCTGAGAGTCACCGCCAAATGGGAGGGCGAGCGTCCCCGCGAGCCCTGAACCCCGTCGGCGGTTCAACCTTTGTAGCCCAGGGTTGACGCGCCTTTCCTCCTCCCGCGCGTCTACCCTGGGTCGATCGTCGCCGATCTTGATTCCCCTCTCCCATCCGACGGAGAGGGGCAGGGGTGAGGACATTTCTGCCAACCTGCAACGGCGACGTGCTCGTCGCGGGACGCGCCCTTTACTCCAGGAGAAAAGCTGGCCAAGCCAGTCCTCTGGCAGTATAGAAATCCTCAAAATGCCAATGTTCATCCACACGATCCCCGGAACACCCCGCGCGGTCCTGTTCTCAGAAAGGCTTGAGCTGTGTGAGGGGAAACTCTCACGCACCGTTCTTCGGGGCGCGTGGGCGGATAACCGCCTGCGCCTACCCGGTGCCGCACCGCCTTGCGCATGAAGACAACGGGTTCAACGCTTTTGTGGGTTTTGCTGCCGCTCGTGTCGGCACTTGGCGCAACGGCGCAGGGCAAGTGGACAGATAAGTCGCCACATAAGACCGAATTCATCACGGTCAACAGCGTCAGGCTTCATTATCTGGATTGGGGCGGAAAGGGTGAGACCATCCTATTCCTGCACGGGTTGGGCAATACGGCCCATATTTTTGACGATCTTGCGCCCAAGTTCACAAATCAGTTTCATGTGCTCGGACTGACCTCCCGCGGGCACGGCCAGTCAGAAAAGCCGGAAACGGGCTACGACACCGGCACGCTTGCGGAGGACAATCGGCAATTCCTCGACGCGCTGAAGATCAAGCGCGTGATTTTGGTCGGCCATTCGTTGGCGGGGGATCAGTTGACACGGTTCGCGGGCGTGCATCCGGACCGTGTCGTCAAACTGGTGTATTTAGATGCCGCAGCGGACCGGGCCGGTTTGCCGGAAATCCATAAGCACTTCCCTTCAGAGTTGTCCCCGTCAAAGAGCGATGTGGCATCTCTGGAAAGTCTTCGACTTTGGCTGAGCCGAATGAGCTTCTGGTCGGCGGCCTGGGAAGCCGATCTGCACGAGAATTTTTCGTCCGACGGGAAGATTCTGAATGAGGCGCAGAGGGGCAGAGCGGCTGGCTTGCTCATTAAAGGCTCGATAGATTCGCACCCGGACTATACTAAAATCCGATCGCCAGCGCTCAGCATTGCTGTAGTTGGGTCCAGTTCCAAGGTGTCGGATTTTGTTAAGACGTTGCCCGACTCAACACGAGCAAGGGCCGAAGATTCTCTGAGGAGGTTGACGCAGTTTCAGGAGCAGCAGATTGAACGCTTTCGCAAAGAGGTTCCAAACGGCAAGGTCATCGTTTTCACCAACACAGATCACCACTGCTTTATCCAGAGAGAGAATGATGTCGTTCATGAAATCCAGGCGTTCTTGGTCCATTAACGTGATGTCTAACCATGCGCTGCATCTAACCCGGCCGTCGCGCTCTGGTTGCAAGCGTCACCCCTCGCGGGCCGGGTCGCTGAGTCGCTAGGCCCAAGCGCATGGCAACGGCAACACAGTTTTTCCAGTATTGGGCGCTCGCCTTCGGCACACTCTGTGTTGCCCTGCTGCTGCTCAGTGTTTTCTATCGCCTTATCGACTCGGACCTCGACTTGCACAGTCTCCGCCAAGAAGCTGTGATTGCTGGCATCGCCTCGGCAGTTCAAGGAGCAGGCTTTTGGTTTTCGGCATCTCTTTTCCACGGAGACCCTTTCCGCAGGCTGGTCATTCCCGGCGCTATCGTGGGCATCATCTATTGGCTTGCTCACCTTGAAGATTGGAATGGTTGCGAGATTGGGGGCATCGCATTCTTTCAGGCGGTCCTTCTGAGCATCGGGCTTTGTTTGGTTGGCGGTCAGTTCAAGCTGGCGGTTATCATCCTGGGAGCATTCGTTGTCAGTTTGGCTATCATCGCAAGCATTGCGAAGAGTCTATGAGAGAGACCAGGGTTGGGCCTCACCATGCGTTACGGCGACTCGAGCAATCTGGGAGATTGCAAAAGGAAGCCGGCCCTGCAATGTAGAGACGAAGGCCGGAGGCTTCGAGAGAAGCACGAGTCAACTGAACTGATTATGAAAGTACACGCAGCAGACACGATTCAACATCCCAGGTCATCGCGTTCCGATTGCGGTCGTGCCTCCTTGCGGGCCGCGTCGTTGCGTTTCCGTTAGCCGCATCGCACGCCATGAAACGCATCACGACAAAGCAGTTCGTATGGTCAAGCCTGTCTTTGACCCTCGGGTGCATCTTGTGGTTGTTACCGGGCGACATCTGGTCGGACTTTGCTCCTGGTTGGATTGTTATTTCGATGCTCATCGTCATGTCTCGCGAAGGGCGTAGCCGCCCGCTTCCGAAGCTTTACATAGTGGCCTTGGTTGGTGCGTTGGCCTTTTGCGTCGGCGTCGTGCTCGCCATGCATCGGTTCGTCCCTGACGATTGGCGCCAGCCGCTGCTTCGTGTCGCGCGGTATCCGGCACTTGTTGTTCCTCTGTGGGCCGCGATGATCTTCCTGCTGTTTCGACGATGGAGACATGGAAAGACAGATGTGGCCGATCCAGGCGCTGCTCCTCTTCCTCCCAAGCCAGGACCACTTTCCTGATCTTCTCAACGTAACCCCCGCGTCACCGACTTCGTACGCAGGGTCGCCGCATCCGTGGCCTTCCAATGTTCTGCGCCGTTGCCACGGCCTCGTCAGCGGGCCCCTTCACTGTGAATAACCGGTCAATAAGAAAAATAAATTTTGCTGGCAGAGGCGCTGAGGCCACAGTCACCATCGAGAGCAACACACAAAAAGGCAAATTGACGAATGGCAACAGAAGAAAGAGTGCTTTGTTTCGAGCGGAAACTGCTCGAAGAGGTGGGACTGTTTCAGGGTCTCAGCCTCGAAGTTGAGAAATACCTGCCCGCTGTAACCTCCTCTTCGAAACTGGTCTACCTGAACAGGAGCGACGCCGAACGGGATAAACGCTACAAACAGCTCATCCCTTACGTCCTTCTGATCTGCAACGGCAGGATCTTAAGATACCGCCGGGGCAAAGGCGGCCAGGAAACACGGCTGCACGGGTTGTATTCCGTCGGCATTGGAGGGCACATTTCGGACGCGGATGCTGGACTTTTTTCAAAGGACCTCGGCTACCGCGAGGGGATGCGGCGCGAACTAATGGAGGAAGTGGCCATCAAGGAAGTGAACGAGTCAGCCGTTGCGGTCATCAACGATGACAGCACCGAGGTTGGCTGCGTGCATTTTGGAGTCGTGCATATTATGCACGTGGCCAATGAAACAATCGTGGGCCGGCGCAGCGGCATCCTGGCTCCTGAGTTCATCCCGATCGTTGAAGCCGTGAAAGATCCGGCCGGTTACGAATCATGGTCCGCGCTTTGCCTGGAACATTTGAATTTGCTCCTCTCCAAAGCCATTCCGTTAACACCAGTTCTCGAGCTGTAGCCGCAATCACTTTTCTCGCCGTCTCCGTAACTCCCACCAATCCGCAATCGCCAATCGCCAATTTGCGAAGCAACCCAGCTCATTCAAAACATTCTCACCCATTCGACATTCTCCATCCACCGGGGTTACCTCGTTAAATGGATCGTGCTCCCGCAGAATGAGCTGTGGCCGCAACCTCTGAACCCCGTAGGCGGTTCAATATTTGTACCCGGGGTCGGCGCGCCTCTTTCGGTTCTTGCGTGTCCACCCTGGGTTACCACGCCATCAAGAAATCTCTCCCTCCTCCACCGAGGAGGAGGGGTCGCGGGAGGAGAATCCTGCCGTCTTGCGCCAGCGCACGCCCTGGGCCCCCAACAAGCCCATCACCCAACACCCCAAATTCGATTCCGTATCCTGGCACAGCCTGGAGCCAGACCAATGGCGGCAATATGCCAAATGGCGGCGCGAACCGAAACCCGTCGCAATCGTCCTTCCCGGCTGGCTCGTGACAAAATCCATCCAACGACAGGATAATAGAGCAACGCAACGATGAGGTCTGGATAGCCGGCAGCTCCTAAAGAATCATAGCCGCGCTGCGATTGTCCAGCGAACGTGACAAGAAGAGCCTGCGGACAGACGACCCACACGAACGACTGCTGGCAAAAGAGTCCAAGCAAACAGATTGGAGTCATTAACAATCCACCTATGAGAAATAGCTTCGGTTTCATCCGGGGATCCCCTGCGGTCAAATCCTCTTCCGCATTCACACATTTTCTTTCAACCACGCCCGTACTTCATCGTGGTTGCCCGCCATCATCAATTGCAGGCGGTTCCGACTCGGCGACCGCGTGAAATCCGAAACTCAAAAGCGTTCTCGCGCAGACGCCGCAGGCCCAATCCTGCGTGGGCATGAGGATTTCCCAACGTCGCGACCAGCAGCGTCAGCCGCTGGCTTATTTCCTCTAACTCCGGATCGGTGCGATGTTTGGCCCAGCGTTTCCAGCTCGGCCCAGCCTCAACCACGAAGGCTTTTGGCCGTTCCGTCCCAGCTTGTGGTTTTTTCACGCCTGGCTTGCTTGTTGATCTTGCGAACGGCGCCCTTGAGTTCCTTTTCCGAAAGCCCGTACTCAATCAGCGCGTAGTCCTCGCTGTAAACTTCCACCGGGCGCAACGCAACGATTTTGCCGCTGCCGGAGTGAACGATGCCAATGTCTTCC
>WNFL01404466.1_pt1 | contig 12508 bp, 11 predicted proteins | sample 5400361 | NCBI WGS metagenome assembly WNFL01 (sample SAMN13153351, study PRJNA577476) | soil metagenome | isolation source: 40 cm soil on Douglas fir-dominated hillslope | place: USA:California | collected 2013-09-17
CATCGGTGATCAGTGGCGACTTTCCCAATTCGTGTAGCGCCTTCATGTCGGGCGGTGCGGCGCCGGTGGCCTCGCGCTGGAACCACTCCATCCGGTAGGCCGTGCCCAGCTCCTCGAGGAGCCAGACGATCCGCTCGGAGCGCGAGCTGCTCAGGTGGTGGACGGTGATCACGACGCGATGGCGGTGAGGATGCCGCGCAGGATGTCGAGAGGCGGCGGCGGACAGCCGGGAACCACGACGTCCACCGGGAGCACCTTCGAGACGCCTCCGCACGTGGCGTAGCTCTCCCCGAACACGCCGCCGTCACGCCCGCAGTCGCCGACCGCCACCACGAGCTTGGGATCGGGCATCGCCTCGTAGACGATGCGCAGCGCCCTTTCCATGTGCCGCGACACCGGGCCGGTGACGAGCAGCATGTCGGCGTGCCGGGGGCTCGCCGCGAAACGGATGCCGAGGCCCTCGATGTTGTAGTAGGGATTGTTGAGCGCGTGGATCTCGAGCTCGCAACCGTTGCACGATCCCGCGTCCACGTGCCTGATGACGAGCGCGCGCCCCAGGAGGCGCACGATTTCCGCCTGGATCTGCGCCGATCGCACGCGCCATTCCTCGCGCGCCTCGGGCGTCGGCTCGGAAATGATGCCGGTGCGCAATACCTGCAGGATGATGGGGATCATCAGCAGTCCTCGCCGGAGTAGCTCAGGTTGAAGCTCTTGTTGATGAGCGGGAAGTCGGGAACGATGTTGCCGATCACCGCGTGCTCGAGCACGGGCCACGCCTGCCACGAAGGATCGTGCGCGTGGCAGCGCCGGATGCGGTTGTTCTCGCCAGCCTCAAGGGCCACGAGCGTTTCCCCGCGCCAGCCCTCGACCCAGCCGAATCCCATCGCGCCGGGCGCCGCGTACGGCAACGCGACGCGCGCCGCGCCGGCCGGCAGCCCCGCGAGGATCTCGCGAACGAGCCGCAGCGCCTCGTAGAGCTCGTCGAAGCGCACCTTCACGCGCGCAGCCACGTCACCGTTCGTGTGCACCACCTTTTTCACGCCGAGCTTGTCGTACGGCGCCCATGGGAAGTCGCAACGCAGGTCGAAAGCCTGCCCACTCGCGCGTCCCGCGAGCCCGGCGAGGCCCAGCGCCCGCGCGAGCTCCTGCGTCACGCGTCCCGCGGTGATGAAGCGGTCCTGCAGCCCCGAGTGCTCGTCGAAGACATCCTGGAAACGGCGCACCTCGCGTTCGACCGAGTCGGCCTGCCGCATGAGGGGCTCGCGCATGTCGTCGCGCAGGTCGGCCTCCACGCCCCCGGGAACCACGCCATCCATCATGAAGCGATGGCCGAAGGCCGTGTGGCTCATGCGCAGCCAGTCCTCCTTGAGCCGCATGAATTGCGACAGGGCGAAGCTCAACGCCGCATCGTTGCCGAGCGCCCCCAGGTCGCCGAGATGGTTGGCGACCCGCTCGCGCTCGAGCATGAGCGCGCGGATCCATACCGCACGCGCCGGCGGCTCCAGGCCGAGCAGCGACTCCGCCGCCTGGGCGTAGGCCCAGGCGAGCGCGACCGTGGAATCGCCCGAGAGCCGCCCCGCGAGCCGATGCCCGGTCGCGATCTCGAAATCCCCGAAGCGCCGGTCGATTCCCTTGTGCGTATAGCCCAGGCGCGCTTCGAGACGCAGGACTTTCTCGCCGACGACCGAGAAGCGGAAATGCCCGGGCTCGATGATCCCGGCGTGGATCGGTCCCACGGGGATCTCGTGGACGCCGTCGCCCTCGACCCGCACGAAGGGGTAGTTGTCGGGCGCGTTCTCGCGGCGCGCGTGCGCGTCGAAATCGCGGCGCAACGGGAACTCGTCCGCACGCCACGCGCCGTGGCGCAGCCACTGCCGCCGGTCACTGGCGCCCTCGGCGGCGACGCCGAGCAGGTCGTGCAGCGCGCGTTGCATGCGCAGCGCACCCGGGAATACCTCGGCGATGGTCGGATACGCAGGCGCGGCGGCCGGTACCGGAAGCTCGAGGACGACGAGGCCGCTGCGGATCGCGTACGCCGCGTATACCGAGAAGGTCGCGTTGCGATCGCGGTTGTCCGAGCCCCAAAGCGCCACGATCCGTCCCGCGCCTTCACGCACCACGCGCGCCGCGCGCGCCCACTGCGATCGATCGACCCGCGCAAGGGATACCGGCGCCGCGCCGGATAGCGTGCGTGCGTCGAGATTGAGGCCGGAGAGCGCCATCAGCCGAGCAGTCTTGCCGCCTGCTTGTACCAGCCGGCGAGGTAAGGGGGAATGTAGAGGCCCAGCATGAGTCCGAGGCCCAGGTGCACGAACACCGGCGTGAGCGCGGGCTGGTGGGTAAGCGCCGAGAGCGGCGTCTCGCCGAAGACCATCGGCTGCACGCGGCTGAAGACCGAGGCAAATGCGACGCCGAGGGCGAGCAGCAGGAACGGAGTCGCCCACGTGTGCTCGCGCATCGCGGTCGTGAGGATCAGGAACTCGCTCGCGAAGACGCCGAAGGGCGGCATGCCCAGGATAGCCAGTGTTCCGATCATGAGGCCCCAACCGATGGTCGGGCTCACCTTGAGCAGCCCGCGGATGTCGTCCATCACCTGCGTGCCCGCTTTCTGCGCCGCGTGCCCCACGGCGAAGAAGATCGCGCTCTTCACGAGCGAGTGCACGGTCATGTGCAACAGGCCCGCGAAATTCGCGATCGGCCCGCCCATCCCGAAGGCGAACGTCATGAGGCCCATGTGCTCGACTGACGAGTAGGCGAACATGCGCTTGATGTCGCGCTGGCGCGAGAGGAAGAACGCGGCGACGACCACGGAGAGCAGCCCGAAACCCATCATGATGTTGCCGGCGAAGTGCGAGCCCAGCGCGCCGTCTGCGAGCACCTTGCAGCGGATCACGCTGTAGAGGGCGACGTTGAGCAGCAGCCCCGAGAGCACGGCCGAAATCGGCGTGGGACCCTCGGCATGCGCGTCGGGCAGCCAGTTGTGCAGCGGCACGAGCCCCACCTTGGTGCCGTATCCCACCATCAGGAACACGAACGCGAGCGACAGGATCGCCGGCTCGAGTTGCCCTTTCACGAGGTTCAGGTGCGTCCAGAGGAGCGCGCTGCCCTCCGCGCCCAGCACGCGCTCGGCGGCGAAGTAGAGCAGGATCGTGCCGAAGAGCGCCTGCGCGATCCCCACGCCGCAGAGGATGAAGTACTTCCACGCCGCCTCGAGCGCGGCGGCCGTGCGGTACACCGATACCAGGAGCACAGTCGCGAGCGTCGCCGCCTCCATCGCGACCCAGAGGATGCCCATGTTGTTCGTGGTGAGCGCGAGAAGCATGGTGAACATGAAGATCTGGTACATGCTGTGGTAGAGACGCAGGCGCGCGGGCGTCATGCGTCCCTTCTCGCGCTCGATGCGCATGTACGGGCGCGAGAAGAGCGATGTCGTGAAGCCCACGAACGCCGTAAGGGCCACCAGGAATACATTGAGCGGATCGACGAAGAACTGCTCGTCGAATCCCATGATCGGGCCGCCGGAGACCACGGTGGCCGTGAGCCACGCCGCGGCCGCGAAGGTCGCGAAGCTGAACGCCGAGTTCACCTCGGGCGCGCCCTCGCGCTCGCCCCACAGCCACAGGAACAGACCGGCGGCCAGCGGGATCGCGAGCAGAAGCGCGAGTATTTCCATCACTCGTCCTTCAGCTTTTCGAGGTGATGGATGTCGAGCGAGTCGAACTGCTCACGGATCTGGAACAGGAACACGCCCAGGATCACCATGCCGACCAGCACGTCGAGCGCGATACCCAGCTCGACCACCATCGGCATCCCGTACGTGGCGCTCGTCGCGGCGAAGAACAGGCCGTTCTCCATCGACAGGAAACCGATCACCTGCGGAACCGCCTTCGAGCGCGTGATCATCATGAGGAACGACAGCAGCACGCACGCGAGCGCGATGCCGAGGGTGCCGCGCGCGATCGAGCGCGAGAACTCCGAGATCGGCAGCGCGAGGTTGAACGCGAACACCACCAGCACGATGCCCACCAGCATCATGGTGGGGATGTTGATGAGCGTCTCGATGTCCCACTTCACGTTCAGGCGCCGGATGAGCCGATGCAGGATGTACGGAAGCAGCAGGACCTTGAGCGCGAACGTGATGCCGGCCGAATAGAGCAGGTGCGTCTGGCCGGTGGCAAGTGCGACGGTCACCGTCGAGCCGACCAGCGCAAGGCCCTGCGCGGCGAACAAGTTGATGAGCGTCACGATGCGCCGCTGCGCGAGCATCGCGAAGGCGATCAACAACAGCGCGCTCGCGAAAAGGTTGACGAGCTGGGGCGTGAGCGCGTTCACCTCAGGCCCCCAGGAGGAGGTGCACGAGAAGCGCCAGCACGCCCAGCAGGAACGCGGTGGCGAGGAATTCCGGCACGCGGAAGATGCGCATCTTCGCCGAGAGCGTCTCGATCAGCGCGAGGAGGAAGCCCCCGACGGCGAGCTTCGCCGCGAGCACCGGCAGCGCGAGGAGGAGGGCCGTGTGGTCGTTGGCCTCGGCGATGCCCCACGGAAGGAACAGCGCCAGCCCCGCGCACGAGTAGGCGAAGAGCTTGAGCGAGGCCGCCCACTCGAGCAGGGCCAGGTGCCGCCCAGAGTACTCCAGCACCAGCGCTTCGTGGATCATGGTGAGCTCGAGGTGCGTGGCGGGATTGTCGACCGGCACGCGCGCGTTCTCCGCGAGCGACACCATCGTGAACGCCACGCCGGCGAAGGCGAGGCTCGGCAGGATCGTGAGCTCGCGGTGCGCGAGGCTCGAGACGATCGTCGCGAGCGAGGTCGAGTTGGAGATCAGCGAGGCGGTGAACAGCACCATCAGGAACGCGGGCTCCGCGAGGAACCCGATCAGCATCTCCCGGCGCGCACCCATGGTCCCGAACGAGGTGCCGATGTCCATCGCGGCCAGGGAGATGAAGAGCCGCGCCAGCGCGAAGAGGCCGACCAGCGCGATCGCGTCGGCCGCCGGGGCGAGCGGCAGGTTCGTCGACAGCGTCGGCACGATCATCGAGGCGAGCAGCATGCAGCCGAACACGATGTAGGGCGAAAGGCGATAGATCGGGGTCGCGTCGTGCGCGATCACCGATTCCTTCCAGAAAAGCTTGTGCAGCATGCGGAAGGGCTGCAGCAGTGGCGGCGCGGTGCGGTTCTGCAGCCACGCGCGGCACTGGTTCACCCATCCCGAAAGGAGAGGCGCTCCAAGCAGCGCGAGGAGCATCGCGAGGAGTTGGGCGGCAACGCCTTCGAAGCTCATGCCTGCGTGAGGAACAGCAGCGCCACCAGGGTGACGAAACTGTAGAGGAGGTAGATCGCGATGCGTCCGCGCTGCAGCAGGCCGACCACGCGCGAAATGGACTCGATCGTCGCGGCGATGCGCAGGTAGATCCAGGCCCACATTGGATCCTCGACCTCGACCCGGTAGCGGGGCGCCGCGTCGAAGGGTGACGGGAGCTCGCGGCGCATGCGGTAGAAGGGCTCGAAGATCTGGCGGATCGGCTGGCCGAATCCCTCCGCCGTGTCCTGCATGCGCGCCGTCTGCTGCGGGTAGCCGCAATCCCAGGGCGGCGCGCGGCGCAAGCGCCCATGATAAAAACGGCGCACCAGCACGAATGTGAGGAGCACGATCGCGATCGTGGCGCCGGTCACGAGCAGCGGGCTGTACGAGGCGCGCTCGGCCGACACGGGCGCGAGCAGCAGCCAGTCGCCCACGCGCCCGCTCTGCGCGAGCCCGCGCCCGACGAGCGCGAAGGGAATCGGGTCGATCACTTCGATCACGAAGGTCGGGAAGAGGCCGAGCAGCACGCACCCGGCCACGAGCCACGCGAGGCCGAGGCGCTCGAGCGCGCCGGCATCCACCGCCTCGGCGAGCCGCTCCTCGCGCGGTCGCCCGAGGAAGATCACGCCGAAGAACTTCACCATCACGTAGCCGGAGAGCGCCATCACGAGCACTACGCCCGCGGCGAACACCGGCACCAGCATCTTGAGATAGGGATTGGGCAGGCCGCCGGTAAATAGCAGGCTCTGCAGCAGCAGCCACTCGGAGGCGAAGCCGTTGCTGGGCGGCAGGCCCGCGCATGCGATCACGCCGACCAACGTCGCCCATCCCACCCACGGCATGTAGCGCATGAGGCCGCCGAGCTTGCCGAGGCTGCGCTCGTGCGTGGCGTGCAGCACCGAGCCCGTGCCGAGGAAGAGCAGGCTCTTGAACATCGCGTGGTTGAGGCAGTGATAGAGCATCGCCGTGAGCGCGAGCGCCGCGAGCGAGCGCATCGCGTAGGCGTAGAAGACGATGGCGAGCCCGAACGCGACCACGATGAGGCCGATGTTCTCGATGGACGAGTAGGCGAGCAGGCGCTTCATGTCCACCTGCACCGCGGCGAAGACCACGCCGAAGATGGCGGTGGCGAGCCCGAGCGCCAGCGCCACCACGCCCCACCACCAGAGCGGTTCTCCTCCGATATCGAACGTCACGCGCACGAGCCCGTAGATCGCGGTCTTCAGCATCACGCCGCTCATCAGCGCCGACACGGGCGAGGGCGCCGCGGGGTGCGCTTCCGGCAGCCAGATGTGCAGCGGCAGGATGCCCGCCTTGGCGCCGAAGCCGAACAGCGCGAGCAGGAATGCGCACGACGCCCAGAAGGGCGACAGGTGTTGCTCACGCATATTGCCGAACGTGTAGTCGCCGGTGTTGGCCTGCAGCACGCCGAAGCACAGCAGGATCGAGATCGCACCGATGTGCGCCACGAGCAAGTAGAGATACCCGGCTCGCTGGATCTCCGGGATGCGGTGGTTGGTGGTGACCAGGAAGAACGAGGCGAGCGCCATCATCTCCCAGCTCACCATGAACGCATACGCGTCGTCGGCCACCAGCACGAGCGCCATGGCGGCGAGGAAGATGTGGTACTGGAGGCAGATGAGGCCAGGCGCCGTGCCTTCGCCTTCGCGGAAATAGCCGCCGGCGAAGATCGACACGCCGGCGCTGGCGAGGCCCAGCAGCATGAGGAAGAACGACGAGAGCGCGTCCAGGCGCAGGTGGAACGGCAGGTCGGGCAGTCCGATGACGAGCACCGCGATTTCCGGGGTGCCCGGGAGCGCCTCGAGGCCCACCGCGGCGAGGGCTACGCTGATCGCGGCCGATATGGGAAAGAGCACGCGCGCGACGAACGCCAGGTTGCGCATCGCGGCGATTCCCGCGATGCCTACACACAACCACGCTGCCACTACGATCAGTATTGCGTCGATCGGTAGCGGCGCTGCGCTCACACCGTTTCTACGGGGGAATTCAGGTAGTAGCCGGCGCCGCGCTCGGTGCGGATGAGCGAGGGCTGGTTGGGGCTTTCCTCGATCTTGCGGCGAAGGCGCAGGATCTGCACGTCGATGGAGCGGTCGTAGATGTCGTCGTGCAGGCGGCTGGACTCGAGAAGCTGGTCGCGCGTGCAGGGAGTATTCGCTGTTGGTGAGCTCGACGTTGCGCCCGTCCGGGCCCTTGAGCTTGCGGGTTCCGGTGTTCAGCTCCCAGCCGGAGAACTTGTACGCGCGCACGGATTCGCCGCGGCGCTTTTCGCGCTTGCCTTCCGTGCGCCGCAGCACCGCCTTGATGCGCGCCATGAGCTCGCGCTGGCTGAACGGCTTGGTCACGTAATCGTCCGCGCCCAGCTCCAGGCCCATGATGCGGTCGGCCTCTTCCTTGCGCCCGGTGAGGATGATGATCGGCAAATCCAGGGATTCGCGGATGCGCCGCGCGATCGACAGCCCGTCCTCGTCCGGAAGCTTCAGGTCGAGGATGACCAGGTCCACCATTTCGGCTCCCAGCACCTTGTCCATCTCGGCGCCGGTCTCGGCCATGGAGACCTTGAAGTCGTGCTCGTGCAGGTACTCCCGGATCAGCTCGCGGATGGCGGCGTCGTCGTCGACGACAAGGATGTGGGCTTCCATGGAACCGCAGTTTACCGCGACCCCGTAGAATCCGAATCGAAGCCCGGATGAACGCCCAATCGCCATCGATCGCCGGTTCGGGGAACGCCCACGCAATGCGGCAGTTCCTCGCGTACGTCACGTTCGGCGTCGTCTACTACCTTCTCGCCGCGTATGCGGTGAGCCTGCCCTTTCCGGCGAGGCTCCCGGCGCTGATCTGGCCCGGGCACGGCATCGCGTTCGGCATGCTGCTGGTGGTTCCCGTGCGCCGCTGGCCCATCTACCTCGGACTCGTGGCGATGGCCACCATCGCAGTGGGTTTCGACCTGCACGCGGGCTTCCAGAGGATCGCGGCCTCCGTGTCGGTGAACGTCGCGCAGCCTCTCTTCGCGGCTGCCGTGCTGCAGCGCCTGGGCGGAAATACCCGGATCCAGATCGACACGGTGCGCGGATTGGGCTCGGTCCTGGTGGGCCTCGTGCTGCCGGTGGCCGCCATGTCGGCGCTCGACGCCGGCTTTTCCTACCTCCATACGAGCGCGCCCTTCAAGGACCAATGGTCGGTGGTGTTCGTCTCCACCATGCTGGGGATGATGCTCACGGCGCCGCTCATCCTTGCGTGGAGCCGCCATGGCATCGAGGAAGCGGTCGAGTTCACGCGCGTGCGGCTTCCCGAGGCGCTGGCGCTCTACATCGCGCTCATCGTCACGACGATGTACGTCTTCGGCAACCGCCCCACGGCGCCCGGATTCACTCCGCCCCTCATCTACGTGTGCGCGCCGTTCTTCATCTGGGCCGCGCTTCGCTTCGGGCTGCGCGCGACCACCCTCGCGCTGGCGGTCTTCGGCTTCATCGTCTATTGGCAGACGGCGCACGGCTTCGGGCCCTTCTCCATCGACGGCGTCCCGGACCTGCGCTCGATGCTGCACCTGCAGGGCTACCTCGCGACGATCATCGTGACCGGTGCACGAGACGGAGCTGTGGCGCAACCGCCACGAGGCGGTGATCCGCGCGAGCGGCAACCTGCTCTACGAGCTCAATCCGCACGACGGCACGATCGTGTGGGACGGCGACACGCGCTCGGTCGTGGGCGTGGCGCCGCGCGAGATCGCGACGATTCCGCAGTGGACCTCGCGCGTGCATCCCGACGATCGCATCCGGCTGAAGGGCATCCGCAGGCAGCTCATGTCCGGGGAGCTGTCGCATCTCGCGCTGGAATACCGCTTCCGCAAGGAGAACGACGAGTACACGACGCTCGGCGTGAACGCGTACCGCATCGGCGGCGACACGCCGGGGGCGCAGCGCGTGATCGGTTTCGTGAAGGACGTAAGCGACAAGGTGCGCGCCGAGGAAGAGCGCCTGCGCCTCGAGGCGCAGTTGAAGCAGGCCGAGAAGATGCAGGCCGTGGGGCATCTCGCAGGAGGCATCGCCCACGACTTCAACAACATCCTGGGCGCGATCCTGGGCTACGGCGAGCTCGCGCAGCGCAGGGCGACGGGCGACGGCGACATGAAGCGCTACCTCGACACGATCATGGGCGCGGGCAACCGCGCCAAGTCGCTCGTGACGCAGATCCTGTCGTACAGCCGCGCCGAGGGCAGCGAGAAGTTTCCGGTGATCGTGGCCCCCATCGCGCAGGAAGTGGCCGACCTTTTGAAGGGCTCGATGCCGATCGCCCTCGAGATGAATTTCGTGGACGAGTGCACGGAGGCGACGGTGCTGGGCGATCCCACGCGCCTGCACCAGCTGCTGATGAACCTTTGCACCAACGCCATCCACGCCATGGGCCAGAGCGGATCGCTCGAGCTGAGAATCGAATGCGAGGTTCTCGAGGAGGCGCGCAAGGTGCGCACGGGCGAGATTCCCGCGGCCGAATACGTGCGCATCTCGGTGAGGGACACGGGGCACGGCATCGCGCCCGAGGTGATCGACCGCATCTTCGAGCCGTTCTTCACCACGAAGCCCGCGGGGCGCGGGACGGGGCTGGGCCTGGCACTCGTGCACTCGGTCACCTACGCCGAGGAAGGCGTGGGCGACGAGGAAGCGAAGCTTCCGATGGGCGAGGGGCAGGTCATCCTGGCCGTGGACGACGAGGAGGACGTGCTGCACGCGCTCGAGGAAATGCTCGCGCAGCTCGGCTACGAGCCGGTGGGCTTCAGCGATTCGCGCGAGGCGCTGAAGGCGATCCGCGCCGACCCGCGCCGCTTCGACGCGATCATCAGCGACGAGGTGATGCCGGAGCTCATCGGCACGCAGCTCGCGCACGAGGCGCACAAGCTGATGCCGACCATGCCCATCGTGATCGCGAGCGGGTATGGCGGCGCGGGATTCGAGGCGCGGGCGCTCTCCGCTGGGGTGAACCGGGTGCTGCGCAAGCCCTACAAGATGTCCGAGATCGCCGAGGCGCTGGCCACGTTTTTTGCTGGCCCCCGGGCCTGATCCAGCGTTCAACCGGGCCCGGGGCTGCGTTCGTTGCGCTTCACTTCGATTGCGGTTGCAACGCAAACGTAACTGGCCTGTAACCGGCAGGCCGCAATCTGCACAGCTATGAAAGAAGGCCAGGATGGCGTCGATGCGGGCCTGCCGCTCGCGCGCGCCGCAGAAGACCTCGTGCGCGCGAGCGGGGGTCCCGCGCTCCTGTGGGATGGCCACACGGTCAACTCCCACTTCCAGGCGATCTACTGCGTGCGGCGGCAAAGCTGCTTCGGCTTCGAGGCGCTGGCTCGCGCCGTGGACCGCGCCGGCAACGCCATCGCCTGCCATGATTTCTTCGGCCGCGAATCGGGCGAGCGCCGCGCGCTCCTCGACTGGGCGTGCCGCGTCATGCACCTGCGCAACTTCGCAACCGTCGATCCAGGCGATCGCACGCTCTTCATCAATGTCCATCCCGAGTCGGCCATTCGCGACCTGCGACATGCGCAGGAGCTGGTGAAGCTCATCCGCTACTACGGGCTCGTTCCCAAGCGCGTCTGCCTCGAGATCCTGGAGCATCCCTGCTCCGACGAGGAAGCGCTGCGCGAGGCGGTGGATCGCTATCGTTCGCTCGGCTTGGCGATCGCGATGGACGATTTCGGCGTCGCGGCCTCGACCCTCGACCGAGTGCGATTGCTCAAGCCCGACCTCGTCAAGGTGGACCGGTCGGCGGCGCACCTGCTGCCAACCATGGTGGAAGTGCTGCACGACCTGGATGTTCGCGTGGCGGTGGAAGGCGTCGAGACGCCGGAAGCGGCCGCGGCGGCCGTCGATGCCGGAGCGGACTACCTCCAGGGATTCTATTTCGCACACCCCGCGGCGGCGCTGGCCGACGAGGGCCGCGGCCTCGAGCTGCTGGACCGCCTCATCTACTCCCCGGGCCTCGCCTTCGCCTGAAACGGCGCGTACGCCGCGTGGTCCAAGGGCGACACCCATGGAGAACGCGATGAACGCACCGGACCTGCAGAAGCCTTCCCCCAAACCCCTGCTCACGGACGTGAAGACGCTGCGCGAATCGGCACGGCGCCACGTCGAGGAGGGAGCGGTCACCGAGCGCTACCGGGCCGACCGGCAGAAGGTGCTGAAGCTGCTGAATGATGCGCTCGCGACGGAGATCGTCTGCGTGCTGCGCTATCGCCAGAACTACTTCGCGGCGCGCGGGCTGAAGGCGAAGGTCGCGGCGGCGGAATTCCTCCAGCACTCGAACCAGGAGCTGGAGCACGCCGATTCGCTCTGCGAGCGCATCGTCCAGCTGGGTGGCGAGCCCGACCTCGATCCGCAGAAGGTCACCGTGCGCAGCCACGCCGAGTACCGGATCGGCAAGACGCTTCCCGTGATGATCAAGGAGAACCTCGTGGCCGAGCGCATCGCGATCGACAGCTATCGCGAGATGGCGCTCTTCATCGGCGAGGACGATCCCACGACGCGCCGGCTCCTCGAATCGATCCTCGAGACCGAGGAAGAGCACGCCGAGGACTTGAAGCAGCTGCTCGAGGACAGCGCGGGCAGCAAGACCGCGTAAACATGAAAGAGAAACGGGCCCGAGGGCCCGTTTCCATTTCCCCGTTCCGCTTGCGCGGTCAACGTGCCGCGGGGCGTCGCCGATCCTCGGCGGAGGCGGCGGTGTGGGGCGGGGGGAAAGACATTTCGGCGATGCGCCGCGATTCGGCGAGCGATGCCTCCAGGCGCCCCAGGAGACGTTCGCGGCGTCCGGCGATCCGCTTCCACGGATCGTGTGTCACGCGCCCGACCTGCTCGAGCGCCCAACCTTTTACTTCGCGCCAATGGCCATGGATCTGGTCGCTGTTCATGCGGCTTCTCCTCGTTGTCACATCCATCGACCGCGCTCGTGCAGCGCGGAAACTTTTTGTGTGTGCGCGGTCAATACGGCACGATTGAACGCCATGCATTCGATGTTTTCGCGGGCGCGAGCGCATTGCACATCGCGGGCGAGCGGTGCGGAATCCTCGATCACCAGGACGTCAACCGTCCCGAGTGACATTTCGAAGTCGCGCGTGGGGTCTTCAGCTGCGAGGCCGGTCGGCAGGCAGCAGGCGAGGCCTATTGCGATCCATTTGTTCATGTGGCCGCTCCCTTG
>WNFL01334281.1_pt2 | contig 12505 bp, 16 predicted proteins | sample 5400361 | NCBI WGS metagenome assembly WNFL01 (sample SAMN13153351, study PRJNA577476) | soil metagenome | isolation source: 40 cm soil on Douglas fir-dominated hillslope | place: USA:California | collected 2013-09-17
GCGAGCGCCTCGTCGGGATTGGACTTGGCTTTGCGGGGGGGACGTTCCCACCGCACATATTCCGGGCCGCGGTCCGGGTGAAAGATGACGGGGACAAAGCCGTTCCCGACGCGACATGGGACGGGGTGGGCCCGGGGAGGATGGTCTTCTTCATCGGTCACCTCCCGGCCCGGGCACCAGCATGGCGTCGCGCGCCTCATCTGCGCGCCGGCAAGCGAAGTGTCGCCGGCGTCAAACGCATCGCGGGATGCGATCATCATGATCGCAATCCGGTTCGCCTCTTGGGGTGTCGCTGCCACCTGACTGTCGAGCACCTCATCGGCATTGGAGAGGGTCAGGCGCAGGTCGCCGAGGTTGGTTCGGATGTGGACGGGCATCAGGCGCCTCCTACGACTTCGAGGAGCCGGGTGAGCCCGTCGATTACGGCCGCGGAGGTCAGGATCTCTGCGGTGAGGTTGGCGAGTTGCTCGATGAGGGTGGCCGCCTGTGGGGCTGGTCCTTCATCAGGACGCTGTTGGCGCGGGCCCTTAACCGGGCGGCCAAGGCCTGCAATTCCGCCGGCCTCAATTGAGGCGCGGGACTCGTACTGGTACTGTCGTGGGTAACCATTGAACCCTCCGCTTCAGGGTTTGGTGGCTAGGCCGCGTGCGGTGCTTGGAACCACCGTGCGCGGCCGCTCCGGGTCATCCCGGAACCTGTGAAATCTCCTTGCTGTTGATCTTCAACATCGGCCACATCCGCTCGACGGCGAGCCAATACCGCAGGCTTTCGGCGCGGTCCGCGGGCTCGTACACGAGCCACATCATGGCGATCTTAAGGGTTCCTCGATGCCCGCGGCCTTCTCCATGATGCGGCAGGCCTCGAAGAAATCGTCCGACAGCACAGCGGGCCGGATCGCGGCGCGGATGTCGTCGATGTTCATGCTGCACCGCCCCTTGCCGAGCCTTGGCCCGCCAGGTCAAAGGCGGGAGGTAGCGTTGGCCGTATCGGCCGCGCCAGGCTGTGAAATGTCGTGGTGGCGATGCCGGCCTCGTCTGGAGGCCAGATGGAGAGCGCCGAGAAGGGCCCGGTCCTGATGACGCGGGGCACGCGGATGACGTTATCGTCGGTCATGACGACTTGCCCTCCGACGGGAACGTGACGACTTCGGCCATCGTCTGAAGCAGTGTTGGGCGCGCCAGGTCGTCGGCATGGTCGGCGATGTGCTCAGAATAGTTCTGCTCGATCATCTGAACGCTGGTGTCGTGCAGGGCGGCGACCACACGAATCGGAACCCCAGCAAGCAACTGGCGAACGATGCTAGTGCTCCCCCCTCTGGCTCAGCATGTGGATAAAGACGTCTTCCAGGCGCGGCTCGACTTCGCGCCACGACAGCGCCGCGTAGTCGGCGCGGCGGATCGCGGTTTCGAGCGCGACGCGATCGGTTCCAGCGACATGGAGCGCGCGCCCGAACACGGCGGCGGCCTCGACACCGGACATGCGCCGCAGGCTGCGCGCCGCGTCGTCGACATCCGCGCCCGTCGCCTCGTAGGTGATCAGCCCCGATTGCCGCGAGACCTCGTCGGCGCCCCCCTGCACGACGATCCGTCCTTGGGCGAGATAGACGATACGGTTGCAGCGCTCGGCCTCGTCCATGTAGTGGGTCGACACCAGGACCGTGAGGCCGTCGCCCGCCATGTCGTGGATGAGGTCCCAGAACTCGCGGCGCGCCTTGGCGTCGACGCCGGCCGTCGGCTCGTCGAGCAGCAGGAGCCGCGGCTCGTGCAGGATGCAGGCGGCGAGCGCCAGGCGCTGCTTCCAGCCGCCGGACAGTTGCGCCGCAAGCTGGTTGCGGCGATCGGCGAGCCCCATGCGATCAATGATGCCCTGCACGGCGCTGCGGGCGTGCGGCATCTCATAGACGCTCGCCACCAGATCGAGGTTCTCGAACACCGTGAGGTCGTCATAGAAGCTGAATTTCTGCGTCATGTAGCCGACGTGGCGGCGGATCGACGACGCTTGGCGAACGATATCGAACCCAAGACAAGTGCCGCGCCCGTGATCCGCAGTGAGAAGGCCGCACAGCATGCGGATGGTGGTCGTCTTGCCGCTGCCGTTGGCGCCGAGAAAGCCGCAGATTTCGCCTTTGGCGACTTGCAGGCTGAGGCCGTCGACCACTTTGACGGCGCCAAAGCTCTTGCGCAGGTCGTGGACGTCGATGATGTAGCCGGACATCACGGACCATTTCGCGCGATCGGCAGCGCGGGCAGCGGCCTTACGGCCATCGGTTGGCCGGGGTTGATGAGGCTGGCGTGCTCGCGCGGCGGCCGCGCTTCCACCATGTAGACGAGCTTGGCACGGCTCGCTTCGCTGTAGATCACCGGCGGGGTGAATTCTGCTTGCGGCGAGATGAAGGAGATGGTGGCGGCGAGATCGGCCGGGCAGCGGTCGCACAAAAGTGCGACCTTGTCGCCACCATGAACCTCCGCAAGGCGCGGCTCGGGAACGAAGAAGCGAACGAAAATATTTTCCGGCGGCAGGAGCGAGACGACCGGGCCGCCGGCCGGGAGGGTCTCGCCCGCACGGGCGAGCACGTCGGCGACGATGCCGGCCGCCGGCGCCATGACGTGGCGTTGATCGATCCGCCACTGCGCCATGGCGACAGCCGCACGCAAGGATTCCACCAGCTGCTGTTGCGCCTTGATCTCGCCCTCTCGTCCCATCGGGGCGCGCATTTGCGCCAGCGCGGCTTCGAGCCCTTGCACTCTGGCGAGGGCGGAACGCAGGTCGGCGCGCTGGTCTTCGACCAGCTGCCTCGACACGCCTCCGTTCTTTACCAGCTCCTCGTTGCGCTTGAGGTCGGATTGGAGCTTGTCGCGGGCCGCGTAGGCATCAGCGAGGTTGGCTTCGGCCTGCTGGATTTCGGTCGGCTTGCCGCCGGCCTTAAGGTTGGCAAGCTGCTCTTCGGCCTGCTTGAGCTGGCGCGCGGTCTGGTCGTGGGCCGCCCGGTCGTTGGTGTCGTCCTGGTCGAACAGCGGCGCGCCGGCCGCGACCCTGGAGCCGCGCGCCACGTAGAGCGATGTGAGAAGACCTTGCTGGGTGGGGCCGACCTTGATGAAATCGGCCTCCGCGTAGCCCTGCCATTCTACGGGCGGCAGCACGCGCGTGGTCCACCACCAGCCGGCGCCGGCTGCGGCCAGGAGAATCACGGTAAGGATAGCAATTACGCGTCGGTTCACCGCACTTGACCTTATGTAACCGAACGGTATCGTTGCATTATCATTATGGCCGCAGAGCGGCAAGGGAACAAACGAATGTCCGATGCGCCATTGGAACATGGCGAGTTCAAGCGCGGTCCGGGCGGGCGGCCGACCCGGGAGGAAGCGGAGCGACGGCACCGCAGCCTGTTGGCGACGGCCTTTCGCTTGTTCCTGGAGAAAGGTTGGGATGGCGTCTCGATCGAAGAAATCTCGCGCCAATCGGGCGTCGCCAAGGGCTTCATTTATTCGCGTTATCCCGACAAGGCGGCCTTGTTCGTGGGCGCGATCGAACGCCTCATGGCAGATGCTACGGGCACGTTGCATCTGGCGGAGCCGTTGCCGGAGGATGCCGAGCAGGGGCTTTACGAGTTCGGCCGCAAAATGTTGGACATCGTGCTGCAGCCCGACGCGCTCGCTTTCCATCGTCAGTTCATTGCCGAAGCCGGCCGTTTTCCGGACTTGGCCAAACTATTCTTGGCGCGCAACCCGGCGCGCGACCTTATTGTGAAAGTGCTGCAGACTTATGCGGACCGTGGCGTGATTGAACTGCGCGATCCCAAGTTGACGGCGGAACATTTCGCCATCCTGGCGGTCGGCATTCCCCGCATGCTGGCGCTGCTGGTCGGGCGCGAACCTCCTGCGGAGGAAGAACGCCGGCTCCGCGCCGCGGTGCGGCTGTTCCTCGACGGCTGCCGGGCCTGAAGCCGGACCGCGGCTGGGACCGCGGGCGTCCCGCCCGCTCTTCCTTGCCGTTCCACCTTGCGGGGAAGGAGAAAAGAGCGGGCGGGACGCCCGCGGTCCCAGCCGCGGCTGTGCCGAATGCGATTCCCAGGTCGCAGGGCTCTCGACGCCGATACGGTTGCGCGGCTAAATGGACAAACCAAATTCAAGGGATGCCAAACCCCGGAATGCCGGGTCCACCACGGAGAGCCCAATGGCGGTCAGTCTCAAGGTGAATGGCGCAGTGCACAGCGTGCCGGCTGAACCCGACACGCCGCTGCTTTACGTGCTTCGCAACGATCTCGAACTCAACGGCGCCAAGTTCGGTTGCGGGCTCGCCCAGTGCGGCGCCTGCACGGTGCTGGTCGATGGCAGGCCGGTGCGCTCGTGCATTACGGAGGTCGGTTCGCTCGGGCAGTCCGAGGTGACCACGCTGGAGGGCCTCGGCACGGCGGCGAAGCCGCATCCCTTGCAGCAGGCCTTTATCGACGAGCAGGCTGCCCAATGCGGCTACTGCATCAACGGCATGATCATGTCGGCGAAGGCGCTGCTCGATCACAATCCGCACGCCACCGCGGCGCAGGTGCGCGAGGGGCTTGCCGGCAACCTGTGCCGCTGCGGCACCCATGGACGTATCATCCGCGCCGTGCTCAAGGCCAGTCAAACGACCGGGAGGATATGATGAACGCGCACATCTCGCGGCGGGATTTCGCCGCCGGCCTCGGCGGCATCGTCGTCGCCTTCACGCTCGCTCCGAAGCTTGCGACCGGACAGCAGCCGGCCGCCCTGCCGGGCAGCCTTAATGGCAACCGCATGCTCGACGCCTGGGTTCGCGTCGCCGCCGACGGCAGCGCCACGGTGTGCACCGGCAAGGTCGAACTCGGCCAGGGCATCGTCACCGCGCTGGCGCAGATCGCAGCCGAGGAACTCGATCTGCCGCTGGCGCGCCTGCACATGATTTCCGGCGACACCGAGAAAACTCCCAACGAAGGCATCACCTCCGGCAGCCAGTCGATCGAGAACGGCGGCGTGGCGCTGCGCCTGGCGGGTGCAGAAGTGCGGGCGATCCTCGTCGACCTCGCCGCCAAGCGCCTCGGCGTCGAGGCCTCCGGGCTCACCGTCGCCGACGGCGTCATCAGCGCGGCCGACGGGCGCAAGGTGACCTACGGGGAGCTGGCCCGCGACGCCGACCTGCATCGCGAGGTCACCGCGAAGGCCAAGCCCAAGCCGCCGTCGGCCCACCGGATCGTCGGCAAGTCGATCGCGCGCTTCGACATCCCGGCCAAAGTGACCGGCGGGGTCGCATACGTGCAGGACCTTCGGCTGCCCGGCATGCTGCATGGCCGCGTGGTGCGGCCGCCGAACTATGGGGCGAAGCTCGAAGCGATCGACGAGGCGAAGATCAACGCGATGCCCGGCGTCATCGCCGTGGTGCGCGACGGCAGCTTCCTCGGCGTGATCGCGGAACGCGAGGAGCAGGCGATCCGGGCTAGCGCGACCCTCGGCGGGACCGCCAGATGGACCGCCGGGCCGCCGCTGCCCGATCAGGCGAGCCTTTACGATCATCTGCTGTCGCTGCCGGACGAGCCCCACGTCATCAGCGAGAAGCAAGCGGCGCTGCCGGACGGCGCCCGGGTGATCGAGGCGACCTATCACAAGCCCTATATGTGCCATGGCGCGATTGGGCCGTCCTGCGCGGTGGCGCAATTTAAAGACGGCAAGATGACGGTGTGGACCCACAGCCAGGGCGTTTTCCCGCTGCGCGGTAATCTCGTCATGGCGCTCAAGCTACCGCCCGATAAAGTTCACTGCATCCATGCGGAAGGCTCTGGCTGCTACGGCCATAACGGCGCCGACGACGTGGCGCTCGATGCCGCAATGCTGGCGCGGGCGGCGCCCGGCGGCCGGCCGGTGCGGCTGCAATGGATGCGCGGCGACGAGTTCGGCTGGGAGCCGTTCGGCCCCGCGATGGTGATGAAGACGAAGGCGGCGCTTGGCGCCGACGGCCGCATCGTCGACTGGAATTACGACGTGTGGAGCAACACCCATTCGACCCGGCCGGGCGCCGGCGGCAACAATCTCCTGGCGAGCTGGTATCTGGGCGAGCCGCAAAAGCCGGCGCCGCCGCAAATCCTGCCGCAGCCGGCCGGCGGCGGCGACCGCAATGCGCTGCCGCTCTACGACTTTCCGCGGCAGCGCGTGGTGCATCATTTCATCAAGGAGATGCCGCTGCGCGTATCGGCGCTGCGCACGCTCGGCGCCTATGCGAACGTGTTCGCCATCGAGTCCTTCCTCGACGAGTTGGCGCTCGCCGCCGGCGCCGACCCGGTGGCGTTCCGCCTTGCCCATCTCAAGGACCCGCGCGGGCGTGCCGTCATCGAGGCGGTGGCCAAGAAGGCCAAGTGGGCGCCCGGCGAAAAGGGGGGCGGCGGCAAAGGCCGCGGCGTCGGATTTGCGAAGTACAAGAACCTTGCCACCTATGTGGCGGTGATCGCCGACATCGAAGTCGATGCCTTGAGCGGCAAGGTCTCGGTGCCGCGCGCTTGGGCAGTCGCGGATTCCGGGCTCGTCATCAATCCGGACGGCCTTGCCAACCAGATCGAAGGCGGCATCATCCAGTCCACCAGCTGGACGCTGCGCGAGGAGGTCAAGTTCGCTTCGACCGGAATCAAGTCGCGCGACTGGCTCAGCTACCCGATCCTCACCATGCCGGAGGCGCCCGCAGTCGAGGTCGAGCTGATCAACCGCCCCGAGGAGCGGTCGGTAGGCGCGGGTGAGGCGTCGCAGGGGCCGATGGTGGCGGCGATCGCCAACGCGTTCGCGGCGGCGACGGGAAAACGGATGCGGGAGCTGCCGTTGACGCCGGAGCGGGTGAAGGCGGTGATGCGGGGATAGGGCGGATTAGCGAAGCGTAATCCGCCAACGCGTTTGCCGAGGCATGGCAGGTTAAAGCGAACCCGCTCTACGCACTACGAGCCATCGGCGGCGCTCATCACATCATTCCGCCCTCGCGTAGGAGGATTAGCACCGACGCCGCAATCAGCACCAGCACGGTAAGTCCGGCGCCCGACTGGCGCCCGGGGCTCGGTCCTTCCGTTCTCAGGAGACCCCATGCACTCAAGAGGCGCGCCAGTACCAGTGTGGCGCCAAGCACATGGATGACGGTTTTTGAGGTGCCGATCGACTCCGCGAAGCCGATCAGCAACAGAGCCAACGGCGCATGCTGGGCGAGATTGGCATGCGCGCGGATACACTTGCGCATCGTCGCATTACTGCCGTCGCCGTCATCAATCTTCAAGCCGACGCGGCTGCGGATAACATTGACGGTGAGAAACGCCGCCAACAGCCCGATGATCGCTGCGTAGAGTGCCGTGACGATGGGTACCGCCGTCATCGTCCGGTGCCTTTCCACAGGCCGAGGGTGGCGCCGGTCGGATCGACAACGATTGAGAGCCAGCCTGCGCCCATGACTTCCATCGGCTCACGCATCACCTTGGCGCCAAGCTTGCGAGCCTTTTCGGTGGCGGCGTGGATGTCGTCGACATTCACATAGGCGAGCCACGACGACGGCGCGCCCGCGACCGGATGAGCCTGCATGCCGCCGCCGGTTCCCTCACCGACGCTGATCATCGTATAGGTGCGATCGCCACCCATGGGCACGTCCTGCAGGTTCCAGCCGAACAGCGCGCCATAAAAAGACTTCGCCGCAGCGATATTGGTCGTGTTCAGCTCGACATGTACGAAGGGCTTCGGCATTGGATTGTCCTCATGTTGTTACATGGCGGCGCGACTGTCTGTTGCCGACAAAATATGATCAAGAACATATTTTCCCGTCCGCAATAACCATAGGAGCCACGCGCAATGCCTTATGCGCCCGAACACAAAGCGGAAATCCGCACCCGCATTCTCGACAGCGCGCGGCGGCTGTTCAACCGCAACGGACTCGCCGCAGTTTCGATCGACGAAATCATGGCCGGCGCCGGCCTGACGCGTGGCGGCTTCTACAGCTACTTCGACAGCAAGGAGGAGCTCTACGCCGAAGCGATCACGCATTTCATCAATGGCGGACCGAACGCCGAGTGGCAGCGGATGGCGTTCGCGGACCGGCCGGAGGGGCAGGCACTGGCGCGCGCCATCCTCGACGCCTACCTTTCTCGCGTCCATCTCGATGACATGGAAGGAAGCTGCCCGGTGATCGGCCTCGCCACCGACGTTGCCCGCAGCGGCGGGCCGGCGAAGCGCGCCTACCGTCAGGTGATGGAGATGATGGCGGGCATTTTTGCCGCCAATCTGGGCTCAAGCCCGGTGGCTGCATCGGAAGAAAGCGCTGCTCCCGATGCCGCGCGGCAGCGCGCCCTCGCGGTGGTGGCGTTGTGCGTCGGCGGCATGGTGTTGGCCCGTGCAGTCGACGACGAGCCGGCGGCCGATGAATTGCGGGTCGCATCGCGTCGTTACGCCGTGGCGCTGGCCGGCTGGAGGTAGGAGGCGGAGAACGGGGGCGGGATTGGAAGCAGGGCGCCCACCGTCACGAAAAGGCGGCGCAAATGCTTCTGACGGTTATCGCGAAAGACCCCGACGCCGTGGTTCGTGCCCTCGAAAACTGACTTGGTCGCTTCACGGTTCGGTGGGATAAAGTACCCGGCATCGGGGGGTAGCGTAATCCGCCGTCGCCCCCTCCCGACGCTCCCCCACATGCGGGGGGGAGGGGAGGGGCGAGTTGAAGCGAACCCGCCCTACGGGTTGCATCGCGACCGAAAGGCAAAGACCATGGTCATCGCATCGCTTCTGCGCCTGTCGCCTGAGGCGAAGATCAGGCTGCCGAATGTCGATGAGGCGCTCAACATCGGCTACGCTATCCACTCGGCCGACGATCCGGCGCTTCGGGACAAGCTCACGCAGGAGAACGCCCGACTCGTAGCCAAGAAATTTCTCGCCCTTGAAGCACAGCCGGGGTCGCCAGACGAGGCGTATCTCAATAGCGTGCGGGCGATCGTGCTTTCGCAGGCGCGCGGCATCTCCCGCCGCAAGGAGCGCTACATCCAGGACCTGAAGGCCGCGCAGCTGCGGCGGCGCCGGCAGCGCAACAGCATCCGCCAATCGCGGCGCAGCAACGATTGGCTCAGTAGCGCCTGGCGGCTGTTGGGGCCGTTGATTCTTGGTCTGACCGGGTATCTGTCCGCGCACCTCCTCGCCGCGTTCGTGCCGGAAGATGTCGCGACCCAAACCGGAAGCCGGATACCGGCGATTCTCATGGGCCTCGTGTTCGTGGCGATCGGCCGATCGATCGGCTTCTACATCAACGAGATGCAGCGCAACAAGATCGAGTCCGAATACAATTCCCGCTGCTATCTGGCGTTCCTCACCTACGAGATCGGCAAGCTCAAGGAGTTCCGCCAGTACCGCAAGCAATTGTGCGAGGCTTGGCTGGAATATACCGGCGAGGAATATCCGGTCACCGCGTCCTACCAGATGGTGATGGAGAGCGACATTGAAACAAGGCGCCAGCTGGAGCGGCATTTGCAAGTCTATGATACCGGCTACATTCGTTTGCTGATGCGGATGATCCGCATTCTGCGCGGCAAACGAAAAACCGGCGCGGACAAGCTTCCCGCGCTTCCCGGCGAACTGGCGGCGGGGAAGGAGTAGCGCCGGAATGAAGTTCACTAGCTATAAGAAGGCTTGTGATTGGATAGACCGACAATAACTGACGTTGCCACTCCTTAAGCAATCTGCATGCTAGCTAGTTTCTGTCGCGAAATGCGTGGATTCTAGCGAGCATGGTTCAGTTATGGCGATGAACTGGGCCTAAGCTAACCATGGTTTGGGCAAATTTGCGAGCGCTGTACGCGCGGTTTTCTGCATTGGTTCGCTGTCGCCAGGTAGAGTTGCGGTTGGCGCCGTGGTGAGGGGCGGCGGTTTTGTTCCACCTGTGCGTATAATCGGCGCTGGTTTATCGGGCGGCTTTTGATCGGCGTGAGGAGCGTTTGGTCAGCAGCGCGGCAACGATCATGAGGTTGTTGGCGAGCACCGCTGCGCCGACGAACAACGCGAAGCGCTCGGCGCCTTCGGCACAGCAACGCTTCATGCCGCGCCCGCGCATCAGCACCGAGATGCGCCCCTCGATGCCGGCGCGAAAGCGTTGGCCTTGTTTGAACGCCGCTGCTCGTTCGTAGGCCTGGCGTTGCGGCGTCTTACTGCCGCCGCGCTGCGGAATGCATATGGTGTTGACGGCGCCTTGCACGCACGCCGTTACGTTCTGCTCGCTGAAGAAGCCGCGATCGGCGCCGTAGAGTTCCGGCGCATGGCGGAAAGCGCGGCGGTGGCGCTTGAGCGACGGCACCACATGAACTTCATCCGCAGGGTTTCCCTTGAGCACCTCATACTGGGTGATCAAACCCTTGGCGCTTTCGGCGAGGAACACCTTATGGCCGAACTCAACGGGTGTACGCACCTTGCCGCGCTTGATCAGGTCGGTATGGGGCTCGAAGATCGAATAGATTTTCTCGGCATTGGCAACCTGTTCGCCATCGAGCACGCGGCGGCGCGCCTGATTGATCACGCGCTCGCCAAGACCACAATAATGCGCGATCTGCTCGCGAAGGGCGTCAATCGTCATGGCGGCAAGCAGGCTGTTGCCGCGCAATTTGCTGGTTTTATCGAGCGCGGTTCTGGCGCCCGCCACCACCTCCTCGGCAATGCCGATCAGTTCACGGTAGGCCGCGGTCTGCCGCGATCGGGCGCCCTGGCGTTGCCGCGTGGTCATGCGTTGAATCTCGTACATGTGTACATGCGACGCCGGGCCGAACGCCGGCGATCGCGAAAACCCTTGATGCGTCGCAGCTCCAGAGCTTTGGCAAGGTGGCAGATCAGGCGCGTGACGACGCGTACCACGTCCCACAATAAAGTGTTGTCGGTCGGATGATGAATGTCGGTCTCAACCACCGTGGTGTCGACCCGCAGCTTGGCGCCATCCTCCAAGCCAAGCGTGACCGCGGCTTGAACCACCATATCATTGATAGCTTTGAGCGTCTGCGGCGTCAGCCGATTGAAGCCGCGGTTGAACGCGTCATGTTTGGGCACCGGATCGCAGTAGAAATCGGTGAATTGACGCAGCGTCACACCGTCGGCGATCCGTTCGCGCAGCTCGCGATAATCCCAGTTCTTGACGCGCATCACAACCAGCGAGCGCAGCACCTGCGGCGCCGTCAATCCACGGCGGCCCTTGCGAGGCTTCTTCAGACCGCGCACGAGATCGCGCCGCACCCGCTCGATCATCTCATGCTGGCTGTCAAGGAACTTCGAAATGGCATCCAGCAGCGGCTCCAGGCGCACGCCCTGCCGCATCAGCTCGACATCCGCAAAGCTGATCTGCCGCGCCGTCGCTCGCGCCACGGCTCAGCTCTTCTTGCGCTGCGATGCGCTGACCCGTGCGCGCTTCAACGCCTTGACATAGCGCGGGCCAGCTTGCACCAGCATGTCCTGCAGGGCACGCCCGTTCTCCACCGCGCGGCGCACCTGGGGCACCAGGTCTTCGGGAACGTAAACCGCAAACCGACGTCCGTTGTGCCGGCCATACAGAACGTGGCTCGGATGCTGCTCGCCGGACAAACAAGCCCGGCAGTTCTCGTGCCCGCACCGACTGCGGCGGAAGCTCAGCGAGCCGAGAATCGCCGGCCACAAGCCCGCCGCCTCGCTCTGGATCCAGCGAACCACATCGGCAGGCGACTCCGTCGTTGCCCGAATCATCGCCGATGGTGTGCCACACCACACATCAGTGCAGCAAGCAAAACCTGCAGCGACAAAACGCTAGAAACCGCGATTCCAGCGTACTATTTTGCCTTTCGCGACAGAAACTAGGCTAGGGCTAGTTAGTCGCCGCAAGCGAAGGGAATGACCGCCTCTCGCTTGCTCTTCGGATCGCCGCTCAATGCGCCCGAAATCTGCACCGGGAAGCAGCCGGTATCGTACAACCAGAAGCCGACATAGGTTTTCCCCTTGTCGCTGAATCTGCCGACTGATCCGCCCTGCCGGACAGTCCTGTCTGCTGGGGGGGGTGTCACGACCGGGCGTCCACGCCTTGTAGGTGGCGACGAAATTCACGCGACTGCTGGCCGCGAGCTGTTTCGGCGGACCGCTGATCTCGACAAGGACAAGCGTTGAATGGGACCACGCCGTTATGTTCTGAAGCTCGGGGATGTCCGGGTCCGACTGCGACAGGACATCCTTCGACAATTCGCCAGATCGGTCATCGAACAGCAGGGCTTTGATCGCGGTGATCTCCGCCTTAGCTCCGGCCCCAGCCGCCATGGGCGATTGAGCGAACAGAAGAGCGATCGTCAAGAATAAAACGGCTCTGATCATGGTCCCTCAAAATTAAACATGATAATTCGCGGAACGCGTCGCCGAGCCTCTGAACTCCAGAAAATGTCCATGTCTCATCAGGCCACCGAACAATTGTGCGGTCCATGATTACCGTACGCATTGCTACGCCCCATAATGCAAGTCGTGTCAAGCCACGTACCAGCAACGCGCGTGAAGATGCGGTC
>WNFL01273772.1_pt1 | contig 12504 bp, 11 predicted proteins | sample 5400361 | NCBI WGS metagenome assembly WNFL01 (sample SAMN13153351, study PRJNA577476) | soil metagenome | isolation source: 40 cm soil on Douglas fir-dominated hillslope | place: USA:California | collected 2013-09-17
ACCGGGGCAGTCGCGGGCCGACGTCCAGCAGCGGACGATCCAGGTCATCAACAAGCGCGTCAACTCCCTTGGAGTCAGCGAACCCCAGATCCGGGGCGCGGGCAACAACAACGACAGGATCACAGTCGACCTGGCGGGCGTGACCGCCCAGCAGGCGCAGAAGACGATCGGCGCGATCTCGAAGCTGGTCTATACGAAGTGGGTCCCGGACTCAAAGGTGACTAATGGACTCCAGCCGGGTTACAAGCCGGCTTTCGTCGGCTTGACCGGAGACGACATCCAGAGCGCCACCGCTGCGATCGACCAGAGCGGCGTGAGCTGGGTCGTCAACATCAGCTTCACCTCCCGGGGCGCCGGGGTCTTCGACAACCTCACGCGCGACAACGTTGCAGCCTGCCCCGGCGCGGGCACCGACTGCCCCCAGCGCCACCTCACGATCTGGTTGGACCTGACTCAAAAGGACATCGACAACTGGGAGGATCCGGCCTATGTCGGCAAGGTGTCCGCGCCCTATGACACAGGATGTCTTGCCGCCCAGACGCCCGACACCATCTGCGGCAAGTACCTGACCGACCCCACGACCTTGCAGGAGATCTCAGGCGGACAGGCACAGATCAGCGGCAACTTCACCCAGGCAACCGCGACCGACCTCGCGACGGGAATCAACGCCGGTTCTTTGCCAGTCGACCTGCAAGTGCTCGACGTGACGCAGGTAGGTTCGACGCTTGGCGCCGAATCCGTGAAGCTCAGCCTCGCGGCGGGACTGCTCGGGCTGTCGATCGTCGTGATCTTCATGATCATCTACTACCGCGTGCCGGGGCTCCTGGCGAGCATCGCGCTCCTCTTCTATGCGGGCGCCGTCCTTGCCATCTTCAAGGTCGTCCCGGTAACGCTCACGCTGGCCGGGATCACCGGGTTCATCCTGTCCGTCGGCATGGCGGTCGACGCCAACGTGCTGATCTTCGAGCGATTCAAGGAGGAGGTCCGCGCCGGCCGCACCATACCCGCGGCGGTCGACGCCGCCGTAAGGCGCGCCTGGCCGGCCATACGTGACTCCAACACGTCGACCTTGATCACGTGCGTGATCCTCGGCTTCGTGGGCCCTCCGGCTGTGCAGGGTTTCGCCATCACGCTTGGAATCGGTGTTGTCGCAAGCCTGATCTCAGCGATCGTCGTCACGCACAACCTCCTCGCCATCGTGATGACGGGCACCGCCCTCAGGCGGCCGGGGCTGATGGGGGTAGACCGAAGTGTCGGAGCTGTCTGACCTCGCTCCGGCGGAGCAGGCGGCCGACATGGTCGTCGCCCCCGACAAGCCCAAGGAGACGCCGACGGAGCTTCCACGGCCGGAGCCTCGTGTGCGACGGCTCAACATCATCGGCCGCCGCAACATCTTCTTCCTGATCTCCCTGCTGATCATCATCCCGGGCATCCTCTCGATGGCCACCAAGGGCTTCCTGCTCGGAATCGACTTCGCCGGTGGCACGGAGTTCACCATCACCTTCGCCAACCACCCGACAGTCGCGAGCGTCGAGAGCGCCGTCGCTGCTGATCCACTGACGTCCGGGGGCACGGTGATCCAGACCGGCGGCGCCGGCGGCTACATCATCCGCTCGCTTCCTCTGACGCCTCAGCAGCAGCAGCTCGTTGAAGATCACCTCGTCGGCCACCTCGGTCCGATGGTGGGCGGTGCGCCGCAACAAGTCATCGAGGTGGGAGGCACCATCGCGAGGGAGACGATCGAATTCGCGCTGCTGGCGCTGGTGCTGGCGTCGGCGGCCATCCTGTTCCTGCTCGCGATCCGGTTCCGCAACGTCCCGGGGGGATGGCGCGCCGGTTTTCAGTTCGGAGGCTCAGCCCTCGCGGCCTTGCTGCATGACGTCTTCTTGCTGACCGGCCTGTTCTCGATCATGGGCAAAGTCTTTGGCCTGAGGATCGGCGAGATCGACAGCCTTTTCGTCACGGCTGTGCTGACGGTGGTCGGTTTCTCGGTGCACGACACGATCGTTGTGTTCGACCGGATTCGCGAGAACCTTCGCGTCAGTCAGCGGCTCTCCTTCGAACAGGTCGTCAACCTCAGCATCATGCAGACCGCGGCGCGGTCGATCATCACTAGCTTCACGGTCGTCCTCGTCCTGACCGCGATCCTGATCGCGGGAGGAGCCACGCTGAAGGGCTTTGCGCTGGCGCTGCTCATCGGGATCGTGTCCGGCACCTACAGCTCGATCTTCAATGCGTCTCCGCTGCTCGTCGTCTGGAGGCGGTTGCAGCCTCTTCGGTAGAGCCGGCGAGCGGTGTAAGGTGTTGTGAGACACCGCAACATGCCAACCTGGCCCATACCGTCCATCAGGGAGCTGCTCGAACCCACCATCAATCACATGCTCCGGACGGGCCCTGCGGATCTCGATCGACCACAGCGAGCCGATCAAGATCGAGGACTGCGAACGCGTGAGCCGGGTCGCGGGTCCGCTGATCGATCACTCGAACCTCATCGACGGTCCTTACGACCTCGAGGTCTCCTCGCCGGGCGCGGAACGTCCCCTTCGCTCCAACGGCGACTACGAGCGGTTCAACGGCAAGCGGGTCAACGTGCGTTATCGCTCCGGCGAGTCGGAGACCGTGGTCGAAGGCCAGCTGGTGGCGGTCGACGCAGCGGGCATCGCCGTGCAGGCCAACGGCGCGCGCGGGCGAGCGCCGGTCATCGTTCACATTTCATGGAGTGACGTTGTCGCGGGCAGGCTCGCGGTCGCCATCTGAGCCGTCCACCGAGAGCCTGGGCGAGGCGCTGACCGCGCTTTGCGCCGAGGTCGGCATTCCTTACGAGGAGATGCTGCACACGGTGGAGAGCGCGCTCGCGACTGCCTATGTGCGCGCTTTCAATCCCGCGGGTTTCGTCACCGTGAAGCTCGACACCAAGACAGGCGCCCTCGACGTGCGAAGCCGGTTGGTGCGGCCCGATGGAACCGAGGTCATCGAGAACCTACCCTCCGAGAACTTCAAGCGGATGGCCGCGCAAACGGCCAAGCACGCGGTGCTGCGGCACATCCATGACCTCGAGCGCGACAAGGTTCTCCGCGACGTCGCGGAACACCGGGGCGAGCTGGCGTCCGGCATCGTGGACCGCGTCGAGGCCGGCACGGTGTTCGTCGACCTTGGACGCATCGAGGGCGTGATGCCTCCCGAGGAGCAGATCCCGGGAGAGGAGCTGCACCCGGGTAAGCCTGTCCTGGTGGTCATCCTCGAGGCGCAGCACAATCCGCGACAGGCGCAGGTCCGCGTCTCGCGCGCGGCGCGCTCGTTCGTGCACCGCCTGCTCGAAGCCGAGGTGCCGGAGATCAAGGCCGGGACCGTCCAGATCCGTGCGATCGCGCGCGAGCCTGGGCTGCGGACGAAGATCGCGGTCTCTGCGACCGAGCCCGGACTCGATCCGGTGGGCGCCTGCGTGGGCCCCAAAGGCGTGCGACATCGCGCCATCCTCAGCGAGCTGGCCAACGAGCACGTGGACATCGTCCCGTGGTCCGATGACCCCGAAGCTTTCGTCGCGTCCTCGCTGGGTCCGGCGAAAGCGGAGTCGGTTTCGATCGACCGCACGACGAGGACCGCCACGGTCCTCGTGCCGAGAGCTCAGCTGTCACTCGCCATCGGACGCGACGGCCAGAATGCCCGCCTAGCGGCCAAGCTGACCGGTTTTCGCATCGACATCAAGCCGGGTGACTCCGATGCCGAAACCGCGCCATGAGCCCGCACGGACCTGCGTTGGCTGCCGCGGCGAAGCCGGCAAAGCAGCCCTGATCCGCATCGTCCGGATAGCGGGAAACGGCGTTGCAGTCGACCGAACGGGCCACGCCGACGGCCGAGGGGCCTACGTCCACAACGACCCGGAATGCATCAATCAAGCGCGCAAAAGAAAGTCCCTAGAAAGGGCGTTAAAGGGTTCTATCGAGCCTGAATTATGGAAAGAACTCTCCCTTCTCCCCTTCAGGGGAGAGGGCTAGGGTGAGGGGCTTAAAGCACCGCCTTCAGGTTTCGAATTCACTCAGAACGGCATAATTCTTAGTTCGAGCATGAAGGCACACGAACTCGCACGCGAACTTGGGATCAGCCAGAAAGAGCTGGTGAACTTTCTCCAGCAGCGCCGGCTGACCCGCAACGCCGCCGCGCCGCTGGCGCCCGGAGCGATCGAGGCCGCCCGTTCCGCCTTCAGGCCGTCCTCCGTCGCGGTGAAGATCGAGGCCAACGGCGACCGCCGCGTTGTCCTGCCGCCGACGCTGTCGGTAAAGGACCTCGCCGAGAAGCTCAGCGTGAGCCCGGTGGAGGTGATCAAGAAGCTCATGGCCTCCAGGATCCTGGCGACCATCAACCAGGTGATCGACTTTTCCACCGCCGAGATCGTCGCGGACGAGTTCGGCTACACGGTCGAACCGGTGTTGAGCGAAGACGTCGTGGCGGTCGAGTCAGCGGTGGGCGAAGACCTGGTCACCACGTCGCGCGAAGAGCTCTTTTCGATCGCCAACGAGGACCCCACCAAGCTGGTCGTTCGGCCGCCCATCGTCACGGTGCTCGGCCACGTGGACCACGGCAAGACGTCGATCCTCGACGCCATCCGCAAGACGCGCGTCGCTGCGGGCGAAGCCGGCGGCATCACCCAGAGAATCGGTGCGTACAAGATCGAGACGGCCGATGGGCACCCGGTCGTGTTCATCGACACTCCCGGCCACGAGGCCTTCACCGCCATGCGCGCGCGTGGTGCGCAGGTCACCGACATCGTCGTCCTCGTCGTAGCCGCCGATGACGGCGTCATGCCGCAAACCATCGAGGCGATCCACCACGCGCGCGCCGCGAAGGTGCCGATCATCGTCGCCATCAACAAGATCGACAAGGAAGGCGCCAACCCAGATCGCGTGCATCAGGAGCTCGCGACGCAGGGCATCGTGACGCGCCACTACGGCGGCGAGCACGAATGCGTGCACCTGAGCGCGAGGACCGGCCAGGGCATCGACGACCTGCTCACGACCATCGTCCTGTCTACCGACATCCTCGAGCTGAAGGCCAACCCCGACCGCAACGCGATCGGGACCATCGTCGACGCGCACCTCGAGCGCGGTCGCGGCCCGGTGGCGACGGTGCTGGTGCAGGCGGGCACGCTGAAGGTCGGAGACGACTTCGTCTGCGGTCACATCTACGGCCGTGTTCGCGCGCTGGCCGACGACCTGGGCCGCAGCGTCACCGATGCGCCGCCCGCGACCCCGGTGGTCGTCTCCGGTATGAGCGAGGTTCCGCAGGCAGGCGACATCTTCCAGGTCGTCGGCTCGGAAAAGGTTGCTCGACAGATCGCGCTGACCAAGCTCTCGGAGAAACGCACGCAGGAGGCCGCGAGAGACTTCGCGCCGCGCATCACTCTCGAAGAGCTGGCCCGCCGCGCCAAGGAAGGTGAGGTCAAAGAGCTCAGCCTCGTGGTCAAGGCAGACGCGCAGGGCACGCTGGAAGCCGTCCTCAGTGCGCTCCAGAAGATCGAGGACCCGGTGGTTGCGATCAAGATCGTGGGCCAGGGGATCGGCGCCGTGAGCGACTCGGACCTGCTGCTCGCAGGCGTGTCGAACGCGATCATCGTGTGCTTCAACCTCAAGCCAACGCCGGCGTCCACCGCAACCGCGGAGCGGGCCAAGGTCGAGGTTCGCTACTACGACGTCATCTACAAGCTGACGGAAGACGTGGAGCGCGCCGCGAAAGGCTTGCGCGAGCCGACCTACCGTCAGATCCGCGAGGGCAAGGTCGAGGTCATCACCCCGATCAAGATCCCGCGGCTCGGCGTCATCGCCGGCAGCCGGGTGCTGGAGGGCAAGGTCAGCCGTGGAGGCTGGGTCAAGCTGCTGCGGGGAAAGGAGCAAGTCTTCGAAGGCAGGGTCAGCTCGCTCAAGCATTTCAAGGAAGACGTTCGCGAGATGCCTGCCGGGCAGGAGTGCGGCATCGCGGTCGAGGGCTACGAGGCATTTGAGCCCGGTGACACGATGGAGACCTACCGTCTCGAACGAGAAGAAATCTAGTCATTCGTTGCTGACTGCGGAGGTCGCGATGACCAGCTACCGCGCGGATCAAGTCGGGGAGCAAGTTCGCGAGGAGATCATGTCCATCATTCGTCGCGAGCTCAAGGACCCGCGGATCGGGTTCGTGAGCATCACTTCGGTTCGCATGTCGCCTGACCTGAGGGCGGCGCGAGTGCGCGTGAGCGTGCTCGGAAACCCAGAGCAGCAGAGGGAGTCGATCGCCGGTCTCGTATCAGCCAAAGGGCTCATCCGCCACGAGCTGGGCCGCCGGCTCCAGAACCTCAAGTTCTCACCCGAGCTCCGTTTCGAGCTCGACTCGTCGATCGAGTACGCGGTCCACATCTCGGAGCTGTTGAAAGAGGTGCTGCCCACGGACGGTGCACCTGAGGAGCCGTCATAGCCACTCCTCAGAAGACGCCGCACGTTTACGACGAGATCAAGGAGCTGATCGACGCCAACCAGGAGATCTTGATCTTCGGTCACAAGGACGCCGACGGCGACACGCTTGGGTGCAGCCTTGCGTTCGCGGAGGCGCTGCGCAGCGCCGGCAAGGAGGTGTGGGTGCTCATCCCGCCGCCGCTGCCGCAGATGTACGAATTCATGCCAGGTTTTGCAGAGATCCGGGCCGAGCCGCCGCATGGGGTGGACCCGCAGCTGGTGCTGTTTTTCGATTCGGGCAACCTCGAGCGTTCGGGCGAGAGCGTCAAGCAAATCGCGGCGCACGCCACCATCGTCAACGTCGACCACCATCCGTCCAACTCGCGGTTTGGCGACCTGAACGTCATCGATCCCGACGCCTCGGCGGTTGGTCAGATGGTCATGGAGATGCTCGACCACTTCGGTTACGCGATCACTCCCACGATCGCCACGAACCTCTACGTAGCGCTGTTGACCGACACCGGTGGTTTCCGCCACGAGAACACCACGCCACGCGCGTTGGATGACGCCGCGCGGCTCGCGCGCCTGGGAGCGGATCCCGGACGCATCGCAACGATGGTGTACAAGATGCGGCCGGAGACCACGCTCAAACTGAACGGATTGGCGCTCGCCACCATGCGCGTGGAGCTCGAGGGCAAGCTGGCATGGGCCAGGGTGACGCGCAGGATGCTGAAAGAGGCGAGCGCGGTGATGGCGGAATCCGAAGGCATCATCGACACGCTGAACAGCATCGCCGGCCTCGAGCTGGCCATCCTCTTCAAGGAAGTCAACGACTCGCTGACCAAGATCAGCGTGCGCAGCCGCGGTCCTGTGGACGCGGCGGCCCTGTGCGCCACATTCGGGGGCGGCGGCCACATCCGAGCCGCGGGTGCGGAGATCGAGCGGCCGATGGACGAGACGGTGAAGATGGTGCTGGCAGCGGCCAAGGAGGCGATCCTTGCCGCCTCATCCGACAACTAGCGGCTTTCCGGCTGGAGTTCTCAATGTCGACAAGGCGGCAGGTGAGACATCTTTTGCCGTCGTCAGTCGCTTGCGCCGGCTGACCGGGGCGCATCGCGTCGGACACGCCGGCACCCTCGACCCGCTTGCCACCGGCGTCCTGCCGATCCTCTTCGAATCGGCGACACGGCTGGCCGAGTTTGCCCTGCGGCTGCCGAAGACCTACGTCGCGGACATTCACCTCGGCTACACCACCGCGACCGACGATGCCGAGGCGGAACGCGAGCCGGTGGGCGATCCGAGCGGGCTGACCGCCGAAGACGTGATCGGTGCGCTGACCACCTTCACCGGCCGCATCCTGCAGGAGCCGCCGGCATTCTCCGCGGTGAAACTCGACGGAAAGCGCGCGTACAAGCTGGCCCGCCAGGGCGAAGATCCCAGGCCGAAGGCGCGAGAGGTCGAGGTGTATGAATCCCGCCTGCTCGATTTCACGCCCGGCGCCGGCGCGGTGGCGCGAGTGGAGGTGCGTTGCGGCAGCGGGACGTACCTGCGCTCGATCGCCCGCGACCTGGGCCGGCAGCTAGGGGTGGGTGGATACCTCGGTCGCCTTGTCCGAACCGCTTACGGGGGCCTGACGATCGAGAGCGCGGTCCGGGGCGCCGAGCTGACCACTGCCGGCGAGGTGCGCGACAGGATGCTTCCGGCCGAGGTCATACTGCCGCAGATGGAGCGGGTCAAGCTCAACGTCGAGCAGGAGGCAATGGTCCGGCAGGGCCGCGCGGTACGCGTCCTGCCCGAGCCCGGACCGGGTTTGATCCGAGCGCACGATTTGACGGGCCGCCTGGTCGCGCTCGGGCACGCGGACCCCTTGCGGCGCACCTTCGTGCCCGAGAAGGTTCTCAGCTGAAGGTTCATCTGGGGCTCCCGACGAGCCCGATCGGCGGCGTGGCACTGACGATCGGCAGCTTCGACGGCGTTCACCAGGGGCACCTCGACGTGATCACGCACGTGATCGCGTCGGCGAAGGCGAACGACGCGCAACCCGCGCTTATCACTTTCGAGCCACACCCGCGGTGCGTCCTGGACCCGGCCAACTGCCCGCAATCGATCACCACCCTGCAGGAAAAGCTTGCGCTGCTCGAGGCGGCGGGCGTCGAGCACGCGATCGTGCTGCGCTTCGACCGCGAGCTCGCCTCGTTGTCGCCGCAGGAGTTCGTCGACAGGCTGGCGACCGTGATGGAGCTGCGGAGCTGGGTGATCGGCTACGACTTCGCGTTTGGGCGAGGGCGCACCGGCAGCGCGACCTGGCTCCGCGACCACGGACATCATGTTGAGGTCGTCCCGCCTTTCACGGTCGACGGCCACGATCTTCACAGCTCGGAGGTGCGCCGCCTCATAACGACCGGCGAGGTCGAGCATGCGAACCGGCTGCTCGGGCGCGAATACTCGATGGCGGGGCCGGTGGAGGCGGGGGAGAGGGTCGGCCGGCGGCTGGGCTTCCCGACGGCCAACATCGCGGTCGAGCCCAACAAGCTGATACCCGCCCTCGGCGCTTATGCAGGCAGGGCGCGCACGCCGGATGGAAACTTCATCGCGGCCCTTTCGGTCGGCTATCGCCCGACGTTCGGCGGCACGCAGCTGCGAGTGGAAGCGTTTCTGCTCGACTTCGAGGGTGATCTGTACCAAAGGCGGATCGAGCTTCGCTTCGTCCGCTACCTTCACCCGGACATCAAGTTTCCAACCACCGACGACCTCGTCCGCCAGCTGCATCAGGACGTGGCTGACACGCGCCGGATCGCGAGCACGTGACGAAAGTCCTCGTCATCGGGGGAGGAATCGCCGGCTACTGCGCCGCGCTGGCCGCGCGCCGTGCTGGTGCCGAGGTGACGGTGGTGGCACGAGCCCCCGGCGCGACCGCGCTCTACGCGGGCGCCATGGAGGTCGTGGACGACCTCGACTCCATCCTTAAATCGAAACCGGACCATCCCTTCAGCCGCCTCGGCATGGACGCTGTCCGTCTGGCTCACGAGCTGGACACCGTCGTCCACCTTCTGATGCTCGGGCTCGAAAAAAGCGGCCTGAAGCTCGAAGGTGGCTGGCGTACGCGCGGCCTCTATGCGGACATTCACGGGATCGCCCGACCCGGCAACCTCGTGCCGGCAACCGTCGCGGGCGGCGAGCTGGGTGCCCTGGTGGGCCGCAGGGTGACGGTCCTCGGCGTCAAAGAGGTGGGCGACTACGACGCCTCGTCGACCGCGCAGGCGCTGAAAGAGCTTCACGGCGTCGAGGCTGTCCCTGAAGAGGTGAGCATCCCGGACCTGCCGCAGTCGGCGTCGCTGACCGACCTGTACGGGCGGCGCGCCCCGCAGCCGCGGAGCCGTTCGACCTCCATCGCCTACCCGCCCGGCTTCACGAATTTGCCGCCAGACGGCTTCGAGCTCCTGGCGTCGCCTCCATCGCCCCACGGTTGGCGGCTGCAACAGGCCATCGGTCTCGAGGCCCTGAAAGCCGAGATCACGTCGTTGGATTCGAGCGGTGGCGCCCTCACCGTGGCTCGCGCGGGTGACCGAACGTTTCGCGCCGACGCGTTCGTGCTCGCGACCGGACATCACATCGGTGGCGGGCTGACCGGCGGGCGTCTGCCTGCTGAGCCGCTGCTCAAGCTCGGTGTGTTTCACGCCGGGCGAGCTGTGACGAGCATGGGCACGCGCCTGCAGCACCTCCAGTACCTCGACCCCGCCGAGGAGCTGCGCAGTGGAGTCTCGACCGACCAGCAGCTGCGTCCGCTCGACGGCGATGGGCGTGTCGCCTACGACAACCTTTACGCGGCGGGCGCGGTGCTGGGCGGTCATGACTACAGCGGCCCGTGTGGATTCGGGGTTCCGATCCTCACCGGCTGGCTGGCCGGCCGTTTCGCCGCCAAACAGTCATGAGAGCGGAGCTCGAACAGATCGTGGGGGCCGCCGCGCTGGACGAACGGCCGGTACGCGACATGTGGCCGCTCGCGATCATGGAAGAGCGCGCCGGCAAGACGCCGGCCCAGCGCGTGCTGGTCGCTCGCCCGTCAGGCCGCGAGCAGGTGATCGCAATCCTTCGTTGGGCGGGCGCCAATGGCGTGGTGGTCACCCCGATGGGGGGCGGCTCCGGCGTCTGCGGAGCGCTCTCGCCTCTGGCGGGCGAGCTCGTCCTCGACATGAGCGGGTTCGATCGCATCTTCGAGGTGGACGAGGTGAACCTCACGTGCAGGTGCGAGTCCGGCGTGAATGGCCTGGCCCTCGAGAAGCATCTCAACGAACGCGGTTTGACCCTCGGCCACTTTCCAAGCTCGCTCCCCGGCACGACCCTCGGCGGGCTGATCGCAACCCGCTCGTCGGGCCAGGAGTCCAGCCGCTACGGGAGCATCGAGGACATGGTCATGGGGCTGGCGGTCGTGCTGCCCGATGGAACTTTCGCTGCGCCCCGGCCGGGACCGAGGTCGGCGGTAGGCCCCGCCCTGCATCAGCTGTGGCTTGGCTCCGAAGGCGCCCTCGGGGTGGTCCTCGGCGCGGTCCTGCGCGTGCACCGGCTTCCGGAGTCGGTCGTGGGTCGCGGCTACGGGTTTCCGGACCTCGCTGCCGGGCTCGAGGCGATGCGCGCGATCATGCACGCCGGCATGAGGCCCCTGGTTGCTCGCCTCTATGACCCGGAGGACACCGCCTTCAATGGCTCCGACCTGCCATCGGGAAGCTGTCTGCTCGTGGTCGCCAACGCGGGGCTGGCAGGCGTCGCCCGCGCCGAGGCCGATGCGGTCAAGAGCATCGCCGCCGGGGCCACAGACCTTGGCGAGGATCCCTGGCTGCGCTGGCAGAGGCACCGGTTCGACCTCTCCGCCGAGCGCCTGAAGTCCTTTCTAGAGCCGCCCGGGTCGTACCTCGACACGATCGAGCTGGCGGCACCCTGGACCGTGCTCGGCGAGCTTCATGCCCGGGTCAAGTCCGCAATAGCGGTTGGTGGGCTCGCGTTATGCCACTTCAGTCACGCCTATGAGCAGGGCTGCTGCGCCTATTTCACGTTCGGCGGTTCGGGAGACACCGAGCAGGACGCGCGGTCCTCTTATATGCGGGCCTGGGAAGGCGCGATGACCATCGCACTGGAGCTCGGTGCGACCATCAGCCATCACCACGGGGTGGGTCGAGTAAGGGCACGTTGGGTCGCCGATGAGATGGGAGGATGGATGCGAGTGTGGCAGTCGATCAGGGAGAGCATTGATCCGCACGGTGTCATGAACCGGCGCGCGGTAGGAGGCACACCATAGCCACCCGGCCCGGCGTCCTGTTCATCGTCAACCCCGCCTCGGGCGCGGGAAAAGCAGGCCGCGAGTGGAGGGCGATCGAGAACTGGCTGCCCGGGACCGGCCTCCGGTACGAAACCGTGCTCACGACCCGTCCGCTGGAGGCGACCGAAATCGCACAGCGCGCAGTGAGGGAGTCGCGACCGGTGGTCGTCGCCGTCGGCGGTGACGGCACGCTGAACGAGGTCGTGAACGGTTTCTTCCACAACGGCGCGCCCATTCCGACGTCGAGCAGGCTCGCCATGGTGCCGCTTGGCACCGGCGGAGACTTCAGGCGGACCCTGCGCATTCCTCTGGACAGCAGGGCCGCGATCCAGGTCCTCAGCGACGGGCTGGTCAGGCGGCTGGACGCGGGCTGCGTCACTTTCCAGAACCCCGACGGAACCACTGGCGTCAGACACTTCATCAACATCGCCGACGCCGGGTTGGGCGGAGAGGTCGTGAACCAGATGGGTAACGGCACGAAGCGATTTGGAAGCGCCGCGTACACGCTGGGTGGCCTGCGTGCGCTCATCGGATTCAAGAACAAGCCGATGACGGTCGAGATCGACCACGCCGTTCATGAGCTTCCCAAGGCGCAGCAGGTGGTCGTCGCCAACTGCCAGTTCTTCGGCGGAGGCATGCAGATGGCGCCGTCGGCGTCACCGACCGACGGGGTGTTCGACGTGATCCTCATCAAGAATGCGGGCAAGGTCGAAACCATGCGCGGCATGAACGACTTCCGGCAGGGAAAGCACCTCGACCAGAACAACC
>WNFL01121157.1_pt3 | contig 12502 bp, 11 predicted proteins | sample 5400361 | NCBI WGS metagenome assembly WNFL01 (sample SAMN13153351, study PRJNA577476) | soil metagenome | isolation source: 40 cm soil on Douglas fir-dominated hillslope | place: USA:California | collected 2013-09-17
GAGCCCGCCAGCCAGTCGGTGTTGGGTTCCGCGCCAATGAAGGAAAAGACATGGCCGATCTCGCGGCTTGTCTCTTCGCCCGTATCGCGATGCTTCCAGCGCACCCGCCGAAGACTGCCTTCGGCGCCCTCCAACCCGCAGATCTCGGTGCGGGTCAGAACCTCGACATTGGGCAGCCCCCGAATGCGGTCAATCAGATATTGCGACATGGTGGTTTCGAGGTCCCTGCCACGTATCACCATCCAGAGCTTTTTCACTTTGCCGGCCAGAAATACCGTGGCCTGGCCCGCGGAATTGCCCGCACCCGTCAACACCACCTCCTGCCCGGCGCAGAGACGCGTCTCGATCGCGCTGGCCCAGTAATGCACACAGGTGCCCTCGAAATCCGACAGGTTCGAGATGTCCAGACGGCGATAGCGCGCGCCACTGGCCAGGACGACGCTACGCGCCGTCGCCGTCTCACCATTGCCCAGCCTGAGCTGGAACGGCGCGCCGCTCTTTTCATCCAGCAACTGCGCCTCCTCGGGGATGGCGATCTCGGCGCCGAATTTCTGGGCCTGGTTGTATGCCCGCGCCATCAAGGCCAGGCCGGAGATGCCGGTGGGAAAGCCCAGGTAATTTTCGATGCGCGCAGAGGCACCCGCCTGGCCGCCAAAACTGCGGCAGTCCAGCACCAGGGTCGAAAGCCCTTCCGATGCGGCATAGACGGCAGCGGCCAGTCCCGCGGGGCCCGCCCCGACAATGGCGGTGTCATAGACCATGTGGGGATCGATCGGCGCGAGCAGCCCGATGCAGCGCGCCAAGTCACCTTCGCTGGGATTGCGCAAAATCTGTCCGCCGGGACACAGCACGATGGGCAGATATTCGGGCTCGATGGTGAACCGCTGGAGCAAGGTCTGGGCGCAACCATCGGTGGCGGAATCCAGGGTGCGATGGGGATGGCCGTTGCGCCGCAGGAAATTCTCCAGCCGCAGCATGTCGGCGCTGCCGAACGGCCCGATCAGGATGGGCCCGGTCTGGCCGGCTTCCAGCAAACCGACACGGCGCAGGATCAGGGCGCGCATGATGCGCTCGCCCAGTTCGGCTTCCTGCACCAGCACATCGCGCAAGCGGCGCGGCGGCACCACGATCGCCTCCACCTCGCCTTGTGCGATGGCGTCGACCAGCGCGGGACGGTTGGACAACTGCGCCAGCTCGCCCAGGAAGCTGCCGGGTTCGTGCTGGACAATCGACTGGCGCAGCGAGACAGCGCCACCCTGGCGCACGTCGATCTTGCCTTTCAGCACAAAAGCCAGGCCCGGCGCGATCTCGCCCGCCTTCATGATCGCATCACCGTCCGCGAAATGTCGAACCTCGCCAAAGCGGCGCAGGCGCGCGATGTCGTGTTCATCCAGATGGGGAAACATCTGGTGGCGGCGAGTTTCGAGCACGGATGCTTTATCGGCCATCTGGCCCAAGCGTACAGAAGGGCAGCCCCAAGGTCATCCATGAACTTCGACGGAACTGGCGCGTTTCCTGTCCATTAAAAAAGGAGGATTTCATGCTTCGCTTGGTCCTGCTGATTATCCTGATACTTGCGATTTTGGGTTCCGTGCCGATGTGGGGTTATTCCAGCGGCTGGGGCTATGGCCCGTCCGGTGGGCTTGGCCTGGTGCTGCTGATCGTGCTGATCCTGGTACTGGTCGGACGAATCTAGCGCCGGATCAGTCCAGCGGCTTTCAAAGCACGCAGGATGATGTTTTCCAACTTCGGCCTTACGACAGTCTCTGCTGACTGGGGTAGCAAAGCTGCTTCGATTTCCGGCAGCGCCGGCCGCTTCGGCTCAACAGGCACCGGCTTGGCCGTGGGCCGCGATACGGCAGCCTGCGCCAAGCCCCAGAATTCCGCGATGCGCCGGGTCGAGGAAATGCCAGCTTCCAGAATAAAGGGACCCGGCTGGCCCACATCGCGCGAATCGACCGGCGTGCCATGGCCGAGAACGGGAAGGGTATAGACCTCAAGCTGCGTGCCCCAGCGCAGCCGGATCGCGCCATCCACCACATCCTGTTTCGCGCCGGCCAACGAAAGGCCGTGCAGGTCGGCCCATTGCGCCACGCTGGCCTGGGCATTGTTGATGTTCACTGTCGTATCCAGCGCGCCGTGCCAGATGGAAATCCTGGGCCAGGGGCCTTTGTGATCCGACGCGGCGCGCACCGCCTCGCCCCATTGCTCCGGCGTGCGCAGCGGTGCCGAGCGCATGGTTTCCAGCGCGTCGCGCACATTCTGCGCCGCCCCGAAAGGCAGGCCTGCGATGATCGCGCCGCCCGCGAACAATTCGGGATAGGTCGCCAGCATCACCGCCGTCATTGCTCCGCCCGCCGACAAGCCGGTGATGAAGACCCGGCTGGAATCCAGCCTGTGAGTCTCGACCAGAGTGGCGATCATGGCCGCGATGGAACAGGCTTCGCCCTCTCCACGCGCGATGTCTTCGGGATTGAACCAGTCAAAACAGGTGTTGGGGTTGTTGACGGCCTTCTGCTCCACCCCCAGCACGGCAAAATCCAGCTGGTCTGCGAGCTGACACCAGCCCGCGCCCAGATCATAGCCGCCGGCGGTCTGGCCGCAGCCATGCAACGTCACCACCAGCGGGGCGCCTGGCCTCAAGCCGCGCGGCAGGTATTGGAACATGCGCAGATTGCCGGGATTGGGCGCGAAGGAGACCTCGGCCAGCGGCGAACCCGCGGGCGCCGGGCGGGATTTCAGGGGATTGGGTTTTGCCCCGGGTCCGTCAAATCGCATCAATGCCACCAATTTGCGCCACATAACCGTTCTCCAAATATTATGTTGCAGTGCAGCAAATACAAGATCGGAAAAGGCTTTTTTAGCGCGACAATCGGCCTTGCGCATTTTCTGCAACCTTTACCCGCGATCCGATTCGTCTGCCTTAACAACCGAGGTGCGAACAGACATTTGGTCCCCCGTCAGACCTGACACAGGCTTAATACATCTTGCGACAACCAGTGTTGCACGGCGCATTGCTTATGCTCGAGGGCAGAGCCAAACTTGCAAAAAGCCAGGCCAAAAGCGGCATAGAGGAACAGTCATGTTCTCAAGAACGGCAATAGCCGCGTCGTTGCTGCTGGCCAACCCGGCCTGGGCGCAGGACAACCCAGTACCCGGCAGCGCCTCCTACAGCCGGGATACACCTATTGAGACACTGGCTGCCGATCCCGCCGCCGTGGCCGTTCTCAACAAGGACTTGCCCGGCCTGCTGACGGATTCCCAATATCCCGTGTTCAAGCGCATGAGCCTGAAGGCCATTCAAGAAGCTTCAGGTGGTGATCTGAGCGCGGAGGATGTCAGCAAGACCGTGACCGACTTGCAGGCGCTGGCGCCGCATTAGACACTAGTGTCGTAGTTTCGAAGTTCGCCCGGAGTTCGATATAGAGATCATGCGAATTTCGGAATCGGGACACTAGCCGTTCATGGAGCAATATCTCTATTTCGGCAGCCTGGGACAGCATGAGCGCCAGTTCCAGATTCCCAATTTCACGGGCCTGGCGCTGGAGCCGGCGCACGGCCGCGAGATAAAGCACGATCTCGCGGACCCGCTGCCTTATCCGGACAACAGCATCGCCAAGGTCCAAGCCCAGGATGTGCTGGAGCACATGGCTTTCGACCAGGTGCCGTTCGTCCTGAACGAGATTTACCGCGTGCTCAAGCCCGACGGGACGTTCCGGCTCAGCGTTCCGGACTATCGCAGCCCGATTCAAAAACGCCGCTCGATCTATGACGCGCGCGGCCGGGTGATTGGCGATCTGATGATGGGGGCCACCAGCTATCTCGATACGGCCAGTGGCGAGGCGCGGGTGCGTTTCAGCGGGGATGGCGAGGCCCACCTCTGGTTTCCCCGCTACGAACTGGTTACGCATCTGGTGCTGAAATCGGAAATCCGCAAGGCCCGAATTCATTTCTATCAGGGCTTTGTGGATGACCACACCTATCTGTGCGAACCCGTGCCGGAAAACGAAATGTTCGTGCAGCGCGCCGCACCGCATGACCGGCGCGCGGGCGGGGCGCCGACCTCCATCATCGCGGACTTTGTGAAATAGAGGGCGTCCGCGGCGCGTTCCGGGTCCTTTCAGCGAAGATCGTGCACGGCTGGGATTCTGGTACCCTGTGCAATGGTCCGGATTGCAGGTATCTGTCCGGTCATTATCATGTGCAACGGAAATTGAGCCGCGTATGGAAACTGCGAAACTAAACCTTACCGGGCAGACGATGTTGGATCTGTTGCTGAGCCGCCGCTCCGGTTCGGCCAAGGCGCTGACAGGACCGGGACCGTCGAAAGAGCAGTTGGCCCAAATCCTGCGCGCCGGCGCGCGCGTTCCCGATCACGGCAAGCTTTTTCCCTGGCGCTTCATTGTGTTTGAAGAAGAGGGCGTGAAGCGTTTCGCGGACATTCTTGCGGATGTCTTGACCCAGGACGGCATGAACCCCAGCCAGATTGAAGAATGGCGCGCGCGAACCCTTTCCGCGCCCGTGGTGGTCGGCGTCGTTTCCAGCGCCCGTGAACTGATCAAGATCCCGGTCTGGGAGCAGGAATTGTCGGCCGGCGCGGTGTGCCAGAACATGCTGATCGCAAGCCATGCGCTGGGTTTTGTCGCCAACTGGCTGACGGAATGGTATTCCTATCACCCGGTCGTAAAGCAGAAAATCGGCCTGAAGCCCGGCGAGCGGATGGCGGGCTTCATCTATATCGGCATGCCGAAGGAGGAGCTGCAGGAGCGGCCCCGGCCCGACATGGACCGTATCGTAACCCGCTTTTAGACCGCGTTGTAACGGCTGCCGGCGGTTGCGAGCCGTACGTTAAAAAGCGCGATCCTTTGCGACCGCGGCTCGGACTTTCGCCAGCAGTTTCTGGACTTGCGGATCACGGGAATCCTGCACCGGCGTCATGAGCAGCATGGCGGACTGGGGACCGTACTGGTCCAGTTTCAGTTCCACCAGCCGCAAGCGCACGTCCAGCCGATCGGGAGCGGCGCCCAGAGCGGATCCCAGGATACCGGTCGCTGTATCGGCATGGCCATTGTCCAAGGCAAGCCGCGCCATCTGGAGAGCATATTCCGGATGGGTTTTGACGAACGTCGGAGGTAGAGCGAGCATAATCTGCCAGGCGGCGGCTTTGTTGTTGGCCCGGTCCAGAAGCACGGCTTGATAAAAACGCCCCACGGATTCCATCGGAGATCTGGCCAGGATGGCATCCACTTCGCTCTTGGCCTTGCCATCCTGCTTGAGCTTCAGAAAGCCATTAATTCTGATCACTCTCGTATCCATATTATTGGGAAACATTTTCAGTACCTGGTCGCTGAAGGCGAGCGTCTTCGCCGTATCGCCCGAACGCTCCAGCAGTTGAAGCTTGACCAGCAGGATGGAAGCATCCTTCGGATCGAACTGCAGCGCTTCGTCGATCCGTTTGCCGGCAAGCGACGGGTTATGCTGCAGGGCCGCCATTTCTGCGCTGTCCCGCAGCGCCAGCGGGCTGCGGAGCAGCAGCAGCGAACGGTCCATCGCCGTCACCGCCTCATCGATCCGGCCCAGGGACCGCAATGCCAATGCCCGGCCATGCAGAATATGGGCAGTGACTTCGCCGGTTGCGTCGGGGGCGGGCTCGGGAAATTCGGCGAGCAACTGATCTTCCTCATGCCGGGCGACCATGGTGCGAAGAAGTGGGGGCAACAGCACCGAGTCGGGTGCCCCATCCTTGCGGGCCTGACGCAGTTCGCGCTCCACGGTCGGCGCATAGTCTCCGCGCAACAATATGAGCCCGAGCAGCATCCGCACCATGCCTTCTTTTGGAGCGGCCGCGACAGACCTTCTCATCAGGGTGGCCGCCAGCAGATTGTTTCCGTCAGCAGCCGCTTTCAGGGAATCCACGCAAGCCTGGCGGGCGGGAGCACTTTTCACCTGCTGGCAATGACTGCTAAGGGGCGTCTCCCGGAGTGGTTCAGCGGCTGCGGCATGGGATATCCCCAGCCCCGGCGCGACAAGGATCACCGCGAACACAATAGAGCGAGGACGCGAAATCGCCGCCGGCGCGGCCAAAGCAAGTTTTTTCACGAAATCTCCTGCAGGAATGCAAAAAACCGCGCCAACCAGAAAACACGGCCGGGGCAATTGCAGGTTCTGTTTGCTGAGTTTTCCCCGAGCACGGCGCCGGACTGCGATTTCTTGCAACCCGGCTTGATTACCACAGCTTGTGGGAATTTTCCCCTTCACTTCGGAATCCAGATCAAACATGATAAAAGTCAACGTGTTACGTCGGGTTGGCCGCACACCTGCCGTCCCGTTATCACACTGGCCGGGGTTGGGTTTACCGCATCTGATGAACATGGCAGGAAACCCCGTCCTTCGCGGGTTGCGCAGGGACTTTGACGACTTGACGCAGGCAGCCGATCTGGATCACTTGCGCGCCGAAATGAATGCCTTGAAGCGAAAACATCCACTTTCCAGCTTGGGTGGCGCCGTTGCGCCCATCAACGATCGCTCGCCTCGTGGTTAAGCCTACTCCGGAAGACGAAGCTGCCCTCGACGCCACCAAGGCGCCGTTGATGGAACATCTTTTGGAACTGCGCACCCGGCTGATCTGGGCCGTGGCGTCCTTTGCCGTCTGCTTCATCGTCTGTTTCATTTTCGCCGGGCCGATTTTCACCTTCCTGACGCAGCCCCTGCACCACGCGCTGGCGGGGCAGTCCAACGATCACCTGATCTATACCGCGCTGACCGAGGTATTTTTCACCAACGTCAAGATCGGCGCTTTTGGCGGGCTTTGCCTTGGCTTTCCCGCCATCGCGGCGCAGATCTGGATTTTCGTCGCGCCGGGGCTTTATCGCCACGAAAAGCAGGCGTTCTGGCCCTTCCTGCTGGGCACACCGGTGATGTTTATCCTGGGCGCGGCCTTCGTTTATTACCTGATGCTGCCCCTGTCGATCAGGTTCTTCACCAGCTTTCAGACCATGGGCACTGCCGATGCCATGGGCATTCAGCTTCAGGCCAAGGTCAGCGACTATCTCGACCTGGTGATGACCTTGATCTTCGCCTTCGGTCTCACTTTCCAGCTGCCCATATTGCTGAGCTTGCTGGCCAAGGTGGGCATCGTCACCGCCAAGGCCCTGCGCGAGATGCGCCGCTACGCCATCGTCGGCCTGTTCGGCGTGGCCGCGATCTTTACCCCGCCCGACGCTTTTTCGATGCTAAGCCTGGCGGTACCGCTGGTGGCGCTTTACGAGATATCGATCTTCAGCGTCCTGCTGATCGAACGCAAACGCGCCAAGGAAGACGCCATCCGGGCTGCAGGTTCCTGAGCGCGCCCGCCAAGGGATCGTCTTCCAACCATCCGCCTCAGGAATCGCTCTAGCCGGAGGCGACTTGGGGTGCCAAATTTCCCCATCCGGCCGAGGATCAAGGTCTCGCTCTCATCGACAAATTGTCCAGACGAAACGGCTGAAAAGTGTAAGTCAGTTTTACAAATTCGTGGCAGACAGGGGCGTTAAAAGTCATAACTAATTGAAATACAATGATTATTTTTCTTGGCACTCGTCTTGCTTCGAACCTGGACATGCGAGACCGCCCCGACCAAGGGAACGTCTTTAAAAGCGACAGATTTTTAGAGAACCAAGGAGAAGAGTTATGCAGACGGTAAAAAATGCGCTGATCGCGGCGGCCAGCGTGGGCTTGTTGGCGGTGATGGGCACGAACCCCGCGGCGGCGGTCCCGTTCACGTGGAATCCGTCGTTGACCACTCCTACTGCGCTTTCTAGCGCTGGAGCGTTTACTGCCAGTAACTTCACGATCAATGACTACGCAGTGATCGATATCACAAACCCGGCCATCGTTACGGAAAGCGCCATCCTTTCGGTGCAGAGTTTTAATACTGCCACCCCGGGACTTGTAAGCACCAGCGGTACCATACCTGGCGCAAGCGCCTACGGACTGTACTTCACAGTGACCGCAACATCCCATTTGAGTGGTACTCCCACGAACCTGACAGGCGCGTTTGATACCCTCAGCTACACCTTGTGGGGAGACGTGGGAGGCGGTTGCATATTCAGCGCTACTGTCGCCGGCCCCAATGCGGCCTGCGGTGCGGATACGCAGTTGGCTCTTGCTACAGGTAATCTGTCGAGCTTCGGTATTAATCAGGTTAACATCATCAACGGCATTCCGTCCGCAAACGTGGATGTGACCATCGCCGCCGGAGCGAATTCGGGCGGTTTTTGGGTGAACCCCACCCTTCTCTCCTTCTTTAATTTTGAAACCGCTTTCACAAACACTCCGCAAGAAATAACGCAGGTTGGACCCAGGTTTGTGATCGGTGCGAATACAGGATGCGGCGCCACTGGAAATCAAGCCTGCCCCGGTGGCGGAACGATTGATCTGGTTGCCCTTCCGGTTCCGGAGCCCGTCACCCTGTCGGTGTTCGGCGCGGGTCTGGTCGGTGCGGCTGCCCTTCGCCGCCGCAAGGCCAAGAAGGCCTGATCCGGTCTTTATCGAATGCAGAAACGGCGCCCCTCCGGGCGCCGTTTTTGTTTGTGCGGCCTGGGGAAGTGCGATTCACCGCGAGGCCCGCAAAAAAGGACTCGGCACCCCTGCGGAGTTCTACAACCGGCCCCTCACGCGCCTTGATATCTTTTGTTGCGACCCAACAAAGGGCATCGGCCTGGGAACTTTCTGGTTAAGCTGCTGCAACAGGCCACGCTGCCATTTACCATGATGGCGCCGGGAACTCGTTTGACACCATGTCAGAAACGCGAAACAGTTTGAGTTCCGCTGGTAGGCGGTTGATGAAATAGATCAAAATTTATCGTATCGACGGGCTGCCCAAAGTGCATTTTCGAGACAATTTCCCGGCCACACTTAGCGCCGAAGTAAGAGTTTTGAGTTGAGATAATGAGACGCCGGCCGACAGCGGCGCGATCATGGGGCAACGATTATGGGCGCGATTAATACAGCTCTTTCCATGGACCTCTTCGCGAGATCCACCGAGACCGGGCAGCCTGAATTAAGCCTTCTGGCCCGGCACGATATCTACTTCGAAACACATTTGGCCGATCAGCCAGCCCTCGCCCAGACCGCATATGCGCTGCGCTATCAAGTCTATTGCCTGGAGCGCAAATTCGAAAATCCGGAGGAGCATAACCAGGGCCTGGAGAGCGACCAACTTGACGCTCACGCGGTCCAGGGCGTGCTTTTCCATCGTCCCACCGACAGGGCCGTCGGTACCGTGAGATTGATCCTGCCGGAGAGATGCGGGGAAGCGGGCCTGCCCATCGCCCAGTTGCTCGGCGCCAACAACATAGATCTCGAACAGTTTGTGCGTGTGAAAGATTGCGTGGAGGTTTCCCGCTTTGCCATTTCCAAGGAATTCCGGCGCCGCTGGACCGATGATCGCGCGGTCGCGCCAGACCATCCGCTGCTGCGCGACGATCCGCTCAGACGTACAAATCTGGCCTGCCTGAGCCTGATTCAATTCTCGCTGCGGCAGTGCATCGAGCACGACGTGCTCTATTGGACGGCAGTGATGGAACCGACACTCCTGCGCATGCTGGCGCGCATGGGCCTGCGTTTCATCTCGATCGGACCTGTGATTTGCCATCATGGCTTCCGCCAGCCCTGCTATGCCCACATCCCCACCGTGCTGGAAGAGATGCGCCTCATGTATCCCGACTACTGGGACGTGGTCACCAACGCAGGCGAATTGAGCCGCAAAATGGGCCTTCCGGACAGGCCAGCGGCTCCCCTGCGCAATCGCGCCTAGCCGGTTCTTCCTTTGCTCAAGGACCGGCCGGCCGGCATCCCCGACCGGTCTGACGCGCAGATGCGGCGCGCCCGGACGCGCGAATGGATAGCCCCGAAATATGGTTAATCCTCCCGGCGGTATGGTGTATCGTAACCGGCGCCAAGCGTTCGCGCTGCAGGGGTTTTGAGCCGCATGGCGTTCTGCCACTGAAAGGCCACTGAAAGACAAGGGATGACGCCAGGTTTCTCCTATACCAATGCCTTCGATCGCAACCTGGGCTGGTTCACCGAACAGGAGCAGCTCTCTCTCAAGGGCAAAACCATCGCCATTGCGGGAATGGGTGGGGTTGGAGGCGTGCACCTCCTGACCTTGATCCGGCTTGGAATCGCAAAATTCCGGATCGCCGATCTGGACTCGTTCGAGGTTGCCAATTTCAACCGCCAGGTCGGCGCCATGATGTCGACCCTGGACCAGCCCAAGGTGGAGGTTCTCGCCAGAATGGCGAAGGACATAAATCCAGAAGCCGAAATCGTGGAATTTCCGAACGGCGTGACGGAGCAGAATATCGACGCCTTCCTGGAGGGCGCGGACCTGTTCATCGACGGCTTCGATTTTTTCGCCATCGACATCAGGCGCAAGACCTTCGCCCGTTGCCGCGAGCTGGGTATTCCGGCAATGACCGCGGCACCGGTCGGAATGGGTGTCGCCTTCCTGATCTTCACCAAAGACGGCATGTCGTTCGAAGATTATTTCCGCTTCGAGGGAAAAACGGAACTGCGGCAATATATCAATTTCCTGATAGGCCTTGCTCCAAGCGGCATGCATCGATCCTATCTCGTTGATCCCGCAAGGTTGGACATTGCGAAACGCAAAGCGCCTTCGACCATGATCGGCGTTGAGTTATGCGCGTCATTCACTGCGGCGCAGGCGGTGAAGGTCCTGCTGAACCGCGGCGGCGTGAAGCCGGCGCCATTTCACTATCATTTCGATGCCTATCTGAACAAATTCAAAACCGGCTTGCGGCGAGGCAACAACACATTGTTGCAGCGCATGAAAGGCAATGCCGTCGAACGGATGTTAAGAAAGCAATTGGGTATCAACAGTGCTGAGCTATTCCCGTCTTCCACCGGCCATTGATCGCATACTGGACGCGGCACATTGGGCGCCGAGCGGCGACAATGCCCAGCCATGGACCTTTGAAGTCCATGGCGAGAATCGTTTCGACGTCTGCGTGCGCGTCGAGGCCGGCAATGTCTACGAATACCGGCACGGTGAGCCGACCCTGATTTCCGCCGGAACCTTGCTGGAGAATATTGCGATTGCCGCCCCGTCTTACGGCAAGCGGGCAAAATGGGAATATCTGGGCCTGGCCGGCCAAGTGCATCGCATAAGGGTGGATCTCCACGAGGATGCGGCCGCGTTCGAGAATCCCCTGTTCGGTCAGATCGGGCGCCGCTCCGTCGACCGCAGGGCTTATCGGATGCGCCCCCTCGCCGCGGAAGACCGGCGCCTTTTGTCGGAATGCGTGGGCCCGGAATTTTCCGTGGAATGGCATGAAAGCCTGACGGCGCGGCGCAAGATTGCGGCCCTGACCCGCCTCGCGACCGATATCCGGCTCCGCATTCCCGAGACATTCGATATCCACAACCGCATTGTGGACTGGAAGCGGGTAAACAGCCCTGACGCGATCCCGTCCCGCGCCCTGGGCCTGGATGCGTTGACGTTGAAGATAATGCGCTGGACCCTGGCGAAGCGGGCGCGCACCGAAGCCGCGAACCGCCTGGGCTCTCCCCTCTTCGCGGGCCTGCAAATGGATTTCCTGCCCGGAATATTCAGCGCCGCATATTTCGTGTTTCGGCTTGCGCAACGCCAGGCCGGCCAACAGGAAGGGGTAAGCCAACTGCTGCGCGCCGGGCAAGCCGTCCAGAGATTTTGGCTGACGGCCACCAGCCTGGGATTGGTGTTGCAGCCCTGCCTCGCGGCCTTGGCCTTTTCCTATTACGGCCTTACGGGAGAGCCCTTCACCGTCAGCGAGCCGGAGCGCCGTAAAGCCGCAACGCTCGCACACCGCGTCAGCCAGGATCTTTCGAATCTGGAAACCCTGTTCTTTCTCGGCCGCATCGGTTTTCCAAAGGCCAAGCTCGAGAGCCGCTCCTTGCGCGTGCCGCTCGCCCAGCTTGTCCGTGACGACGGCTCAGCGGCTCAGCCTGCCGCCCGTCCCGGGGAAGCCGCGGAATAGCCCAATCAGCTCGAGACCGGCCTGGGCATCAGCCATATTCCAACAGCGGTCATCGCCACGACCCCGCCGAGCAACAGGAACATATGGTTGGTCGCCAGCATGATGCTCTGGTTCTGAACCAGCGCATCCAGCGATCCCAGAGCCTGGTTTGCGGCCAGGCCCTTGTCTCCCAGCCTTGCCAGAAACTCCTGCGAGCGATTGAGATTGCCCACCAGATCGCTGCGCGAGGACACGGAATCCGAACTCCAGCCCGAGATCACCACCGCGGTTGCAATGGCGCCGGCAATCGTGCGCAGAAAATTGATCAGCCCCGATGCCGCGGCAGTTTCTCCCGGATTTACCGAAGTCATGGAAAGCGTCATCAGAGGCACGAAAAAAAGCGGGATGCCGATACCCATCGCCAATTGCGGCAAGATCATTTTCTCAAAACTGATGTTGAGCGCATAACCGGCGCGATAAAAGATCGCCCATGCCAGAATTCCAAG
>WNFL01443306.1_pt2 | contig 12502 bp, 11 predicted proteins | sample 5400361 | NCBI WGS metagenome assembly WNFL01 (sample SAMN13153351, study PRJNA577476) | soil metagenome | isolation source: 40 cm soil on Douglas fir-dominated hillslope | place: USA:California | collected 2013-09-17
GTGGTGAACGTGTCGGTGAACTAGGCATTTAGCGGCCTGTTCACCCAAAACGATCTTGGCATCACGAGACAATGCTCCCTCTACCTATCTATTCAGTGTTTGAAACAAACTTTGTGTCACAAGAAGACAAAAATAATTGCATGGCGTGCGCTCCTCGATCGGAAGCCTTCTGCCACGCTAAGTCCGCAGCCTCATTAAACTGGGCGGATAACGAACGCCGCATGTCCTTCGTCGTAATTCGCAGTTGAGGGCGGTGGCGCCCTTGAAAATTTTTGGGGCGACTCAAGGCCAAAAAGTGGGGTCGCTGCCGCCCTTTTCGGTCGTTCGAAGTCCGCCACTTTCCGGTCTTGGTTTGTGTTTGTGAGACTATGTCAATCGCTGCACGCCTTTTTGGTGCAGGCGGATGTGCCCGCCGTGTACCTCACTTCGGCGAATCTGTGGTTTTTGATGTTTCTGGCGCCTAATGAAATCAATAAGTTGCGTGCTATCAATCAGGCTCAGAACTCCGACTCCCCCGCCTCCACCATTCTTTCACATTGATTTGAATGAGATTATTTTCGTAGCTTCGTCCATGAACACCGTTGTACCTTTTGTGGCGCGTTGTTGGAGCCTCAAAGCAAACGACGCAGTCAGCAGAAATCAGGAAGGCAAGTGCCTGAGCGATCGTTTCGCAACAATCTCAATTGGCTGACGTTAGTAGCGGCGGCCTCAGTCGCTGCGTTGATGTTTGTTTTTGAGCTGACGAAACAGATCTTATCCCCGCACATCTCGCTTTGGCAATCGCACGCGATCACCATTTGTTTCACCACGCTCCTTGCGATGTTGGCGGTGTATGCCGTGGGCCGCCGATTTCGGTCTCTCAGCAGGAAACTTAAGGCGGACCTCACGGAGCGCGAAAGGATCGGCGCAGCGCTGGAACGCTCCGAGGCGCGCTACCGCTCGCTATTCGAACGGAACAAGGCTGGCGTCTTTCGAAGTACTGCGGATGGGCGTTTCCTTGATTTCAATGAATCGTTCGCGGAACTGTTTGGATACACGCGAAAGGAGCTGATGGCACTTCCTGCCAAGGTGCTTTATCCGAGAGGCGCGGAAGAACGAGACGCGAGGCGCACGGAGCTCGCCAAGACCGGGCTAATCAAAGATATGGAAATGTGCTACCTGCACAAAGACGGGAGTCCGGTGTGGGTGATTCAGAACGTGGTGAGAGTCGAGGATGAGGATGGACAAGAGGTGACAGAAGGTACTCTGGTGGATATTTCCGAGCGGCGTAACCTCGAAGAAAAATTGCGGCAGGCGCAAAAAATGGAAGCGGTAGGGCAACTGGCCGGGGGGATCGCGCACGACTTCAACAACCTGCTCACGGTAATCCAAGGATATAGCCACCTATTGATGGAGCATCTACGGAGCGATGTTGAAGCGCACACGCAGGTTCAACGAATCGAGGAAGCGTCGGAGAAGGCCGCATCGCTGACGAGGCAATTGCTGGCGTTCAGCAGGAAGCAGGTACTACAGCCAAAGATTATCAACCTGNGAGCAGTCTGCTGCACCGGCTGATCGGTGAACACATTGAGCTGCGGACTGTCACCGCAGCGGATCTGGGGCAGGTAAAGGCTGATGCGGCACAGATCGAACAGGTGATTATGAATCTGGTAGTGAACGCCAGGGACGCCATGCCGGAGGGAGGGCAGTTGACGGTGGAGACGGCGAACGCGGAGCTGGACGAGTCGTATTCGGCAGAACATCCGGGCGTCAGCCCCGGGGCCTATGTGATGCTGGCTGTCAGTGACACCGGCGCAGGTATGACGCAAGAGACGCAAGCGCGTATTTTTGAGCCTTTTTTTACCACCAAAGAAATGGGGCGAGGAACCGGACTAGGATTGTCGATGGTTTATGGCATCGTGAAGCAAAGCGGCGGCCACATCTGGATATACAGCGAGGTAGGGCACGGCACGACATTTAAGATTTACCTGCCACGGACGGAAGAGCCTGCAGATAGCGACGGAGTTCGCCGGGCGATGGCCTCTGCAAATTCCGGGAATGAACAGATATTACTGGTGGAAGACGACGAGAAGCTGCGCGAGTTGGCGCATTCCATCTTAACAAATTGCGGGTATTCGGTGATTGCATCCACCGATGCGCAGCACGCGCTCAGCATCTGCGACCAGCGGGCCTCAAGACTTCAGCTGTTATTGACCGATGTGGTTATGCCGGGAACGAGCGGGCGCGCTCTTGCGCAATTTCTAATTTCGAGGAATCCCAAAGTCAAGGTGCTGTACATGTCCGGCTATACCGAAAATGCGATTGTGCATCATGGAGTGCTGGATACCGGAACGCATTTCATCCAGAAACCGTTTACGCCGTCCATACTGGCCGGCAAGGTGCGGGAAGTGCTGGACTCTCGAGATTGATCGCCAGGATTGAGTCGCTCTTAGCGCCAGAATTGCCGGCGCCACAAAACCGGCGGGCGATTCTTGCAACGAAGTTCACGGCAATTTGCGGCGTAAAATTGGGCATCGAGCCAACGCATATAAAGAAGACTACCGAACAAAAATAAAATAGGAATTTAGCAGTGGGCGCGCGCACTCAGTAGCGTTCTCACAATGAGAATTCGACGATAATTCTCAGCAGCGCTGCGAAAGAAGTACTATTTATCGCTGATCTTCCGCGGAGTTTCGAGCTGCACCACGGCGCAAGTTTTTGACGGCCCCACAAAAAATGGCCACTCGCTAAGTGCTTGATTGCAGGTAGTTTGAAAGCAACGACACGATAGATGTGACCAGAAAAGTCTTCAGTGACGCTTTTTGCACAGAGCAAAACGCAAAAAAAATTAACAGAATTTTAACTTTGGAAGGCGTCGTGCCTTTCTGAAATTCCTCCGCCTTTACGGAATGCTCCCCCGTACGGCCAATACATAGGGAAGGTGTGTCTAGACAATGCCAGCGAAGATTTTAATCGTCGACGATTCGAGCACCACTCTCTTGATGGAAGAAATGCTTCTCAAGAAATACACCAATTTCGAAGTGGTGCAGGCTCGGAACGGGCAAGAAGCAGTGGAAACGGCGCTTGCCGAACAGCCGCACCTGATCTTAATGGACGTAATCATGCCGAAGATGGATGGATTTGCGGCGTGCCGTGAAATGCGCCGACAGGAAAAACTGCGCGACACCCCGATCATCCTGGTGACCAGCCGGGGCGAGCCGCAAAACGTGGAAATGGGTTTCGAGAGCGGTTGCAGCGACTATCTCACCAAGCCAATTGAGAGCCAGGAGTTACTGCAAATGGTGAACGGCTATCTCGCGGAGAAGGCGTGCTAAATGAGCTTAAAAACTAACGAACATTTGCCAGCTTCGGTGCTCGTAGACAAGAAAGCGGCTGCGTCTCTGGCAGAACTGCTTGATGCGCGCTCGCGCCAGTACCTCGAGCATTGCTTGAAGACTTCGCCTGCAGCGGAGCGCCATACGATTTGGAGCCGGCTGTACGCGGTCACGCAGCGACTGAAGCTCGCGGTTGTGGCTGGCGGTCAGAAAAGTATCGCTGACGCAGTGATCGAGATTGGTTCGAACCTGATGGGCTGTGAAGAGATGGCGGTGCTGGCGTTGGACACGGATTACGGGGATCTCTCGATTCTGACGTCGGTAGGTCTCACCGCGCTTCAACGGCACACGCTGAAGTCTCAGGCCAAGAAAATCTCCGCGGAGATTAATCGAGGCCAGGTGCGCATCGTCGACCACCGAGTTCCCGGTGACGAATCTCTCGCCAGCGTCGGCGTCACGGCGCTTGTTCCACTGACGCAAGCGCAGAGCACCGAGGGCGCGATTGTATTTTTCGGCCTGCTGCCGCAGCGGAAGGGTTTCGATTCGCGGGACCGCGAACTTCTCGGATTGCTTGCGGCGTATGGCCCAAGCCTGTTCGGTCTAAGGGAATCTGCGGTAAGAGTACGTTGATGAATTACTTGAACGAGGCCATGAAAAATCTCGCGGAACCAGTTAACCGGGCCACCCTCGCGGTTTCCGGAGCAGCGGAGTCCGAACTGAAACAGGTCTATCTTCATCCGGGGGATTTATACGCTTCACCAGAACCCGCGAAGGTGATGATCATCCTGGGTTCGTGCGTGGCGGTTTGCCTCTATAATCCACGCCTTGCGATCGGCGGAGCGACACACTTTCTTCTGCCCACGCTGGAAGGTGAGGGGAACCTCTCGCCCAGATACGGGAATGTGGCGATTGAAAGACTGTTACAGGAACTGCGCCTTGCGGGCAGCAAAAACAAAGACCTGCATGCAGAGCTTTATGGCGGAGCTAGCGTGTTGCAAGCCTTTTCCAGCGGTGCCAACGGATTGATCGGTGAAAAGAACGTGCGTCTCGCCGTTGAAACTCTATCTCGAGAAGCAATTCCAATCATGCGGCGAGACACTGGCGGATCCAAAGGCAGGAAGATCAACATGCGCACCGATACCGGCGCAATCACTTGCAAGCTGATAGGAAGCTAAGATGGAAATCTCCCGCGACATCATCCTGAACAGCTTTCTGGTAGAGACCGGCGAAGGTCTGGCGCAGATGGAGCAGTCCATTCTGGAGTTGGAGACACATCCGGAAGACGGAGAACTGATTCAGACGATTTTCCGGGTGGTGCATACCATCAAGGGGAACGCCAGCATTTTGGAGTTGCCGAAACTTTTGAGTTTCGCGCATACCACGGAAAATCTTCTGGACGAACTGCGTAGCCAGAGTCTTTCGGTCACACCACAGATCGTAAATCTGCTGTTCTCGGCGCTGGATATCCTGCGCGAGATGACCGCAGGAGCAAGAGATGGCCGCGACGAAATTAACGCGCAAGCCCGAACGGTGCTGAACAAGATTTCGAAGTGTCTCGCGGGCAGCGCAGAAGCGCGGAAAGACATCGGACCAGAAGAAAGCGCGCCAACGACCGATCAGAGCATAGCCAGTACCGCGCACTCCAAAGTATCAGATTCGCTGCGCACAGTGCGGGTAGAAGTCTCCAAATTGGATCGCTTGCTGGATCTCACCGGAGAAATCGCCATCGCTCGCGGCCGAATCGCGAAGCTGTTGGAAAATCCCGAACGTACCAATTTCGACGAACTGAAAGAAACGTCGCACCTGGCCGACACGCTTTACACCGAACTGCAGGAAACGGTGCTGAAATCGCGCATGGTGCCGATGGGGCCGCTGTTCCGGCAATTCGTACGCACGGTTCGAGACGTGGCGAAGTCGCACGGCAAGTTGGCGCAGCTGGAAATCGAAGGCGAAGACGTCGAAGTGGACACGTCGGTAATTGAACACCTAAAAGATCCTCTGCTGCACATGATTCGCAACGCCATCGACCATGGAATTGAAGCTCCAGGTCTTCGCAAGAGGAACGGTAAGTCTCCAACTGGCAGGGTGACGGTGAAAGCGGTACACGAGGGTGCCAGTATCGTGATCGAAGTATCCGACGACGGTGCCGGATTGGATCGCGAACGCGTAGCCGATGTCGCTAGAAAGAAGGGGCTCGCGGCGGAGCCGGAGAAGATGGCCGAGCGTGAGCTTTTTCAACTGATTTTCGAGCCTGGTTTTTCCACCGCCGGAACGGTCAGCGATCTTTCCGGGCGCGGCGTGGGAATGGATGTGGTTCGCCGCAACGTGCAGGCGCTGCGTGGGAACGTTTCGATCCGCAGCGAATGCAAAGTTGGATCCACGGTTCATATTCGTCTGCCGTTGACACTCGCGATTATCGAGGGCTTTGGCGTGGGCGTGGGCAATGAGAGTTACGTCATTCCGCTGGACCAGGACCTAGAGTGCGTGGAATTGCCCGCGGAGGCGCGAGACTCGGAATACGGAAGTGGGGTCATGGAACTGCGCGGCGAGCCGGTTCCGTACCTCCAACTTCGCGATCATTTTCAGTTAGAAGGGGCACGGGGCGCACGCCAGAACGTTGTGGTGGTGCAACACAATGCCAAGCGTGCTGGACTGACCGTCGATACCTTGTACGGCGCAACGCAAACGGTCATCAAGCCATTGGCGCATATCTTCAAGGATGTTCCGGGAGTTTCTGGCTCCGCGATTTTAGAATTGGCTGAAATGCAAGCGGAGTAGCTGAAGACTTTATACCACGGGGCACTTTGATTTTTTAATTCGACTTTTTAGGGAGAGAAAACAATGTTGAAGAACATGCAGATCTCGCGGCGTTTGCTGCTGGGATTCGGAGTTGTGCTGGCACTGCTGCTGGTGGTGGCCGGCGCCGGATACTGGGGCCTGAATTCAGTCAAGCAGGAAACCATTTCGATGTTACAGGGCGACGCCAAGATTGCCGAGTATGCCGCCGCCATCAACGAAGACACTCTGCAAATGCGCAGGGCGGAGAAGGACACATTCTTGAATATTGACGAAGGCAAAATTCGTCAAGGCTACCTCGAAAAGTGGAGAACGCAGCGGGAAGAGCTGAAAGATCACTTGGCGAGCATCAGCAAGAAGAACCTGGGTGCCGACGATAAGGCAGCCGTTCGCAAGATGGAAGAAGATGCCGCGAACTACGAGAACGGCTACGGCAAGGTGATGGGCTTGATCGAAGACGGCCGCATCAAGACACCGCAGGCCGCAAACACCGCGATCATCGAGTACAAGAGCTCCATTCACAACCTCGAGCAAACGGCGCAGGAACTCTCGGCGGCGCACTTCAAGATCATGGCCGGCAAGGACCAGGTGATGGCCGAGTTCGCCCAGCGCACCATGTTCCTCATGTTTTTCGTGGTGATTCTGGCTTCAATCGTGGCTATTTTGACGGCGCAGGTTATCGCCCGTGGCGTGAGCCGTCCGGTGGAAGCGATGACCACGCACCTGGCGGAAATGGCCGCCGGCGGCGGGGATCTGACCCGGCGCATTGAAGTGCGTTCCGCCGATGAAGTTGGTCAGATGAGCGCTTCGCTGAACGAGTTTCTCGAAAAGCTCGAGAAGATCATTATCGAAGTGAAGGGCGGAGCCGGTTCGATATCCAGCGCCGCGCAGCAGGTTTCTTCAACCTCGTCGTCGCTCTCGCAGGGTACCAGCGAGCAGGCCGCCTCGGTCGAAGAGACCACGTCGAGCCTGGAAGAGATGAGCGCTTCGATTACCCAAAACTCCGACAACAGCCGAATGATGGAGCAAGTCGCTTCGAAGGGCGCCCGCGAGGCCGAAGAGAGCGGCAAGGCCGTGAAGCAGACCGTGGATGCGATGAAGTCCATCACTGAAAAAATCAACATCATCGACGAAATTGCGTACCAGACTAACTTGCTGGCGCTGAACGCAGCCATCGAAGCAGCCCGTGCAGGCGAGCACGGACGCGGCTTCGCCGTGGTGGCTACCGAAGTTCGCAAGTTGGCCGAGCGCAGCCAGACCGCTGCGAAAGAAATCAGCGCTTTGGCTTCGGACAGCGTCAAGGTGGCCGAACAATCCGGAAAGTTGCTGGATGAACTGGTTCCGTCGATTCAGCGGACGGCGGACCTGGTGAAGGAAGTTTCAGCAGCGTCGCGCGAGCAGTCCGCGGGCGTCAACCAGATCAACAAGGCGATGTCCCAAGTCGACCAGGTCACACAGAAAAACGCTTCTTCAGCGGAAGAGCTTTCCAGCACGGCCGAAGAAATGGCGTCGCAATCCGAAGCCCTCGCACAGTTGGTCGGATTCTTCAAGACCAGCGATGGAGATACAAGCTTTTCGTTCCTGAACAAGGGCGGCGCAAAAACTCCGGGCCGGCCTCAACCAGGATCACACTTGGCAAACCATTCAGTCGCGGCGTCCAAGCCCAACGGCAAACCAGCCAGCAGCCCGGTCGAAGAACACAGCTTCGCGCGATTCTAACAAGGAGGAATGCGATGGCGACAGCGACGAAAGAAGGCATCGAACAGCAACAGTATCTGACGTTCCTCCTGGCCGGTGAGGAGTATGCGATCAGCATCCTCAAGGTGAAGGAGATCATCGAGTATGACACGGTGACGGTGGTCCCCAAGACGCCGAAGTGGATCCGCGGTGTCATCAATCTGCGCGGCAGCGTGGTGCCGGTGGTGGATCTCGCGGTGAAATTCGGCCTCGAAGAACGTCCGGTCACCCGCACCAGCTGCATCGTAATTCTGGAAGGGCAATTGGGAAACCAGAACACCACCATGGGCATCGTTGCCGATGCCGTGAGTCAGGTGATGGATCTGGCCGAGCAAGATATCCGGGAAGTGCCGGAGTTTGGTACTAGGGTTCAAGTGAACTATCTGCTGGGTATGGCGCAGTTGGGCAAGAAATTTGCGCTATTGCTCGACGTGGACAAAGTTTTGTCAACCGACGAACTGCTTGACCTCGACCAAGTTTCAGCGAACGCCGGGACCATCGAGGGGGGCGGAGCAGAGAGCGCTCCAGCAGAACCAGCAGTTCGGGGCGACGGATCTACAGTGTCTCGCGAAGCGGAAATCCCGGACGCGGTTTAAGGGGCGACCGTGACACCAAGTACGGAAGCCATCCGTCGCGCAAAAACGGATGCGGCCGATGAGCGCGGCGGCAAATCTGAAGCTTTGACCTTTGAGCTTCAGCCAAAAACCATTACCCAACAGGAGTTTCTGAATTTTCAGGAACTCATCTACCGGACTTCGGGAATCTGGCTGTCACAGGGCAAGACTGCACTTCTTGTTGGCCGGCTTTCGAAGCGGCTCCGGCACTTTAGCCTGAAATCGTTCGGCGAATACTTTCGGGTGGTCAGCAATGATCCGGAAGAATTCACGCGAATGCTGGACGCCATTTCGACCAACGAGACGCGCTTTTTTCGCGAACCCAATCAGTTCGACTTCCTTGAGCAACGGGTGCTGCCGCAATGGCTCGCCGATGCCGAAGTCGGCGCATGCGCACGCAAAGTGCGGGTATGGAGCGCCGGATGCTCGACGGGCCAGGAACCGTATTCCCTAGCCATGACTTTGCTGCACCACCTGCCTTCGTTGGCAGGATGGGAAATCGAAATTATTGCTACCGACCTCTCGACACAAGTCCTGGAGGTCGCAAAATCCGCGACTTGGGATTTTGCAAAGTCCAGTGAGATTCCCGAACACTATCTGAAGGCGTTCATGCTACGAGGGTTCGGCGACCAGAAAGGAAAAATGAAAGCGGGCAACGAAATCCGCTCGCTCATTCGTTTTTTCCAGTTGAACTTGAACGGACCGAATTACCCGGTTTCCGGCAAGTTCGATCTTATTTTCTGTCGCAATGTTCTGATCTATTTCGATCTGGAAACACGCACCAGAGTCATCCAGCGGTTGGTTGAACATCTTTCTCCGGACGGATTTCTTTTCGTCGGGCACGCGGAAAGCTTGCATACCATGGCCTCTGTCTTGCGGCGCGTGGTGCCGACAATTTACACCCAGATTCCCAAGACCGAGGCATCAGGCTAATGTCGCCGCTAAGCGAAATTCCTCAAATTGAAGTACTAGTGGTGGATGACTCCGCGGTAGTTCGACAAGTGATGCACGCAGTGCTTTCGCAGGAAGGCGACATGAACGTTACCGTCGCCGCTGATCCGATTTTCGCGATGCAGAAGATGAAACAGATCCGCCCGCACGTGATCGTCTTGGATCTCGAAATGCCGCGCATGGATGGCCTGACGTTTCTGCGGAAAATCATGGCGGAAGATCCGATTCCAACGCTAATCTGCTCCAGCGTTGCAGCGCGCGGAACGCTGGCAGCCATAAAAGCCATGCAGGACGGCGCGGTCGGAATCGTCACCAAGCCGAAACTCGCGGTCGGCAATTTCCTTCACGAATCGGCGGTGACGCTGATTGATGCGGTGCGCTCCGCGGCCGCTGCTCGCATCCGCCGGCGGGAAACTTTCCCGGTTCAGCCGAAAACAAAACCCGAATCCGTTCGAATCTCTGCTCCATCTGTTCCAATCGACGGATGTAGACTGATCGCCATCGGCGCTTCCACCGGCGGCACCGAAGCCTTGGCGACGATTCTGTCCGACATGCCCAAGGATTCGCCGGGCATCGTAGTCGTCCAACATATGCCGGAACACTTTACCCTGGCATTTGCAAAGTGGCTGCACAACATCTGTCAGGTCGACGTCAAGGAAGCCGAGCACGGCGACGTAATTACGCCCGGAAAAGTATTCATCGCCCCCGGTAATAAACAAATGTCAGTTTTTCGCCTTGGCGACAGTTGCCGCATTCGGGTAAACGACGGACCTCTTGTTTCACGCCACCGCCCCAGCGTCAACTTTCTCTTCCACTCGGTTGCCAAAGCGGTTGGCGGCGACGCGCTGGGCGTGATTTTGACCGGAATGGGAGACGACGGGGCCGAGGGTTTGCTGGAAATGCGCAAAGCCGGTGCTTATACCATCGCGCAGGATGAAGCATCTTGTGTAGTCTTTGGCATGCCGAAGGAAGCGATCGTCCGCGGCGCAGTTCTCGAGGTTTTGCCTCTTACATCGATCTCTGCCGCACTGACAAATGGCTTATTTCAAGGGATGCGGCGCTGACATTTTTTGTGGCCGGTGTAGGCGGAGGATTGGAGCAGATTCAGCCATAACTGTTTCTCAAGATAGTGGAGGTCTTACGAATCTTTGCAGAATCCGCAAGACGTCCGCTTCTAGCTGCTCTTGGCGTTCGCGAACCCATTGCGCCGCAAGAAGATCAGGCATGTTAACGACAGACAAAAAAAGTACTGGAACGTTGGTAGTACCGAGAAAAACAAAACTTTGAATGCGCATACAGTGAACCTTGCATTGTCGATGCATGAGAGTTGTGTGTAAGATGTCTGTGCACTGACGTTCATACCTACGGAACGTCAGCGCCGTTTTGGCCCAGCCCCGGGAGAAAGTGAAGTGGCCATAACGCGCGTGAGTACGTGTCTGCTGTCCATGTTGTCGTGCGGATTTTTCGCGAATGGACAGACGCCTTCCAGCGGGCAAACCTCCAATCAAAATGCAATGATGGCGTCGACGAGTGTCGACCCCGACCGTCCCCAGTTGGCGCAGCGAAATCCGCGGTATCGGATCAATCGAAGCGACGTCCTGAATCTTACCTTTCCTTTGTCACCAGAATTCAATCAGACAGTGACCGTACAGCCGGACGGATACATCACGCTGCAAGGTGCCGGAAGCATTTGCATCCTGGGAATGACCGTGCCGGAAACCGGCGATGCGGTCAAAAAAGCCTATGCGCGAGTGTTACACGAGCCAATTATTGATGTGGATCTGAAGGACTTTCAGAAGGCCTATTTTATCGTGACCGGGCAAGTGACGAAGCCGGGACAGTACGATCTGCGCTATGACTTGACCGCTTCCGAAGCGATCGCAATCGCCGGCGGCTTCATGCCGACCGCGAAAACGCAAATATATCTGTACCACCGCTCGGCTGAGGGCTGGGTGCAGGCGCGAGAGTTAAAGCTAAAGGATTTTCTGCACGGAAAGAATATTGCCGAAGACGTGCAAATCCGCCCCGGGGACATGATTTTCGTCCCGGAAAAGACCATCACGAAAATTCGCAAGTACATACCTTACGGAGTCGGCGTGCCGTTGAACACGTCGCCAGTCAGCTATTGAGGCGAATGAGCCAATTTCAAGCGAGGAATGGATGGACGGATGAACAAGACTAATCTCAAGTCCAGACTTAATGAAGTGTTGCCGGAGTGGACGACGCGGGACTTGTTGACACCGTTGTTCCGGCACAAACGCCTCGTTTTCCTGGTTTTTATTGCGGTGTTTGGCCTTGCGATTTATCTGGATTGGGCGGTGGTTTCGAAATACTACGTGGCGAGCATGCAGATCGTCGTGCAGCAGCACCGATCCGATCCGTCGATTTCGGCTGGACAGACAGGCGCGATCATGAATACGAGCCGGAGCGTTTCGCCTGACCAGATAAGTTCGGAAATGGCGATCCTGCACGGTGAGGACATGCTCAAGTCAGTGGTACAGGCGTGCGGCCTGGCGAACACCGACGGAAAGTTTTCGATTGCGGAGCTCTTTTTTCCGCGCGATCCGGAACACTTCAAGGCCGCGCGATTCGAAAAGGCAGCGTCTTCGTTGGGGAAAGGGCTCAAAGTAGAAGCAGCCAAAGTTTCCGACGTAATTGAGGTGCGCTACGGAATGGTCGGCGATCCACGGACGCCGGCGTGCGCTCTACAGAATTTGGGGAAGCTCTACCTGCAGAAAAGGCTGCAGTTGGAGCGGCCTCCCGGTTCTTCGCAGTTTTTTGCGGAGCAGGCGGATAAATACGGAAAGGAACTCGCGGATACGGAGAAACAGCTAGTGGCGTTCAGCCATGATGAACAAGTCGCGGCTCCCGACGTGCTTCGGACCGATCTTGCGCAGCAGCTCTCCGTGGCGATGGCTTCTTTGTACACGACTCAGCAGGCAATCGCCGCGGACCAAAACCGGCTCGCGGACCTGAATAGACAGCTGGCCAGCACGCCCGAACGGATCACCACCCAGCAAATATCAAACTCCGCGATGACCTTGCTGCAGCAACTTGAAGCGAGTTTGCTGGCAGCGCAGGTGAAACGAA
>WNFL01446166.1_pt5 | contig 12500 bp, 16 predicted proteins | sample 5400361 | NCBI WGS metagenome assembly WNFL01 (sample SAMN13153351, study PRJNA577476) | soil metagenome | isolation source: 40 cm soil on Douglas fir-dominated hillslope | place: USA:California | collected 2013-09-17
GTCCGGTGAAGGCGGAAGCGAAACCGATACCCGACCGGTGGGCGTGGGACGAGATGGTCGAGACCTCCCTGCCGCTGGTGCGCTCGGTGGCGGAGAAGATCCACCGGCGCCTGCCCCCCGGCGTCGATCTGACGTCGCTCGTCCATTCGGGCATCGTCGGGCTGTTGGAGGCGCTCGGGCGCTTCGATCCGGCGCGCGGCGTGGCTTTCGAAGTCTACGCCCGCTACCGCATCGAGGGCGAGGTGATGCAGTGCCTGCGCTCGCTCGATTGGGCGAGCCGCTCGGTCCGGTCGTGGGGGCGGAAAGTCGAGGCCGCGCGCAACCGGCTCGCCGGCCAGCTCGCGCGCGCGCCCAGCGTGGAGGAGATGGCGGGGGAGCTGCAGGTCCCGCTCGACGAATACTACCGCATCGAACAGAAAGTCAGCGAGGCGGCGCTCTTGAGCCTGGAGGACCTTTCCGTCTCGTCCGAGGCGCAGTGGGAAAAGGCGCAGGAGGAGTTTTCCAACTATCCGTTCCGCGATCCGCTGACCTTCGTCGAGGACAAGGACCTGCTGGAAAAGCTCGCCGTCGCCGTGCAGCAGCTGCCGGAGCGCGAAAAGCTCGTCGTGACCCTTTACTACCACGAAGAGCTGACGCTGAGAGAAATCGGCGGGATCATGAGCTTGACCGAGGGCCGCGTCTGCCAGATCTACAGCCAGGCGGTCGGCCGGCTGCGCGACCTGTTCGGCGAGAAAAAAGCCGAGCCGCGGCCGAAGAAGGCGGCGGACGCCGCCGGCGCGGGCCGGAAAAAATCCGTCGCATGAGAGAACTCAGGTGGCCGAGCCGGTAAACAGAGTCGTCTCCCCCCTGTCGGTCGACCGCGCGATCGCCGTCGACCGGGAGCGGGACAGGAACCGAGACCGGGAGAAAGACCGAGAGGAAAAGAAGCGCGCCGCGCCGGCCGGGGAAAAAATCGACCAGGAAGCGGCGCAGGCCGAAGCGGACGCGGAGCCGGCCGATCCCAAGAAGGGGAACGGCCTCGATATCAAAGTTTGAGATCCGCCGCGGCAAAGAAAGGGTGAGTTTATGAAAAACTGGATGTTGATCGTCGTTTCGGGCCTGCTCGTCATGTTCTTAAGCCGTTTGTGGCGCGAGGGCCAGGCGCGGGCCGTGGGCGGTTTTTATCTCCCCCGGCTCGGCGCGCTTTTCGCCGCGCTGGGAAGGCGGCGGGCGAGCCGGCCCGGCAGGGACGACCGCCTGGCGCGCCTCGAAGAGGTGCTCCGCAGCGCCGAAGTCACCAACAACGGCTTCTTCCAATCGCTCCAGATGGTGCAGAGAAATCTCGAAGCCGTGATCGCCCGGGCGGAAAACGCCGAGCAGCGGCTCCACGGCCTGCTCACCGAGACCGATGTGGGCAAGGCCGACCCCTACGCCTCGGCCGCCCTGCTGCTCGCGGAAGGCAGAGCGCCGGACGAGGTCGCCCGGATGCTCGGCCTGCCGGTCCATCAGATCCGGCTCGTCCAAAAGCTCCGCGACGCGGTCCGGCGCGACCCGAAGCCGCTCGCGCGGAAGGCCGCTCCGGAACGCGCGGAAAAAAAGCCCGAGCCGTCGCCCGCGCCGCCGGCGGCGAAAAAGCGCCCGATTTTTCCCGCTCCCCCGGCCCGGGCGGCCAATGGTGCCGCCCATAGGGAAAAAGATGCCGCCTGGCGCGGATAGGCGGCGCGAGGCTTAAAGGAAAAAGCATCGGCGCCGCGGCCCTTTTCTTTAGCAGCGCCGCTTAAAAAATCGCCGGTATGTTTATTGCGAATACGAAATTGCGGGATCATCCATGAACGACGCGATGTACAAAGCGGTTTCCGGCTCGATCGCCCAGATGCGCCGCCTCGACGTCGCGACGCAAAACCTGGCGAACTTGAAAACCCCCGGCTTCAAAGGCCAGCACCTGGCCTTCGGCGAGGTGCTCGCGGCCGCCGCCGATCCGGCCGGGCGGGCCGGCGGCCTGGTGTCGATCGCCGAGCAGCGCACCGATTTTTCCCAGGGCGAGCTCCAGCACACCGGCAACGATTTCGACCTGGCCATCGACGGCGCGGGCTTCTTCGTCGTCGGGGGGCGCTTCGGCCCGCGCTATACGCGCCAGGGGACCTTCACCCTCTCCTCCGACGGCACCATGATGAACTCTTTCGGCGAGCCGGTCCTGGGCGAGGGCGGCGAGCCCATTCGCGTCACCGGCAGGAAAATCGAAGTCAGCCCCGAAGGCGTGGTGCGCTCGGAGGAAGGCGAGATGGGGCGGCTCCGGGTCGTGCATTTCGCCGACAACCGCGCGCTCGCGAAAGAATCGCGCGGTCTCTATCGCGCGCCCGACGGCGCGGCCGAGAGCGCCGCGGACTACCGCATCCTTCAGGGCAGCGTCGAGCAGTCCAACGTCAACCCCGTCGAAGCGATGGTCGCCCTCATCACGCTGCACCGGCAGTTCGAGGCTTACGGCAAAGTGATGCAGATGATGGACGGCGCGACCGCGAGAATGCTGTCGGAAGGAGCGAGACTGTAACATGAGAGCCCTATGGACCGCCGCGACCGGAATGCAGTCGCAGCAGCTTACCCTGGACGTCATCGCCAACAACCTGGCCAACGTGCAGACGGCCGGCTTCAAACGCAGCCGGCTCGATTTTCAGGACCTGGTCTACGAGACCCTGCAGGCGCCCGGCGCCGCCTCGGCCCAGGGGCGCGAAGTCCCTTCGGGCCTCCAGGTCGGCCACGGCGCGCGCGCCGTCTCGACCTACCGGCTGTTCATCAAAGGCGACCTCCAGCACACCGGCAACCCGCTCGACATCGCGGTCGAGCAGGCGGGCAGCCTCAAGAAAGACAGCCAGGGCAAGCTCGTCACCTCGGAAGGCTTCCCGCTCCAGCCCGACATCACGATTCCGCAGGACGCGCTCTCGGTCACGATCGGCGTCGACGGCACGGTGACCATCACCCAGCCCGGCTCGACCCAGGCGCAGCAGGTCGGCAACATCGAGCTGGCGCGCTTCGTCAACCCGGCGGGGCTCGAGAGCCTCGGCCGGAACCTCTTCCGCCCGACCCAGGCCTCCGGCGATCCCATCCCCGGCACGCCGGGCAAGGACGGCTTCGGCACGTTGCTCCAGGGATTCGTCGAGATGTCCAACGTCAACGTGGTCGAGGAGATGGTGAACCTCATCATCGGCCAGCGGGCGTACGAGATCAATTCGCGGGCGATCCGCACCGCGGACGAGATGATGCAGACCGCCAACAATCTGGTTCGATTATAAGAGCTGAGAGGGCCGCGTGACGAATCGCAACCTGAAATCCATCGCGCTCATCGCCGCCGCCGTCTGTCTCCTGGCGCCGCGCGGCGCGCGCGCCGACGAGAAGGCGGGCCAGCTCCTGACCCAACCGCAGGTCGAGCGGGCGCTCGGCCGGTACGTCGTCGACCGGGGGCCGTGGAAAGCGGACCAGGTCGAGGTGAAGGCGCTGTCTTTCAAGCCGGTGCCGCTCCGCGCGGGCAGGCTCGCGCTCCGGGTGGTGCAGGCCGCGAAGTCGATCGCGCCCGGCGTGCAGACGTTTCTCGTCGCCGCGGAGGTCGCCGGCAGAGAGGAAAGCCGGCTCTGGGTCCGGAGCGAAGTCAAGATTTTCGACAACGTCGTCGTCAGCACGCGCCCGCTGGCGCACCGCGCGACAATCGCCCCCGACGACGTCCGCCTCGACTGGCGCGAGATCGGCGCCGCCGCGCCCCGGCCCTTCACGAAAATAGAAGACGTCCTGGGCAAGCAGATCTCCCGCTCGACCAACGCCAACGAAGTCCTGACCGTGGCCCAGGCCGAGCCGCCGCAGGTCGTGCGCCACGGCGGCCCGGTCGTGCTGGTTTACGAAAACGCCTATCTACGGGTGGAGACCGCCGGCGAGGCGCTGCAAGCCGGCAAAGTGGGCGAGACGATCCGAGTCAAAAATCCGGCGTCGGGGAAGCTCCTTCAGGGAGTGGTGCTCGACGGCAGAACGGTAAGAGTCAGCCAATGAAAAAACCGGCGTCAGGAATCGGGAATCGGGAATGGGCGGAGAAAAACACGGGACTGCTCCGCTTCTTTCGATTCCTAATTCCTGTCGCCTATTTCCTGTCCTGCGCGGGCTGCGCCGCTCTGGAGCGGCGGGTTTTCCCCACGCCGACGGGCGAAGATCTCCAGCGCGAGGCCGAGCGGCTGGGCGACCTCCGGGTCTCCCGCACGACCCAGGCCCCGGCTTCGCCCGGCTCGCTCTGGCCCAAGGACGACCATCTGTTTCTCTACGCGGACCGCAAGGCGCGCCGCACCGGCGACATCGTGACGGTCCGGATCGTCGAGGCCGCCGAGGCGAGCAACGCCGCCGACACCGATCTCTCGCGCAAGTCGGCGATCAGCGCGCGGGTGGACAGCTTCTTCACCGCGAAAAAATTTCTCGGCGTGCCGCTGGCCCAGAACCTGGCGGAGTCGAGCTCGGACAACTCCCACGTCGGCAAGGGGACCACCACGCGGGAAGGCAAGGTCACCGCCAGCATCACGGCGGTGGTCACGCAGGTGCTCCCCAACGGCAATCTCGTCATCAAGGGCGCGCGGGTCGTGGGCGTCAACCACGAAGAGCAGTTCATCACGCTGACCGGGATCGTGCGGCAGGAAGACATCGCGCGCGACAACACCGTGCTCTCCACCCAGATCGCCGACGCCCACATCACGCTCGCCGGCGCCGGCGTGGTCGCCGACAAGCAGAAGTCCGGCTGGGGCACGTGGATTTTCGACTGGCTGTGGCCGTTTTGAAAACAGGCGCGAGGCTTGAGGCGAGAGGCGCGATTGAAAACGAACATGAAAAAAGCATCCGGCTATCGATTTAAGACGGCTCGGCGCGTCTTCGCGCTGGCGCTGTTTTTTACCGCCTATTTTTCTTTTCCCGCGGACGCCGCGCGGATCAAAGACCTCGCCCAGGTCGAGGGCGTGCGCTCGAACCAGCTTATCGGCTACGGCCTGGTGGTGGGTCTCGACGGCACCGGCGACCGGCAAAACACCGAGTTCACGGTGCAGACGCTGACCAACCTCCTGCAGGCGTATCAGATCAAGGTCGATCCCGCCGTCGTGCGCGTGAAGAACGTGGCGGCGGTGATGATCACGGCGGAGGTCCCGCCTTTCGCCCAGACCGGCACCCGGCTCGACGCCGTGGTCTCGTCGGCCGGCGACGCCCAGAGCCTCTCGGGCGGGACCCTCCTGCTCACGCCGCTGAAGGGCGCCGACGGCCGGGTCTACGGCGTGGCGCAGGGGGCGGTCAGCCTCGGCGGCGGCTACACGGCGCTCGGCATCGGCGCGCGCATCAGCAAGAATCACCAGACCACCGGGCGCGTGACCGCGGGCGTGCTTCTCGAGCGCTCGATCGACTCGGAAATCCTCACCGCCCAGGGGGAAGTCAAAATCAACATCAACAAGCCGGACTTCACCACGGCGCAGCGCATCACCGACGCGATCAACGGCGCGGAGCTTAAATTCATCGCCCAGCCGGTCTCGCCGGGAGTCGTCGTGGTCCGGGTGCCGTTCCAGTTTCAGGAAAACCCGATCGCCTTCGTCTCCTCGATCGAAACGCTCGAGGTCGCGCCGGACACGCCGGCGCGCGTCGTGATCAACGAGCGCACCGGCACCGTCATCATCGGCAAGCGGGTGCGCATCGCGCCCGTCGCGGTGGCGCACGCCGGCCTCCACATCACGGTGAAGGAAGATCAAAAAGTTTCCCAGCCGCCGCCGTTCAGCAAGGGGCAGACCGTCGTGGTGCCCGACACCAAGGTCACGATCGTCGAGCCCGAGCGCCGCCAGCTGATGGAGCTGCCCGGCACGGGCGTCGATTTGAGCGAAGTCGTCCTCGCGCTCAACGCGCTCGGCGTGACGCCGAGGGACCTGCTCGCGGTGTTCGAGGCGCTCCGAGAGGCGGGGGCGCTGCAAGCGGAGCTGGTCGTCATGTAAGAAAATTTTGCATTATGAGTTTTGAATTTTGAATTAGAGAGAAATCAGAAAAGCCATTAAAAAATGATCGGACCGATCGACAAATTCGACGCGCAGGGCCTCGCCGCCGGCAGGGCGGAGGCGCTCGGCGCGGGCGGCGCCGCGCCGGCGGAAAAGCGCAAGGCGGCCGAGGAGTTCGTCTCCCTCCTGTTCCTGGAGGTCTTGAAGGCGATGCGCGCCGCCGTTCCCAAGGGCGGGCTCTTCGAGAGCGACTCGATGGAGAACGATATCTACACCTCGATGGCCGACACCGAAGTCGCCCGGGCGATCGCCGGCAGAGAGGCGCTGGGGCTCCGGCAGATGATCGAAAAAGCGCTCGACCGCGCCGCCGCCAAACCGGTCGAGCGGCGTCAAGTGGACGCGTTCGATTATCGTCCCGCGCAGGCGCCGGTTTCTCGGCTTTACCAATCGGTCGAGCGCGACCGCGCGCCGGAAAGCCCGGCCCGCGAGCTGGAGGCGCCCGCCAAGGGGGCGGTCTCCTCGAAGTTCGGGCTCCGCGCCGACCCGTGGACGGGCGCGAGGCGGTTTCACAGCGGGGTCGACATCGCCGCTCCCGCCGGGAGTCCGGTGAGGGCGGCCGCCGCCGGCAAAGTGGCCTTCAGCGGCTGGGCCGAAGGCTACGGCAATCTCGTCACGGTCGATCACGGCGACGGCACCGTCACCCGCTACGGCCACAACGGCGCCAATCTGGTCGCCGCCGGCGACGAAGTCGCGGCCGGGCAGGAGATCGCGCTGGTGGGAGCGACCGGACGGGCCACCGGGCCCCATCTCCATTTCGAGGTCGAGCGCCACGGGCAGGCCGTCGATCCAATGCAAATCATCGATTATAAAGGCTTATTTAGCGAATCGAAGAAGGGCTGAGATTTTATTAAAGATGCCTGGAAAGCCGCCGATAGAACCCTTGTAAGCACCTATATAAGGACATCGGCAAGAGCGCGGGCTACCTGCGCTTAGGGAGGGAACCATGAAGATCAGCGGCAAAGAGCTCGTCGATTCCAGCGTCTCGCAGCAGATCAAAAACGAGAAGGGAGTCGCACCCGTCCGCGGCGAAGCGGAGAAGGAAACCCGGCAAAGCGGGTCGACCGCCAGGATCAGCATCTCGGCGGAAGCGCGCTATTTGCAGAAGGCGGCGGAGCTGGCCGGCCGGGGCGACGAGCTCCGGGCGGAGAAGGTCCAGCGGATCAAGGAACAGCTCGACCAGGGGAGCTATCACGTGGACGCGGGAGAAGTCGCGAAGAGCATCGCCCGCAGCGAAGTGGCCCGCCTGTTGGGCAAGCAATAAGCCGATCCTTCCATGACCGAGGAGCTTGCAGAATTGACCGCGATCATCGGCGCGGAAGTGTCACTGGGCGAGGAGCTGCTCGATAACCTCTCGGCCCAGCGCCAGGCGATCCTCGGCTGGAAAATCTCTCACCTGATCGAGCGCATCGAAAACCGGGAAACGCTTTTATCCGGCCTCGACGCCCTGGAGACGAGGCGAAAACGGGTCATTGGCACACTTGGCTGCGCGGGCGACGGGCTGTCGCTGGGAGAGATCCTCGGCGCCGCTCGGCCCCTGGACGGCGCGGGCGAGCTCGGGCGGTTGAGAGATCGGGCCCGACGGATCTACACCCGGCTCGAGAGCGAGGAAAAGAGCCTGCTCGATTTGATGGAAAATCTTTTGGCCCATATCCGCGAAGCGCTGCGCCCGCTCACCCGCCCCGCGGTGAGCCTCTACGGCGGCGCGGCTCCGGCGCGCCCGTCGTCGGGACTGATCCAGGGCAAGATCTAATCCCATGTCGATCCTCACCACCCTGTCGATCGCGGCGCGCGCCATGCAGGCGCAGCAGGATGCGCTCCAGACGACCAGCCACAACATCGCCAACGTCGGCACGCCGGGCTACTCGCGCCAGCGGGTGAATTTATCCGCCGCGCCGCCCATTCTCGAAGGGCAGCTGCTTCTGGGCAACGGCGTCTCGGTCACGGGCGTGAAGAGCGTGGTGGACCGCTTCGCGGAAATGGAGCTTTTAAGCCGCAGCGCCGCGCTGGGCTTCGCCCAGGCCGAAAGCCGCGCCCTCGGCGGAGTCGAGGACGCCTTTCCGGTCGCCGGCGGGCTCCAGGACGGGCTCGACGCGTTTTTCAACGCCTGGTCGGCGCTGTCGAACAATCCCGGCGGGCAGGCGGAGCGAGTCGCGCTGATCAACGCCGCGAGCGGGCTGGGCTCTCAGTTGCGCCAGACGCGCGGCCTGCTGGTCAATGCGCAGGCCAATCTGGATCAAGACTTGAATCAATCGGTCGGCCAGGTGAATTCGCTTTTGTCCCAAATCGCCGATTACAACGGCCAGATCGCCGCCGCCGAGGCGGGCGGCCAGCCGGCCAACGACCTGCGGGACCAGCGCCAGCTTCTGCTCCAGGACGTGTCCCGCCTGACCGGCGCGACGGTGATCGGCGGCGGGCAGGGGGAGCAGCTTTCGGTGCTCGTCGGCGGCCTCGTGCTCGTCAGCGGCGACCGCGCCGCCGCGCTCGACGCCGGCACGCTCGCGCCCTCGGGCTTTCGCCAGGTGACGTACAGCAGCCCGGGCGGCGGGCTCAACTTCGACGCGACCCAGCTTTTCACCCAGGGGGAGGTCGGCGGCATTCTCGCCATGCGCGACGTCCGGATCCCGGACATGATCGGCCGGCTCGACCAGCTGGCCAAGACGCTGGCCGATCAGGTGAACCTCCAGCACGCCGCGGGCTTCGATCTGAACGGCGCTCCCGGGGGAGATTTTTTCACTCCGATCGGCGCCGTCGCGGGCGCCGCCAACGGCCTTCAGGTGGCGGCCGCCGTCGCGGCCGACCCGAGCCTCGTCGCCGCGGCCCAGACCGCCGCGGGCGCGCCGGGGGACAACCGGAACGCGCTCGCGATCGCCGCTCTGCAAAACAGCCTGCTCGCGGCGCTCGGCAACCAAACGCCGGGAGATTACTACCGCTCTCTGGTCCAGGACGCGGGGGCACAGGCGGAGAGCGCCGGCAACAACCTCGATTTCCAGCAGTCGCTCCTGAGCCAGGCCCAGGTGCGGCGCGACGGCCTCTCCGGCGTCAGCCTGGAAGAGGAGATGACCAAGCTGATTCTTTTCCAGCGCGCCTTCGAGGCGTCGTCGGTCCTGGTCCGCACCGGGGACGAGATGTACCAGACGATCCTGAACATGGTGCGATAAGCCATGAGAGTCACCAACCAATCGCTGTCGAATCAGGTTCAGGAGAGCCTCCAGCAGACGGTGCGCCGGCTCGGCGCGGTGCAGGAGCAGATCGCCTCGGGCAAACGCATCAACCGCCTGTCCGACGACGCGTTCGGCGCGGTCCGCGCGCTCGATCTCAAGAGCTTCGACGCCGCGCTCGACCAGTATCGGAAAAACATCGACTCCGCTCTCCCGGTCCTGAACCAGACCGACTCGGTCCTGGGCGACGTCGGCGACGTGCTCGGCCGGGCCAAGGAGCTGGCGCTGGCGATGGCGAACGGCGCGCTGTCGGCGGCCGACCGGGCGTCCGCCGCCGCCGAAGTGCGCCAGCTTTCGCTCCGGCTCGTCGCGCTCGGCAACGCGAAATTCGGCAACACCTATCTCTTCGCCGGCTTCAAGAACGGCGCGGCGCCGTTTACGCCCGGCGTCGCCGTCGCCTACAACGGCGACGGCGGCGCGATCGACATCCAGGCGAACAGCTCGACCAGCGTCGCCGTCAATCTGGCGGGCGACCGGGTTTTTCAGGGCGTGGGCGTCGCCGCCGGCGTTGATTTATTCGACACTCTGGCGGACCTCGAAACCGCGCTCACCGCCGACAACGTCGCCGGCGCGAACGGGATCACGACCCAGCTCGGCCGGCTCGACGCGGCGGCGAATCAAGTCGTGAATTTTCGCGCCGAGATCGGCGCGCGCGTGAATACCTTGAATGCGGCGGCCCAGGGGCTGGAAGTGATGCAGCTCAAGACGGCCGACATGCGCTCCAAGATCGAGGACATCGACACGCTCAAGACCTATTCGGACTTCGCCCGGCTGCAGCAGGCGTTCCAGGCGGCGCTCCAATCGTCGGCGCGGGTGATCCAGCCGAGCATCCTCGATTTCATGAAATAGGACCATCCATGCTCGTTCTCACGCGGCGGCCCGGGGAAAGCATCACGATCGGCGACGACATCGTCGTCACCGTGCTGGCGTCCGCCGGCGGCCAGATAAAGCTCGGCATCGCGGCGCCGCACCACGTGCGGGTGCTGCGCGAGGAAATTTTAAAAGGACTCGAACAAGAGAACAGCGCCGCCGCCGAGGGGCTCACCCGCGCGGCGCCGCTCGACGCGCTGGCCCGGCACTGGCGCGGCGAGAAGGAGAGGGGGGCTAGCTGATGGACCTCGAAAAGTCCGCGGCCGGCGCATCCGCCGCCGAGCCGGCCGGGCAGGAGTTTTTCTTCCCGGAGGGGATGCTGGGTTTTTCTTCCCGCCGGCATTTTATCCTGGGCCACTATCGGCCGGCCGACGGGAGCGTGTCGCCGTTCTTTTTGCTCCAGGCCAAGGACGCCGACCTCTGCTTTCCCCTCGTCTCGCCCGATCTCCTGGCGTCGGATTACCGCCTCGCGCCGCCGCCGGAGCTGTTGGCCAAGCTCGGCGCGGCCGCGCCGGAAGAGCTCGCCGTTTTCGCCGTCGTCACGCTGCGCGACCGGCTCGAACAGATCACCGTCAACCTGCAAGGCCCCATCCTGCTGAACCCGGCATCCGGCCTCGGTCTCCAATTCGTCGCCGAGCAGTTTCCGCTCCGGTATCCGCTGATCCGCCCCTAAAAGCCCTAAAGTTTCGGCTGAAACGGCCGAAAATCCAATAGAAGGGGTTTTTCCATGACGCCACATGCCGGGATGCGCGCGACGAACCAGGTGTTTTCTCTGTTCGAGCCCGATGCGCTGCTGCCGATCCAGTATCTGGACACCCTCCACAGGAGGACTCCGCTGGAGCCGGAAAAGAGGCTCATGTGGGCGGTCTTGCAGAGCGCGATCGACTGCTACCAGAGCCATTTTTCCGGCTCCGGGGCCGGGCCCGACGAGAGCTTCAGCGAAGTGGAGGAATGGATTCAGGCGAGCGACCAGCACTGGCTTTTTTCCTTCGCCAACATCTGCGAGACCCTGGGATTTCACCCGCAGTATTTGCGCGGCGGGCTCTTCACCTGGAAGGAAAAACAGCTCGCCCGGCGGAATGGGGACGGGGCGCCAAAGCGGCGCCGCATCGCCGCCAGGCTCGGCTTCCGGCGCCTGCGGGCGGTCCCGGCGTCCGGTGTCCTAAGCCCGGCGAAGCGGCGGGCTTCGCGCTGAGGCGAGACCCGAGAATGGGCCGAGCTTGAAACGCTGAACCTGAAGCCAAAACGGGCGGGACGATGGAAGCCTTGAATCGCGCAGCCAAGCCATTGTACGACGACGCCGGCGCGCCCGGCCCGGTCGCCTTCCCTCAGCTCGTCCCGGAGCAGGGCCGCACCCAGCGCGTCGGCCGGGTCATCGAGCGCGTCACGCAGCTGCCGTTCTCGCCCGTCGCCATGAAAATTCTCCAGGCGGCGTGGGACGAGCGGGCCGGCGCGCGCGACATGGCGAAAGTCATCGTCCTCGACCAGGCCTTCACCGCCCGCCTGCTGCGCATCGCCAACTCCCCTTATTACGGCCAGTCCCGCGACGTGACGACGGTGTCCCAGGCGGTGTCCATTCTCGGCATGGACGCGATCGCCTCCCTGGCGCTGACGCTGTTCACGTTCGGCTCGGTCCCGGAAGAGGACAGCGAGACGCTCTCCATCGGCGCGCTGTGGGAGCATTCGCTCGGCTCCGCCGTCTGGGCGCGCGCGATCGCGGCGCGCGTGGGGCGGGTCGCGGCGGAGGAGGCCTTCATCGCCGGCATGCTCCACGACATGGGCAAGGTCCTGCTCTACCGTTTTTTTAAAAAGGAGCTGCTCGAGGCGGTCGGGATCGCCGAGGCCGAGGGGCTCGCGCTCGCCGAGGCGGAGCGGCGCGTGCTCGGCACCGACCACGCCGTGGTCGGCCAGGCGGCGGCGAACCAATGGGGCTTTCCGCCGCTGCTCCGCTATGCGATCGCCTTTCACCGCGCGCCGGGCGAGACGCCCGGAGACGCCGGCGACGCGGTCAGGAAGATCGTCGCCATCGTCCACGTCGCCGACCTGCTCTCGGAGGCCTCGGAGATCGGCTACGGCGGCGAGCGCGGCGACGAGCCGATCGACCCGGCCGTCTGGCCGCTGCTCAAGTTGGGCGAGGACGATTGCCGGGAAATGCTCGGTCCCGTGCTCGCCGAGATCGAAAAGAGCCGGGAGATTTTCGCGCTCGCGATGGGGTGGAAGCACGCGCCGAAAAAAAAAGCCGGCGGAGCGCGCCGCGCCAACGGCAAATCCCCGCCGCCGCCCGCGGCCGCCGCCGTCGAGGGCGCCGCTTATTTCTCCCGCTTCGTCGAGGCGGGCAAGCAGATCGCCGTTCTGGCCGGCCTGGACGAGCTTTTGCCCAACATCG
>WNFL01000271.1_pt1 | contig 12499 bp, 13 predicted proteins | sample 5400361 | NCBI WGS metagenome assembly WNFL01 (sample SAMN13153351, study PRJNA577476) | soil metagenome | isolation source: 40 cm soil on Douglas fir-dominated hillslope | place: USA:California | collected 2013-09-17
GGGGCGGGATAGTGGCCTTGCCTACTGTACTCTATTTTCAGTTTCAGTGGTGTATGTATACAATGAGCTTAGACATAGGTTCTCACCCAGTTCTGGGTCATCTTCTACCAAGCGAATTCTGCTGGATGTGTGGGTGGACGTCTCCGAGACGCTGCGCCCCGAGGTGGGCGCGCGGCCCTGCCTTTACCCCCTGGCCGCTCGCTTGGACGTTGCCTGGGCAGCAAAAACGAGGGTCCCGTTGTCTTGTCGACCCATAATTATCCATAGTCTAGGACAGGGTGGCACTCAACACTCTATAAATCTATTGTCAGCACACGAGAGACTGCGTCCAACTGTAAATAACTGGCTACGCAGAAGACGTAGAAGAGGACGTATGGCCTATACTGGAATACCTTCAGTGTCTTCACACCAATACTTCTAATTTCCAACTCGAAGACTCTGAAGGATGCGCCGGGATCAATAGGATCTCTCGAGGAAACCTTTACAAACCACCTTGAGATACCTGACTGCGGAATCAATGTTCTCCATTCCATTGTTCATAGAAGACTTCCCTGTGGGTGAGCATATTGGCCACAGCTGGGAAGAGAATGTCATAACGAGCCGAAGATCGCTGTGCTGCACTATGACATGTGAATTAAGTTCCTCACGGGGATGCATTTGGAAGACAAATCGCATTGGCGCATCATATTCTGGAGGTGTACAGAACGCCGAGCGTCGGGGAACAACAAGTTGGCAACAGAGGAGGCAGGGAAAAGCCAAACCTTACATTATTCAGTGTAGGGAGTGTAGAGCATGCCGCACTTGAAGAGCCGACCAGCTTCGCAGCATGATTCCACATTCTTCTTGTGCTACCAGGTGAACACTGCGGGAAATTCGGCTGTGTTTTGACCTTTTCCGTTATTCATTCCCATCTTAGGTTGCATAATGGCATAGCCGATACTTAGTTTCAATTGCTCGTACGACCGATTCGCGCGAAGAGGGTGCGGTAGCATCAGTTTGGGGTTCTTTGGTGCCCAGTACATCGCCTTCCGTGCGGGACGTCGACCATAGGGGGTCAATAGGGTCCAAAGTGCAACTCACGCAACCCAGACTCTACCACTCCTGAGACGCGTGCTTCATGGTGTTAGAATGGCCACTTTAACCATCTGCGAATTCAGTAACATCAACAAGATAGATGAAAACGCGTCGTCTAGGATTGGCCCTCCGGTTGTTATAAGACCGAAATTAACTGGAGGCAAAGCATTAATGATCAACTCAATAGCAATTTTTCTGCAGTGTACATCTGTATAGATATGAAAACCGAATGAAAATTGTCTATATCGCATGCCTCCAGCTAGCGCCTGGCATCAGAGGAGTAGTCCCAAGTTCCATTTATGCTTCACCAACAAACTGGAACAGCAACACGGGGCGGGTTGTCTTTCCCCACGCGTGGCGATTCGGTATACTGTATGCCTGCAACCCTGCTTGTTCATCGTGGACGTGCTCCAATTAGGATCCGATATCAGCTTAATGCCCCAAAACATGACAAACCTGTCTTCTATTCTCCAATTTCACACATCACATCGGTAATGCAGAAGCATTATCGGCGCTATCGTAGTCCGTACCCCTCTCGACTGGTGAGCTTGATACTGACAGGATCGAAATTGATCCGTCAAGTCCTATCCGGCCGGCCGGCTGGAATCATTGCCGGTCTATCGAACCTTTGGGGTAGCGCCCATACCCCAGACTCAGAGTCATCTTACCCGTGTGCCGTCGATCCCGGAAACGTATTACTCACCTGCGAGGTTCATGGTGCCGTCATTATTTGTCACCTGGGCGCCTTTCGCCTCGCATTAGAATCGATTAGAATCGATCGACAAGCTCGTTTGACAACCGTTCTGTGCGCGGACGTGATGCGGAGGGAAGTGTCATTTGGCTTATGTGCGCAGTACCGCTTAGCTTACGTGTTTACGTTCAACGCAACGGGTTATCTCCCATTCCGCAGTCTCGACTGGCAAGAATTCAACCTAGGAACCATTGTCTCGCAATGATCCATATGCAGTGCGTACGCAGTCCTATGGCTGCCGAGAACGTGCCGTCCAACGTCATATTGCTCGGCACCCATCACTCGTCGCCTTGCCTATCTCCGTCACGTAGTGATCTGGCGGAAGGACTTTCGTGCACATCCCCCAGCCTACGGAGGATGTACGCCTTATCAGCCTGTAGTGCCGGTAAATCCGCTGCTGACGTAAATGGGCCGCTTTTCAGATGACTAAGTGGGGTATAGCACATTACCTACTACAGAGAGACCCACAGGTAGTATTTTGAGATTGTTCCGCCCTCAACTTCCGCCAGGTCCAGCACAATATTGATGGCCCTCTCTGGTGGCCCAGCACACTATTTCGACTCCGTCTCGCGAGCCGCAATGACTCTATTGCGTATATACCTACTTCATATTCACACACTTATGTTGAACGGGCTCGTTCCTATTGAAATGCTCGGCGCATTTCGGGGTTCCCTCTTCCGATCTGCTCATTATCCAGTGTAACTATCAAGGCGGAGACTAATTATAAATTTTCTGTGAGATATGGATATACGAGTACCGTTTCAAGTTACATATCCAAATTGATACTCCGCCTGATCGGGTCGCAATGAGGGTGAGCAGAAGAAAGTTGGGCATATTGAAGAAGATCAACGTTTGTGACTGGATGGAGAGAGCGCAAAACCCTATTTTCAAATGGCGACGGGAGCCCGACGAAATTTCGTGAAAACTAGCAAGTTGGTGGCTCACAACGGAGACCAGTAGTACATTACTTCTCAAATCAGCCCTCCCTCCTTCTCTCTGTACTTGATTCTTTTTTTTTTGCCTTTATTTTGTAACCTTAGCGGCTTTGGCACGCGTGTGGCTGTTTTGACAAGATGGCTTAAACACGTGGAGAGCGCGATTTCTCGCGTTGAATGTGCGTAACTGGACGCCTTCCAACAAATTGTGCCTTCCGAGTGGCCGCGACATTCATTTGCCACTCTGGCCAAAGGTTTTGTTTGGTCTCTCCGCGCCTCTCCGCGCCTTGACCTCGACTACCACGATTGACCTCAATATTTTTGCTCTACTTCAGGTCGTATCATCGCTATATCATTTACCGCTTGCCTCTCATCCCCCCGATAGCACTTTACACAACAGACTGCCGACTGCCCAAACCTGTTGCACCATGATCGACCCGCTCTCAATGGACTGCATCCTCCTTTTCGAGGTAACTGGATTCACTGAATGCACGGGCACTTGTCGCTCACAGTTTACAGCTCGCAGCCCTTGCCATGGGCATTGCCTATCTGGTACACGAGCTGATTCTTGTTTCGTGGGATGTTTGGAATGCCACATCGCGGACCATTTTAGGCATTACCCGCAAAAGTACTAAGAGGAAACCTAACCTCAACAATATCCTCCCTCCAGAAATCATCGACCAAGTCTTTCGGCACCTAGTGGGGGACTCTGGCCCATTGGAGCTTCGCTATGCCATCAAGGTCTGCCGCTTATGGCACAATTGGATATGCGGAACCCCCAATCTGTGGACGTGCATCAATATCAATGAAGCTCTTCTCGTTCATCTCTTGGACCATCCTGCATCCTCCGCTCAACAGTACGCCAAGGCCTGTATATCCCGCAGCAAGGGCCTACCTCTAAGCTTCTTTATGGATAACATGTCCATCGTTCTGTTTCTTAAATGCAGTGGCCAAAGCGGACAAGCGAAAGGAGTTTTTCGAGCCATTGCTGGGGAATTCGACAAGAACGCAGGAGAGAATAGCAATACCATCAGACTCTACTCGTTTGTCCTTGGCTGCGGACGGCCTTCTGTCGATTATACCGTTGTCCAATGGCTCGCGAGCCTTAAGAGCCAATCAATCGCGCACGTCGAACTCCACAACTGCATAGGACGAACAACACGTCACCCAATTTCCATGTTCCGATTCACCCACCGTATAGTCATTGTTGACCCTCGATGGAAATACTTTACGCCGATGAAGACAGTCCAGCGGAGATGCTTACATTCCAACGTTCTGGATTCTGGCACAGGGAAGATCTGGAGCACATCTCAATCTACCACAATCTTACCGATTTGCATTTGGTGTCTCGTCCTGGCAAGAACGACAATTCATTTATGAGCCTAGCAGGATTCTTTATAGGCCCCGTTGGACCGTCTACACTGGTTACGCTACCAAATGTGGAGAGGTTATTTCTCACTGGAGACGTTCCAGCTGGGGTGCTAAAGAGCCTGGAATTACCGGCCCTAACAGGCGTCCGTATTCAAGAATACAAAGGTAGACACGCCCTGCGGAGTCTGGTAGGTACGGCGTTCTGTCAAGCAATCCAAGAAATCTGGGTGGAGTTCCCTACCAGAAATGTGGATGTTTGGATGCTGCCTTTGGTGCAAATAATTGAACAAGCTAGGGGACTGAAGACGTTAACGGTGACTCCATGGATGGACCCTATCATACGGGATATTCACAAGATTTCTTATGCATTCACGATTGTTCTTGCTTAATTAGTGTATGTTTCCTTCCCACATTGATCTGTCTTATCTTCCACTCGCCGTCTCAGCTGTTCCATTTTGAACAAACTGTTGAGTATAAGGTATCACATGGTCCACGACTCTTCATAGTTCAACCAGGTGCTAGTGAACTACAACTTTCTCGAGTAGCCGAAGGTAACTGCGAGCGTCAGCGTTCCGATTGATACTTTCGGGATACATATGGCCATTTATTTAGTATATAAGGTCTCTTTTGTATCCTTCATGTTTGTAAGGGGTCCCAATAAATATGATTCGTTTGGTCGTGTTCCCGCTTCGCGGAAGTTCCAACAGAGTAAGAATCCTGGAGTCGTTAATCCCAATGATACAGTCTATTTTTACTCAGGTGTGCAGAAACTGCTTAACTGGATGGAAATACGGACCGCTTCGCTGTCGATGAGCAATTGCATAGGAAGAGAAATTCAACCGTTTGGCGTTCCCGAGGTACGAAACCGAAATAAGAAATGAAAGAGACGCTGATTAACATAATTCGAATATTGGGCTCAGAGTAGAGATTCCTTTACGATGAGGGTATTTATGACGAAATTAGCACGAGTCTACAATATTGAGGACGAGCTCAGGGAAAGCGAAAATGCAATAGAGATTCCCAATATCCATAAAGGTTAACTGGGCAGGTGATACAAATGCACGATTGGCGAGATCAACAGTACGGTAGGATAATTGGCGTAAGACAATACAATACAAGACGAGGCAGATTGCTGTTCTCTGTTGCCACTCCTAGGAAGCTAAGAGAAGAGGCGTCTAATCAATGTCGAGCCCACCTGGTACTGGCGGACCAGGTTCTGGAGCCGGCGATTCCAGTGGCCTGCGCGACTGTCTCCTAGGCGCTCGTTGAGTGAACGATGTCGCTGGTAGGTTGAAGGGCAGCGGAAGAGATGGTGTAGAGGGTGTGAATTCGCCAAGTCTTCCTGCCGAATGGAACGTGGGGGTGTGAGGGACTCGGATTAAGTGAACAATCCGTTTGAAGCGTAGGTCAAAGACATAAACTGGGAAGTTACCCTTTCTGACCACCTTTTCTATTACGTCTTCCTTGGTGAGCGTCGGATCGCGAATCCCCGCTGCCTTTTCATCTGTGAATTGGGATAAGAAAGGCCAGCCAGACCGCCCACAGTGACTGACCAAGGCTAGTCCTTTGTTCGTAGAACAGAATACAGAATATGGCTTGAAGAACCGTTATCAGGACGTCAAGCGAGAGGACTGTGAACGTGTTTGGAAAGGTCTCTGTGGGCATCCAATGTCAACGACTGAAAAGAAGAACGGTGGTAGAGAGCCAGGACCTCTTCCTATAAAGTCAAGAAGGAATGCCTTTCCTCTATCCATTACAAGATGGCGATATAGAGCCGTCAATAGCCCCACAAGAGGAAGGGACAGCCATATTAAGCGACTAAATGAACGTAGACCGTGTTTGAGATGCTGTCAACGAAGATATGGAAGGTCTTACTTTGACTTCCCGCCAGTCGTGGCGACCAGGAGTAAAAATGAATATTGAAGGGTGAGCCGCAGGAAGAGCAGGATCTCGGAGGGATAGATGAGGTATGACGCTGCGAACAGATAGCGAAGTAGTGAGTTCAACTATTGAGGAACAACATGCCATCCACGTCACAGGAATGGTTAACTCGCACGCCAAACAGAGACGGGTGAGTGAGCGTACCGACTTGAGAACATGGACCCTTTGGGCCGTATTCTGCATCTAACCAACACAGCTACTACTCCTTACAAGAACGAGCCGGCTCTTGCGCCAGGGCTCCTAACAGGCAGGCGTAGTTGGGTCAAGGAAGGTATGGACTCTACTTTATCTCCTCCACATCTGGACCTTCGGGCATGGCAAGTAAGGGATTTGAGTAGGATTCGCCAGGCAACTTGTCATTGGCCAGGCGGTTATTCTGCTAATATTTGCGCTATGGGTTCTTGGCGCGAGTTCGGAATCGAAGCAAACCTTGCAGCTCGCGCAAGGCTGCACATGCTGAACCGACTATTGCATTTCCCGTGCATTTCGTGGAGAAGCTCTTTGGACAAAGCGGTAAACGCGCTAGTCGAACTGTTATTGCAAGATCGTTTGACTTGACACTCTTCAGGAGCTGGCTTCCTCTCTCCAACACCTCGGGCAACCGCCTTTCGACACCTTTAAGGGGTATGATTTCCTTGTGTTTAGGACGCCTCTGAGGGGTTTAATGTGCGCGTCCCCACAATCGACGCCGGCTCATTCAGCTGCACACTCCTGCCTTGGGCTGCGCGCGTTCGTTCTGCGCTGCACACTAGGGGACCACAGAAGCATCTGATCGCAGTTATGCGCAACACATCGGGCCGTCCTGCAAATTGCTAGAAAGTGCTTGAGCCAAAATACTAAGAATTTACGGTCAGGTTACACATTTCGACTTGGCGTAAACACGCAACTTTGTGCTGCTCCAGGAAGTTATTCAAAATGTAATTTTGTGGTGCACGCAACTCACCGTTGCACTAGCTGAAAGCGCACAACCCAGCTTCCCTCGGCCTCCCGCATCCGATTTGTAATTCCCTGGGAAGTGGATGCAGAAGGAGAATAGGTGACTGTGGATAGTCTGGTCCCATCAAATTGAATGCATGAAGATCGTTGAATAAAAGGCAATCAAACACTCATGTCTCTCATTCTTGGCTGTAATTTTCTGCTTGAACCGAATTTGCACCTCTGTTTGCATGAGGCCACCTCCAGTTAGTATTGGACACCCTCTTCTCATCCCTCTTCCATCCTTCTCACCTTTGCCCCTCGTTGCTGCCTTACTGCCTTGCTAGCGTGACACCACCTGAGGTGTCCTCATGACCCACTTCCGCCCGGCCTCTGATCCTGAAGACGCCATCCATCATAGTGGTCTTCCCCCCGGGGTTACAGGCAAGGGTGAGGGCAACATGCAGGTCCCCTGCAAATCCCACAATATCCACTACCTTTGATGAAGGCCATATTGAGTGGCCCAATTACAGCAACTCTGATGTGCCAGGGAGAGTCTGGGAGCAATGAGTACTGTATCAGGCCCATCACAAAGGAACCTGTCTAAGGCTGACGCGTGGTGGCTGTTCACTGGCCACCAGGCCTTGGACAACCCCACGGATAACTGCCCGAGCAGAATCACACTATTTAAATGTCAGAAATTCCAAGTGCCAAGTGCCAAGGATTGCTGCGGCTTATCACCGAAACGAACCGCCGAATCGAAACCGCTCCAATTCCGCAGAACTCGACAATCTCCATTTACACCATGGATGCCACATTGGCGCTTCCAGGTTCACCTCCAACCCACCCTTGGTACCATGGGCCTCCCTGAAGACTTCCCAACTCCGTACTACTTTCCGCTCCCCATTGGCGGCATATCAGATCACATTGACTTCATCCCATCTCTTCTCTTTATCGCGTGCTATCTCGCCCCATTTGTCCTCGCCATCCGCAAAGCCTTCACATCCGGCAAGCGCACCGTGTTGACCGGCAACTCGACGCTCGTGCCCATTGAACGTATGGTCATCCTCTCGTTCCGTGCTATCATGAGCAGAGACAACACAGTAGGGGAGAGTTCGAGGAAAAACTGGTCGATGGTTGAGTATACCCAAGCTACAACAGGAGTTTCTACCCTTGCCCTCCTGGACGAGATATCATGGCTTCTGCATTCTCTCTGCCTTTTTGCTACGAGAGAGAATGTACCTTATGATGAGTGGAGGCAACAAGGTATTGGAGGGGATCGAGGGCGCCCGAGGGCTGAGGAGCGGAAGAAGATCAGGTCAACCTCGGTTTGGTTCAGTTGCACTCTCATCTCCGCCACAACTATTCAGTGGGCAGTTCCTTCTCTGTTTACGTTGGCGGCTATCACTCAGAGTGGCATCATATGGTTGACGGCCCTCAGGTAAGGAAATTACTGTTCAGCCAATAATCATTAATTGATTTCCTCCCATAAGGTTTCTGGGGCATGCCATCGGTGCAGGGTACGCTCTGTCTCTAGCACTGGGCTGCATCCGCGCGGAACGCGAAATCCCTTCTCTCAAAATCGAGCTCGCACGAACCTTCAGACGACAGTCAATGATGATATTCTTGGTCCTCATTTATCGCTGCATAGCTTCCTTCGCAAGCACAAATGACCTCACTCATCCAGCCAATGACCCATTGGCAACTATCTCCAAGGCGTTCTTCTACCTCACTCAACTTCCTCTTGAACTTGCCATCTGTTGGGACCACGCACGTACTGACTACCGTACGGTCGTGGATGCGGGTGCTAGGGGCGATGGTCCGCGGGCAGAATTGGAAAATCCCAAAAAGGAGAAGAAACGGCGAACCAAATCCCTGAAGGATATCATCCTCTCGAAGGTGCTGCGCTTCAAGGGAAAGTACACATCGCCGTTCTCGGATTCGGCGTCCGATGTCATTCCTCTCACACGAATGAAAACCTCAATACGGTCGCAAACGTCCACCCTGGTCCCCAGTGGTGCTGGTGATGCAGAGATGCAGAGCATGCTGTCCATCCCTTCGACAATTTCTGGGTCGAACACCGTCGGGATCACGTCCACTGATGCGAATTCAATAAAACAGGGGACGGAACAACAGCTACCAATCCCTCATCCACTGCTGGTAGAGGAAATCCAGTTCTGGACGCCTCGACGCTCGATCTGGGACTAGGGAAGGGTGTGGAAGTATGATTCCCGCTAACCTGGTCAGAATGTACTACTAATGTTGTTTCATCCTGTTCTCTCGTTATGTGTTCAATTTGATGACTTAGACTTTGCGTCGATAGAAATTCCAAGATCCCTTGAAATCGGCGATGCCCAATGAGTTTATAGGTTTTATCACTTGTCCAAGTCTCGATTGGGGATCTCTCTGTGCTCGCTAGCACGAACAGTTCTTGACGTTCTGTGGTCCGACTGATGTTAGGCCGGCGATGCGTTTATCCGGTCGGTGCTCCAAGGATTCAGGGTTAATAAAAAGGACTTGCAAGGAACTCACTCTAAAATATGCACCTCGACCTTTGAATGAGGTACCTTGTTGAGTAATTGATGCTATCACATCAAAGATGATGAGATGTAAAACTGCATCAAGCTTCCTTCACAGTTGTTCGGGTGTACTGTATGCACGGTCGTAAAGAGATTCGGTTACTCAGACTATGTACCCCTTGGCAAAGATAACAGTTCACGTCGTTATACTTCTATAGCTGTTGTCAGACCCGAGGCGAACAGGGCCAACACTCGCATACATGCTATGGGCAAATACATATACAACTTACTCCCTTGGGAGGCTAAACAGGGTTTGGCAGGGGAGCTGCGTTTGTCCGATGAGGTCTCAGCGACGGGATACCTCCTGAGGCTCCAAGTGGCGGTCGATCCTCTCTTGTTTTCGGTGAGTGGTGGTACGGCAGTGCTCCAAGATTGTTGAATGGATGGTTGTGAGACAGCGACGTTGCTGGGTGGGATGCTGGAACACTGGTAGCAAAAGACTCGTCGTACGGTGGCTCGAGCTTGCAAATTCTAGTCCTTGATCTCCTTCAAGTCGTCCACCGTCTCGTCGATCTTGGCTGAAAAGACATCCAGAGTAACTTTGGCATTCGGAGAGTGTTGGAGGTAAACACCTCCTTGCCAGGCAGCGGACGTGCCAAACCTTATTGGCCAAATATTGATACCAGCCTCATTCCTACCTGTGTCGTCTCTTTCATTTTCCTCGACTTGGTAGCGAATCTACTGAAACTTCGAGTTACCTCTGGGCTCATTGTAATATCTTGCTTTCCTTGTACAGGTCCCTTCGATTGCCGACGCCAACGAAAAACGACCAAAGCGAACAGACGACGGTACCACGGTTGAAATATGGCTACCAAATTACCTGCGCTATTGTTGAGTGCCCAGACCCACATTGGCACAAAAAACGGCGAAACCGCCATGGAGCCTTATGTCTGGAAGCGGAGGCCAGACGGTACGTGTAGCTTCCAGGCTATTGCGCTATTGCTAGTTATTCCTTTTCATGTCATACAGCTCACGTCGATCCTTCGTCTGATCCCTCTAGGCATCCACATTATCAACGTCGGCAAAACCTGGGAGAAGGTCGTCCTCGCTGCCCGCGTAGTTGCATCTATCCAAAACCCATCGGACGTTGTCGCGATCTCCGCCCGTCCCTATGGCCAACGCGCCGTACTCAAGTTCGCCCAACACACGGGCGCAGTAGCGATTGCCGGCCGCTTTACTCCCGGTTCTTTCACCAACTACATTACCCGTTCATTCAAGGAGCCCAGGCTGATCATCGTCACCGACCCCCGCGTCGACCACCAGGCGATCCGCGAAGCCGCCTATGTCAATATCCCTGTTATCGCTATCTGCGATACAGACGCTCCTCTTCGGTTCGTCGATGTTGCCATACCGGGTAATAACAAGGGTCGCCATTCGACCGGCTTGCTCTGGTGGCTCCTTGCTCGGGAGGTGCAACGCCTTCGTGGGACTATCCCCCGCACAAGCGACGGGTGGAACGTGATGGTCGACATGTTCTTCTACCGTGATCCTGAAGAAGTGGACAAGGCCGCTGAGGAGGCGAAGGCTGTCGAGGCTGCTCCAGAAGGCGCTGCAGTCGTACCCGTTGTTGACTGGGAGGTTTCTGCTGGTGCAGGGGCCGGGACTCTCGCTCCTGCGGAGGTTATTGATTGGTCGGCGGGGGCTGCCACCACCCAGGACTGGGCTGCTGAACCCGCTGGCGGAGACAACTGGGGTGCTGGTGGTACCGGTGGATGGTAGATAGTTGAAAATGGTACTCGTAGTAGTTTTAGTTTTCATGCATATTCCTACCGTTATTACAACATGCGTTGTCTCAACCTTCGAGCCCAGAGTCAAATAGCAACCATTGGTCTCGGGTCTGACAACACTCCTGGGGTATATTGACATGAGCCGTGGACGTTGCCAAAGGGAGCATGGTCTGAGAAACCGAGTCTGTACGACGGTGCATACAACAATTGTGAATGAGCGTGATGCAGTTCTACATCTCATCAACTTTATTAATAATATGATAGCATTGAATACTCGACAATAACCTCAAGGTATCCCTCATTCAAAGGATCGAGGTGTATATTTTAGAGTGAGGTTCCTTTCTATTATCTAACCCTGCGCATCATAAGGGAGCTCAGAAGTGGTTGTACCGTCAGTTTCAAACAGTATCGTCTCTCATCAAAGATGCAAATGCTACTAACCGGTTTATAGAAAAGTATAACGACAGGCCTCGCCAGCCTGACATCACAATCGGAACACAAAACGTGACGGATTGCTCGTGCTGGCGAGCACAGAGGCCTCCCCAATCGAGACTAGTGCCAGTGATAACACCTATTAACCTTTTGGGCACCGCCGATTCAAGGATCCTGTTAAACACATAACGAAACAAAAGGACGAAGGCTAATGTCACGTGGTCAGGGTGGCCACCATGTGATTTTTTGCATTCCGAGACTAAATTGTGGTACTCGTTGACGAGGATGGTCGGGACTTGTCCTCCCAGTACTGTGTCACTTGCCATTATTGTCGATGCAACGCATGACTCGTGATACGATCCGACTCCCACTCCTCTTAGATAACCGCGCACTCGACTTCCATCTCCATCGTACGTGTTCTTTGGGCGGAAGGTTCTTCCTTACCCTTACCTACTCAAGCATCATCCGTTCAGGACGTCGTGGTCTCGTATCAACACCAGTTTCGTCGTCGTCGCCGTCGTCGTTAGTATGTTCAGGCCTACACTTATTCAAATGTCTGTCTTTCTCTTATCCAATCGATCACTTGTCGTCCTGTCGTCTGTCTTCGAACAAACTTGACCCCACCTTTGATCCTCTCCTCTCCTCCACTAAAACGTACGTTCCGTTTTATCGCTCTTCCCACCTCTGCACCTTCATCAAAATACTATCGCCTGCTCTCGCCCTACCTATTCCTAGTCCACTCGTGCGTATCATTTCTTCGCTCTTCCTCCCTTC
>WNFL01121379.1_pt3 | contig 12499 bp, 7 predicted proteins | sample 5400361 | NCBI WGS metagenome assembly WNFL01 (sample SAMN13153351, study PRJNA577476) | soil metagenome | isolation source: 40 cm soil on Douglas fir-dominated hillslope | place: USA:California | collected 2013-09-17
AGGCAATGTCAATCGAGCCCGCGAATCCGGCCGACCCGGAAGCCAGCCGGGCGCGGCTTTTCGTCCTCGCCGCCGCGCTGTTGTGGAGCCTCGCCGGGGTGTTCATCAAGTCGCTGGACGTCCATCCGCTCTCGATCGTTTTTTACCGCAGCCTCTTCGCCGCCCTGTTTTTCGCGCCGCTGGCGCCGCGAAAGAGCTGGACTCTGAGCCTGCCGCTGCTATTTTCAGCCCTGAGCTACACCGCCGCCATCAGCGCCTTCGTCTCGGCCAACAAGCTCACCACGGCGGCGAACGCGATCGTGCTGCAATACACCGCGCCGATCTTCGTTTTCGTCTTCGCCCGCGTTTGGTTTCGCGAGGCCGTCTCTCGCCTCAATCTGGTGGCGCTGGCCGCGGGCACGCTCGGCGTGGCGGTTATCTTCGCCGGCAGCGCCGGCCAGCCGGATTTTCACGGCGTCGCCCTGGCGGTGCTCTCCGGGCTGTTTTTCGCGATTTACATGACCAGCCTGCGGTTCGTAAAAGAGATCGACCCGCGCTATCTGACGCTGGCGAATAATCTTGTCTGCTCGGCCGCGCTTTTGCCGTGGGCCGGCTCGGAGCTCGTCCTGACCGGGCGAGAAACCGTCTCGTTGATGGTCATGGGCGTGGTTCAGCTCGGCATTCCCTATTTTCTCTTCTCCCGGGGCCTGGAAAAGATTTCGCTCCAGGAGGCTTCGCTGCTCGTGCTCATCGAGCCGGTGCTGAATCCGATCTGGGTCGCCCTGGTCCACGGCGAGGTGCCCGCGCGCGCGACCTTATGGGGCGGCGGCCTGATACTTTCAGGCCTCGGGGCGCGCTACGCCTTGCCGGCTCTCCGCCGGCGCGCGCCGGCGGAGTAGCCTCCGGCTTCGTTTAAATAATACTGCGCGCCGGCTTGGATCGTTTCACTTCTCTCGCTCTTTTATGGTAGCTTTTGTCGGATAGAACGCGTCAAAGGAGGCTCGGACCATATGGATTGGGGAATGAAAAACAGGCTTTCGAGGATCATCAAACCCGAGGACGGCCGGGCGGTCATGCTCGCCGTGGACCACGGCTACTTTTTGGGGCCCACCAGCGGTCTGGAAGAGCCGAAGAAGACGATCGAGCCGCTGATTTCCTACGCCGACTCGATCATGCTCACGCGCGGCGTGCTGAGGACCTCGGTCGATCCGGCCGCGAACGTCCCGGTGGTCCTTCGGGTCTCGGGCGGCACGAGCATTTTGACGGAGCTTTCCAACGAGGACATCACGGTCTCGATCGAGGACGCGGTCCGCCTGAACGTCTCGGCGATGGCGCTCTCGATCTTCGTCGGATCGGAGTTCGAGAAGCAGACGCTCGTGAGCCTGGCGAAGCTCGTCGACGAAGGCGAGCGGCACGGCATCCCGGTGCTGGCCGTCACCGCCGTGGGCAAGGACATGGCGCGCGACGTCCGCTACCTCGGGCTCGCCTGCCGCATCGCGGCCGAGCTGGGCGCGCACATCGTCAAGACCTATCACTGCGAAGAGTTCGAGAAGGTGGTCGAGAGCTGCCCGATCCCCGTCATCATCGCCGGCGGCAAGAAGACCCCCGAGATGGAGGCGCTGGAGCTCGCCGCCAACGCCGTGCGCGACGGCGCGGTGGGCGTCGATATGGGGAGAAACATCTTTCAGTCCGACAGCCCGGTCGGCATGATCCGCGCCGTGCGCGCCATCGTGCACGACAACGTCTCGGTGGCCGAAGCGTATAAAATCTATGAGTCCTCCAAGGGCCCCAAGGCGAAGCGCGCCGCCGGTTGAAGCGATTTTGCATGTTGAATTTTTGGTTTTGAATTCACCATTCGCAATTCAAAGCTCGAAATCATGAAAGTCGCGATGTACTACAACAACCGGGACGTGCGCCTCGAGGAAATGGCGGTGCCGTCCATCGGTCCGGGCGAGCTGCTGGTGCGCGTCAAGGCCAGCGGCATCTGCGGCACGGACGTGATGGAATGGTACCGCATCCAAAAGGCGCCGCTGGTGCTGGGGCACGAGATCGCGGGCGAAGTCGCGGCCGCCGGCGCGGGCGTGACGGCATACCGCCCCGGCGACCGCGTCATGGTGTCGCACCACGTCCCGTGCATGCAGTGCCGCTATTGCCTGAGCGGCCATCATTCGGTCTGCGACACGCTGCGGAGCACCCATTTCGATCCGGGCGGCTTCGCCGAATATATCCGCGTGCCTAAGTTGAACGTCGAGCTCGGCACCTTTCGCCTGCCCGGCGAGATCTCCTTCGAAGACGGCTCTTTCATCGAGCCGGTCGGCTGCGTCGCCCGGGCCCAGAGATTCGCCGGAATGAGCGCCGGCCAAAGCGTGCTCGTCTTCGGCAGCGGCATCTCCGGCCTGCTGCACGTGCAGCTCGCGCGCGCCCGCGGCGCGGCGCTGATCGCCGCCACCGACGTCAACGATTTTCGCCTGAACGCGGCGCGCGAGCTGGGCGCCGACGCCGCGCTCAACGCGCGCGAAGACGTTCCCGGAAAGTTTCGCGGGCTGAACGACGGGCGCCTGGCCGACCTGGTCATCGTCTCGACCGGGGCGCGGCCGGCGATCGAGCAGGCTTTAAGATCGGTCGATCGGGGCGGGACGATCCTTTTCTTCGCTCCGACCGCGGCGGGGGTCGGCGTGCCGGTCCCGCTCTACGAGCTGTGGCGCGACGAGGTCAGGATCGTGACTTCCTACGCCGCCAGTCCCGACGACATCGCCGAGGCGATCGAGCTCATCCGCGGCCGGCGCGTGCGGGTCCGCGAGATGATCACGCACCGGCTGGGTCTGGCGGAGGCGGGGCGCGGCTTCGAGCTGGTGGCGGGCGCCGGCGACTCGATCAAGGTGATCATCGATCCGGAGCTATAAACGCCGGCGCGAATCCTATTTATTTGCCGTAAAGGCGGCTGATATAGCCGCTCTTCTGGATCTCGTCGAGCAGGCTCGCGTCGATATAGTCCCTGGCCAGCGCGCTCTTCGCTTTGGGCGTGCCGATCGAGTCGAGCGCGGCTTGAATCCCCTTGGGCTCCGGCGTCGGAACTTCCCTCAGGCTCTTGAAAATCCGGTCGTAGATCCATTTGGCGGTTTGCGGGTCGGCGATGCCGTCCTCTTTTTGCAGGATCTCCAGCGCCAATTCAGGGCGGGTTTTGAACACGTAGATGCCCTCGACGTACGATTCGAGCAGCTTGCGCGCGGCGTCGCGCTGGTTCTTCACCAAGGCCGTCGGCAGCACGATGCCGAAGCGGGCGTAGTCGAGCGGTATCTCCGACAGATCGGCGAACATCCGGCAGCATCCCGTGGCGAGAACCCTGTGCAGCGAGTCCGGGCTGACGAGCGCCGCGTCCACCTGGCCCGCCACCAGCGCGGCGATGCGCGTCGGCGTGTTGCCGGACTGGATAAACGCCAGGTCCTTTTCCGGGTCGAGCTTCCAGAAGCGCACCACCATCCGCGTCGTGACGTCGGACGCCGAGCCGAAGCGGCTGATGGCGACTTTTTTGCCCTTGAGGTCGTCGGCCGATTTGATTTGCGAGCGGACGACGAAGAAATGCTCCAGGCGGTTGATCGTCGTCGCGACGACGCTCACGTCCATCATGCCGGCGACTTTGAGATTCAGCTGGGCGGGGACGTCCGAGTCGGAAGCCACGACGTGCCCGGCGAGCATCGCCTGGGTCAGCGTGGCGCCGCTGTTGAAATAGACCGGCCTCACGTCGAGGCCGCGCTTGGGCCAGAGCTTGGCCCTTTCCATGACCCGCCTCAGGTCGGTGCTGATGCCGCTGCCGCTGTATCCGAGAGTGATGACGAGAGGCGCCTGGGCGCGCGCCGGAGAACTCCACCCCGATAGAAGGACCGCGATCCACAATGCCGCGAACCGTATCGCCATATGCACCTCGCCGTGCGGTTGTGCGACGCCGCTATTTGCCGTAAAGGCGGCTGATATAGCCGCTCTTCTGGATCTCGTCGAGCAGGCTCGTGTCGACATAGTCCCGGGCCTGCGCGCCGCGCGCTTTCGGCGTGCCGATCGAGTCGAGCACGGCTTGGATTCCCTTGAGCTCCGGATTCGGGACCTCCCTCAGGCTCTTGGCAATCCGGTCGTAAATCCACTTGACGGTTTGCGGGTCGGTGATGCCCTCTTCTTTTTGCAGAATCTCCTGCGCCACATCGGGCCGGGTCTTGAACACATGGATGCCCTCGACGTAGGCTTCGACGAATCGGCGCGCCACGTCGCGATGATTTTTAATGAAGGCCGTCGGCATGACGACGCCGAAGCGGGCGTAGTCGAGCGGTATCTCCGAGAGGTCGGCGAACACCCGGCAGCACCCGGAAGCCAGGACCTTGTGCAGCGAGTCCGGGCTGACCAGCGCCGCGTCCACCTGGCCCGCCACGAGAGCGGCGACGCGCGTCGGCGTGTTGCCGGACTGGATCAGCGCCAGGTCTTTCTCCGGGTCGAGCTTCCACAAGCGCAGCACCATCCGCGTCGTGACGTCGGATGCCGAGGCGAAGCGGCTGATGGCGACTTTTTTGCCCTTGAGGTCTTCGTCCGATTTGATCTGCGAGCGGACGACGAAGAAATGCTCCAGCCGGTTGATCGTCACCGCGATCACGCTCACGTCCATCATGCCGGCGACTTTGAGGTTCAGCTGGGCGGGGATGTCCGAGTCGGAAGCCACGACATGGCCCGCGAGCGTCGCCTGGGTCAGCGTGGTGCCGCTGTTGAAATAGACCGGCCTCACGTCGAGACCGCGTTTGGACCAAAGCTTGGTCTTTTCCATGACCCGCCTCAAGTCGGTGCTGATGCCGCTGCCGGTGTACCCTAGAGGGATGACCGTGGGAACTTGGGCGCGCGCCGGGAAACTCCACCCCGATAGAAAGACCGCGATCCACCATGCCGCCAGCCGTGTGGCCATATGCACCTCGTCGTGGGACTCCGCCTTCGCTTGTGACGAAAAGGCCGGGACGCTAGGCCGCCCGGATTGAGCTTCAGATTTGGCCCGGGGTATCCCCTCTTGTCATCTTTCGCCGTCGCTGTCAACCGACCATGCCCGGAGTGTCGTCCCGGGCCTGTAATAGCAACTTTTGTCACCCCGCCTGCCAAAGCATGCCATAGATTGTCTGCAAACGACCCTAGGATCTCTTACTGGCCTATAGAGATATCATTGAAAACAGCCGCTTAGGCGATTTGGCCTGTCCTGGCATACCGCTTGCTCAATTGTGCCTCCGAGTGGAGGTATCGAAATGATGAACGGCGAACAAACCGATCTCAGATTCCTGACCCTGGCCGAGGCGGCGACGATCCTGCAGGTGTCCAAGCGGACGATTTTGCGGATGATCCAGAAGAAAGAAGTGCCGGCGCTCAAGGTCGGCGGCCAATGGCGGATGCGCGAAAGCCAGCTCCGGCGATGGGCCGAGCAAAAAGAGAATTTGCTCTCGGCTTTCGAATAACCTTCGGCGGAAACGGCCGCAGCGGCGGCTTTCTCCCCGGATAAAAAGCGGGCACAAAGTCCATGCTCCATCACGATCCCAACCCATTTCCTTCTGCCGGTTCGGCGGCGGCGAGGTAGACAATGGACCTATCCGACACCAGGGCCGGAGCTCTGAAAGAATCCTATCAGGGCCTGGAAAAAAAGATCACCGAGCGCACCCGGGATCTCTCGGCGCTCTATGCCTCTCTGGCGCCGCTGGTCTCTTCGGATCCGGTTCAGCTGCTTCAACAAATCGTCGAGCGGCTCAAAGATGCGACGGGCGCGGACGCGGCGCTCATTCGCATTCTCGACAAAAAAACCAACCAGTTTCTCGATACCGCCAACCTGGGGTTCCCGGCGGAATTTCTCCAGGCGACGCAGCATCTCGACGACGCCTCCGCGGTCAGCGCGAGCTTCGTGTCCGGCCAGCCCATCATTGCGCCGGATATTGCGACCGATGCGCGCCTCAAGAACAAACGGCAGCTCGCGGACGGCTTTCGCTCCTGCGCCTTTCTGCCCTTCAAAGTGTCCGGCGAGATCCGGGGAATCCTTCATCTCGCCAGCCGCGAAACCGGACACTTCAGCGCCGACCGGACCGACCATCTCATGGCGATTGCCCGGCAAATGGGCGTCGCGCTGGAGAACCGCGAGCTCTTCGAGCAAACGACCCGGCTGGCCGGGGAGATCGAAGCGCGCTACCGCGAGCTCCAGGTGCTCCACGAGATCGGCCAGGCCATTCTGGCTTCGCCGGATATCCATTCGACGCTTGCCTCCGCCCTGGAAAAAGCCCTTTCGGTCGCCCGGCTCGATATCGGCCACATCCGCCTTTTCGACTCCGGCGGGCGCATGGAGCGCGGCGTCTACTCGGGCTATCGGGTCGTCGGAGAGGCCCAGCGCCACGTCCATGGAAACGTCGCCGGCGGCGGGCCTTTTTCCTCGCAAGTGATCGCGTCCAGAAAAGGTCTGGTGGTCGAGGATATCGCGACCGTCGAAGGGATGAGCACGTTCAAGCGCGAAGGCGTCCGGTCCGCCGTCATCGTGCCCATCGTCACCGAGAAAGAGGTGCTCGGGGTCGTCGAGGTCGGAAGCCGCGGGCCGCGAAAATTCTCGCCCGAAGACGTCCGGCTGCTCGAAGCGATAGGCAACCAGATAGGCATCGCGGTCCAAAAGGGCCGGCTGTTCGAGGAAATGCAGCGCCGGGCCCAGGAGCAGGAGGCGATCAGCGCCGTCGCCATGGCGGCCAGCCGGTCCCCGGATCTCCGCGAGATGCTCGGCAACGCGCTCGACAAGGTGCTGGAGGTCACGGGCCGGGAGCGGGCCAGCATCAGGCTGAGACATCCCGTCACCGGAGAAGTGACCCTTTCCGCCGAGCGCGGTTTTCAGCCGGACGAAGTCGAGGCGCGGGCTCAAAGAACCGTCCATCCGCTGATCGCGGACGTGTTCGCGACCGGCAAACCGCTGGTCGTCGACGATGGAGCGTCGATGTCCGGCGCCGGGACTCTTTTGCCGCACAGCCGCTCCGTCGCCTGGATTCCGATCAAGTCCCGCCAAAGGGTTCTCGGCGTGCTGGCGATATCCGCCGGCAAGCCGGTTCCCTTCGCGCCGCGCGAGGTGGAGTTCCTGGAGGCGATCGGCAACGTCATCGGCATCGCGACGGAGAACGCGCGGCTTTATGAAAACGAGCGCACGCAGGTCCAATCGCTGAGAATCCTCGTCGACGCTTCGCAGAAACTGGTCGAGCGCTCCGACATCGACACCCTGGCCCAAGACATTCTGGACACGGTCGTGACCTCGTTCGGAGTTCGTCTGGCCTGGATCGGCAGAGCCGAGCCCGACGGTCTGGTCAAGCCGCTTTATTGGGCCGGCGACGTGGCGGATTATCTCAGGGACGTCGAGATCCGCTGGGATGACTCGCCGCTCGGACAGGGGCCCGCCGGGCGGGCCATCCGCACCGGCCTGCCGGTGGTCATGGACGTCGCCACCGACCCGGGCTTCGCGCCGTGGAGCAAGCCGGCCCTGGCGCATGGGTATCGCGAAGTCGCCGCGTTCCCTTTGATGCGCGGCGCCAAGCCCTTCGGTCACCTGATCCTTTACAGCGGTGAGACGGGCTACTTCACCGCCGAGCTCGTCGAGCTGTTGCAGACTTACGCCAACATCGCCACCGCGGCTCTCGAAGGGGCCCGTTTATTCGAGGAGACCAGGCGCCAGGGCCAGGAAAAGGCGGCGCTCAACACCGTGGCGACGGCGCTCAGCCAGTCGCTCGAAGTGGACGAGATTCTAAACATCGCCATCGACAAGGTGCTCGAGGTGACCGGTCGCGAGCGCGGCTATATCCTGTTGAAAGATCCGGTCACCGGCGAGATCGTCCTTCCCGTCCACCGCGGAATTTCCGAAGCGTACGTTGAAAAGCTCCTTCTCCGCCGCGCGGTCTCGGGGAAAACCGACCGGCTCTTCGATTCGGGCGCGCCCGCGATTTACAATGATCCCGACAAAGCCCCGTTGAACGAAGAGGTCCCGAGCGAGGGGCGGCGCGTCATGGCCTCGATCCCTTTAAAAGCGCAGGGCAAAGTCGTGGGGCTTCTCAACCTTTCCTCCGTTCGTCTGGTGCCTTTTTCCGATCGGGAGGTCGAGCTGCTCCAGTCGATCGGCAACGTCATCGGAGTCGCGCTGGAAAACGCGTGGCTGTATCAGGAGTCGCGCCAGCAACGGGAGATTCAGACGCTCCTCAAGGAGCTCAGCCAGGATATCACCGGTCCGGGATTCGAGCGGCTGCTCGCCAAGATCGCCGACAAAGTGCGGGGCGTCTTCCAGGTCGATATCGCCGACTTCAGGCTCCTCGAAGAGGGGGTCGTCAAGTTCATGGGACTCTCGGGCGAATGGGCGCGGAACCTGATCAGCTCGGACAAGATGAGAGGCCGGATCAAATGGGTTTTAGAGCATCGCGCGCCTCTCATGATTCCGGACGCGACCGTAAAGGACGCCCCGCCCGGCGGAGATCTCATCGCGCGGCTGGGCATCCGGGGATATCTCGCGGTGCCGCTCTTCTCCCGCGGCGGAGCGGTCATCGGCGTTCTGCGGGCGCTCACCTACCGGCCGAGAGAGTTCAAGCAAAAGCAGATCGACGCCCTCCAGCAGCTGGCCAACGGCGCCGGCATCGCATTGGAGAACGCGTTCCTTTTCGAAGAGACCGAAAAGAGAGCTCAAGAGCAGGCGGCGCTTTCCGCCATCGCGACCGCGACCAGCCAGTCGCTCCGGCTCGATGAAATGCTCCGGCTTGCGCTGGACAAGGTGCTGGAGGTGACGGGGCGCGAAAAAGGCTACATCCGGCTTAAAGATCCGCTCACCGGCGAAGTCAAGCTGGCCGCCTACAGGGGCATCTCCGACGAGTACGCCGCAACCCTGTTGCGCCCAAAAACTCCCGGCGGCAAAAACGATCAGGTGTTTGCGACCGGGGAGCCTCTCATCATCAACGAAGCCGAGGGGGCGGAGCTCAACCAGGAGAGCCGCCGCGACGGCAGCAGGTCGATGGCCTGGATTCCCCTCAAGTCGCAAGGGAAGGTCGTGGGCATCCTCAACGTTTCGACCGCCCGGCCGGTTTCCTTCACCGCGAGCGAGGAGAATCTGCTGCAGGCGATCGGCAACGTGATCGGGGTTGCGGTGGAAAACGCCTGGCTCTTTGAAGAGTCCCAAAGACAAGAGCAGGTTCAAAAGCTCCTCAAGGAAATGAGCCAGGACATCACCAAGCTGGATATCGATACCTTGTTTCAAAAGGTCACCGACAAGGTGCGCGAGTTCTTCCGGACCGATATCGCCGACATCCGGCTTCTGGAGGAAGGCGGCGTCCGGCGCGTCGGCTCTTCCGGGATAGATTCCGAGCTCCTGTATCAGATGGGAGGGATCCAGGGCCGCACCAAGTGGATCGTCAACAACCGCCGCGCGCTGGTCATCGGCGATACGACCCAGGACGAGTCCATTTCCACCGGGCGGGCGATCCGCGAGCTCGGCATCCGGGGCTACGTCGGAGTTCCTCTGTTCTCGCGCGGCGGAGAGGTCATGGGAATACTCCGGGCGCTCACCTACGAGCCGCGGGAGTTCAGCCCATCCGAGGTCGATCTCTTGCAGCAGCTGGCCAACGGGACGGCGATCGCCCTCACCAACGCCCGGCTTTTCGAGGAAACCGAGCGGAGCGCTCACGAGCAATCGGTGCTGAACGCCATCGCCGTCTCCATGAGCCAGTCGCTTCGCGTGGACGAGCTGTTGAACATAGCGCTGAACAAAGTGCTCGAGGTCACGGGACGGATCCGGGGAAGCATCAAGCTCAAGGAGCACGCGACCGGCAGGATCGTGCTGGCCGCCCATCAGGGGCTTTCCGAAGAGTATGTCAATACGATTCGGGCCCACTTCTCTCCCGAAGAAAAAGCGGCCGAGATATTCGAATCGGGAGAGGTGGTCATCGTCGACGACCCCGAAAAGAAGCTCTTCAACCTGTCCGAGCGCGAGGAGGGGCTGCGCTCGCTCATCTGGGTGCCGCTCAAGGGGCGCGGAACGGTCATCGGTATTCTCAACGTCTCCACGCCGCAGTCCAATCCGTTTACCCCGCGGGAGATCGATCTCCTGAAAAGCGTCGGCAGCGTGATCGGCATCGCGGTTGAAAATGCCCGGCTTTTCGAGGAAACCGAGAGCCGCGCCCGCGAGCTCGCCGCGCTGCACGCCGTGACCGCCGCCGTCAGCAGCTCTTTCGATCTCGAGCACATCCTCTTAAAAGGGCTCGACGCCGTTCTCGAAGTGACGGAAATGGAGGGCGGCTACATCCATTTTCTCGAAGGAACCCCGCCGAAGCTCATGCTGAAAGCGTACCGCGGCATGTCGGAGGCCTACATCGCCAGGGTCGGCGGCGGCAGCCGCCCCGGCGGAAAAGCGGAGCGGATGATCGCGACGAAACAGCCCGTGGTGCTGGAAAATATTCCGCTCGACTATGCCGGGAAATTCAAGGGCGAGAAGATCACATCGGCCGCCTGGGTGCCGATCATCGCGAAGGACAAGGTGGCGGGCATCCTCGCGGTCTGCAGCCGGACCAAAAAGAACTTCGCCCAGGCGCAATTGCCCCTGCTGCTCTCGATCGGCAACGCGCTCGGCGTAGCGGTGGAGAACACCGGCCTGTTCCAGGAGACCAAGCGCAGCCTGGAGCGCATCCGGGCGCTGAGAGAGATCGATCAGGCCATTTCTTCGACCCTCGACCTCGGCAACGTGCTGGACGTTCTGCTCGAGAAAATCGATCTATCGCTTCCCTACGCCTCCGCCACCATCCGGCTTCTCAACAAGCAGAGCGGCAACCTGGAGCCCGTGGCCTGCCGCAACCTCGATGAAAAGGAATGGAAACTCGAGCAGTGGAAGACCGGGCGCGGCATCGCCAACGTCGTGATGGAAACCAAGGCCCCGTTGATCATCTCCGACGTTCGAAAGGACGCGCGGGTGCTCGATATCGAGTTTTACCGCAAGCACCGGCTGGCTTCCTACGTGGGCGTTCCCTTGATCGTCAAGGACGAGGCTCTGGGGGTGCTCGGCTTCTACACCAAGGAAGAGCACGAATTCACCGGCGAGGAGGTCGAATTTCTCTCCACCCTGGCGGGCCAGGCGGCCATCGCCATTCACAATTCCCAGCTCTACGAGAACGCCCGGCTCCGCGAAACTCAGCTGCAGGAGACCAACCGGATGCTTTCGGGTCTCCACGCGGTGGCGGCCGCCGCCAGCCAGTCGCTCGACATCGACCGGGTGTTGCAGGCGGCGATCGACAAGATCCGCCAAATCTTCGGGTTCGACGCGACGCAGATCCATATCTACGACGGCCATACCGACGAGCTCCATTTGAGGGCCTGCTTCGAGATCGACCCGAACCGTTTCGCCACGGTCCAGTCTTTCCGCCGGGGGCAGGGCATCGTCGGCAAAGTGGCCGAGTCCGGCAAGCCGCTGATCTTCGAAGACATCGCGACCGACCGCCTCTACCGGCAGCTCAGCCGGAGCAAAGTCTCCGGAGAGTCCGGCTATCACTTTTTCTCCGTCTTCCCCATCCGGGGCAAGCTCAAGAATTTGGGCACCCTGGCCTGCACCGGGACCGCGCCGCGCAGTCTGTCCGCGGGGGAGATCCAGCTCCTGGAAGCGATGGCGGACCAGATCGCCGTCGCCCTGGAAAACAGCGAGCTGTACGGCGAGCTCCGGCAGAAAGTCGAGGAGCTGGAGCGGGCGAACAAAGTCAAAGACGAATTCTTGAGCGTGATGTCGCACGAGCTCCGCACGCCGCTGAACGTCGTCATCGGCTACGCCGGCCTCATCCGGGAGGGGATGCTCGGCGAGACCAATCCCGAGCAGAACAAAGCCCTCGACAAGCTCGTCAGCCGCACCAGCGACCTGCTGGGGATGATCACCAGTATTTTGTACGCGACCAGCATCGAAGCCAACGAAGTGCGCGTCGAGACGGGCAGCTTCCCTCTGGGCGATCTGCTGGACGAGGTCAAGAGACCCTATGCTCTCCCCCTGTCCAAGCCCGTCGAGATCGACTGGAGCTACGCGCCCGACCTGCCCGTGATGACCTCGGATCGGGAGAAGGTCAAAAGCATTCTGCAAAACCTCGTCAACAACGCGGCCAAATTCACCGAAAAAGGCCGCATCGAAGTGTCGGTCCGGTTGACCGAAACCCTGAAGCATAAAATGCCGGGCAGCCGGCGGGACGGCGCAGCTTGGCCCGCGGCCGACCGTCCGCCGACCAAGCGGCAATGGGTGGAGATCCGGGTGGCGGACACCGGGGTCGGAATCGCCGAGGAAAAGCTCTCGTTCATTTTCGATAAGTTTCGCCAGGGGGACAGCTCGGAAACCCGCCAGTACGGCGGCGTGGGTTTGGGGCTTTATATCTCCAGGAGTTTTGCCGAGATGTTGGGCGGGAAGATAGAAGTCGAGACCGAGCCGGGGAAGGGGTCCGTTTTTACCGTCCGCATCCCCCTCATGGATCCTGCGGCGCCGCTTGCCCGGCTC
>WNFL01214530.1_pt1 | contig 12499 bp, 9 predicted proteins | sample 5400361 | NCBI WGS metagenome assembly WNFL01 (sample SAMN13153351, study PRJNA577476) | soil metagenome | isolation source: 40 cm soil on Douglas fir-dominated hillslope | place: USA:California | collected 2013-09-17
TTCGGTCCCAGGCTTCCATCCGATTGGGCCAAGGCGATATCGCAAGCCCTGACAATAGGTGGTTTCCCCGGGGAACGCAGTCTCGATTCCACGGAATACCAGACGTTGAAGAAGTGGCATGAAGTGGTTGCCGGATTTGCCACGCTCGATCGCGTTGCCGGACGCATGGGTTATGCGCAGGCCTGTGCGCGGCTCGCGCGCATGGCGGCGGACACCCTGTTCCAGCCCGAGACTGAAGACGTGCCGATCCAGATCCTCGGCGCACTGGAATCCAATCATCTGCAATTTGACCACCTGTGGGTAACCGGCCTGACCGAGGATGTCTGGCCGATTCCGCTGCGGCCCAATCCGTTCGTGCCCGTCAGGCTGCAACGCGAGGCCGGGATACCCGACGCGAATCCTGCGACCGCGCTGGAACTGGATCGCCGCATCACGCAAGGCTGGCTTACCGCCGCGGGAGAAGTCGTGCTGAGCTATCCGCAACGCGAGGACGATCGGGAAATATTGCCCAGCCCGCTGATCGGAAGCGTTGCCGAATCGTCGTCCGCAGAGCTCGGGATCCAGGCGCATATTGGACTGCGTGACATGATCAATCTCGCCGCGCACGTCGAGACGATTCCCGACTTCCACGCGCCGCCCCTCGCTGCTGCAACAGCGCATCAGGGTGGTACCACCGTATTCAAGGATCAGGCGGCTTGTCCGTTTCGCGCCTTTGCGCGGCATCGTCTCGGTGCCGAAGGCCTCGACGCGCCGCTGTCCGGACTCGACGCCATGGATCGCGGCACGCTGCTGCATGCGGTGCTGGCCGCCGCGTGGAAAAGCCTGCGCAGCAAAGCGCGGCTGGACGGCGTCACGGAAGAAGAGCTCGAAAAGCTGCTGGACGTCTGCGCCGCCGAAGCCGTCGCGAAAGTCCGCCAGTGGCGTGTCGAGGCCTTGTCGGGACGTTTCGCGGAACTGGAAAAAGCGCGCCTGGTCGCGCTTGCGCGAAACTGGCTCCTGTTCGAAAAGCAGCGCGCCGACTTCGATGTCGTTCTCGTCGAACAGAAGCGGCCGATGACCTTCGGCGGCGTCACGGTCAACGCGACCCTCGATCGCATGGACGAGCTCGCTTCCGGCGGGCGCGCAATTCTTGACTACAAGACCGGGTCCGCTTCGGTATCCGCCTGGCTGGGCCCGCGCCCCGATGAACCGCAGGTCCCGCTTTACGCACTGGGCAGCGGCGAAGATGTGGCGGCGGCCGCTTTTGCGGTGATCAAGGCGGGCAAAGCGGAATTCAAGGGCGTCGCGCGCGAGAACGATCTTCTGCCCGGCGTGAAGACGATATCGGAACAGCGCAGCGTCATGGCCGCACACTACGACTCCTGGGAAACGCTCCTTGCCGGATGGCGCATCGAACTCGATGAACTCGGGCAAGGTTTCGCGTCGGGCGATGCGCGCGTCGATCCGAAGCGCGGCGACGATACTTGCCGGTTCTGCGATCTGCATGCGCTGTGCCGCATCAACGAGCGATCATCCGATCTTTACCTGAAGGATGGCAAAGGTGGGGAAGATGAGTAGCGCACTGCGCGTGCCGGACCAGGAAGCGCGCGCGCAGGCGCTCGACCCTGCCCGCTCCTTCATCGTTCAGGCCCCGGCCGGATCGGGAAAGACCGAACTGCTGATCCAGCGCTACCTCGTACTGCTCTCGACCGTGCAGCGGCCGGAAGAGATCGCGGCGATCACGTTTACGCGCAAAGCCGCTGCGGAAATGAAAAAGCGCGTGCTGCAGGCGCTGGCTTCCGCGCGGACTGCACGGCCGCCGGATGAACCGCATGAGGCGCTGACGTGGCAGCACGCACGCAAGGCACTCGAACAGGACGAGAAGCTGGGCTGGCGGCTGCTGGATAGCGCGGCGCGCCTGCGCATTCAGACCATCGATTCCCTGAGCGCGTCGCTTACGCGGCAGATGCCGGTGTTGTCGCGCTTCGGCGCCCAGCCCGAGAGCGTGGAGGACACCGGCGCGCTGTACAAGGAAGCGGCGCGCAATACGCTGGCCTTGCTCGAACAGGAGGGCGAGACCGCTGCGGACGTGGCGGCCATGCTTTCCCACCTCGACAACAACGCGGCGATCGCCGAAGGCTTGCTGGCGGGCATGCTGGCACGGCGGGACCATTGGCTGCGCCACCTGCATGGCGCGGACAACCGCGAGTCCCTCGAAGCCGCGCTTGCCGGTATCGTGCGTGAGGCGCTGGTGAATGTGCGTGGATTGCTGCCTGACAACTTTGCGCAAGAATTGCTCGCGCTCGCCGATTATTCCGCACAAAACCTTGCGCAAGCCGGTACCGCCTCGCCGATCCATGCCTGCGCCGGATTGACGCAGTTGCCGGACGCCGACGAAGCGGACGTCGAGGGCTGGATCGGCATCGCGGAATTGCTGCTGACCAAAACCGGCGACTGGCGCAAGACGGTCAACGTCAGCCATGGTTTTCCGCCCGGCAAGGACAAGGACGCCAAAGCGCGCGCCCAGCATTTCAAGGAACGCCACGCGGCGTTGATTGCGAATCTTTCTACGATCGAGGCATTGGGCGATGCACTGGCGCTCCTGCGCATCCTGCCGCCCGCGCGGTACAGCGAGGCGCAATGGCAGGTGCTGGGTGCGATTGCGCGACTGTTGCCGCGCGCCGTCGCGGAACTCAAGCTCGTGTTCGCCGCAAATGGACAGGTGGATTTTGTCGAAATCGCACAAGGCGCATTGACCGCCCTCGGCACCGGGGATGCACCCACCGATTTGCTGCTCTCGCTCGACTATCGCATCCGCCACATCCTGGTCGATGAGTTCCAGGACACATCCTTCACCCAGTTCGACTTGCTGGAACGCCTCACCGCGGGCTGGCAGCCGGACGATGGTCGCACGCTGTTCGTGGTGGGCGATCCGATGCAGTCGATCTATCGCTTCCGCGAGGCCGAGGTCGGACTGTTCCTGAGGGCGCGGCAGCAAGGCATCGGCACGGTCGGGCTTGAAGCGCTTACGCTCTCGGCCAATTTCCGCTCGCAGGCCGGCATCGTCAAGTGGGTCAACGACGCGTTTTCGCGCATCATGCCGCAGGTGGAAAGCGTTACTGCCGGAGCGGTGCCTTACACCCGCTCGGATTCCGTGCACGCGGCGCAGCCCGTAGCAGTGCAGGTACACCCCTTCTTCGACGCGGATGCCGATGCGGAAGCGGCGCGTGTCGTCGCACTCATCCAGGACGCGAAGGCCCGGAACCCCGCCGGAACGATTGCCGTGCTGGTGCGCGGGCGCAGTCACCTGCAGGCGATCGTCCCGCAACTCAAACGCGGCGAACTGCGTTTCCGCGCCATCGAGATCGAGCCGCTCGGCCATCGCCAGGTCGTACAGGATCTGCTTGCGCTGACGCGGGCGCTGGCGCATCCCGCCGACCGCAGCGCCTGGCTCGCCATCCTGCGGGCGCCGTGGTGCGGGCTTGCACTGGCCGACCTCGTGGCGCTGGCCGAGGGCGATTTCGTCTCCACCATCTGGGAGTTGATGGAAAACGAGGATCGCGTGCGCCACATGGGCGCGGACGGCAGATTGCGTCTTGCGCGCGCGGGCAAGGTCCTCGGGCGCTGCATCGAGCAGCGCTGCCGGGCGAGCCTGCGCGAAACCGTGGAAGGCGCATGGCTCGCGCTCGGCGGCCCGGCTTGCGTGGAGCACGTGACCGACCTGGAGGATGCGGAGATCTATCTGCAGTATCTGGAAGACGCCGAGGAAGCGGGCGGCATCGCCGACCTCGTTGCATTCGAGGAGGGCCTCGCGAAACTATTCGCGTTGCCCGATCTCGAGGCGCGGGATACCGATCCGCAGATCCTGACGATCCACAAAGCCAAGGGCCTCGAATTCGACACGGTCATCGTGCCTGGGCTCGGCCGCCGGGCGAGGCATCCCGAACCCAGCCTCTTCCTGTGGACGCGCCGCCTCGCCGCCGACAGCGATGAATCGGCCGAACTGCTGCTGGCGCCCATCAAGCAGACCGGCGTCGATACCGATCCGATCTACGACTATCTCGCGCGCCTCGACAGGGAAAAGGAGCAATACGAACAGGCGCGGCTGCTGTATGTCGCATCGACCCGCGCGAAGCAACATCTGCATCTGCTGGGTCACACAAGGCCGGAAAATAACGATGGCGTTGTAGAGGTCGGATCGCCCGCCAGGGACTCGCTGCTGGAGACGCTCTGGCCCGCGGTGGAGGACGATTTTCAGCGTGCAGCCGCATCGCTGTCGCCGGATCAGTTGTTGAAGGGCCCCGCATCCTCGAGCGAAGCGGGTGCGGCTGTGGATCAAGACCTGCGCCGGTTGCCGGCGGACTGGTCGCTGCCGGCATTGCCGCCTGCCATGAACTGGACGCCGTTGCAGGATGAAGAGCGCGTCGGCGAGCAAATCGAGTTCTCGTGGGCCGGCGAAACGGCGCGCCACATCGGCAGCGTGGTGCATCGCTGGCTGCAGCGCATCGGCGAAGATGAAATGCGCGGCTGGGACCGGGCGCGTCTGGAAAAAATGCGCAAGGCGTTCCGCGACGAACTCGGCATGCGCGGCATCCCCGAAACTGAAATCGATGCGGCGACCGCGCGCGTGGTTTCCGCACTCGGCAATTCGCTGGAAGATCCGCGCGGCCGCTGGCTGCTCGGACCGCAAAAGGATGCGCAGAACGAATTCCGCATCACCGCGCTGATCGACGGCGAGCGCCGCAATCTCGTCATCGACCGCACTTTCATCGATGAAGAGGGAAAACGCCGCATCGTGGACTACAAGACCAGCGGCCATGAAGGCGCGGACGTCGAAGGATTTCTCGACCAGGAGCGCGAGCGTTACCGGAGCCAACTCGAACGCTATGCGCTCGCCCTCGGGGTGGACGAATCCAGCCTGGGCCTGTATTTCCCCTTGTTGTCCGGTTGGCGGGAGTGGAAGGCGGGTTGAGCCGCAGGTACGTCAAACGCGCATGAAATCGACCGCTTTTGCACGCCAACGATAGAGTCATGGCGTTCGAACTTCCTGCGTTCGGGCCTCTCCAAAAGCCATCGTGTTCTCAAGAGCAAATGGCTCTGCCGAAGCCGAAAGGGAATAAGTAATGAACCCCACCGCGCTTGCACTGATCGCATGGATGTCGCTCGCCCTGGCCGCCGCAGGTCCGGTGATGGCGGCGGTCACGCCGCAGGCGCAGGTGAAGGCGATGGCGCGGGGAGTCAACATTCTCGGCTACGACCCGATCTGGCGCGATCCGGCCCAGGCTCGCTTCCGCCTCGATCACCTGGCGCGGATCAAGCAGGGCGGTTTCGACACCGTGCGAGTGAATCTGCACGCCTTCGAGCACATGGATGCCGAATACCGGCTCGATCCTGCCTGGCTGGCGACGCTGGACAAAGTGATTGCCGCCGCCCTCGCGCAGAAGCTGACCGTGATCCTCGACGAGCACAATTTCAGCGCCTGCGGCGAAAAGGCGGATGCCTGCAAGCCCCGCCTGATGGCGTTCTGGCGGCAGATCGGACAGCGTTACAAGGATGCCGACGACGCCGTGGTGTTCGAAATTCTCAACGAACCGAACGGACAACTTACCGAAGCCGTCTGGAACAGGTGGCTGGTCGAGGCCCTGGCCGTAACCCGCGAGACCAATCCGACCAGAAACGTGATCATCGGTCCTGTCCTCTGGAACAATATCGAGCGCCTCGACGTCCTCGATCTACCCAAGGCAGACCGGCACATCATCGCTACCGTCCACTACTATCTCCCGATGGAATTCACCCACCAGGGCGCCCCGTGGAGCACGGGCACCCCTAAAGTCGGCATCGCCTGGGGAACGCCCGCCGAGCGCCTGCGCATGAAAAACGATTTCGCCCTCGTGCAGCGCTGGGCCAGGGCCCAGGACCGGCCGATCCTGCTGGGCGAGTTCGGCGCCTACGACAAGGGCGACATGGCGTCGCGCGCCGCTTATACCGCCGCCGCCGCCCGCGAAGCCGAATCCCACGGCTGGGCCTGGACCTATTGGCAATTCGACGGCGACTTCATCGTGTTCGACATGAAAACCGACACCTGGGTGAAGCCGCTCCACGACGCACTCATTCCCAAAAATTAGTATCCGCAGTGCGGGGTCTTCTTTGATCTCCCTTCCGGGAGAACTGCATGTCCGAAAATGGCTAGCGGACTCGCCCGACTCCGGGCAACATGCACGCATGCAACTCGATGCCGAAAGTTGTTACCAGGCGCTCGTGAGCCGCGATTCCCGTTTCGACGGGCTGATGTATGTGGGTGTGTCTTCCACCGGCATCTATTGCCGCCTGATCTGCAATTCGCGCCGACCGCTCAAGCGCAACTGCACTTTCTATCCGAACGCCGCTGCCGCCGAGCAGGCAGGATTTCGTCCCTGCCTGCGCTGCCGTCCCGAAATTGCTCCGGGGAACGCATTGGTCGATTCGCACAATCGCCTTGCCGTGGCGCTCGGACGCCGCATCGAAGCCGGAGCATTGAACGAAATCAGCGTGCCCGAGCTGGCGGCGGAAATGGGCATCAGCGACCGCCACCTGCGCCGCGTGATCCAGGACGAATTCGGCGTCTCGCCGAACAAGCTGCTGGAGACGCAGCGGTTGCTGACCGCGAAGCTGTTGCTGACCGATACGATGATGCCCGTGACGGAAGTCGCGTACGCAAGCGGCTTTGCCAGCCTGCGGCGTTTCAATGACGCTTTCAAGAGCAACTATCGCCTGAATCCCAGTCAGTTCCGTCGCGGCGCCGGTGGTTCGAAAACAGCGGATCGCTTCGTGTTCGACCTTGCCTACCGCCCGCCGCTGGATTGGGAAGTGTTGTTGCACTTCCTCGACAGACGGCTTTTTGCCGGTGTCGAGGCCATCGTCGATTCCGCGTACCTGCGCACAGTGAGCATCGGCGGACGCACCGGCTGGATACGCGTGCGCCCAAGCACGCGTCGCCATGCATTGTCCGTCGAAATTTCTCCGGGGCTGGGACGTGAGATTTCCGGCGTGCTGACGCGGGTGCGCAGGTTGTTCGACCTCGGCGCGGAGCCCGAGCGCATCGCCCAACGCCTTGGCAAGCTCGCTGCGCTGTGTCCGGGGCTGCGGCTGCCCGGCGCGTTCGACGGCTACGAGGTGGCGATCCGCGCGGTGCTCGGACAGCAGATCAGCGTGAAGGGGGCGACGACCATCGCCGCCCGCTTTGCGGCGGCCTTCGGCGATCCGGTCGAGACGCCATTTGCTCAGTTGCGTCTGCTGATGCCGACCGCGCAACGTGTTTCCGGGTCCTCTGCGCTCGCAATTTCGAAAATCGGCGTAACGTCGGCGCGTGCCAATACTTTACTCGGCGTGTCGCGTGCCATGGCGCAGAACCCGCACCTGCTCGAACCCGGCGCAGACGTCGAGGTCGCGATCGCGCGGCTCAAGGCTTTGCCGGGAATCGGCGAGTGGACCGCGCAATATCTGGCGATGCGCGCTTTTTCCTGGCCGGATGCGTTTCCGGCGACCGACCTCGGCATCCGCAAGGCGCTGGGTATCGACGACGAACGCAAGATCATCGCGCACGCGGAAATGTGGCGCCCGTGGCGCGGCTATGCCGCCATGCATTTATGGAGAACGCTCGCATGACCACTTTTTATACGACATTCGAAAGCCCGGTCGGCCCGCTGCTGTTGATGTCCGACGGAACATCGCTCAACGGCCTGCATACCGACAACGACAAGCACCGTCCCGCCATCCGGCCCGACTGGATTCGCGACGACGGGGCGGCGCCGTTCGCGCGGACCATTGCGCAATTGCGCGACTACTTCGACGGCGCGCTTACCGGCTTCGACCTGCCGCTGGCGCCGCGCGGCACCGAGTTCCAGATGACGGTGTGGCGCGAGCTTTGCAACATCCCGTTCGGCGTGACCATCTCCTACGCGGAACTGGCCCGCCGTATCGGCAGGCCGACGGCCTCGCGCGCGGTCGGCCACTCGAATGCGCGCAATCCGATATCGATCATCGTGCCTTGTCACCGCGTCATCGGCGCCGACAATTCCCTGACCGGTTACGCCGGCGGCCTGGACCGCAAGCGGGCGTTGCTGGCGCTGGAAGCCCGAAAAACAGGACGTAGGACTCAGGATTCTTCACAACACCCCCTTGAGGGGTGCGCAGGACTCAGCAAACGGCAGCTCGCCTTCTGCATTTAGGGCACTAAACCGCGCATCTGCCTGTCACAGCCGTTACGGCAAAGGACCGGATGAGTCCTTGCGCACCTAGGAGAGCGAGATGGCAGGCAGATACGGCAAAAAGGCATCGGAGAAAGTCGAAAAGGTCATGAAGGAGATGAAGGCGGGCACGTTGAAGAGCGGACATTCCGGCAAGAAGGTCACGAGCCGCAAGCAGGCGATCGCGATAGGATTGTCGGAGGCGCGCGCCGCAGGCGGCAAGGTGCCGCCGCCGAAGAAGTCTTCCGCAAGACGCGCTTCTTCCCACGGGTGACAGGAGAATCCCATGGCCACCGGCATCAAGATCCTCGGCATAGCGGGAAGCGTGCGCAAAGCCTCTTTCAATAAATCCGCATTGCGCGAGGCGCTGAAACTGCTTCCCGAAGGGTCTTCGATGGAGATTTTCGACATCGAGGGCCTGCCGAATTTCAATCAGGACGAAGAAAAAAATCCGCCCGCCAGGGTAGTGGAACTGAAGGCGAAGGTGCGTGCCGCCGATGCGATCCTGTTCGTCACCCCGGAATACAACTACTCGATCCCCGGCGTGCTGAAAAACGCCATCGACTGGGCGTCGCGGCCTTACGGCGACAGCGCCTGGAGCGGCAAGACCGTGGCCGTCATGGGGGCGTCGGTCGGCGTCATCGGCACCGCCCGCGCGCAATACCATCTGCGCCAGGTATTCGTGTTTCTGGATATGGAAGCGGTGAACCAGCCGGAAGTCATGATCAATGCGTCGAAAAGCTTCGACGATCAGGGCAACCTGAACGACCAGGCGACCAGGGACCTGATCAAGAAACTGCTCGCGAATCTCGTCAAGAAAGCGGCCGCGCGCAAGACCTGAAGCGCCTGGCGCGCGCGGCGTCAGTGACTGCTCGCGTGAGTCGACCAGTCGACGTCGCCGCAGATCACCGCCGGTTTCCCGCGTGTGTCTTTTGTTGCTATCGAGAACGTAACGCAGTGCAGATACCCGGTCAGCGAACAATACTGACGGGTGGCTTGCACCACTTCGGGTTCCTTGATGGCGCGGCGGAAGAAATCGCGGCGCGACCAGTCGCCATCGTGGCGGGCTGACAGGGCGTAGAAATCCGCGCTTTGCCTGGCGGGCGGGGGAATGGCGAAGACATCGGGACCGGCGAGTTTGCCGTTGCCGTCGACCAGGAAACAGCGTATGGCGCCTTCGAGCGCCAGAAAGGCGTCGCAGGAAGATTCCAGAGCGGCGCCGGCCCTTACCTTTCCCGCGATGTTCTGGATGGCGGCGAGGTATGGGCGTCTTTGTTCGCGATAATGCGCGATATCGGCGGACGAGGGCTTGCGCAATTCCTTCGGCTGCGACGAATGCAGCGTCCCGATTCCAAGGGAGCCGCGCGCTCCGTGCTCGTTTTGCCTGCTTTGGCCGCCTTGTTTCTTATAGCTATCCCACAACCTGTTCAACAGTTCGTGTGGTTGCGCATACCCGGAGATGCTGTCGACGTGCGGACCGAAGAAGAATCCGCTGGCAAAATCCGCGTCGGCGTCGATTGCCAGCAGCGCCTGTTCTTCGGACTCGAGCCCTTCCATCAGCACCAGCGTTCCCATCTCGTGCAACAGCGAAACCGCGCGGGGCAGGCTCTCGCGGGTGCGATCGTCCCTCACTGCCTTCTTGGCGACCGACCGGCCCATTTTGACGACAGCCGGCGAAGCGTGCGATATCGAGTCGATATTGGCGTTATCCACGCCGAAATCGTCCACCGAGATCAGGCAGCCGAGTTTGCGGTAAGACGCAACCGCATCGTCGAGACCTGCGTGTTCCAGCACGGAGCCGCGGATGTCGATCATCACCTTGTTCGGTGCGACTTCGTAGTGCGAAAACAGCGAGGCCAGATACTCGGCGCTGTTGCCGTAATCCAGCAGGACTTCGGGATGCAGGTTGATGGAAAGTACGCCGTGCGACGGCCGGCGCGAGAAGAAATTATGGACGTGGATCGTCGTCGACAACATGTCCAGCATCGCGGTCTCGGCATAATTTTCCACGGGGCCGAACAGGGTTTCTGGCGCGACAGGAGATCCGTTTGGAGCGATCGCCCGCAGGCTCGCTTCGAAGGCGACCGCATGTTTCTGGGGAAGGCTGAAGGCGGGCTGGAATGCCGATCTGAGCTCCAGGTCCTGGAACCACCCGGATGTTTTTCCGGATTCCTCGGTCAGCATGCTCTGGATGAAATCCAGTGTGTAGCCGCGCAGCGGTGCGTTCATGGAAATCTCTCCCTTTGGGGCCTGAGCCCGGTTGCCCGGAATCCCTCTGGATTCCGGAACTCCGGATCGTCCGACATCGGCAGGCCGATTTTTCCAAATGCTTGATTAGCATTATGGGTAGTTGGTATGCGCTTGTCACATCCGGCCCCGGAAAAAAAAGGCGATAAGCCGTTGTGCCTACGGGATAACTGCCCACTGTCGCATCAGCAATGTAAGAAGTTGTCCCACAGAAAGGGGGCGGCGGCCCGCCAGCCTCAATGAATGCCGGCGTGGGTCGACCAGTCGACGTCGCCGCAGATCACCACCGGCTTGGCGTTGACCCTTGCAGCAATCGAGAACGTGACGCAGTGCGCATAGCCTGCAAGCGACCGATAGCGGCGGGTGACCTGCACCACTTCGGGCTCCTGGATTGCGCGGCGGAAGAAATCCGCCGACGCGTTCGATCAGGCCGGCAAAATCCATCTCCTGGGGTGCGGGCGCAAGGGCTCCCGACAATTCCTGGCCGATCTGTCCGCCGTCGACGCCGAGCAGGAAACAGCGAATGGCGCCGTCGAGCTTCAGGAAATCGGCGCAAGCCGCTTCTAGGCTGGCGCCTGTTTCCATGAGAATGCCCGCCCGTTGGATCGCCGCAATGAAGGGTCGTCGCTCATCGCGGTAGCGATGGATGTCGCTGGGCGAGGAACTGCGCAGTTTCTTGATGTGCGAGGAATACAGGGTTTCTTCGTCCAGGGAGGCCCTGGACTCCACCTCGTGCGTCTGGCCCGGTTCATCCTGTTCCTTGTAACTGCTCCACAGGTTGTCGAGCACGCCGCCCGGCTCGTCGAATTCATCGACGTCGTCGTACAGCGGACCGAAATAGAAACCGCTGGCGAAATCCGCGTCGGATTCGATCGCCATCAGGGCCTCCTCTTTCGACTCCACGCCTTCTAGCAATACCAGCGTACCCATCTCGTGCAACAGCGACACCGCGTGCAGCAGCATTTTGCGCACCGATTCGTTCGCCACCGCGCTGGCAACGACGGAGTGGTCGATTTTCACGATGTCCGGACCGGTCCGCACCACGCTGTCGAGATCGGCGTTTTCCACGCCGAGATCGTCGATCGAGATCAGGCATCCCAGCGCGCGGTAGGCTTCGATCGCCGCATCGAGGCGTTCGAGCTTCAGCAGATAGGCGGGAATGTCCAGCACCACCCGGTGCTTCGGGATGCGGTAGTGATCGAACAATGCCGCGAGGAATTGCGCGCTGTGCCCGAAATCCAGAAAGACCTCGGGATGCAGGTTGAGGAACAGGAGATTTTGCGCGCTACGGCTGGATGCGAAATTATGGACGTGCACCGTCGTGCCGAGCAGGTCGAGCAGGCAGGTTTCGGAAAAATTATCCACCGGGCCGAACATCGACTCTGGTGCGACGATGCTGCCGTCCTCGCCGGCACCGCGCAGGTTGGCTTCGAAGCCAACGGCTTTCTTGTGCTGCAGGCTGAAGGCCGGCTGGAATACCGTCCGCAGCTCCAGGTCTTTGAACCATCCCGAAGCCCGGCCCGATTGCTCCGTGAGCATGCTCTGGACGAAGCCGAGGGTATAGCCGGGAAACTGAGCGCTCATGGGCACCTCATCTTGTAGGGGCGGGCGCATCGTGGTGGATCGCCCGCACATCGGATGGACACCCGTGTCCGGATTTTGTTCGCGGAAATGCCCGATCCGTGGGCAATCCGGCTCACGCAGGACGGCCGATTGGTTGAACTTCTACGGTTTCGGGGTGGAATCGCCCGCCTGGGCGAGGAGCTTCGCCAGCCGCGACAGCCTTGGATCGGCAATGCCGGCGACTTCCAGGCTGGTTGCGGTATTGATGAGGTAGTCGGCACAACTGCCGTAGGCGCCATGCGCCCTGAGCGCGATGGAAACGATTTGCGCGTCGTCGAGCCGGCCGGCATAGCCGGGTTTTGTGCGGTTGACCACGAAGGCGATGGCCCGCGTCGCGGTTCCGTCAATGTCGACCGTGATCCATTTCGGCATGTAGGTGCCGGCGACAATCTCCCGCCGCCACAGGATCGCCAGCTCCGTTTCGA
>WNFL01410102.1_pt3 | contig 12499 bp, 14 predicted proteins | sample 5400361 | NCBI WGS metagenome assembly WNFL01 (sample SAMN13153351, study PRJNA577476) | soil metagenome | isolation source: 40 cm soil on Douglas fir-dominated hillslope | place: USA:California | collected 2013-09-17
TCGACGAGGTGGATCCGGACGCCGTGCTCTTCCCGAATTTCGACGACAGCCTGCGCGAGGCGTTTCGCCGCGAGATCGAGCTCTTCGTCGGCAGCATCTTCGGCGAGGACCGCAGCGTCCTCGATCTGCTGACGGCGGACCATACGTTCGTCAACGAGCGGCTCGCGCGGCACTACGGCATCCCGAACATCCGCGGCGAGCGATTCCGGCGCGTGACGCTGACCGACGCGAACCGATGGGGCCTGCTCGGCAAAGGCGGCGTGCTGATGACGACGTCGTACGCCAACCGCACGGCGCCGGTGATCCGCGGCGCGTGGATTCTGGAGAACATCCTCGGCACGCCGCCCGCGGCGCCACCGCCCAACGTTGAAGGGTTCAAGGAGAACAAGGACGGCGAGAAGGCGAAATCGGTGCGCGCGATCATGGAGCAGCATCGCTCCAATCCGACGTGCAACGCGTGTCATGGAATCATGGACCCACTCGGCTTCGCGCTCGAGAACTTCGACGCGATTGGCGAGTGGCGCGCGCAGGACCGCTGGGCCGGGACGCCGATCGACGCCTCCGGCCAGCTCATCGACGGCACGAGACTCGGCGGGCCGATCGACCTGCGAAATGCGCTGAGGAAACGTCCGGCGCAGTTCGCGCAGACCGTAACGGAAAAGCTGATGACGTACGGGCTGGGGCGCAGCATCGAGTATTACGACATGCCGGTCATCCGCGCGATCGTCCGCGACGCCGCGCGCGACAACTACCGGTTTTCGTCGATCGTCATGGGAATCGTGAAGAGCGCGCCGTTTCAGATGCGGCGGACGGCGGGCGAGAATACGGGAAACTGAAAGTCAAAAACCGAAAGGGACCGCGATGTTCATCACCAAGAAGCATCTTTCGCGCCGCACGTTCCTCCGAGGCGCCGGTGTGGCCGTCGGCTTGCCGCTGCTCGACGCCATGGTCCCGGCGTGGACGGCGCTCGCACAGACCGCGGCGTCGCCCAAGCCGCGTCTCGGATTCATGTATCTGCCGCACGGCGCGATCATGGATCAATGGACGCCGGCGGCCGAGGGCGCGGGCCTCCAGCTGACGCCGATTCTGAAGCCGCTCGCGCCGTTCCAGAAGCAGCTCACGATCGTGAGCGGTCTGGAGAACAAGGGCGCCATCGCGCCGCCCGTGCACGCGCTCAGCCCCGGCACCTGGCTGAGCTGTGTGACGCCGCAGCCTGGCCAGGATCCACACGGCGCCGTCACCGTCGACCAGATCGCGGCGGCGCACCTGGGCCAGGACACGCCGCTCCCATCCATCGAGGTTGCGACCGAGGGTCGAGGCGGCAACAACAACTCGTGCGACCGGACGTACGGATGCAGCTATGGGGCGACGATTTCGTTCCGCACGCCGACCACGCCGCTGCCGATGGAGTCCGATCCGCGCAAGCTCTTCGAGCGCCTCTTCGGCCAGGGCGACACGGCGCAGGAGCGCAAAGCGATCGCCAGGCAGTACTCGAGCATCCTCGATCTCGTCACACAGGAAGCGGCTGACTTGCGGAAGAGCCTTGACGCGCCGGATCGCGAGAAACTCGGCGACTATCTCGACAGCGTCCGTGAAATCGAGCGGCGCGTGCAGAAAATGGAAGAGCACGATCTGACGCACCTGGATCTACCCGACGTGCCGGTCGGCGCGACCTTCGACCAGCGGCTCAACCTGATGTTCGACATGCTCGCGCTCGCGTATCAGGCCAACCTCACACGCGTTTTCACATTCATGATGGCGGGCGAAGGCAGCAACCAGACGTACAACCACATCGGCATCTCCGACGCCTTCCATCCGCTGTCACACCATCAGAACGACAAGACGCGCAAAGAGAAGCTCGCCAGGATCCAGACCTATCACGTCCAGGCGTTGGCCAGGTTCCTCGAGAAGCTCAAGGCGATGCCCGACGGCGACGGCTCCGTGCTGGATCACGCCATCCTGCTCTACGGCAGCAACATGAGCAACAGCAACCAGCACGATCACTTCCCGCTTCCGACGCTCGTCGTGGGCGGAGGCTGTGGCAAGTTGAAGGGCGATCAGCACCTGAAGTACGCCGACAGGACGCCGCTTGCGAATCTGCTCGCGACGCTCCTCGACCGCGCCGGCATTCCGGCGGAGAAGGTCGGGAACAGCAGCGGACTCTTCAGTGAAGTCTAGAAGAACATGAATCTGGTGCTCGTCGCCCTGCTGCTCGCATCCGCGGCGCCGCTTGTTGACGCCGTGAAATCCGGCGATCGCGCAGCCGCCCTCGCCTTGATCGACCGGCGAGCGGACGTCAACGTCGCCGAGTCCGACGGCACGACGCCGCTTCACTGGGCCGTCCACCAGAACGACCTCGATCTCGTGGACCGTCTGATCAGAGCCGGTGCGAACGTGAAGGCCGCCAACGACTACGGCGTCACGCCGATGTCCGAAGCCGCGGTCGTCGGGAACGCCGCGCTCATCGACCGCCTCCTGAAAGCTGGAGCTGACGTCGAGTCGCCGAACGCGGATGGCCAGACGGCGCTCATGGTCCTCGCCCGCACGAGCTACGTGGACGCCGCCACGATCCTCCTGAACCACGGGGCGAAAGTGAACGGCGCCGAGCGCTGGCGTGGGCAGACGGCGCTGATGTGGGCCGTCGCCCAGAACCAGCCCGCGATGGTCAAAGTGCTGGTCGCGGCCGGCGCGGACGTCAACGCACGTTCCACCGTGAACAACTGGGAGCGGCAGGGGACCGCGGCGGGAGGATTGACGCCGCTGCTGTTCGCCGCTCGCGAAGGGTGTCTCGACTGCGCGAAGACTCTCGTCGAAGCCGGCGCCGAACTGAACTTGTCCGATCCGGAGAACATCAGCCCGCTGCTGATGGCGGTGATGAACACGCGTTTCGATCTGGCGGCCTACCTGATCAAGAAAGGCGCGAACCCTAACAAGTGGGACTTCTGGGGACGAACGGCGCTGTACGCGGCGGTGGACATGAACACCCTGCCCAGGGGCGGCCGCCCGGATCTCCCATCGCTCGACGAAACCACGAGCCTGCAGGTCGTCCAGCTGCTGCTCGAGGCGGGCGCGAACCCGAATGCGCAGCTCAAGATGCCGCCGCCCTTCCGCAACATCGGCAACGACCGCGGACTCGATCGCATGATCACCACCGGCACGACGCCGCTCCTGCGCGCGGCCAAGGCGCTCGACGCGCCCGCGATCCGCGCGCTGCTGGCGAAGGGCGCGAGTCTCTCGCTCTCGAACGCTCAGGGCATGACGCCGACGCTGCCGGCCGCCGGCCTCGGATCGACCGACGCCGACACCAGAGGTGTCTACACGACCGAGGACGTGCAGCAGCGATCGATCGAGTCCCTGAAGCTACTGCTTGCCGCCGGCGGCGACATCAACGGCAAGGACAGCCGGGGACTGACGCCGCTGCACGAAGCCGCGCGCTGGGGATGGAACGACGTCGTCATGTTCCTGGTCGAGCACGGCGCCAGGCTCGACGCCACGGACGCGAAGGGCAACACGCCGGTCGATTCCGCTCTCGGGAAGGCTGGCGGCAACAGCCGCGGCGGTACCCGCATCGACGTTCATCAGGACACCGCCGCGCTGCTCCGGAAATTGATGGGGCAGTGATCTATTCGTCGCTGTCCTTGCCGTCTCGCGACGGCGCGGGCCTGGGCTCGGCCTCCGGCTTGGGCGAGCTGCCCGGCGAAGCGGCGGCGGGAACGAGGCCGTTCGGAATGCCAAACTGACCGCCCAGCTTCGCGAGCTCGCTCAAGTCGATCGAGCCGTCGATGCTCACGATCGCCAGCTCCTTCCGCTCCGCGGCGATGATGACCAGCCCGCCGATCTTGTCCTTCTCCTGCTTGAGAAAGATCTCCATGTGCTCGCCGTCGCCGCGCGTGTCGACGATCCGCGACCAGCCCGGTCCCCGGAGCTGGTTTCGGACGGGCGCGACGTCGGCGTCGGAGTACTGCGCTTCCTTGTCGAATTCAAAGGTGCGGACCTGAATCGCTTTGAGTCTCGAGATGATGTTCTTGATCCTGGCCTGGTCCTTGTCCGTCGAGCTCATGAACTGGCTTGCGAGCTGCAGCAGTGAGCCGTCGAGCGTGATGTTGACGGTCTCCTTGGCTTTCTCGCCGAGCCTGTCGATCCGCTCGGGGATCTGGATCGACTGAGCGAACCCAGTCGCCGAGAAGATCAGCGTCAGCGCCGCGGCGCCGATCGTCGACGCCGTCGTTGCGATTCTCATTGTTGTGACTCCCCTTGACGATTGATCTTCATCTGCACTGCGTGCAGCTTTGTGCCCGTAATCTGAAGGCTGAGCAGCACCTGCCGTTTGGCTTCTTCGCCTTCCGCCCGGCGCTGTTCCTCCGCGCGATACCACAGACCTCCACTGACGGCGATGACAAAGGCGGCGGCCGTTGCCCAGCCAAGCAGCGGTCCGGCGAGGCCCGGCCGAGCGGTGGCTGATGCGTTCCTGGACGCGCGTTGAAGCACGCGCTCGGCGAATCCTGCCGGGGGGTCGACGTGCCGCAGCGCCTGTCGCAGTTCGTTGTCGATCGGGTCCATCGGATCCCTGGGTGTCATGTTCGTGGATCTCCCACCACGCGAATCATCTTCTCTTTCAGCATCCTGAGCGCGCGGTGCAGCTGGCTTTTCACGCTGGCGACCGGGGTGTCGAGAATCCGCGCGATCTCTTCAGGCATCAACTCCTCCTGATAGCGGAGGATCACCACCATGCGAGATTGGCGCGGCAACGAGGCGACGAGCCGTCGCAGGCGGCGCGAGAGCAGCGGATCCCGCGGATGAGCCTGTACGGCGGGCTCCGGCACGTTGTCGAAGCTGACGAGCCGGAATCGCCGCTGGCGCGCGTAATCGATGCACCGGTTGGACGTGACCCGGCGCAGCCAGAAGACGACGCCTTCGCCAGGACCGATGGTCCCGAGATGGAGGTGCAGCCGCAGAAACACGTCCTGCGCCACCTCTTCGGCGGCGGCGTGGTCGCGCAGGAAGTGGTACGCCATGCTGAATACCATCCGCTGGTGGCGGCGCACCAGATCTTCGAACCCCGGCGTATCGATCTGGCCGCCCTCGGCTTCCTGCTGGGGGTCGGCGGGTTCAGGCATCATGCGTCGGTGACATCCTTACTAGGAAGCAATACGAGGAGATGCAGGCGGGAGGATGCAATAACTTTAGGCCCGCGGGCAGGCAGGGCCTTCGGAAGTGGAAAGCTCAAAGCTTAAAGTTGGGAAGTAAGTTCAAAGGCAGAACTTACCTCCCAACTCTCGTCGAGTGCTCTATTTCTGTTCGGCCTGCTGGGACGTGTCCGGGCCCATACCCGAAATCATGATGAGTGCGGGCTCATCCTTGGCGCCGTCGTAGTGCACCTCGTGGGCCGTGTGCACGACGAAGCTGCCGGCGGGGATCGGCTTGAAGCCGGCGGGGTCGTACTTGCCGCCGGTCTGCACCCACCACGTGCCCGACAGTACCTGGATGTAGCGATCGTTCGGGTGGAAGTGCGGCCGGCTGTTGTTGTGCGGCAGCCACTTCACCAGGATCACGTAGTAGCCGGGCTTCGCCGGATCGCCGTAGAGCACGGCGCGTTCCGATGCAGCGGTTTTGGTCCACTTGATGTCATTCGGCAGAGTGATCTTGATCGCTTTCGGGTCGAGATCGCCGATGCCTCGAGCCGATCCGGCACCGCCAAGTCCGATTAGCAGTACGAACGCCAGCGCCAGCTGCGCTCCCCGAGTCGAAACCAGTCGAGACATGACTCCTCCTTCTACTTGTAATGCCGCGCGTCGACGTTGTTCTCCGCGCAGATGAATTCGATGAGTTCGTTGTCGGGCATGAGGCGCTGCGGGAACTTCACCGTCCACGGACGCGTGTAGGCTTTCGGATCGTCGACCGTGACCTCGACTTCGAGCGTGCCGTAGTTCACGCGGCGGAACCGCTCGGTCGTCCTGCCGGCGTCGGTCAGCGGGCTGCCGTTGACGTCGAGCCACCCGCCGTCCCGAAATCCGCTGCTCTCGACGACCAGCGTGTCGCCGACCCACTTGCCCGTCGAGTACCCAAACCACCACGGCTGCGGATCGCCCGTGGGCAGCGGCCGTCCGTCGGTGAAGATCTGGCGCACGCCCGCGTTGCCTTCATACAGGATGACGATCACCTTTGGCGCCTGGATGATTTTTCGCGGCTCTGGATGCAGGTGCAGCTGCAGGTTGCCGAGCGGCAGGCAATGCGCGTCGGGATTGTCCTTCGCGCCGTCGGCGAGCCGCTTGTCTCGCAGCTCGCGCGCCCATGGCTGATATGGCAGGCCTCCCGGCACGACCGCGCCGAGGTCGAAGAACGCGGCGATGCTCGGCGCCGGCGGACGCCGGTTCTCGGCGGTCCGCGATCCCGGTGCGCCGCCTGTCCCGCTGACGTTGTCGTTCGCCGTGGCGCCTTCACGCCAGCCCAGGTTTTCCCAGATGCCCGACAGATCGGGATGACCGTCGACAAACTTCGGCGCGGGCGCGTTGACGTTCACCTTGCCGTCGGCCGTCCGCGGGGCCCCGGCCTCCGGGTATCGCTGCCACTGTGCGGAGAGCGACGCCGCGAAGGCCGCGAGCGCGATGATGACGCCAAGCGTGAAGCGGGTTTTCATTCCGGCAGATTGTGCTCTTACTGAGCGGACAGCTTCAAGTCGATTGTTCGCGAATCGCCCGGCGTGAGGGCGAACGCGGTCCCGATACGGCTCAGGCCTTCGAGTGTGTCGGGATCCTGCCAGTCGTTCAGGTCGATTCCGTCGAGCGCGACCACGTAGTACTCGCCCGGCGGCAACGACGCGATCTTGAACTTGCCGTCGTCCATCAGGCGGGAGACGGCGAAGTAGCGGTTCACGGCCGACAGCCAGCGAGCTCGATCCTGCGGGAAAACGACGATCGTGTAGTCGCTGACCGCGGCGCCTTTCGCGTCGAAAACCGTGCCCGACAGCTGCTGGACGCGACTGGTCATCTCGATCTCGACGCCGCTCAGGCCCTGACTGCCGAGATCGACGCCCGAATCCGTGACGTCCAGACCGTTTGCCCGAATCGATTTCAGCTGCCAGCCGCCGGCGGCGTTCGGGCCGCCCGGCAGAACCGGCGCGAATGCTCGCAGGGCGAGGCGGCCGGGAAACGCCTTCAGCACGAACGTGAAGTCGTCGTGCACCGTGGAATCGGGAATGCCGCCGCCAAATCCAACCAGGTTGTCTTCCGGGTTCAACACCTGGCTCATCACCCTCATCGTGGATGCCTTGACCGTCTGGGCGGCGGCCGTGTCGTCGAACACGATGCGACCGGTGATCGACACTTGCGCGATCGGCGTCAGCCTCACGCCCGTGATGTCGTCACCGTTGACCGTCACGACGGCGACGGCGAACTCAGGCGGTCCAACGGGTGCCGTGCCCGGCGTCTGCGCGCGTGGGAAGTTGGCTCGCAGCACGTACTCGCCAGGCGCGACGTTGGCAACGGTGAAGGTGCCGTCAGGCCTGACCGAGCCTCCGAAGTTGCCGATGCCCATGTTGCCCAGGCCGCGCTGAGTGGTCTGAACTCCGCCGCCCGTCAGCGGGCGCCCTTGTGAGTCGATGGCGATGCCGCTGATGGAGGCGAGGCGTGTGGGAACGAGCGAGACGTCGACGCCAGTGAGCGTCTGTCCGACGCCGACTGTGAGCCGCTGCGCGCTTGCGACCTCAGCCGCCGCCGGGTAAAACGTCGGAGCGAATCCGCTACGGTCGCCTGACGCGCCGGACACGTTCGCGGGAATGGGCGCGCCCCCCACAGTCTGCGCCGTCGCCGACACATAGTACTGACCGGGCGTCAGACCGAAGAGCCGGTATTCCCCGATGTCGTTGGTCTGCGCGCGCGTCATCGACACGAGCCGGCGCTGGCCTCCTGAGAATTGTTGTCTGATTGCGGTCACGCCTGCGCTGGTGAGAGGCTCTCCGAACTCGTCGACGACGCGGCCGACGATGACCGAGCCGCGCGGCAGGCTGAGGTTGACGTTGTCGGCGATCTGATTGTCGCTGAGCACAAGCGGCTTTCCAGATCCGCCGGGCCGCGTCTGACCGTATGCCCAGTTCACATACGCCGGCTTGGAGACGGTGAGCGAATACCTGCCGGCCGGCAACTGGCGAAACTCGTAGCGTCCGTCGGTGTCGGTCGACGTCGTCCGGTTTCCCCGCAGTTCCGGCGCGAAGAGATTCACGGCGGCGCGGCGCATCGGCAGCCCGCTGTCGGCAGCGAGCACGCGGCCGCGAATCGCCGATCGGCCGACGGGCTGCACAACGTCTCGCGGCGGCTGGACGCCAGCCGTCACAGTGCCCCCGACACCACCGCCTACGATGCCGCCGGTGACTTGTTGCGCGGCGGCAGACACCGGCATGACAAGCGCGAATACACAGAACAGGCAGGACAGCCAGGACAGGCAGGACGGGCGGGAAGGGCAGGAAGGGCAGGAAAGGCAGGAAAGCAAATGCATCGTCGTCGTTCCTCGCTGGCCGTTAGACGCTATTTTGCCGCCGAATGGCCGGCGGTTGAAACTGAATTGATATACTTGACGGCTTGGTGCGCCCTGCCTGATGCAGGAAGTCGAGGTCTTCTCACAAATCGGCGAGGTGGGGATTGCGCGGGTGGTGGCGGCTTTCTATCGTCGCGTCCCGACGGACGACATTCTCGGCCCCATGTATCCGCCGGACGATCTGCACGCGGCGGAAACGCGGCTTCGGGATTTTCTGATTTATCGATTCGGAGGCCCCGCGCGTTACCTCGAGCAGCGCGGGCACCCGCGTCTGCGCGCCCGGCATGCGCCGTTCGGCATCAACCAGGCCGCCCGGGATCGCTGGATGCAGCTCATGAGTGACGCGCTGACGGAAGCCGCGCTGCCGGCGGACGTGGACCAGTCCATGAGGACATTTCTCGAGGGCATGTCGACGTTTCTCATCAATCACACGGACTAATCGGGACGGAGACTCTCAATGGCTGATGTCACGCTGTTCACGCCGGGCCGCATCGACGGCTTCGACACAAAAAACCGCTTCGTCATGGCCCCCATGACGCGAAGCCGCGCGCTCGCCGGCGGCGTGCCTTCGGAGCTTGCGATCGAGTACTACTCGCAGCGCGCCTCAGCCGCGCTGATCATCACGGAAGGCGTGGCGCCGTGCGCGGCCGGCCTCGGCTACGCGCGCACTCCAACGGCTGAAACGCCGGAACAGATGGCGGCCTGGAAGAAGATCGTCGACGCCGTGCACGCCAGAGGCGGCCGCATGTTCATGCAGTTCATGCACGTCGGCCGCATCGGGCATTCGGAGAACCGCTACACGAAGGACCTGCTGATCGCCCCGTCGGCCGTCCGCGCGGCTGGGCAGATGTGGACCGACACGAAGCAGATGCAGGACCTCGACATGCCGCGCGCGCTCGAGACGAGCGAGATTCCCGGCGTCATCGCGCAGTACGCCGCGGCCACGCGCAACGCGCTCGACGCGGGCTTCGACGGCGTCGAATTGCATTCGGCGTCCGGCTACCTGCCGATGCAGTTCCTGTCCACGAACACGAACCAGCGAACCGACGGTTACGGCGGCAGCGTGGCGAACCGCATCCGCTTCGTCGTCGAAGCGCTCGAGGCGATGGCGAAGGCCGCCGGATCGCCCTCGCGCATCGGCATCAAGATCAGTCCGGCGATGCCGTTCAACGACATTCACGACGCCGATCCGGTCGAGACCTACACCACTCTGGTGAGCGCGATTGGATCGATGGGCCTCGCGTATCTCCACGTGCTGAAGACCACGATCCCGAACACGTTCGAGCTGCTGCGTCCGTTGTTCAAAGGACCGTTCCTGGCGGGCGGCGGATTCACCAGGGAGTCGGGCAACCAGACGCTCGCGTCTGGCATCGCCGACTACATCGTGTTCGGCAAGCTCTTCACGTCGAACCCGGATCTGCCCGCGCGATTCGAGAAGAGCGCGGCGCTCGTCGATCCGGATCCGAATACGTTCTACTCGCCGGGTCCGAAGGGGTACACGGATTACACGGCACTCTGAGAAAGTGGGAAGTTAAAAGTAAGTTCGAAGTGCGCGCCTAACTTCTAACTTACTTTTCCGCTTCCCCCTTTCACCTTTCCACTTATTTCCCGCGCCTTACCAGCGAAGGGCAATGCCGAGGCTGGCCCGCCAGAAGTCGAGACCCGAGAGTAGATTCTGCGCGAACAAGTCAGCCGCCGCGACGTTCGGGTCTGTCGAGATACCGTTGCTGAAGGCCCGGAAGTAGCGGACGTCTCCACGGATGCCGAAATTGCCCGCGAAGCCCGTCACGCCGGCGCCGATGTTGCCGCCGAATCTCATCTGGCTTGAGGACGTCGTCGAGCCCGAGGTCGGCAGAGCGGGACTCCGAATGTCGGAAGAGCGAAGTTGCACGCCGCCAAGTCCGCCCGAAACGTACGGCTGCACGCGAGCCTCCGAGCCCATCGGCACGGCGCCGATGATGTTCGCCATGTAGGCGTTAACCGTCGGGTTGCCGGCGAGCAGCGCGTTGTTGATGCGGAAGTGCGGCGAGAAGTCGGCGAGAGCCTCGCCGCCGATCACGCCGCGGTACAGGTAGGCGACCTGACCGCCGAACTGCACGCTCGATTCGTCGGCGCGAGCGCCGAAGTTCGAGCCGACAGACCCTGAGGCGGTCCAGTAGCTCTCGTTCTGCGGCGGTGTGGGTGGAGGCGCCTGGCTGACCTGAGCCGCCGCGATGGCCGGAAGCGCAACCGTGAGCGCGGCCGCAGCGAGCATTTCGTGAACTCTTCGCATGACATCTCCTTTCAACGCCATGCTAGAGATGCAAACGACATACCCCGCGCGGAAACGGCTGAGGCTCGGAAGCCGCTTACCTCCGGCGTCCTCCGAGAAAACGCAGCAGGAACAAGAAGAGGTTGATGAAGTCGAGATAGAGGGCCAGTGCGCCGACAATGGCGTACTGGCTTGCGTGTCCGCCTTCCACGGCCAGCGCCATCGCCTTCAGGCGCTGCGCATCCCACGCCGTCAGGCCCGTGAAGACGATCACGCCGACCAGCGAGATCATGAACTGCAGGCCGTCGTTCTGCCAGAAGAAGCCGACAAGCGACGCGATCAGCAGGCCCACCAGACCCATGAACATGAACTGGCCCATGCCGGCCAGGCTCCGGCTTGTGAATGTGCCGTACAGCGCGAGCGAACCGAAGGTCGCCGCCGTGATCAGGAATGTGCTGGCGACGGATTCGCCGGTGTACGCCAGCAGGACAAACGACAACGTCACGCCCGTCAGCGCGGAATACGTGACGAACAGCGCCGACGCCGCTGACGCCGACAGTTTGTGAACGCGTGCCGAGAGCAGCAGCACGATTCCGAACTGGGCGATCACCAGCATCCAGAAGACCGCGCGGTTCGTGGCGATGGTCCTGACGAGCGTCGGAGACGACGCGACGAACCACGCCGTGCCTGCGGTGATCGCCAGGCCCGTGCACATCCATCCGTAAACCGCGCGCAGAAAGGCCGTCACGCGTTCGTCGACGGACGCGCCCGCGAGTGTTCTCTCCGCAATGACGTCGTCGTAAGCCATCTCGTTCTCCTTCGATGCGAAACCGTCTCAGGATATTTTATCGAGACCTTCGGTCAACTCGATCGACACACCCCAGGGATCGGCGATGAGCGCCGTCCCGATGTTGCCCATCGCTTTATCTTTCTGCTGATAGCCGCGCACGAGCTTGATGCCTTTCCCCTCGAGCTTTTTGCAGAATTCTTCGAGATTCTTTACCTCGAACCCGACGTGATCGACCACGCGGCCGCTGGTCGGGACGTGCGTGATGGTCTGATCGCCTTCCCATCGGAAGAAATTCAGGCTGTAGCCGACGCCGGGGAGATCGGCGCCGATGAAGAAGTCGGTCTGGCCCGGCCGCAGCGTCGCGTCGAACGCCTTCATGTACCACTGCTGCATCTCGACGTACTGCTTGTTGATGAAGTGAATGTGATGCGCGACGATCGGCAGTGCGTTCTGCGCGGCGCTCGTCACGAGTTCGATCTTCGCGCCATCGGGGCCGACGAAGTACGCGAAGCGTCCGTAGACCGCCGACGTTCCTGATGCGGCCGGAGGCGGCGTGCCGGGCGCCGGCTCCCGGCCGGTGGTTTCCTGATAACCCGCTGCGGCCAGCTTCATCGCCACGGCCGGTACGTTCGGCACGGCGAACCCGATGTGATCGAATGCAGTGCCGCGCGTGGGTCCTGTCGGCTTCTGGACCTTCAGGAAAATGAATGCGTCGGGAAACTTGACGACGTCGAGGCCCTGGAACTTCATCGCAATCCCGCCGAGCGTGTCGACCCAGAATTTCTTGTGCGCGTCGATGCTCGTGACGTTGAGGTGGTAATGGCCGATGACGGCCGGCGCGTCTCTGTTGCTCAGCAGCTGCGCCGACGGGCGAGGCGCGAGGGCAGCCATCAACGCGATCAGGGCAATTGAAACCGCCGCTCGGTTCA
>WNFL01425688.1_pt1 | contig 12499 bp, 11 predicted proteins | sample 5400361 | NCBI WGS metagenome assembly WNFL01 (sample SAMN13153351, study PRJNA577476) | soil metagenome | isolation source: 40 cm soil on Douglas fir-dominated hillslope | place: USA:California | collected 2013-09-17
TCCCATGCGAGCGATACCAATTGCCGCTGTCGTCGTGCCATTCGTAGGCGAAGCGCACGGCGATGCGATTTCCTGAAAACGCCCAAACCTCCTTGATCAGACGATAGTCAAGCTCACGTTGCCACTTGCGCGTGAGAAAGGATTCGATTGCGTCGCGGCCGTGAAAGAATTCCGCGCGGTTGCGCCACCGCGAGTCGACTGTGTAGGCCGAAGCAACTCGGTTCGGATCGCGCGTGTTCCAGGCATCCTCCGCGAGCCGCGCTTTTTGCGCGGCGCTCTCGGCGCTGAACGGCGGCAGCGGCGGTCTCGTAATGCGTTCCTCCTATCGAGAGCTTTGCCCCAACTGAAATGGGGCTGAATTTTTCCTGGCGATTCGGTGCGACGTCCCCCTTGCCGTCCTGGAAAATCAGGGAATCATCGTGGGATTTTCTCCCTTCCAGCGTCAAGGACAAGGCGGTCTGCCGGTCGGAAGCCCCGCACCGTGCTGCTTCCCTTGACCCTGTTGCCCGGCGGCTGCGGAACCTTCCTGATCTCGTCACGTTGACGCTAAACGCGGCCAGACGAGGTTCTGCATGGCGGGGAATCAAGGGGCAGCTCAGTGTCCAACATACGCGAGATGAACCGCCAAGAAGGACCCATGGGGCGGCTCTGAAATCCAACATGAACGAAAAACGAGCCTTTTTCGGCACTATTGCGCTTAGCACGGTGAGCGCGGTCCGGCTGGGATTGCAGCTGCTCGTTCTTCCCATTCTTGCCCGGATTCTCGGCCCCGATGCCTTTGGCCTTCTTGGTCTGGCGATACCGTTCATACTGCTTGCAAGCATGCTGTGCGACGCCGGCATGGGCAACGCGCTCATCAGGCACCCCAATCCTTCGTGGCAGCTCGAGTCCACGGTCTTTTGGCTGTCGCTAGGGATGGGAATCGGTTTGACGGTGTTGGTTTCTTTTTTCTCGGGGATAATTGCGCGAGGATTTTCACAACCAAATCTGTCTCCCGTGCTCGCGGCACTATCCGTGATCCTCGCTCTTGGGGGCGGCTTGGCGGTCCCCAATGCGCGGATCACGCGAAGCCGGCATTTCGGAATTTTTGCGGCCGGCGATCTGGTTTCCGCCATTCTTAGCTCAGCCACGGCAATTTACGCGGCTTTGCACGGCTTCGGCGTTTGGAGTCTGGTCATACAGCAGCTTGTGCTTTGGATTACAAAGGCGGCCTGGCTTTTCCCAGTGTCGAATTTTAGGCCCGCCTTTTTCTGCAAGCCTTCTCTTGCCAAGCCGTTTCTCCACTTCGGCCTCAACAGCGTCGCCGCGAACATTGCCGATTTTATCGGAAAGAGCGTCCCCTCTCTGGTGGTTGGCGGCACATTGGGCGTGACCGCGGTCGGCCACTATTCGATGGCCTATCAATTGGCGCGCGTGCCGGAAATCGTGATTTCAGGACCGGTCTATCTTTCGACGTTTACCGCGGCCGCTCGGTTTGGGCACTGGCAGGTCGCCCGTCCTTTTGTGCTGCGAAGCCTACGTATCATGGTGCTGAGCTTGTCCTTCTTGTTCGGCGGTATCGGCATCACCGCCGACTTGGGCATTCACTTGCTCCTCGGAGAAAAGTGGGTTGACACCGGGCCGACTTTGGCGGCCTTGGCGCCGGCCGGCTTCTGCCTTTGCCTTTACTCGTTTATTGGGGCGGTTCTGTTGGGCTTCGGCAATTCGGGCCGGCAATTCCGGCTGACGCTGCTTCGCGGCTTGGCGATGTTTGCCGGATCGGTAGCAGGTACGCATTTTGGCGTTGCAGGAGTTGCCGCCGGGCTCAGCCTCGGCGCGGCAACGCTCGGACCTTTTTATTTCCAGGCTGTCGCCAGCGAGCTCCGCTTGCCGGCACTAAGTGTCCTTTCCACGCTGACCTCTCCTCTTATTGCAACTATCGCGATGATCTGCGTGGTTTTCGCAGTCCGAATAGAGATTACGGATTTGAACGAAGGTCTTCAGCTGATGATCGCCGCGATCAGCGGGGCTCTATCATTCGCAGTTGCTATCATCCTGGCTGGGGCCCGCCAGTTCGTGACCGATTTTCAAGGTCTCGGCGCGGTCATGGGCAAAGTGCAGCCTGTTCCGCAGCCCGAGATGTCGTTGACGTTCGACGGAGTGCTGTTGGCTGAGCGCGAGAAATGATCGCCGATCTTCCGCGGTTTCTTCCTTCGATTTCGTCATTATCAGGAGCTCAGCGTTATCTGAGGGATGATACGGATTTCTTCGATCTCATCGATCCGGCGGCTGGCCTCGACCACCGTGAGGCGGCGATCTTGGATCTCGAGTGTTCCGCAATAAAAGTGAGGATTCCACGGTAGCATGCTTCCTGACTGAAGTGGTTTCTTGCCAGCTCCAACGCCCGATTCGCATATCGTCTTCGCCGATCCTCGTCGCTCATCAAATTGAGCGTTTGATTCGCAAATTCACTCGCCGAATCGGCGATGACGACGGCGTCTTTCACCAAGGATTTAACCCCCTGTGCGGTTACCGACGTCGCCACGACGGCCTTGCCCCAGCCCAGCGCCTCCACCAGCTTGATTTTCAGCCCGGAGCCCACCCGAAGCGGTGAAATCACGATGCCCGCGCACCGATAGACGGCAGCAAGGTCAGAGACCACACCAAGATATTCGACTCCCTCTAACTGAGGCGAGTAGGACCAAGCGACGGAACCCGCGACAAGCAGGCGCGCCGAAGGCCGCTGATTATGAATATCGGGCCATACTTCCTCGATAAACCATTGAAGACCATCGATGTTGGGAGCTGTGTTGCTGCCGACGAACAATAGATTATCCGGCTCGCCAACAGAGATGTCGTCTTCCGGCTGCACCGCGATAGGAGCAACCACCACCCTGTGATCGGGCAGGCGAGAGCGGACGATGGCTGCCTCCTCCCCCTGGATCGCAACGACAAGATCCGCGGCCGAGAGAAGCGCCATTTCGTCGTCTTCAGAGATCGTCGCCGCGGAGTCCACCTGCCTGACACTCTGGAATTGTGACGCTCGGGCCGAAAAAAGATCGTGCATGACAACGATGCTTGGCGCGTCGGGGCGTCCCACATACTGGATAGTCGGTGTGAGAAAAGCGTAATCGAGAAGAAGAACATCGGCCAAACGGGGTACGTGGCGGGCCAAGAATTTGGAGTCCCGATCCGACAAGGGTACGGCTATGGAGTAGGGCGCCCGCTTGCCGAAGCGCCTCTTGCTCAGACCCCTGCGCGCCAGAAATCGGTCCAAAACCGCCACCGCGGCGTGCCAGACCACGGTGGGGTCAAGCAAGATGAGAAACCGGCCAAGCTTAACCGATCCCCTGATACGGATACTTTCGAAGACATCCGTTTCAGGACGGAGACGAATGAACGGCCAGCGTCCGAATGTCGCCGGCGAAGGCGAAATGTAGTGAACGTGGAAACCTTTCGCCCTCAGATATTCCACGATATTCAGTATGTATACGGAACTTCCATTTGTCTTTCCGATGATTCGCTGCCGGGAAATCAGGCAGACGCTGGGAGTTGGACTATTCGGGCGGCTCATAGACGACTCCGAAGAAGCAACGCTTGAGCGATCCGGGACTTCTAGATTTTGAGGCGAATGCCGTTCGTTTCTGTTGCGACGTTTAAGGCACAACCCGTTCGGCGCTTTCCGGTTCCCTTATAATTATATTTCATGGACACCGGCTACGCTTCCGCTAGAAGAGCCATGAAATTTAGTGGGCGCTCGCGGATTTTCGGAACAGCGTGGGCTCTGTCTTCCATTCATGGGGGGTTCCAAGTTGCCCCCAACGAAATTGATCGAACCGCCGCGGTCAGCAGGTCCTCTATTAGCCAAAAATTTGTGGTTCACGTCATGGAACCATAATCCAGCGTTGGCTTTACCATTGCGTGCGCCGGTCTGAGTTCCCGGGGGTTCCGTGATTATCGCGACGCTTTGGAAGAATGGCCTGCCCAGAACGGAACGCCCGGAAAGGGGTCCTCCCTCAGGGAGCCGGACTGCGCTTCCGCGGCCAAAAAATAAGGGTCCACGAGCATGATGATGGAAAATGATCTTCGCGAAAAGATTCTCGACGTTCTTTGCGAGAACGGTGTCGATCGCGAGGCCGTCCTCTCCGGACGTCTTTCCTCGAGCATCGATTCTCTGAAGCTGTTGGAGCTTATCGAAGTCTTGGAGGACGGGCTCCATCACCGCATTCCGGAGACCGAGCTTACGGAAGAGAATTTCTCCACCGTACCGGCTCTTATGAAGATGGCCGGCCGGATTTCCGAAGGAGCCGCCTGACATGGATACGACGCAAATCCGAGCCATTATCACCGAGCACTTCCGCAACACGTTGAAAACGCTTCACCGCGACGGCTTCGTCGTTGGCCTGTCTGGCGGCATCGACAGCACGTTGACCGCCCATCTCGCGGTGGAAGCTGTCGGGCCGACGCGGGTTCTTGGCGTGGTCATGCCCGAACGTGAAAGCAGTCCCGAAAGCAAGGAACTCGGGGTCGCCGTCGCCCAAAAATTGGGTATTGACTACCAAGAAGTCGATCTTACCAAGCATCTGGAAGCGGTCGACGCCTACAACAAGCGCGACAATATTGTTCTCCGATACTTCGACTCGTACCGGCCAGGCCGGCATCGCGTCGGAATTTCCCTGCGCCAGGACTTGACCGGCTCGAGCATGCCGCCGCTGCACTATTTGGTGGTGCAGGACGAGAACGGCGAGCAGATTTGCGAGGAGCGCATCAGACTCAAGGACTACACACAATTGGTGGCGGCGACGAATTTCAAGCAACGCGCACGCGCGCTGCAGCTTTACTATTTCGCCGACTACTATAATTACGCGGTTGCCGGCACCACCAATCGGGATGAGCTGCTGCTTGGCTTCTTCGTCAAGCTCGGCGATGGCGCCGCCGACGTCGAAGGCATCGAGGGTATGTATAAATCCGAGCTCTATGTTCTTGCGAAGGCGATGGGCGTGGACCAACGGGTCATCGACCCGACCCCGACAACGGATACTCTGCCGGGCCAAAAGAGTCAGAAGGGCTATTTCTACGGCCTCGATTTCAACACGCTCGACACGGCATTGCAGGTCTTCGAGGAGTCGCTCTCGATCAAGGATGGGGCGCAGCGCACGGGCCTGTTGGAACCTCAAATGAAGCAGCTGGTCGAGAATCTGCGGCGGCGCAACAGCACGACGACGATCTTGCGCTCTCCGCCTATGGGCATTGGACGCAACCCGATCGCGCATCTCTTATGAGTGGAGCTCGCGGGCGAGACCAGCCCGGCATGCAGGCTTCGGCCAAAACGATCCGGGACCTCGACACCTACAGGCTCGCGCCGGGCGATGTTGTCGCGGCGGTCGGCGGCAACGCGCCGAAAATCTGGTCCCTGCTAAACGCAACAGCGGCATTCGGTCTCGTGCTCGCGGTGGTCAACGAAGCGTGGTCGACGCCGCATCTGAAACATCTGCTATCGAAGCTTGGACCGCGACTGGTCGTCGGTTACGGCAAGGCAACGGACCGGCGCAGCGACCTTACGCAAAGTTTGTGCAATGCTGGTTGAGCGACGAAGGCACGCTCGATCCCAATCCGGACCATGAAGACAACGATCGGCCCGCACGCGGCGCGCCGCAGCTCGAGGAAAACGTCGATGGGGCACTGATCTTCAGCACATCCGGATCCACCGGCGAACCCAAATGCGTCGTATCGACGCCAAAGAACCGCGCCTTCTGTACCTCTACGATCGGCAAATATCTTGGCCTTCGGGAGGGACAATGCATCGTCAATGCGCTGTCCCCCTCCTTCGATTACGGATTTTACCAAGGGCTGCTGGCGCAAGAGTTCGGGTTGGAATTGGATTTGGTTGCCTCGGCTCAATTGACGGGCGAGGTGTTGGAGCGGATCCGCAGACCGCGGCGGATCGTACTGCCGCTGACGCCGGCACTGGCGGCGCGCCTCTGCCGCGCCATGAAGCCGGACGAAAATTTTCCTGCCGTGGAAATCGTCTCGCTCACCGGAGGAGGGACCTCCTTGGGTCTGCGGCAAAGGCTCGCTGCGGCATTTCCGAGAGCGAATATCTTTGCCATGTACGGCCTCACCGAGTGCAAGCGCGTGGCCTATCTCGATCCGGTGCTCTTCCTTGCAAAACCGAACAGCTGCGGCCGCGAAATGGACGGCGTGACAGGTAGCATCGTCGACGCCGCGGAAAACCCCGTGCCGGCGGGCGCCATCGGCGAACTGACGATCACTGGCCAGAACGTTTGTCCGGGCTACTGGGCGGATCCTGTGACCACGCGCCTGCGTTTCAGAACGGGACCCGACGGGAACCGCGTTCTCTTCACCGGCGATTATTTTCGGCGCGACAAGGATGGCTATTTGGAATTCATCGGCCGTGCCGATAAGCTCGTAAAGGTCCGCGATGAGCTTGTTAGTCTCGGCACGATCGAAACCGAGCTTCGAAGATCGAAGCTCGTGCTCGATCTCACGCTTCGAATGGGCGTGGACGATCTCGGGATTCCACTGTTGAGCGCATTGGTCGTGCCACAAGGGCCGTGGGTTAGCGAGAGCGAGATCCTCAAATCCTTCCGCCAATACATCAGCAGGCCCGGACATCTCCCGCATAAGATTCTTCTTTTGAACGAGCTGCCGGTGAACGCACACGGCAAACACGACGATCTGAAGGGTGCGGACGGGATGTCAGAAGCCCTCGCCAGTCCGGTTCCGATCTCGCTCTAGGAAAAAGATACCTTAGCAGCGGCGTTCTTCATGGGAAGAACCTCGATGCCGCGAGCAAGGACATCTTGCGCGACGCGCGCGAGCTCGGCCGGCTTGCATCCGTATTCGCTCGGATCGTCGGAGACGTCATGGGTGAAGAATATCACCCATCCGTTGCTGGCTGTTGCATCATCGAGAACGTTCGAGACGAGGGCTCGGTCGAACGGCTGCGCCAGCGGCACCGCCTTCAACTGCGCGAAGTCCACTTTCCCCTTGTTCACTCGAGCCCAGATGCCGCGGCAGATGGGAAAGTGCCGCGCCATTAGAGCCTTGATTGCAATGCTCGCCTCCCCATAAGGATAGGCGAAACTGCTCATTGTGTAGTCGCCGAGCACCCGGTGAATGAACTCCTTGTTGCGCAAAAGGTCGTCTTCGATTTCGCTGCGACTGGCGCGCAAGAGTCGGAGGTGTCCGAAGGTGTGACAGCCGATTTCATGGCCGGCTTGCGCGACCTCGATCAGGTCCTCTTCCGTGAAGTGTTCGAGGCCGTCGACCTTGCGCCCCGCTCTTCCGCTTGCGACGAAGTAGGTGCCCTTGATCCCGAATTCATTGAGGATCCGGGCTCCGGCACTCGCAGCCGAGCGCGGAAAGTCATCGAAGCTGAAGCTGACCAGCGGGGCGCCGGCGCGGCTCTGTAGAGCGTGTGGCGACCAGTTGCGGGTCAAGCGCTCCGGCAGGGCCCGCCGTGCTCGCTCCCAGATACTCCTCGATCGTCGAGCGGGCTTTAGGGCGATTGCAGCGGTCTCCTGCACGGCCAATCAACCTTTCCGTCCTATCGAGAACACGATTGCGCCAAGCCGAAATTTCTTGGCTACAATTGCCTCGCTGGTAACTCGTTCTCTCTTGTGCTTCGAGGATTTCGGCCGATCTCTCGTCTGGACACCTTTCGGAACATCAGCACGTTTCGACGCGGAGGCGTGGCTGGTTGCGGCCCCGCGAATCCAACGCTGGGATCGGCTCTAAGCCGCTGAGCCCACTCCAGGAGGGGCCGGCGCGGCCAAGCGAGGAGATAACAGGTGGGAAGATATCGCCCTTCCTCGTAGGCCTTCTTTCTTATCGGCGACCTGACAGTAGCATTTCGAATGTGGTGCGAATCCGTACCCATATGGGCGAGAAATGCTCCGTGCCTCATCGGTGTATGGAGGATATAGGCGAGCTGAGGGCTAACATCGGCGACCTTGGGATCGTAGAACCAGCTCACGCCGGCAATCCCGCGAATGCGCGGATTCAAGTCGAGGATTTCGGCCAGCATGGCGAAACTAGCGCTCCAACCTGCGGGGGTGAATTCCTTCATGGCCCGCAGATCAAGATGGTTGCTGTACCAGCGTCCCCATCCGCCCGACACGGTATAAGCCAACACGGACCGGACCGACCTTGTCGCAATTGCATCGTGGAGGATCAGCTTCGGCCCAACCGAGGCTTCCAAGTCGATCTGCAGAGCTCCGCAGGGAACCGTGACGCCGAGGGCGTAGCGAACGTCTTTGGCAAAGTAATCTTCGTCATAGCCATCGGTCGCCTTTTCGGTCACGAACTTCGCCAAGCGCGCCACGAAGGCAGGATAGAGGCCGATTACAGAAGGAGGTAGGCGATCCTGAATTTCAAAAAAGTCCAGGATCAAACGGGCGACGGCCACTCGCCGCAGTCTTGCGTTGCTCGAGGAATCCTTTGCTTTAGCAAAGGCCACTGAGTCCAAAATGTCCAAAATGAAATCGTCGATCACGCGCGCCGGTCCCATGAAGTCCCAGTGTGCGGCGATGGCGCGCGCCTTGGCGGCCGCTCCCGGCAAAAGGCGCCGGAACTCTCGATCCTCGTCCGCCGAGGCTTCTCTGGTCACTGCCAGCAATTGCGCGCGAACTTCAACCCCGATTCCGAGGTCTCCAAGCCCGACGATCATAGGTCGTACCCCTAAGTCCGAGACACCCAATTTTGGTTTCAATTTGGTCTGCGAAACAAAATTATTGGCGGATCATCTCCTCGCCCGTCCGCAACCCGCTCTTGAGCGTAAACGCCCAGTCGCGCTGAAGGTTCGCGAGACCTGTGCCGCAACCCTAAAGAATCCGTGCGGCGGATGGCCGGCAGGCCGGCAGCCCGAGTGGCTTAGCCGTGGCAGATACGCTCCTAGGTGCGGCCCAGATGCCCAAGCATTGTCGTAAGGCGCCAAGCGCCCCGCCGAAGCCTCACTCACGCTCGATCGAAAAATTTGAGACTCCCGCCCTGGAACCATAATTCAGCGTTGGCTTTACCATTGCGTGCGCTGTTTCCGGGGGTTCCGTGACTTACCGCGACGGCTTTTCGAAGCAGGGCTTTCCGTGGACGATGTGTAAGCGGTCGCTTTTGCGAATTGCCCTTGAATGGAAGCTGATTATCTTCGCTGCCACCCGAGCGAACATTGGTAAAACAAAACGTGGGAAGGTTATGTCATGACGGACAGTATCAGGCTCGCGCGTGAGCGCGACTTCCACAACGAGTACTTCGCCCAAGAACAGGAAAGCCGGGCTGCGCAGAACAAGTACTATTTCGCAATTGAGCACGGCGTCAATCGGTGTGAGGAGCTGTTGCTCGCGCACTCCAAGAATCGCGATGTGCTGGAATTTGGCTGCGGAACGGGCTGGTTGGCATGCCACATCGCCTCGGGCGCGAAATCCGTTGTTGGCATCGATTTATCCGATGTCGTCGTGAGCCAGGCCAATCAGCGATGTCTCAAGGACAGCATCAAAAACGCGAATTTTGTGGCTATGAATGCCGAAGAGTTGGAGTTCGAGGACGCGTCCTTCGATCTCGTCTTCGGTTCGGCAATCCTTCACCATTTGGATGTGCCGCGCTCTGTCTCGGAGATCCATCGCGTGCTGCGTCGTGGCGGCGTCACGCTGTTCTGGGAGCCGCTCGGACACAATCCGATTATCAATTTCTACAGATGGCTCACGCCGAATAAGCGGACGGATGACGAACATCCCCTTAAGCGCTCTGACATCGAGACGATTCGTCGCCACTTCCCGGATCTTAAGATGCATTATTTTGGTCTGCTGACTCTGCTGTCCGTCCCGTTGCATTCCACCGCGCTTGGCCGCGGCCTGCGTTGGGGGCTGGATTGTATCGATCAGGTCCTAATCGGCTTGGGCTTGAGATGGTATTTTTGGTACGTTCTCATCGAAGCGAAAAAAGCTTGAGTCGTAAAACTTGCCGCAAACAGCCGCGGCCGTTGCGCTATGGAGCCGTTTGGTCAGCCTTGCGGAAGCCCGGCCCGGCACCTCGCAGCGCGTTTGGCGCAAATGGCGGTGACTGAGAATCCATCTGCCTAGCTGTAAATGCCGAACCCAACGCAATGAACACCATAACGCTGGAGTAATAGAACTCCGTGAAGCCAATATATTCGATCGGCGTACGAACCAATTCATAGACCATCAAGGTGAGCCAGAAACAGTGCGTCAGACTGGGCTTGGCAACGAAGCGCACGATCAGGCGTCCGAGCGCTACGACCACGATGCAAGCGACGACGACCAATCCGAACCAGCCGACCTGCACCAGCAGATCGATAAAGGTGTTGTGGAAATTGAATCCCTCTCGACTGGCGATATGTGCATAACGCCACAAGCCCTCCGCATCTGTGTTGCCCTGTACCCAAAAGGCGCTGAAGCCTTTGCCGAAGACTGGCTTCTCGGCGATGAGATCAGCGGCGCGCTGCCACAAATAGGTGCGCCCGGTCAGCGTCGGGTCCTTGTCGAAGAATCGGGCTCCCGCATCGATCAGCGCCCCCGACAAGGTGCGATAGGACAGCGCCGCAGCGATAAGGCAGAGGCCTAGAACGCAGGTCATTGTGGCGCGGACGGCCAAAATGGATTGACGCACGGCGAGAAAGAAGATGAACGCCAAGACGGCGAGTCCAAGCCCGAGCAGGGCGCCCGCGGAGCGTGCCTGCACCACCGCGTACATCTCGGCGCCCGCGGCTACAAGCGCAAACAGCAGACGCAGCGGCTTGCGGTCTTCGATTCCGGAAAAAAACACCGCCGTCGAAATCAGAAAACCGAGAGACGCCATATCGGCAAGCAGATTCTTTCCGCTGTTCAGGCCTGAGAACGCCCTATTGCCGACGTCGTTTCCTATCTGGACCAGTTGTCCGAAAGCAATTGAAGCGAACATATAGCCGGCAAAGGCGAGAAACACGCCGAGCAAAACGGCTTTTGGACGGCGCGAATCGGACAACAACAGCGCCATGCCGACGGTGACGCAGAATTCCATCGAGTACTTGAGTGTTTCGGCTGGTCGCTCGGACCACACCGTCGAGAAGAGGAACAAAATCGGAATGATGAGCAGGAATGCGCGTGGCCGAAAAACGGCATAGAGACGTTTCCACGAAAACGCCGCGTAGCCGCCTGTCAACACGACAAACAGCAGCGCGCCCAAGGTCCCCAATTGAGGAATGAACAGCATTGTGGAAAAGAGGCCGAATGCGACGGCACCGTCTGTATCCACCGTCAGATTCGGTGCCGCAGCTCCTGGGCGGGAGGCGCCCGCAACAGCAGCGCCGACCGGCGTTGCGTATTGCACCGGGGCGCCGTCGCTGAAACGGGCCCATCCCGCGGCGCCGGACAGAGCACTTGCACCCAACTCGCCCCGATTCGGACTCATTGCACGAACCTGTAGGCGCGGATATAATCGATCGCGTAAATTGCGGGGAAGTGAGTGGTCGCGTCGGGATTGCCGGGCCAGGTGCCGCCGACCCCGAGATTCGCGAGCATGAACATCGGCTTGTGCATGTCCGGCGGCGTCCTTTCGCGGGCGGCTTCGCGGCCATCGATGTAGTAGATCAGTTCGTTCCGATCCCAACTCACGGCGAACGTGTGGAACTCGTTATCCGAAATGCGCGCCTCGAGGCTTTTCGCTTCAATTCCCCTGCTGTGCGAAGTCATATAGACGTGGGTGGGATCGCCGATGCTTTCCATCACGTCGATTTCCGGCGGCCAAGTCTGATCAGCCGGCAAAAGCCAGAACGCGGGCCACAATCCCTTGCCCCGCGGAAGCTTGGCCCGGATCTCGAAATAACCATAAGTCTGCGAGTGCGAAGGTTGTGTCGTGATCAGTCCCGACGTGAAGCGGTAATTGTTCAGGCGCGGCACCAACTCCGGCGGCGCAGGCTCGGCGATGATCTCAAGAACGCCGTTGCGCACCGAGAACGGGTTGAGGCCGTAAACACTGGGATCCACATACAGCTCGAGCTCGCCATTGGTCGGCAGACTGCGGCGGTCCAAGCCTTGGTGCGTGCCATCGCCGTAGGTTGTGCGCCAGACGCCGCCCCGAGTGCCTAAGGGGCGAAAGACGTCGAACTCGTCGGAGAACGTCAGCACAATCGGACGACCGTCCGGCGTAAACTGCAGCGGAGCGGCTGCCTGAGGCGAAGATGCCGGCCAAAGAGCGAGCAGCAACGCACCGGCGATTTGTCCGACGAAGCGGGGAGCGGTGTGTGGCGAACGCATGCCGCCCCCTTCAGGAGCCGGTTAGATAATAGTGCCGGTAATAGTTGAAGTAATCGCTTGCGTCGCCGTAACCGTAGCGAGCCTGTTTCTTGATGTTCACCTTGCTCAGGATCGCGCCGCTCACCTTGGCTCCGCACGAATGCAGGATATCCACCGCCGACTGCGCGGCGGACGTCGGCGTCTTGTTCCACTGCACGACGTAGAGCACGCGGTCGGCCTTCGCCGCCAGGATACGAGCGTCGGCGACGCCC
>WNFL01121601.1_pt1 | contig 12498 bp, 10 predicted proteins | sample 5400361 | NCBI WGS metagenome assembly WNFL01 (sample SAMN13153351, study PRJNA577476) | soil metagenome | isolation source: 40 cm soil on Douglas fir-dominated hillslope | place: USA:California | collected 2013-09-17
GAAAAGCACGTCGGTGTCGTGGCGCTCTGTCATGTTCTATACGCAAGTATTTACTTGCCTAAAGTATAGGCAAGTCGCGCCTTGCGTGTCAAGCACTAAATGTTTTCTAAGCTTCTTCCGCTCGCTACCGTGCGCTATTGGGCTGGATACCATCCACCTCAACCTCTCCATCACCTTGCTGTCGATGCTCATCGCCATTTGCGTTCATAATGTGACGAACATGCTCATGCTGCATCCCGGTGCTCCTCTGGCGCCTATGAGGAATTCCGTGATGTCTGTCGCATTCTTGTGGGGCGCTCCGGGTGTTAAGTTAAACCTGAGATGCGCGCCGCGCCTCGTTGTGGCAGGCAAGTTATCCTGAATCATGAAGATACGCTCGAAGGTCATAGCGCTGACTGCGTCATTGTTCGTCGTTCTCGGCGTCGTCGAGATTTTCGCGGACCAACACATATTACTGCCGAGCTTCGCGGAACTCGAGCACGATAATGCTCGAACCGCCATGCGGCGCATCAGCTACGCGCTCGACCAAAGATTGAGCGGGATCGGGGTGTCGGCCGCGGGTTGGGGTAATTGGTCCGAGACTTATCTTTTCGTGCAAGATCATAATCGCGCTTTCATCACCACGAACATGACCCCTACCACATTGAAGCAGCTCAATGTGAGCGTAATGCTGATCATCGATCTGGACGGCAACTTCGTGCTATCGGATGGGGTCGACCTTGATTCCGGCCGACCACTCGATCTGGATCTGCTCGCTCGCACAGCGCTGCCCGTCGCTTTCCCATGGCGCGCGAATCTGCGCGAAGGCCGCCCCGCTCACGGATTACTTCAGACGAATCGTGGTGTGCTGATGATCGCGGGATCGCCGGTGCTCGATGGCAATGAGGGCGGTCCCGCACGCGGGATGGTGATACTGGGGCGGCTTCTCTCGGCCACCGAGGTCCAACAGATCGGAGCCCAGGCCCAGGAACAGGTGGCCATCATAGCCGCGGGCAACTCACGCGGCGGCGATCAACTGGACGAAAGCGCGGCAGCGACGCAGGTGTACAGGACCTTCGACGATGTCTATGGTCGGCCGGCCATGACCCTGCGGGTCGATGTGCCGCGCCTGATTACCGAGCATGGGCACTCCGCTGTGGCCTATGCATCGGCCTACTTGATTGCCGCCGCCGTCGTGGTCCTCATTCTACTCGTCGTCGTTTTGAATCGCGTGGTGCTTGCGCCGCTCGATCGTGTGACGCGTCATGCGGAGGCGATCGGCGAGGGCAAGACCTTCACGGCTCCGCTGGCTTTTCGCCGCAACGACGAAATCGGCGCCCTGGCGCGCGAATTCGATCACATGGTCGAGCGTGTTGCCGAATCGCGCAGCCAACTGGTCGATCATGTCGCCGAACTGAAGGCAGCCTCGCTCGAGACCCTGCGGGCGAAGGATGTCGCGGAATCCGCCAACCGCGCAAAGAGCGACTTTCTCGCCAACATGAGCCACGAGATCCGCACGCCCATGAACGGCGTGCTCGGCATGTCCGAGCTCCTGCTCGATACCAAGCTGGACGCGATGCAGCGGGATTACGCGGAGACCATTCGCGACAGCGGCACCTCGCTCCTGACCGTCATCAATGACATTCTGGATTTCTCGAAAGTGGAGGCCGGCAAGCTCGAGCTGGAGCAGGTGGACATGGATTTGCGCGATACCGTCGAAGACGTCGCCAGGCTGCTGTCGATCCAAGCGCACGCGAAGGGGCTGGAAGTCACCGCCCAGGTCGACGCAAGGCTCCCCGATCTCGTGAAGGGCGATGCCGGGCGCGTTCGCCAGATTCTGCTGAACCTCGCCGGCAACGCCGTCAAGTTCACGACAAAAGGAGAGGTGTCGCTGGAGGTAAAAGTCCTCGAAACCGGCGCGAACGGCACCCGAGTGCGCTGCGAAGTCCGCGACACCGGCATCGGCATTCCCGCCGATCGGCTGGAATCCCTATTCGTGCCCTTCATGCAGGTGGACTCATCGACGACACGCCGATTCGGAGGCACAGGATTGGGATTGTCCATCGTGCGGCGCTTGGTCAAGCTGATGGGGGGTGAAACCGCGGCCGAGAGCGCCGAAGGCAAGGGCTCGCTTTTTTGGTTTACCGCGCATTTCGGGCCGGCCCTGACGAACCCGCAGCCTCTGAGTCCGGCACCGGCCTCGATCAGAGGACGGCGGGTGCTGGTGGTGGACGACAATGTCACCAATCGCAAAGTCCTCATGGGGCAATTGCACTTGTGCGGCGTCGACCCCGTCTCCGCAAGCTCGGCGAACGAGGCACTGGCACTGATGCGCCAAAGCGGCGCCGCGGGCCGCTCCTTCGATGTGGTACTGCTCGACCATTTGATGCCTGATTGCGACGGTGCGCAGTTGGGGCGGATCATCATTCAAGATGAGAGCATAAAATCCACGCGGCTCATCCTGCTCACGTCTTCCGGCCAACGCGGCGATGGACAGGTGTTTGCCGACATCGGCTTTGCGGGGTATCTGCTGAAGCCGGTCACGCAGCGCGATTTGACGGAATGCCTGGTGCTGGTCCTCGCCAATTCGGCGAATTCCTGGCACCTGCGAAGCCAGCCGATGATCACGCGGCATGCGCTACGCGCCCAGCGAGGCCGAATCCACAACCGCATCTTGTTGGCAGAGGACAATCTCGTCAATCAGAAGGTGGCTCTTAGACTTCTGGAGAAACTGGAATATCGCGTGCACGTCGTGGCGGATGGCCTGGCGGCCATTGCCGGATGGCAGAGCGGAAAATTCGATCTCATTCTCATGGATTGCCAGATGCCGCAGATGGACGGCTACGAGGCAACACGCGAGATCCGCAGGCTCGAGGACGGCCGGCACCACATTCCCATCGTGGCGCTCACTGCCAACGCAATGAAGGGCGATGAGGAAAGATGCCGCGCGGCCGGCATGGATGACTACCTCTCGAAGCCCATTGACCGCATCAGGCTGGATGCTTGCCTGGAGGGTCTCCTGCAGAACACGGGCTCTACGGTTTCGGCACCCGTGATTGCGCAAGCTCCCGCCGTTGCCGCGCCGGTGAGTTGCCCGGTGGATTGGGAGGCGCTCCTCGAATCGATCGACGGCGATAAGGCCTTCGCGCGCGGTCTGGTGGACGCCTTCATCGGGACCGGGGATCGGGAACTCGAGGCCATCGCTACGGCGCTGGGTACAGGCGACGCTGCGACGCTGCGCCTAGCCTCGCATACCCTCAAAGGCGCGAGCGCGAATTTGCATGCCTCGGCGGCCACTTCAGCGGCGGCGCAGCTCGAGGCAGCGGCAGGCTCAGGCGAGAGCACAGAGATTCCGGCACTCGCCCGGAAGCTTACTGCGGAGGTCACCAGGACGATCGCTTATCTACGGTCGATGGTTTGAAAGAAAGCTATGGCAACGAGCGGCGCGTCGATCAAGACTGCGAGTCCAAAAAACACCATCCCGGCCGAAGCGAAGGACAACGCCTACTACCACATCACGCAGTTCAACAACGTCACATAGTCCAGTGATAGGGAAACTCGTTTGAAATGGGACGTATTAGGCCGCACGACGTCCTCGGAAGCTTTGCTTGTACTGCCCATTTGACAACCTGAAGCCGATCCCAGGGCAATGATATGATCGGTGTGCTGCTCTGGTGGCTCATGGTCCGAACGAATTCTTGCACATCGACTACACCAAGAAACTGACCACATGTGTCGCCTTGGTGCTGGTGGATCACGCGAAAATGCTGGGGTGATGTGCGCGACGGATCGACCCTGTGGCCCCACGCAACGCCCGTTATGGAAACGCCGGGCACTGCATCGGATATGATTGGCAACGGAATCCGATCTCCTGCGGTTCACTACATCATTGCCCTCATGAATAAAAGTTGGTGGTTAGCCTCGATTACCTGTGTCTGGTCGCTCGCCCCGGCGGCCACCGTCTATGAGCTTCCACCCGATGGCTCGGCAATCATTGGCGTGGACGAGCACATCAAGGCGACTTATCAAGACACGCTGCTCGATATCGCGCACCGATACAGCCTTGGGTACGAAGAGATCATTCGTGCTAATCCCGGTGTGGATATGTGGTTGCCCGGCGAGGGCACCGATATCGTTTTACCGGGACGCCGAATCTTACCGCCCGGCCCGCACGAGGGCATCGTTCTCAATCTACCCGAACATCGCCTTTACTATTATCCAAGACCGAGGAAGCACCAGAAGCCCGAAGTTGTCACCTATCCGGTGAGCATCGGCCGAATGGATTGGCGCTCGCCGCTGGGCCAAACCCATATCATGACGAAGGAGAAGCACCCAAACTGGTATCCGCCGGAATCGATCCGAAAGGAACACGCCGCGAACGGCGATCCACTGCCTCCGGTCGTACCGCCCGGACCCAAGAATCCGCTCGGGGATTTCAAAATGCGATTGGCGGTTGGCGATGGTACCTATGAGATTCACGGCACCAACAACCCCGTGGCAGTAGGTTTGGCAGTTACTCATGGATGCATTCGAATGTATCCGGAAGATGTCGCCAATCTATTCCGAATGGTGTCGGTTGGCACGAAGGTCTGGTTACTCAATGAACCGGTGAAGGTGACCTACGTCGGTGGTGAGTTGCTCATCGAGGCTCATCCGCCCGTCGATGACGAGGGGCAATCGATCGAACCCAATCTCGAGCTGCTTTCGCGGCAACTCGAGCGTTTACTCGGCAATACGATCGTTGCGATCCATTGGGACTTCGCCCGTGAGGCACTGCAGGCGGCAAAAGGCATGCCGACGCTGGTCGGCCTGGAGGCCAGTTTCGACCCAACGGCGGCATCTACATCAGTATGGTGAGACGCCACCAAACTCGAATAAAGAACATCTGGGCCGAGAAGCAGCTATTCGTCGTCCGCGGCATCGTCGCGGCCGCAATTGCCGGACTCTTATTGCTTGTCGTTGCCGGCCGTCTCTTTCAATTGCAGGTCCTGAGACATGAATATTATGCGACTCTGTCCCAAGGAAATCGCATTCGGACCGAGCCCATACCCCCCAGCCGAGGGTTGATTCTGGATCGACACGGCGTTGTACTTGCCGACAATTTACCGGCCTTTCAACTCGAACTGGTGCGCGAACAGGTGGGCGACAACCAAGCGCTCGACGCCGCGCTCGCCCAGATGGTCCAAATCGGATTACTTCGCGGAGAGGAGATCCGCAATATCAAGCGCAGCATTATCCTGCATAAAGTGTACGAGAGCGTGCCCATCAAGCTGCAATTGAACGATGAAGAAATGGCATTGTTCGCCATTCATCGTTATCAGTTTTCGGGAGTCGATATCCGGCCCCGTCTCGCCAGGCACTATCCCCTGCGCGAGATAGCCGTTCACGCCATAGGCTATGTCAGCGCCATCAACGAAGAGGACATGAAGCGAATCGACAGCGCCGAGTATGCAGGCACGAGTCTCATAGGAAAGCTCGGCGTAGAAGCAGCCTACGAGCAGCAGCTTCATGGTAAGCCCGGGTTCAAAGAAATTCTCGTGAATGCCGAGGGCCGGCCCGTACAGAAACAAGGCGACTTTGCACCGCAACTCACCTCCCGCCCGCCCACGGCCGGCGAGGATTTGATCTTGGGGTTGGACATACGCGTGCAAAAGGTTGCGGAGGAAGCATTGGTCGGCAAACGAGGATCGGTAGTCGCACTCGATCCACGCACCGGCGACGTCATTGCGCTCGCGAGCACGCCCGGATTCGATCCCAACGATTTCGTTCGCGGTCTCTCCATTGCACAGTACGGCGCCCTTCAAAATGACATCGACAAGCCTCTGCTGAATCGTGCATTGCGTGGCGCCTATCCGCCAGGATCCACGGTCAAGCCGCTGTATGCGTTGGCCGCACAGGTCTATGGGATTATTTCACCGCTCCAGACGGAATATTGTCCCGGCTTTTTCACCTTGCGAGGCAGCAGCAACAAATACCGCGACGATAAAAAACACGGCTCTTTGAACATGCGCCAAGCCATCGCGGAATCCTGTGACGTTTATTTTTATAGGGTCGCCGAGCGAATGGGCATCGGTCACATGGACGATTTCATGAAGACCTTTGGCTACGGCGCATTGACGGGCATCGACATTCCAGGGGAAAAGCCGGGGCTGTACGCGTCGCCGGAATGGAAACGGCACAACTTCCGGCGGCCGGCCGACCAGGTCTGGTTTCCGGGCGAGACCATCAGCATGGGGATCGGTCAAGGACCGATCACGGTCACCCCTTTGCAACAGGCGCACATCGCGGCGGAAATTGCCGAAAAAGGACAAATGATAGCGACGCCGCGGCTGGTCACGGCTAGCCGTGCTGGGGGCTCGAACACGGTCACGCCTCGAAATCCGACGTTTACCAAACCGATCGGTATCGCCAATGCGGATCAATGGGGTGTCATTTATGACGGAATGCTGGGAGCCACCTCTGCCGGCGGTACTGCCTATGTGGCCGGCCTCGGAGCCAAGTATAAAATTGCGGGCAAGACGGGAACCGCGCAGGTGTTCACCATCAAACAAACCGAGAATACACGCGCTAAAATCGTGGACGAACGAAGACGTGATCACGCATGGTTTATCGCGTATGCGCCTTCCGATGACCCCAAGATAGCCATTTCAGTATTGGTGGAAAACGGGGGTTTTGGAGCCGCAGCAGCCGCTCCCATCGCGCGCAAGGTTCTCGACGCGTTTCTATTGGACAGTGAGGCCCCAGCGGAGCCGAAGAAGGCGGCGATTAATTGAATCCGGGGTACTAAGACACCCACGCCAATTTATCTGAACTGAGCTCCGATTCACCATCCCACCGATACGCCACCAGCGGCCCGCCGCTGGCGACGCTGTAATCCAGACACGCAAACCGCGGCGAAATGACCGCCGGCTTGCCGGTGAACCAATAATGCCCGAACAGCACCGGCGGGCCCGAATACGGATGAGCCTTCCACTCCTCCGGCAATGGCATATCCGGAATCATCGCCATATCCGCGGGCGGCCCGATCGCTGCCTTGCGATAGGTCGATAAATCCTCTTGCCACCATCGAACCCGCACCTCATGCCGGACCTTGCCGCCCTTGTCCTCAAACGAAATCCCCGCCGGCAACGGCACTTCTGGGCCCTTGCATACCACCTCCAGCGCCTCATACACCGGATGCCCCAGCCGGCTTCCCAACAAGATCGCCTCGTCCGTCAGGGTTAGATTCGGACCCAGCACCGGACGCAGAACGTCCATCGATTCCTCATGCCAGCACGCATGTACGACCCGCAATCCAGGAAGATCCAACCACGGCGGCAAGGTCTTGAACCAGTCCGTGATTTCCTTCTGCCGGTGCGTTCCTTCGACGACGTTCAGAAACGCCTGATGCTGCTCCCGATTCCCCGGCTTGTGATGGTCCCGCAAGAACTTTCCCGGGTGATCCGGGTCCGGAGTCACCCACGCAATCGCATTGAATTCATGATTGCCGAGAATGCACTGAGCTGAACCGGACCCGACCATGGCCCGGACCAAGTTGACGGTCTCCAGCTGCTTCGGCCCACGATCGATCAGATCGCCGACAAAAATCGCGGTCCGATCCGGATGTCCCCACACGCCGCCATGCTCGCGATACCCCAGTGTGACGAGAAGTTCGACGAGTTTGTCGTACTGTCCATGGATGTCGCCGATGACGTCGCGATTCATTGGCAGCGCCTGAGCAGCTATTGCTCGCCGCTCAGGGTGGTCAAGGCAACGTCCATCGCTCCCGAGAAATACAAATACGCCAACACCGGCAACGCCACGAGTGAAATGACGGCCGAAATTCGCGCCAATCGAGCCACCAATGTCGAGCGGCAGTTCGCGGCGCACTGGTAAGTCGCCATGATCGCGTAGAGGCTGTACAGGAGGCCGAACACCGTGTAGATGCGCATCGCGAGTTCATTGCCGGGATCAAACGCCAAGCCAAGGGCGCTCACCACGATGGAACCCAGCAATCCGTAGACCCAAAATACCTTGGAAAGCGAGGTCTTCCCGCGCAGCGGATCCATCAGCAGCGATCCCAAACTCATGTGAACCTCGATCCGAACCGCACGATCGTGTCGGTGACGGATGCTACCAGCTTTGCCCGATCGCCATTGTGATCCATGACCGCCAGCGTCCCGAGTCATCCCACGGCCAGCGTCGCCCATCCTGCCGAACTATTCAGCGCCGCGGCCTTCGGAGCGCACCAACACCACGCAAAAGCCGACCGCCATCAGCCACAGCACCGCGGCCACGCCCGAGTTGCCCACGAGTCGCATCGCCACTCCGGCGGCAATGGGCCCCACGGTGCCGGCGATGTTCCAGGTCAACGCGATGAGGCCGGACGCCCGCAGCAAGGCAGCGCCGCTGAAATAATCGCCGCTGGCGACCAGCGACAGCGTGTATACCGCACCCGCTACACCGCCCAGCAAGTATAAATACACCGCCCACAGCACCGGCACGCGAAGCATGCTGGGAAGGAGCGGCAGCAGCACACACATCAGGCCGCCGCAGACGAGCTGTACCCTTGCCCGGCTAAACCGATCGGCCAACGTGCCGGCCACGAACTGAAGCGTCGCGTCCCCCGCCATCACCACGGCCGCCGCCGTCAAGGCCCGGTCTTGGCTGAACCCATCATTGAGCGCCACCAACGGGAGGAAGCTCAAGACGATGCAGTCGAAGGCGGCAAAGAAAGCGGCACCCGCAATGATCGCCGGCGCCTTGCGCGCGATGGCCAGCCATGAGGCGTTCGCGTCCTTCTCGCGCCGTGAACCGTTCTTCGCATATTGCTCGGCCAGTCCATTGTCGTCCCGCGCCAGCGCGATGCCCGGTGCGCCCAGCAGGAACACCGCACCGCTGATGAGAAAGACACTATGGGGAAACCGCGACACGGCGCTGGTCAGAAGAGGACCCATCACCTGGCATACCGTGAAACTCGTGGTGTATATCGCGACCACTCGGCCGCGAACCGCGTCGCTCGGCAAGGCGTTGATCCACGCCTCGCCCAGAACGAATAACGGTGCCATCGACGCACCGAATATCAAGCGCAGCACCGTCCAACCCCAAAGCGACGTGACGTACTGCAGGGGCATGACCGATGCCGCGGCCAAGGCCACGCAACCAAGCATGACGGGGCGCCTTCCGAAACGAATGGTGGCCGCGGGGGCGGCGAGGGTTCCGGCAATGCCTCCCAGGGCGGACGCGGCGACCATCCAACCGACCACTTCCGGCGCGACGCCTCGTGCGTTGAGCACCAGCGCGGTCAGCGGCAGGGTGCTGCCGAGCCCGAGCCCGAGTACCGCCACGCTGAAGGTGACGGCGGCGAAATCACGCCAAAGGTGTTTTTCCAGCATCGGGGAATCGACCCCGAAATCAGGGCGCCTTCGGCTCCGTGAACACCATGCTCGATGCCGGTCTCGCGGCGCGCGACTTCACGGCGACCTTCTCGGCCGCCGCCATCACGCGTAGCAGATTCTCGCCGGCCAGCTTGGCGATATCGGCATCGGTCCAGCCGCGGCGCATCAGTTCCTCGAGCAGCGCCGGATAGCGGTTCACGCCCTCGAGGCCGACAGGCGCATCCTCGATGCCATCGAAGTCCGAGCCCAGGCCGACGTGATCGACGCCCGCCGTTTGCCGGATGTGATCGATATGGTCGGCGACCTGGACCAACGTGGTTGCCGGCCGCGGATGCGTCTGTTCCCAGGCCGTGAGCGCCGCTTTCGCGCGCTCCGGCTGACCGATGTATAGGCCGATGTACGGTGGGCTGTTGAAGCGGGTCCGCTCGGCGGCCTGGTCCGCATCCCAGTGATTGCGTGCGTCCGACACATAGCCGGGCGCGAAATTGATCATGACCACGCCGCCGTTCGCGGCGACCGATCTCAGAACGTCATCGGGAACATTGCGCGGATGATCGACCAGGGCGCGCGCCGAGGAATGCGAGAACATGACCGGTGCCTCGGTCACCGCCAGCGCGGCTCGCATCGTCTCGGGAGAGACATGGCTCAAGTCGACCAGCATGCCGAGGCGGTTCATTTCGCGTACGACCTCGATGCCGAAGGGCGTGAGGCCGTGATGGACCGGGGCATCGGTCGCCGAGTCCGCCCACGCGTTATTCACGGTGTGCGTCAAGGTCATGTAGCGCGCGCCGGCGTCGTACATCTGGCGCAAGACGGCCAGGGAATTGTTGATCTGATGTCCGCCCTCGATGCCGATCATGGAGGCAACCTTGCGGGCCCGGTGAATGCGCCGCACATCCGCGGCCGTATACGCCATTTCGAGATCCCCGGGATACCGGGCGGCCATGCGCTTGACCAAGTCGATTTGTTCGAGCGTGACCTGAACCGCCTGATACCCCTTCATCTCGCTGGGTATCCACACCGACCAGAACTGCCCGCCCACGTCTCCCGCGCGCAGGCGGGGAATATCCGTCATCAATGCAGATTCACCGTCGGGAAACGGCAAATGAGCGGTGTCGAACCTCAAATCAACGGCCGCCAGATCGCTCTTGAAACGGTCGCGGATCTCCCAGGGCAAATCGTTGTGGCCGTCGATCAGCGGGGTCCGCAGCAGGACTTGATCGACTCGGTGCCGGTAATCGTCCGCTCCCCACGCGGCTATTGGCGCCCACAGCAGTAGGCAGAGCGCGCGGATTGCCGCGCTCGACTTCAATCTCGGATGACCCATTCTTATGATTCTCGCTTAGGCGGGAGACAGGAGTTCCATAGTAGCCGTTCGCGTACGTCTTGGGCGCCGGCGTGATAAGATGCACCAAATAACACGCATATCCAATTGTTTTACATGACTTCCGTCACGATCGTGGATTCTCCATCCGGCGACTCTCTTGACACAATAGCGCTACCTTGTCTATCCTGTCAGTGTGAACATAATGCAGACCCCGGAAGCAGTACCCGCCGACGCGCGCCAAGCGGCAGTGCTGGATGCTGCCGTGGGCGTCTTCGCCCGCTATGGGTATCGTAAGGCATCGATGGATGAAGTCGCTCGCGCCGCCGGGGTGTCGCGCCAAGGACTCTATCTACAGTTCGCCAATAAAGAGGAGCTGTTCCGCAAAGCGGTGGAGCACTCGCTCGATCATCAGCTGAATGCAGCGGTCGCCGCCCTCGCCCGCCGGGAGGACAGCCTGGAGATCAGGCTGATCGCCGCCTGCGATGCGTGGTCAGGACGCTTCGTGGGCTCGCTCGGCTCGGACGCCGCGGATCTCATGTGCGCGAGCACTTCGCTCGCGGGGGCGACACTCGCCCACTACGAGGCTCAATTCGAGCTCGCACTCGCCGGCGCCATCGCGGAGTCGCCGCTCAATTGCTTTTGCACGAGGGCCGGAGTGTCTCCGGCGGATTTGGCGCGCGCGCTGCATGCCACCGCGCGAGGTTTCAAACAGCGTTCGGTATCTCGAGAAGAATTCGTGAAGGGGATGACGGTCGCGGCGCGCATGTTCTGCACGCCGTTGAATCAAATCCAGGTAGAGAGGTAGTTTGATGGTCAACTCAATTCCATTCGGCGCCCGCTCGACGGCGGACAAGGTGCTCGCGGGCATCGACCTCACCGGCAAGCGCATGGTGGTGACCGGCTGCAATTCCGGGATCGGTTTCGAAACGATGAACGCCCTCAGCGCCAACGGCGCGCAGGTGATCGGTCTCGCCCGCTCGCTGCGGGACGCCGAAATCGCCTGCGCCAAGGCGGGGCCCTCCTGCAGCCCCATCGCCTGCGATCTCGCGGATCTCGATTCGGTCGCCGCGGCGGGCACCGCGATCCGCGCCCTGCAAGCTCCCCTGGACGCCGTCGTCGCCAATGCCGGTATCGCCAATTTGCCGACTCTGCAGACTCGATACGGCGTCGAAATGCAGTTTCTCGTCAACCATATCGGTCATTTCGCGCTGGTGAAGGAGCTCTCGGACCTGGTGCGCGACGGAACCGGGCGCATCGTGATCGTGAGCAGCAACGCCGCCATCCATCATGCTCCGGCCGAAGGCATCATGTTCGACAACCTCGACGGTCATCGATTCTACAAACCGTTCACGTTTTACGGGCAGTCGAAATTGGCAAACGCTCTTTTCGCCAAGGAACTGTCGCGCCGCTTGAGCCCCCGGGGCATCGCCGTCAATTCGCTTCACCCCGGCGCCACCCGGAGCACCGGTCTCAACAAGTATGTGAGCCTGCCGCTCAAGATCGCCTTGTCGGCGGCGCGATGGTTCATGAAATCGGCGCAGCGCGGCGCGGCAACGCAGGCGTTGCTCGCGGCCAATCCGGGCGTCACCGGGATCACCGGCGAGTTCTGGTCGAATTGTCAGATCGCCAAAGGCAATCCCCTGCTGGAGGACGGCGATCTTGCCAAGCGCCTCTGGGATGCATCGAATGACATCCTCGCCCGGCACACGGCTTCTCCGCCGAAGTCGCTGCAGCAAGCCGCCTGAAGGCCGGATCGCGCCGCTTCACCTAAGGCGCGATCTGGTCCTATAATAGGGGCATATGCCCCTGCACCGC
>WNFL01121823.1_pt3 | contig 12495 bp, 17 predicted proteins | sample 5400361 | NCBI WGS metagenome assembly WNFL01 (sample SAMN13153351, study PRJNA577476) | soil metagenome | isolation source: 40 cm soil on Douglas fir-dominated hillslope | place: USA:California | collected 2013-09-17
CACTCTTGATGTCGATAGGAATCACGAGTATGCAGTCTGGGTCAGCTACACGGAAGTGTACAACGAAAAGATTTACGACCTGCTCTCAGCGGTTTCCCCTGCCACGTTAAATAATCCCCGACTACAAACAGCGGCGGGGATCAGCTCCCTTTCCTCCCTTGCTGTCATCTCAGCGGTTGCTGCATCCACACCTCCAGGCCTCACGGTCATTCGCAAGGCGCTCCCTCTGAAGAATGACCCAGAAGGTGGAAAATACGTTGCGGGTCTGCGTGAAATACGTGTTTATAATGCTGCTGAAGCCAAGGCGGTGATGCAAATTGGTATATTGAACCGACGAGTGTTTGGGACGCTTGCGAACAGTCGCTCCTCTCGCAGTCATAGTGTTTTTACGATCAAACTGGTCCGGATACATCGTGCATCGCCAGATCACGAACTCGACCTGGTCACATGTGCCCGCTTATCCATATGCGATCTAGCTGGATCGGAACGGGTAGCCAATGCTGGTACTAGCGGGGAGAGTGACAGGATAAGGGAAGCAGGTAACATTAACAAGTCTCTCATGGTCCTGGGGCAATGTCTCTCTGCCATGCGTACTAATCAGAAACGGCTCGCACGCAATTCTCCGAGACTGGCCGTTGTCCCTTTCCGCCACTCGAAGATCACGGAACTTTTCCAAGACTTCTTTGTAGGCGATGGGCGCGTTGTGAGTAACGGCTTGTCATGGATTCGACTTTATTGATGCATTGAGGCAGGTAATGATCGTCAATGTCAACCCGTACGATACAGGATTCGAGGAGAACTCAAATGTAATGAAGTTCGCAGCGGTCGCGAGGGAGGTCACGACCAATGTGTTGGCTCCTCGAGCCAAATCGATCTTCCCGGTCAATGTGAATTCTCCGAGGGCAACGCCGGTCAAGCCTCCCCCGCGAAGAATTATGGTTTCTTTGGGAGGGAAACAGAAGTTGTATGGAACAACAGTGGTGGAAGTGGTGGAGGAAGGTATGCCGAACTTAACCCATGGCCTCCATCGCTCACACGACTCTAGAAGACGGTCAGGAAGTGGAAGATCCAGACGATGTCGACGGATACCCACTGGTGGAACGACTATTCTCATACATCGAAGAGCTAGAACTCAAGGTTGGCATTATGACCAGCACGACAGCCCCGTATTGAACTCCTTATAGCTATACGAAGCTGAACTACGATGTGCAATGGTTGAATCAGAAACGCGAGAAGAAGTTGCGCAGGAGATGGAAACCCACATGGAGAAGATGGAGAAGATGTACTCACAGAGACTCCTGCGAGAGGTTAGCTCATTGCCCTACCACGCTTACCATCAACTAATTCTACTCCAGGTCGAGGCAACTGAGTCAAAGGCGGACAGAAAATTGGACCTCCTTCGACGGACAGGGGCGATCACGGGTTCCTCTCAGACGTCCCGCTTGAGGGCGGTGAGTACTGGACTCATATTGACAGTGGCCCCATCTTGACAACCCTATAGCACGGTGAAACAAGCTTTGACGGTTCCGATGGCGACCATGTTAAAGTGGATTCTGATCGTTCAGAAGACCTCTCTGGTTTTGTTGCAGGATCAGCCACGGAGCCTCCATCTCTCAGATCTCCAGACCTGACAGTCAATCCTATTATGGACATGGAGCAAGAATATGAAGCGATCATGTCAGATGAGGAGGAAGATGAGGAAGATGAGGAAGATGAGGAAGATGAGGAAGATGAGGAAGATGAGGAGGAGGAGGAGGAGGAGGAAGATGCGGAAGATGAGGAGGAAGATGCGGAAGATGACAAGGACAAGTCAGGCCCAGAGGCCAGCTACTCTGTCGAGCAAGAGGACGATGAAGACGATGAGCCTAACCTCTCTCTCCCGACTCACGCATCCTTCGTCTCATCTTCGGTCAATTTGAGCGTGGAGTATGGGGTGAAGGCCGGCAAGAACAAGGCGAAGGGGAGAGTGATGGAAAATAGTGAGGACGAGTTAGATTTAATTGTTTCTCCAGCGAAAGAGGGGGGCAAAAAGAAAGTACTGAGAGAGAGCTCAGACGTCGCCTCTATCAGAGAGAGGCTCCAAGGAGTATCACTGGAAGCTCCATCAAAACGAGTTACGAGATCACGCCTCAAAAAATAGTCACGATAAAAAAGGTTCTTGAATGCCGAAATGCACTATTTTTGTCATGGGACCCTGTGGACATCAACTTATTTAGTGGTTCCGCTGGACAAGACCCCCCTGCACCAGATCCACGGAAGGTCTATGACCCCACGCCTCAGTGCGATAGCCTTTTCCGTCCTGTCCCTCTTATGTTCGGTCATACGATACATCTGAGTGAAACAAGAAAGGCATTCCGAAAGCCAACGAGTGTACTGAGAAAATTGTCGAGGATACGATGCGAATCTCTGTAAGATCAGTATAAGAAGTGGCGTTGGTCCTACTTTGGTTTGTGGGAGACGCCATTGATCGAAAGCCGCTGGGGTTTCTTTGAGGCAAGAAAGGGGTCGTTTTTCCGAGCTGTATTGCGCAGTAGTGTCGAAGCAAGGGAAGTCGTTTTCGTGCTCTTGAAGCTCGTCGATAGGCTACTTCCCACCTCTGCGGATAGCCTCCTGCGTTTGGCGGTCTCCCGCGCCTCCCAATCCCTCCGCTCGCCTTTCCAGCGACTAGCTTCTTCCTCCACCTCAGCAGTGTCGACTAATTTCAATTCGGCTGGTAAGGCGTATTTCTCCTTTACCGCTTCGTCTACATCACGCTTCCGCTTCTCGACCTTTTTCACTTCCCGAAACCTTTTCCGCACTTTGATGGACAAGTCGTATGGGTCTGAGCCATAGTGCTCCGAGAGTTCTTGTAGAGCGTTGAGACGAGGAGCGCCAACTTCGTTAGCGCGTCGCTCCTGGTTGGCAGTCTTTTCAAGTTGAGCAAGGGGATCAGACGGTCCAGCCTTCGAGGGGTCATTCTCTGCACACAGGGATTTCAGTACACCGAAACAGAGGCCTAAGTCACGTCACCTACCATGTATCGCGAACCCCCCGTTTTCCTCTGGGTTCCAATCCTCATCCTTTTGCCGGGCGCCGCTTTCCACGACATATCTTGTATCCTGAGCATATGTGAGTATCTATCGTGCTTTTATAGAGTACAAAGACGCACTTTTGGGTCTGTTCGTATCTCAAACCACCCATCACACAAATGGCATTTGCATCGGAAGGCATAAATGGGGGTGCTATAATAGTTCCCAACCTTTCGCTTCTCCGCATTGTACCGTACACCCATTCCGATGTGGTTGTTGCATGTCCCGCTGTAACATAGCGTGAGGGCTAACTCTGTATCGCACACGCGGCAAACTTACCACCATATGTTAAAGGGGAGCTCAAAACGGGTGATCAGAATTCCCTGGTCTATTTTCCGAGCTCGGTCCCCGAGGGCATGCTTCCCATGATAGTCGTTGAGGGTGTGGTGCTTCTTGGGATCGTAATCTGGTGGGTAGTAGCGGTTGAAGCCCTAAATTGGTGCTAGGTGAGATTTGTAAAACGTCCCTAGAGCCCGTTTCGCGAACCTGCATATTCAGTAGTGGTAGTTGGAAACAAGCAGTGAACTTGTCAGCCCCCAACAGCTTCGGGCCGAACCATTCCACATGGACAAGGACGCAAATGCGAAGGAATTCAACTTTGCAAGGCTTAGTGATCTCAAATTACCTGTGACTTTCCGCATGTAAGTTAGTGCTGTAGCCCGAGTTGGACCAGGTGTAACACCCCAGTAGCTCTCAACTTGAAGGGACACGCAAGCCATTGCCATACACACATATTCTAGATAAGCCTGAGCTGCGTTTCTCTGGACTACAACAACTCCCGTACGTGCGTCAGACTCCTTTCTTGCTTGAGACGCGGGGTGGATGTTGTGCTGGTAACGGCGACACTTGTGCAAAATACGCCTACATGTGGCACTAGAAATATCTTGCGCCTATACACGCACTTACCCCTTCATTTGATAGGACCCTCTCAGATCTCTATGTGACCTGCCAACTTGTTGCGAACAACAAACCGCTTACAATTCCATTCCGCACATCCTTCAAAACGTTCAAGAAGAGCTATATGTGAGTTATTCTTTCTTCCATCGGCCCGGTTTACCGCTTAGACTCCACAGCTGGAACGAATGGGTCACACTGCCCATACAGTATTGTGATCTTCCATTAAACTCACAGATCACATTTACAGTCTGGGATATTGGAGGTCCTAGGTCTGCAGTTCCAGTAGGAGGGTCCACATTCCGTCTATTCGGAAAGAAATGGTGCGTTCCGAGCCCATTTGAGAACTTCAGCCTCACCGTGAGTGCTATATATAGGACGTTGAGGCGAGGCAAACATCGACTTCTATTGTGGCAAGGTCAAGAAGCAGATGGATCTGTCGATACCAAGACACCTAGCAAGGTTGGCTTGCACGACGAGATGGGAAGATTAGAGAAGGTGCTACTCATGTCACCATTTACTCACCATGCACTAACCTCACCTCAGCTCATGAAGAAGTTTGAGCGTGGCGATCTTCCCAAGAACGAATGGCTTGACAAGATGGCCTTCCGTCGAATCGAAGAGATACACACCGTTAGTGGAGCGTAGCCCATTTGCCGACCTGACCACTCACTATATACCTCAGGTTGAAGAAGCGAAGTCCGAGGATTTGTATCTGTATGTCGACCTACCTCGCTTCGACTTTCCAGTGATATTCAACGAACGGGTACGCGCTCACCCTTCAATTTCTGTACTCTTTTCTGAACTATCCCAGGAAGCATCTCCTCCAATTTATCCTTTCACAACCAACCCGCCAAATGCGACCCAGCCACCACCTCAACCCGTTGTCAACATCAATACCGATCCACATTTATGGCAAATACTGGACCCTGATATGATTTTGGAAAATCCTGTCGAAGACAAACACAGACGTTTGGTTCGAAGTCATCGCAGCGGTCCACTTGATAGGGAGATGAAGCCCAATGCAGCCATCAGAGACGATCTGAATGTAGGCCCTCAAACTCGCATGGATTGTAGATTTGCGAACTTACTTTGATCTTGATTTAGGCCATCCTCAACTACGCGCCTACCCAAACCCTACTATCAGAGGAGAAGGACCTAATCTGGAAATTCCGATTCTACCTCACCCGTGACAAGCGTGGGTTGACCAAGTTCCTCAAGTCAGTCACTTGGAAGGATCCGAGTGAAGTGAAGCAGGCAGTCGAGGTCCTACTGCCTCTGTGGACGGAGATCGCCACGGATGACGCATTGGAACTCTTAGGTCCGAATACCGTCGACTCTCGAGTGCGGAGCTTTGCTGTCAAGCAACTTCGGCGAGCAGACGACGACGTGCGTACTTCACTCATCTTCGCGTTCATCCACGCTCACGCGGCTGGAGACAGGAACTCACCCTGTATCTACTACAACTTGTACAAGCTCTGAAATTTGAAAGCACTTCCAGTGACCCTCGTGCGTCTCGGTCCGCGGCGACTGCCATTTCACACGAAGATAGTGGATTGGCCGACTTTTTGATCGAGCGGGCAGTCAAAAATTCTGTTCTAGGGAACAGCTTCCATTGGTATTTGATGGTAGAAGTGGAGGACAAGGTCACGGGCAAGATGTTCGGTCGAGTAGCGTATAAATTCCAAGAGCAAATATCAAAGGTGGGCAAAAGAACTTCTTTCGGTGCTTATTCGCTATACTGACGCTGCTCCCAGCAACCGGGTGGATCAGAGCGTCGAGACCAACTACGGCGACAAGCTGAGCTCATTGCATTGCTCTCCAGCAAGGCGAAGGAACTTCGAACATCCAAGGACGCTCGACCCAAGAAGATCGACAAGCTTCGCTCCTGGCTTGGTGATGCAAAGAACTTTTCACATATTCTCCCAGTTCCTCTCCCTCTTGATGCACGCAAAGAAGTTGTGGGCATCACGGTGGAGAAATCCTCGGTCTTCAAATCCAACCAATTACCCCTTCTTCTCTATCTTCAATGCTCTGATGCTACCGAGTATCCAGTTATTTTCAAGAACGGAGACGACATGCGACAGGATCAACTGGTTATCCAACTCTTCACATTGATGGACCGTCTACTCCGAAAGGAAAATTTGGATCTCAAGTTAACCCCTTACCACGTCCTTGCAACGGGCTCTCTGGAAGGAATGGCCCAGTTTATCCCAAGCAAAGCGATTGCGACGATCGTGGACGAACATAAGGATCTTCTGAGTTACCTACGAGCTCATAATCCGGACGAAGGCAGTGTTGGAACATTTGGGGTCGTACCTAGTGTTCTTGATACCTTTATTAGGAGTTGTGGTACGTCTTATGATTACTCTGATTACGTTTTCACGAGCATGCCCTTCCAGCCGGCTACTGTGTAGTAACCTACATCCTGGGAGTCGGTGATCGGCACTTGGACAACCTTCTGCTAGCTCCTGACGGTAAGGAGGACCAACCCTGGGCACATCAATTACTCACTCACATCTTACAGGACACTTCTTCCACGGTCAGCGAGGTCTTCAACTTAAATGGTTTGTTTACTTACTGTCTTTCAGTCGACTTTGGCTATATCCTAGGCCGCGATCCCAAACCCTTCCCGCCTCCAGTTAAAGTCTGTCAGGAGATGGTGCAAGCAATGGGTGGTGCCCAGTCAATGCACTACACGCGCTTTAATAAGCTTTGCTTCACAGCATTTACTATCCTGCGGAAATCAGCCAACCTCATCCTCAACCTTGTTTCACTTATGGTCGACGCGAATATTCCGGATATAAAACACCGTGACGTGCACGAGCATCTCTTGGACAAATTCCGACTCGACTTGAGCGAGGAAGAGGCGATCAAGCACTTTGAGGCTCTTCTCAACGAGACGTCGTACTTTACGCTTGTTCTTGATATAATGCACCACTGGGCACAGTAAGTCTTGGTCTTCATTTACAATTCCTTGTCCCCAAGAGCCTGATCAACTTGTGTTTTAGATACTGGCGGGCTTGACATGCCCTTCGAGCATTACACGCATTCGCGCATGCACGCACACGTCACCCAATCTAAACATATGTATTCTAAAACTAGTCGTATCGGATTTTGTAACAGGAATAACAGATGGAGAAGAGAAATTATCCATGGGGAGAAATACAAGGCCATACAACGACTTACGAGTCGAGCAATGAAGAGACATTAAAGGCGTTAATTAAAGGCGTTGGAATGCATCACGATCGGTAGCCCGAGTAGCCGGTATCGTTATAACTGGGTAAAGGGGGCAAAACCGGCGGACCCTGACCAACGCCATTTCCGTTGTTCGAATGGATGCTCGCCCTGACAGCAGCGTAGGGATCGGCAATTTGCATCGCCCTCGAAACGGGGGGCTGATAAGGTTGGTCGTACCCACTCGGAGTGGGGTCATCGAATGCACCGTAAGCGTCCATGCTTGGTCGACCCCCAGCGCCTGCGTACCGATTATTATCGGTGAAGGGGGAGCCGACGGATGGGCGGTTATCATACGAGGAGTCGTCCTCGGTTTGTTGTCGGTTGGGGGGTGAGAAGGGCTCATCATCCTCATCGTCGTGCGCTGGGCGAGGTCGTTCAAAGGGCGGATCTTGTGGGCGATATATCCTCTTGCCTGTGCGGTATTCTTGGAAGGTGAGGGCACCTGCTGCTACCCAGGCGACTTGAAGGAATCAAGGTGAGGGTTTTGGTATAAGTCGGGGTAATGAACGAAAGGGAACGTACTGGTACAGAACCAGAAGAACATGGCTCCAGCTTTCTTTGTACGGCACCAGTCTGGGAGCTCAGCCACGAATTGCTTGCCCGCTTCCTTGGCAGAGGGGTCTGTCGATGCATCCTTGCACCCGTCCTGGGTCCAAGCAGAGATAGTAGTCGCGAACCTGTAATAAATTGTTTTAGATCATCGTTTGACTTGTAAGGCGAGGGCGGGGATGGTGCACCGACTCAATGTCCAGTCTTGCGACAAGGACAAGGCGAGGAGAAATACGTACGCAGCAATGAAATTGAGAATGGCACCAGCTCCATTAACAATAAAGCCCACGCGGAGTTCGCGCAGCGCTCGCGCGACTCCGTGAAGTTTGTCGTACTTATCATAGATGACTGGGACAGCAAGGAGGAAGGCTGATAAGAAGAGTGTCGAAACCGCGATGAATATTGACAATCCGGATAAACCCGCTGTGGTGGCCCACTTCAACATCAATGCCAGCCGGGAATGCGGTGAAAACACGTACACGGCCCAACGTGATACTTGGCCTGAAAAGAGGCAACTGAGGCAAAGCAGCACATTGCTACGAAGCTAAAGAATATCTGGAGACTGGCGGCGACCTGAATTATGCGGTGTAAGTGCGTGGGCGTCGTGCAGCTGCGAAAGGTGGGCTGACGATAAAGGGCTTTGTGAGGATGAGCTAGCAGTGACGGTCAGTGTGCATGGTCTAAGGTGTACATAATTCGTAATAACGTACGTCTTCTCCACCATAATGGACGCCGATGCCGCCCGAGGCATTCGGGAGCGGGATCTGCTCCTTCTGTGGCTGCGGAGCGGCAACTTTGACGACTGTGTCCTTGATACGGTCCAATAGTGGCATCCTTGCTCGCTATGGGGGTCGTCGTCGATGGCTCGTCGTCGGGGTCGGGGGAGGTGGAAGTTCAACTTGGTAACTGCGCGCTTTTGTTTATCTTGGGCTGTGAATAAGAACGGGGCTCCGCTGCGGGCGTCTGCTGCTGTTGCATCGCAATCATCATGGTTCTATACCGGAATTTTCGAATACATCAGGTATTCGGGGCGAACACGGACGTCGGAAAGACGGTGTTCTCGGCGCTGCTCACACTCGCTAGCGTAGCAGCCGACAGGAGCACTTTCTATCTTAAACCAGTCAGTACTGGTCCTCTCATTGACGCAGATGATCGGTGTGTCGGTATTTCTATCTTTCAATTTTACGAATATTCAATCGACGTGGTGTAGGCACATCGCCCGCTACCTGCCTACCAACTCGTCCCCATACGTATCATTAAAATGTCTGTACCAGTTCCAAGACCCAATAAGCCCTCATCTGGCTGCGAAAAACACGTCCCAGGTACGCGTTTTCATGTTTTGGATCGCATTCAATCAACCTCATCCAACTATCGAGGCGACGTAGGTACCTCCCTCCGACGATACTCTCGTCCAAAGGATTCGACACCATATCCAGGAATGCGCTGGATCTCTCTTGCAACCGCCCGCTGCTGCCCCTTTCGCTTGTATGTTCATCGAGACAGCTGGAGGTTCGTCTCATCCGCCCTTTCCTGCTTTTATTTACTATTTTCTCGTATTCAAACTACCAAGGCGTACACAGTCCGACACCCGCAGGAACTTCACAAGCCCAAGCGTATCGTCCGCTACGCCTGCCGATTCTCCTAGTGGGAGACAGCAGACTCGGCGGCATTTCCTCTACAATTGCCGCATACGAATCACTTTACACCCGAGGTTATACCATCGACCGCATCCTCCTCTTCCACAATGCGCGGTATCAGAATCACGAATACCTCACGGAGCACTTTGCACCCCTTAATATTGGGGTTACTCTGGTACCCCCTCCTCCACCGAGGGACGAGGCGAATGTGAGACAAGACGAACAAACGCTACGGGAATGGTATACGGAGGTCGCGAGTAGTACTCCAGTTCGGGGCTTGCTGATCTCCCTAGATGAAACACATCAAAAGCGGTACAAAGAGCTGGAGGACCTACCACGACGTGCACTGGACACGATATGGTATCCATTCGTTCAGCACAAAAACATCCAGTCGCCTAAGGACATCACAGTAGTGGACAGCGCGTATCGCGACATGTTCACTCTCTATCGTCCTTTGACTTCCCCACAGTCCGCCCTATCCCCATCCCCATCTTCATCGTCCCCGTCTGCTCCGACGTCCCCCCCTTCCTGCCCGCCAACCCTAACCTCCGACCTAGTCCCGTACTTTGACGGCTCGGCCTCCTGGTGGACGCAATGCATAGGGCACGCCCACCCAGGGCTGGCACTCGCCGCGTCTAACGCAGCAGGACGCTATGGGCACGTCATCTCCGCTCAGACCGCGACCTCTCCGTCGACAGACCTTGCCGAACGGTTGCTCGCTACCCACGGTATTGGCGCAGGGTGGGCATCGCGGGTGTTCTTCTCGGACAACGGGAGCACGGGTATGGAGGTCGCGGTCAAGATGGCGTTGCGGGCCGTGACGGCGCGGTATGGGCGGGAGGCTCTCGGGGACTCGCTCCGGGAGCTTGGTGTGCTGGGCATTACGGGGAGTTACCATGGTGACACGATCGGCGCGATGGATATGTGTGAAGGAGGGACTTTCAATTCCGAGGTCGAGTGGTATAAAGGCCGCGGGTTTTGGTTCGAGGCGCCTGGCGTGGGGATCAAGGATGGTGTCGTGAACGTTGAGCCCTCGACTTGGATGTGTACCGAGGCGACGAAGTTCAGGACGCTGAGCGAGGTGTATGATGTTTCTACGAGGTTGGGCAGCAAACTCGCAAAGACTTACGCAACGCGTATAGGGGAGAAGTTGAGGGCGCTATGCGTAGATGAGGGAAGAAGGTATGGTGCATTGGTGTTGGAGCCTCTCCTCTTGGGAGCTGGGGGAATGAAGTTTATCGATCCACTCTTCCAACGCGTCCTGATCGATGTGGTGCGGTCATCCGAGGACATCCTCTTCCCTGGGCTATCCCCTCGTACAATTATTCCTCCTTCACCACGATGGTGCGGTCTTCCCTTGATTTACGACGAAGTCTTCACCGGCCTAGGGCGGCTCGGTTCTTTCCCTTCTCTGGTGCTGGGTGCGAACCCGGATATAGCAGTATACGCCAAACTCTTGACTGGAGGTCTCGTCCCTCTCTCGGCCACACTTGCCACAGCGGATATCTTCGAGGGATTCCTAGACGAACGGAAGTCGAGGGCGTTGTTGCACGGGCACTCGTATACTGCCTACCCAGTAGGATGCGCAGTCGCGAATAAGAGCTTGGAGCTGCTGGAGGCCGCGATGCAGGGGCAGGAATGGCGAGACGCGAAGAAGATGTGGGTATGGGACGAGGCTAGGATGAGTTTGAGCACGTCTGCGTCTGCGTTTGCACCTAAATTCGGAAATGCTAGGGTTGGCGTGAAGACGGACGCGGAGAGCCGCCCAACTCTAAGAACATGGAGCCTGTGGTCGCCTTCATTCGTGCACCAACTCTCCTATTCGCCACGGATCATCCAAGTTTGCGCGCTGGGTACGGTTTTGGCATTCGAAATCGCCTCCCATACATTGGACCACCGTTTCACTGGTACGTCGTTCTTATGGTTTCCTTCGCCACCATGCCTGTCCCGTTCTTCTTCTCTGCACTTTGGACACACCTGTGAACGTCCACTGGTGGGTGGTTGCCAACCCTGACTAAGTCGTTTCCATGTCCGCCGACAGAGTAATGCGTAGCGGCCGAATGACCCCGCTTTTCCCCGCCCCGCTCTCCATCTCTCCATTCCCTCTCCCCGCTTACGGCGGCTTCGTTCCATTCTAGAAAGACCCTGCACATCTATCCGTGCCTCCGTCCGGTTCCGACGCTCGGACCATCCTACCGATGCGAATTTAAACTCGCATCTCACTTCGGCAAAATACCAAGTATTCAACCACATACTGACTTGCTCGTTTGCTTTGTAGGGTACTCTTCTGGCGCAGCTGGGACGATTTTGGCGGGCCTCGGTGAACGGGTCGGAGGAGCGGGAGCGGGAGACGGCAGTGGGGACTCGTTTGAGGGGGTACATTTCCGCACCTTGGGGGATGTGGGGTACCTCATGACGAGCTTTGAAACCCCGGGTGGGACTGTGCGTGCGCTCGAGCAAAGGGTGCTGGACTGCCTTAGTACGAGAGACTCGACATAGTGGCAGGGGGTGGTGGTAGAGTGGTAGACTTATGTATGTGCATCAATAAAAGGGTTGAGTTACTATTCATGTGGGTATATAATAGGGATAAAGGTATTCTGGATTGGACTCGGGTCCTCGGTGCGTTTGGCAGCAGGCTGACACGGGAGGGGGGCGACGTATGCGCGTATGCCCTAGACTGGAGTGTAAGGTTTGGGCAGGTGAGGGATTTCTTTATTGTTGCGAGGAAGTCAAAGGCGTTGCGTGCGTTTGCATTGGGTGGGGCGGTGCTGTGAGTCGGTGGGGTTAGAGCGAGTAGTGAGAATGGCTGGCTGGCTGATGCTCATTCATATAGGCGACGAGGACGAGGAGGCCTAGGACGAGGGGGACGAGGACGAGGACGAGGACGAAGAGGAGGATAGATGTGATTGATACGGTACATATATAAATGGTGGGATTTGTGGATGATCGATGGATGGATGGATGATCGAGCACAACTTGGGAACGACGTGTGCGACAGACAGCCAGCCAGACAGACAGACAGTCGGTGGACGGAAGAAGACGGCGGTCAAGCGTCATAGCCGTGGGTCCTGGGTCCCAAGGATCCGTGTCGTCGGTCGTGAGCAGTA
>WNFL01160237.1_pt1 | contig 12495 bp, 13 predicted proteins | sample 5400361 | NCBI WGS metagenome assembly WNFL01 (sample SAMN13153351, study PRJNA577476) | soil metagenome | isolation source: 40 cm soil on Douglas fir-dominated hillslope | place: USA:California | collected 2013-09-17
ACAGTTACTGATACTGGGCTACATGTACACTGATAGACTGCTATGGAAAATATATTGCGCATGAGGGGCATACATCAATTTAGTGAATTCGTACAAACTTGAGATCCTTTTGTTGGTAATTTGGGAATAGAAGATAGAATCATTTTTGCAGAATATGGGAAAATGAATGGGTCAACGTGCTAGATTTGCGCATATTTATGAAAGTAGCCGCTCTGCCCCTCAGTGGAGCAAACTTTGCTTCAATGTCCCTCCTGCCATCCCACCCCACATATTCCATTCCCATCGGGTTATTGACAAGGAACACATTCAGCCCTGTACACAGACCCGTGTCCTTTTCAAAGGCTTCTATCAGGCCGGACACTAGGTTGGAAGGTATGGATGTCTCCAGTTTTTCAAAGACGGGGGATGAGCGAAGGAAATGAACAGCACTGTCGACCCAAGAAATGTCGACAGCTGTGTCAATATTCCAAATAGGAGCCCTGCATTTGAAATGCAACGACTTGACCGGAGTCTCGACCAACTTCAACTGCATCAGCGCGTTGGGGCACAGCGTGTCAATGACGACATGTTGGAGACGGGGCATTCTCACTTCCTCCAACGCGTACACTGGGCACTCGTAGTTAGGGTAGACGAGCGAAAGATGCTGGACAGACGGGTGAAATAATGCTGCGGCGTTTCCGTGTGTTTCGTGAATGTGAAGGGTGCGAAGAGTAGTACACCTCTGGATCATAGTCCAGTACTCGTGAAGTCCTTCAGAGTGCCTGGCGTTATTGGGCAGTGTGACATTGAGGGTTTGTAATCTCTGGAGGAGCGAATTAGGCAAAGTCGGCGCCCTGTCCGTCCAAAGGAGGCACAGGGTGGCGAGTATCTTCCCAGTTAGTTTCTCAGTGACCTTGTCCCATGGATGGCAATTGGAGATGGTCAAGCTCTTGAGCATTGGTTGATCACCGGCAATAAAATCCAGGTCAAGCTCGCGATTGATGACGAGTTCTTGAATTCTGGACAGAAATGTAGGGATAGCGGCGACTTTCCTCACAACGCTCGGTCTCATATCCGACCTTAACCTCGCAAAATCGACCTTCAAAGGAGCAGGGTTTGATCGAGCGATGCGAGATTGAAGGAAGGTCCCCGCCCACGGCCGGATAATCGTAAGGTTGAACTGGCGAAAAGGATCGAGGTTGGTCCACAACGTTGGTTGTGAGAGTGCTAGCACATGCCAGGTACGGCAGACAAGGAGGAGCTTCTCAGGGAGTTGGTTGTAGAGATGGACGTAGTAGTCGAAAATCATTCCCATGATTTCAATGGGTAGGAATAAGTTCCTTCGCTGCGCTAACGCCGTCAACTCGGCCATCCGGCGACCGACAGCGGCGCGGGTCTGCTGCTTGACCTCTGTGGTTGGCTCCTGATGGCGGGATAGTTCCAGTGGTGGATATACTAGTGGCACCGTCTTGTCATAACGTCTTTAGTACTGAGACTGACCTACAATCTTGAGCAATGACGCCTTGTAGTTGAAGGCTAGTTGAACCGCTATACCCCAGGGGCTTCAATGCGATGACGGTACAGCGCTTGCGTAACACGTACGGGCTCTCAGCTAAGGGTGAAGGGAAATTGGTGAGTACAGAGGTGTCTTGGTACAGAGAACGTACTAGGGCAAGCGGGCCCCATACTAAGGCGCCTGGTGGCATGAACAGTAATGCTGGTCAAGATGGAGTCCAAGAGGCAATTCCCTTTACTTCCTGCACAGCATTTCGGTACCGAAACCGTCCCTTTGTGCGTCGAGCAAGGCAAACGGGTTACATTGGTAATGGTTAATCGGTCCGTATTCGCTGTGGAGTGAGTGGGTTTTAAGCCAACCAGAATTGTCACGTCTTTTTGGCACGATGACGCCAGAAGGTTACTTCATGAAAGGACTATACAGTATGCGCCAATCACGCCAATATAGAAAGTACTTTTTCCCACCTGTTCACTCTGTAAATCAATGATGGGCGTATAAATGACATGAATCCCATATTTATGCACAAAGTATCTTCGAAGATTGGGTTTATTGGTTGAAAACACACGAGATGAGCGACAGTCGCTAATGCTGGGTTATATACACACTGATACTGTTATGGAAAATATATTGTGCATGAGGCGCATATTTCAACTCAGTGAATTCGTACAAACTGAGATCCTTTTGTTGGTGATTTGGGAATGGAAGATAGAATCAACCTTGTAGAATATAGGAAAATGAATGGGTCAACGTGCTAGATCTGCGCATATTTATGAAAGTAGCCGCTCTGCTCCTCAGTGGAGCGAACTTCGCTTCAATGGCCCTCTTGCCATCCGACCCCACACGTTCCATTCCCATCGGGTTATTGACATGGAACACATTCAGCTCCGTACATAGGCCCGCGTCCTTTTCAAAGGCTTCTATCAGGCCGGACACTAGGTTGGAAGGTATGGATGTCTCCAGCTTTTCAAGGACGGGGGTTGAGCGAAGGAAATGAACAGCACTGTCGACCCAAGAAATGTCGACAGCTGTGTCAATATCCCAAACAGGTCTGCACTTCAAATGCAACGACTTGACCGGAGTCCCGACCAACTTCAACTGCATCAGCGCGTTGGGGTACAGCGCGTCGATGACGACATCTTGGAGACGGGGCATTCTCACTTCCTCCAACGCGTAGACTGAGTACTCGCAGTCAGGGTAGACGAGCGAAAGATGCTGGACAGACGGGTGAAATAATGCTGCGGCGTTTCCGTGTGTTTCTGAAATGTGAAGGGTGCGAAGAGTAGTGCACTGCTGGATCATGGTCCAGTACTCGTGAAGTCCTACAGAGTTCGTGGTGTTCCTGGGTAGTGTGACATTGAGGGTTTGTAATCTCTGGAGGAGCGAATTAGGCAAGGTCGGCGCCCTGTCCGTCCAAAGAAGGCACAGGGTGGTGATTATCTTCCCAGTTAGTTTCTCAGTGAGCTTGTCCCATGGATGGCAATTGAAGATGGTCAAGCTCTTGAGCAATGGTTGATTACCGGCAATAAAATTCAGGTCAAGCTCGCGATTGATGACGAGTTCTTGAATTCTGGATAGAAATGTAGGGATAGCGGCGATTTTATTCACAACGCTCGGTGTCATATCCGTCGTTAACCTTGCAAAAAAGTTGACCTTCAAAGGAGCAGGGTTTGATCGAGCGATGCGAGATTGAAGGAAAGTTCCCGCCCATCGCCGGATAATCATAAGGTTAAACTGGAAAACAGGATCGAGGTTGGTCCACAGCGTTGGTTGTGAGAGTGCTAGCACATGCCAGGTACGGCAGACAAGGAGGAGCTTCTCAGGGAGTTGGTTGTAGAGATGGACGTAGAAGTCGAAAATCATTCCCATGATTTCAATGGGTAGGAATAAGTTCCTTCGCTGCGCTAACACCGTCAACTCGGCCATCCTGCGGCCGACAGCGGCGCGGGTCCGCTGCTTGACCTCCGTAGTTGGCTCCTGATGGCGGGATAGTTCCAATGGTGGGTATACTAGTGGCACCGTCTTGTCATAATGTCTTCAGTATTGAGACTCCCGACAGCTGACTCGACCTACAATCTTGAGCAGTGACGCCTTGTAGTTGAATGCTAGTCGAACCGCTATACCCCGGGTGGGCTTCAATACTATGACGGTGCAGCGCTTGCACAACACGTACGGGCTCTCTCCTAAGGACAAAGGGAATTTAGTGAGTACAGAGGTGTCTTTGTACCGAGAGCGTACCGGGACACGGAAAAGGCGGCGGGCTTCAAGGCGGCCTCTCGCCATTTTATGATTCCGAAATTTCACGCAAATAAGGTGATCGCATGAACAGCAATGCTGGTCAAGATGGGGTCCAAGAGGCGATTCCCTTTACTTCCCACATAGCATTTCGGTACCGAAACCATCCCTTTGTGCGTCAAGCAAGGCAAAGGACGGGTTGGTAAGGGTTCATCGGTCCGTGGTCGGGTTTCAAGCCAACCAGAATTGTCACGTCTTTCTGGCAAGATGACGTTGACCCCCAAATTAAAGGTTACTTCATGAGATGACTCTATATGGGTCAATCACATATAGAAACACTAAGACATCGCACCTCTGTGCACCTCTGTGCAGCTCTGCACACTGTAATAGCCGCCCTGTGCTGCCGCTCGAGCGTGCGCTCCTCCAAAATCATCGCTCAATCTGCGATTGTTGATGACTCTGCACCCCTTCAATAACAACCTGCTGTGGGCGCAATTGCTGAAGTCGAGCTACTCATTTGGTAAGTGCGACTCTGCCTGAGGGACCATTCACTGACACCAGAGGGAGGACCGGTGGACAATGTCCTTATGGGATGAATGACGAGGTCATCGACTCCACAGTATAGCCAGTGGGGAGTTAGGTAATCACTTAGAGGCGATCGATATGCGTGAACGGCCACTTAGCAATGAGCAATGAGTACATTTCCGTACACTTTCCCACCTGCTCACTCTGTAAATCAATGACGGGCCCATAAATGGCATGAACTCCAAAATTTATCCACAAAGTACCTTCGAAGATTGGGATTATTGGTTGAAAACACAAAAGATGAGCGACAGTCGCTGATCTTGGGCTACATGTATGGAAAATATATTGTGCGTGAGGGGGCATATTCCAATTTAATGAATTCGTACAAACTGAGATCCTTTTGTTGGTGATTGGGGAATGGAAGATAGAATCATTTTTGCAGAATATGAGAACATGAATGGGTCAATGTGCTAGATTTGCGCATATTAACGAAAGTAGCCGCTCTGCTCCTCAGTGGAGCAAACTTTGCTTTAATGGCCCTCTTGCCATCCAACTCCACATGTTCCATTCCCATCGGGTAATTAACAAGGAACAAATTCAGCTCTGTACACAGACCCGCGTCCTTTTCAAAGGCTTCTAACAGGCTGGACACTAGGTTGGAAGGCATGGATGTCTCCAGCTTTTCAAGGACGGGGGTTGAGCGAAGGAAATGAACAATACTGTCGACCCAAGGGATGTCGACAGTTGCGCTGCTATTCCAAATAGTAGGTCTGCATTTCAAATGCAATGACTTGACTGGAGCCTCGACCAACTTCAACTTCATCAGCGCATCGGGGCGCAGCGTGTCAATGACGACATCTTGGAGACGGGGCATTCTCACTTCCTCCAACGCGTACTTTACTTGCCAGCAGTCAGGGTAGACGAGCGAAAGATGCTGGATAGACGGGTGAAATAATGCTGCGGCGTTTCCGTATGTTTCTAAAGTGTGAAGGGTGCGAAGAGTAGTACACTTCTGGATCATGGTCCTGTACTCGTGAAGGACTCCAGAGTTCCAGGCGTTCCTGGGCAGTGTGACATGGAGGGTCTGTAATCGCTGGAGGAGCGAATCAGGCAAGGGTGGCGGGTTGCCTGTCCAAAGGAGGCACAGGGTGGTGATTATCTTCCCAGTTAGTTTCTCAGTGAGCTTGTCCCATGGATGGCAATTGGAGATGGTCAAGCTGTTGAGCATTGGTTGATTACCGGCAAGAAAAATCATGTCAAGCTCGCGATTGATGACGAGTTCTTGGATTCTGGATAGAAATGTAGGGATAGCAGCGGTTTTCCTCACAACTCCCAGTGTCATATCCGTCATTAACCTTGCAAAATCGACCTTCAAAGGAGCAGGGTTTGATCGGGCGATGCGAGATTGGAGGAAGGTTCCCGCCCACGGCCGGACAATCGGAAGGTCGAACTGGCCAACAGGATCGAGGTTGGTCCACAACGTTGGTTGTGAGAGTGCTAGCACATGCCAGGTACGACAGACAAGGAGGAGCTTCTCAGGGAGTTGGTTGTAGAGATGGATGTAGTAGTCGAAAATCATTCCCATGATTTCAATGGGTAGGAATAAGTTCCTTTGCTGCGCTAATGCCGTCAACTCGGCCATCCTGTGGCCAACAGCGCCGCGGGTCTGCTGCTTGACCTCTGTGGTCGGCTCCTGATGGCGGGATAGTTCCAATGGTGGGTATACTAGTGGCCCCGTCTTGTCATAGCGTCTTTAGTACTGAGCCTCCCGACAGCTGACTCGACCTACAATCTTGAGCAATGAAGCCTTGTAGTTGAAGGCTAGCCGAACCGCTATACCCAGGTGGGCTTCAATACTATGACGGTGCAGCGCTTGCGTGATACGTACGGTCTCTCTCCTAAGGGCGAAGGGAAATTAGTGAGTACAGAGGTGTCTTGGTATAGGGAGCGTACTGGGACATGCGGGCCATATGGAGAGCGGAATCTCATTTTGACAATTCCGGAATTTCACGCAAGTAAGGTGGTCGCATGAACAGTAATGCTGGTCAAGGTGGGGTTCAAGAGGCAATTCCCTGTACCTCCCACATAGCATTTCGGTACCGAAAACGTCCCTTTGTGCGTCGAGCAAGGGAAAGGACGGGGTTGGTAAGGGTTCATCGGTCCGTAGTTGCTGTGAAGTGAGTGTGTTTCAAGCCAACCAGAATTGTCATGTCCTTTTGGCAAGGTGACCCCTGAAGGTTACTTCATGAAATGACTCTAAATGCACCAATCACGCCATGTTTGGTACTACCTATAGAAGCAAATATGCAATGGTTTACTTCCTTGTCGCTCTGCTCGTTGGGCTGGTGGGCCCGTTGAGTGTGAAAGTACCACAGGGTCAGAGAGTAAATCTTGATTGAGTTTTCCTCTAGCTCCTCAGGCACCCATTTGTTCAAAAGTCTTGAGCACTTGGGGTGCTTATTGACTTATTGATAGTGACGTAGCATGTCAAGTTTGCAGTCCTTTTTTCAACTGGTACAGTACCGCAACCAAAGGCTACCGTGTTGAAAACACACTTTAATATGGGCAACAACATGCATCAAAAATACGGTGTTCCCAGATGTGGAACGAGTGTGCAGTAAGTAGCCAACATAATCGCCGGACGCAATCCAGATGTAGTCAAGTCTAACAAGGGTGTAAACAATACAACTAGTAGCGATGCATACGGCAGTAAACTAACTAGGGAAAACATAAATTCTGACCCGATACCGCCAACCAGTGTTCGCAGGCATTAAATTCTCAATTCGCGTCTCCGTATCACTCGAACACCGTCGTTCACGACAAGGAAGCACCAACAAAGGTCGGGGCAATGCAGACGCCATCCTTTGTTCGTATCCGATGGACTGATTGGCCGACTGGATCGACCCAAGCCGCCTCGTGTGTGTCGAGCGTGGTGAACCCTAGAGGGAGTGGTCAGGTTCCGAACGGTGGGAGTCTTGCGACGACATGATTTGCGAAGGGTTACACACCGGGCTGAATGGTTTCGAAGATTTTCTTCTTCGGGTTGAGCTGTGAAAGAGGTTGGGCATCTGTAGAAAGAACAATGTCAAATATTGTTTTCCATACCGAGCGTATGATTCAAGTTGACTACGAATGTGGAAAGGCACGCACTTTCATACTTCTCGCCCTCGAAGTAAACCCTTTCGCCGGGTTTCGAGCCTGGTGGTGGTTGAACGAGTTCAATCCCTCCTTCCTTACCGGCTGGAGATGTTGCCTATAGATCGTATTAAGTTTAGGGAGATAATAAATGAAACGACCAAGAAGCGACGACGTACACATAGCACCATTGCGTAACTCTTCACTCCGCGCATATTCGCGGGCTTGAGGTTGCACTTAATGCATACCCTCATCAGAACACACGAGTTACCAGAAGAGAGTGGGAAAGGGTGACACACCACAGCGACCAAATACTTGTCCCGCATCTCGTCAATGGGGATATAGTTCACCAACCCACTGACGACTGTCCTTGGGCCTTCGGGTTCGCCCACGTCGATCTGCTCGACGTACAGTCCATCCGCATCGGGGTGCTTCTCGACTGCAGGAACCCATCAGCCTCCGCTTTCTCGCTCAAGTCTGGGCGGAGGAAAGAATAAGACGTACTGTGAACAATATGCCCAACCCTTAGGTCGATCATACTCGGCACAAGCTCTCCAGGTCCCTCAGCCTCCTTGGCAGGCCCAGGTGCGGCAGTCGCCTTCTCCTTTTTCCCTCCGTCCGCCTTGGCAGGCCGTTCCTTCTTGCTCTCAGCTGCCTCCTTGACCTTCTTGCTCCCCTCTTTGACGGTCTTTAATGCGCCTGAGGTCGACGTAGTAGTAGATGCCTCGGCAGTGGCGGGAGCCTTTTTCTTTTTCTTCTTCTCCGTGACAGGTGCTTTACGCTCCAGTTTCGGCGCGTTATCAAGGTCGAAAGTGACAGGCGCGGGGAGGTCGCCAGTAGAGAGGGATGAACGGACGTCAGGGTGGTTTTGGATGTGATCAAAGTAACGCGTTAGGGAGGGGAGAGTGTGATATTTCGAGGACGGGAGGGTGGACTAGAGGAGTGTGTTGTTAGTGTCTGGGAGAAAACCATGGGCGGAGGATCGAGCACCCAAGCACCGATTTATGCGAGCGTGAACACTGAAACCACAGGTCGCAGAGGGCATAAGAGATATCTGTTGTTACAGGGCTATGCCACCACGGGAACACGCTACTGCTAGCGAAGTCTGGGAAGCCATAGATAGTTAAATACTGGCAACTGTGCCTAGTATTGCTCGCGATCTATGCATCTAATAGGTGCTAAGCACGTGTGGGCAGCAACCGTCGTCAGCGGTTCTTTACAAACCAACAACGTTGATTGCCGGGGGAGACGCTGGTACTTACCACTGTCGAATGCAAGGCAACATAAACCGCGACATCCGCGATGGTAAGCATATTTCCGACAAGATACGTCTTACTTGTGAGATCTCGATCTAATTCCTGTACTCCGATTTCGCGTCAGCTCTCTTATTTTCTCGCCGGAAGCCATCGCCGACATACCTCGAGATTGACGCTCTCCAGTGCATATTTCCCCTGCGCAACACTCGCGATGTACCCGGAAACAGCTATCTTTTCATCACCTGTTCGTCCTAGCGCATCGAGAGAAGAGGTCGAGAGTTTTGTGACGAGTTCGCGAGCTGGTGGAGGGAGATTTGCGAACGCTGCCTCAGTTGCCATCGTTCTGTATGCACTACTGATCGATTGTTGATGTGGTATTGGCCGCTGAAATGAAAATGGGAGCGGGCGAGAAGTGAAGCGAGTCCCAACGAGGTGAACGGAACGGAAATTGGAAAGAGGAAACAAAGGGTGAGCCATAAAACCCGCAAAACCCAAGGTAACACCCATGACTCGATTCATAGCTCTACGCCAAAAATAGAAATCAGAAATCAGAAACTAGGAATCAGATTGTGTGGGGATAAATTATTTTTAATATTTGTGTGCCACCTTCCACCCCGTCCTCCACCATGTCCTCGTCCAGTCACCCGCTCCCAATCATCGAAATCGCACCCTGGTTGCCCTCTAGCACTTCAACAGACGCAGAGAAACAAGCGGTAGCGGACGCACTGCACATCGCTTGCAGAGACTTTGGCTTCTTCTACCTCAATCTCGCGGGGTTCGCCACCGAGCCCGAAATGTCCCTCCTTACTAATCTGGGCAGCAACTTCTTCCACCTCCCCCAGCATCGTAAAGACGCGATCGGCCTCGCACACAGCGACGGAGCAAGGGGATACCAGCGCCTGAAGGAGAATGTTACCATGGGCAAAGCGGACAACCACGAGGGGTTAGACTTTTACCGTCCTGTTGAGGATCCTGATAAGCGCAAGCCACTGTGGGGCGAGAATCAGTGGCCGGATGAAGACCCAACGGAGGCGCAGAGTATTCAGGGATTCAGGGAGACGTTTGAGGCGTGGGTTGTGAAGATGAAGGTGCTTGGGTTGGTTGTAATGCAGGCGTGAGTGTGTTCTCCGTTTTGAATTCCCTTGAGGGGTCAATTCCTGATCCTGTCCAACGTGTTCGTAGAAGCGAGTCTACTAACACACGCTCATATACAGGATGGCAAGGGGACTTGGGATGACGGCGGATGAATGGCTGGACCTCCGAAGCAAAGTGGACGATAGCTTTTGGGTGATGCGAATAATCGGTCAGCAGCTCACCACCCGACAAATGTACTTTGACAAAACAAATGACCCATACTCATACACGGATAGGATATCCACCCCTTCCCTCAGACCACGACGGTTTCTCTTGTGGAGCGCACAAGTGTGTCCATCCCTCCTTATTCCTTTGCTTCTTTCTCACACAAACGGTGCCGTTCGTTAGGGACTATGGCTGCCTGACGTAGGCATTCATGTCCCTTTCTGACCCCCGTCTCCCACTCAATGTGGTGCAGCTTTCTCTATGCGGACCCTACGCCGAACGCCCTCCAGGTATTCTTACCCTCAACGGTGCCCGCGTCCTCACATCTTTCTGCCCTCCCCGGTTCTGTCGCGCCACCTATAAATCTACCAAATGAGCAAGGTACGTCCTCTCCCTTCGTTCGTCCTCTTGTCTTGTGACTGCTCCACATCCGCCCTGCATGGCTCCACAATGTAGGAGAGAAGACTCACCCACTGACCCAAGCGAACAGGTACCCAGCAGGGAATATGGATCCCCGCCAGCCCTGTGCCGGGGTGCGTAGTTTGCAACATCGGAGAGATGTGGGAGACGTGGACAAACGGAATGTACAAATCGACATTACACAGGGTTATCCATCGAAGTAACAATTACCGGGTTTCGTACGTCAACCTTTCCTCTGGTCTGTACGACCCTAGCAGCCCCTTTTGTACTCCCCCTCTCACCCACAGAAAAAAGCTGTCGTCGACGAGGCAATCGCTGATACTACTGCTCTGCCCTGTAGCGTCCCGTTCTTCTTCGAACCGAACTTCACTGCACACGTCGCCCCGCTCGCCGCAGCGTTGCGCATCCAAGCCCAGGAACGATCTGATGACGACCAAGGTGGAGATGGAGGGAAAGTGGACACGAGCGCGTACCCCCCGGTGGTGTACGGCGAGTTCCTCAAGAGTAAAGTTGCGGGCAACTTTTCCGAAGACGCAACTGGTGGGAAGACAGGGCGGTATTGAGGTATTGATGTCATGTCGGAGTGGTTGTGGACCGATATACGGCAATGGTGTATGGTCGGTATTGGGCTGAGGGAGGAATCTTCACGTCGGAGATCTATGAATAACGGAGCTTATGTCTCAGTGTGGTGATCTAGGCATCTTACTATCTTCGCAGTACACGCGCAACTTGTACCTCAGCCCTTAGGAAGAGTCAGGAAACACTTTTAAAGAGTGGTGAATTGCAAGACAAAGCAGATGTCCTCTATAATAAACAGTAGTCGGCGGAAAGGTTCAAAGGGGGAGAGATACTGTGGTACGCGACGAGCTGTAAGAAGGAAAACGGGAATAAAGAGTTCGAGAGGTGGTTCCGATGTATGCGTTTTTAGAGGAACTATCCACCGGTCGAGTATACCAAGGAATGTTTATTTTGTCTGTAGGTCCCATGGTGATAATGTCAGTTGCTATGAAAAGGGAATGGGAAAAAGACGGGCGACTCACGGCGTCCTTGAGGTAGGTAATGAGGTTGTTACGGTCCACGTCCTTCTTCAAGCCAGCGAAAGCCATCTTGGTACCGGGGATGTACTTCTTGGGGTTCTCTGCGGGTTATTTGTTAGTGCCATCGCTTCCCAACCAACCGACGCAAGGGCGATAACGACAACGTTCGCTTGGGTCGGATTTCTGCGGTTCGCAATACGCGCACTGTATGGGGGGGGGGTGTAGGTAATAGAGAGAGACATACCGAGGTACTCGAAGAGAGTTTTCTCGTCCCAGGTGATACCTTTGTTGACGTTGGCGGCGGTGTACGAGAACCCTTCGGCCTTGCCCGTATGGCGGCCAAAGACGCCATGGAGGTTGGGGCCGACCTTGTGAGGCTCACCAGCGCCGACGGTGTGGCATTGTGCGCATCGGGTCTTGAAGAGCGAGGCGCCCTTAGAAGCGTCGCCTGCGACGAAATTACAGCCGCGTCAGCATACAACATAGCGTTTTCTTTATCCTAGCACCATCTTGTCTCGTCATCGATCCCAAAAAATTATGCTAGTTGGCCAGCGAGGGATGCATGAAATTTTTTGGTTCGAGGGATGACGAGGCAAGGCTTTCCCTGGCGAGTGAGCGACGTACCGGGTGCGTAAGGCATTGGTGTTGTCTATTTGAGGGTAGATATTAGGGTAGAGCGGGCCTTAGATATAGAACAGACGCAGAGGTCGACGCAGGGGTGGTGGTTAAGGTGGTGTGCAAGTGCTGCAAGTGCTCTTCGAAAATTTCCGGCCGTGCATGTGGGCGCATTCCGAGCCAATCACACGCGGCCTTTTTCACTTGCCCATGCCTTATCCTTTTCACGCGGGCGGGGTCGCGGCGGCTCAGCGGAATGCAGTGCACAGTGTCCGCTTGGGCACTCGGGAGATAGTAAGCTCCTTTTGGGCGCGCCTGCACGTCGCCTTGACCAACTCCGACGTTGGCTTCTCGTGCCCAACATCGCCACTGTCGCGAATGCGATGAGCTGCCTGTGCTCCTTGTATTGCCTCCTTAGTACCTTGTATTATATATGGAGTGATAGTCAAGGCAGTAGGCTGCGATCTCCCCCCAATATTAG
>WNFL01165898.1_pt1 | contig 12495 bp, 6 predicted proteins | sample 5400361 | NCBI WGS metagenome assembly WNFL01 (sample SAMN13153351, study PRJNA577476) | soil metagenome | isolation source: 40 cm soil on Douglas fir-dominated hillslope | place: USA:California | collected 2013-09-17
TCGTCACCTGTTTGCCGATCATCGTCAACGCAGCCGCGATCTCGGAACCGATGAATCCCGCGCCGATGACCAGGAAACGCTGCCCCTGTTCGGTCAGCGCCCGCAAGCGATAATAATCCTGAAGGGTACGGTAGTAAATAATATCCTCATCGCCAAATAGAAGGCGGTTGGTCGACCCTCCGGTGGCGAGCAAAAGTTTTTCGTATCCGTATTCCTCACCTTTATCGTCATGCAGGCGCCTGGCCGCTGAATCAATTCGGGTCACCATACGGCCGAGATGAAATTCCACATTGAATTTATCGGTGCCGCGCCATATCTTTTCCAACGGACGGCCCTTCCACATCCCTTTTGTCAGTGGAGGGCGACTGTATGGCATTTCGGCTTCAGAACCGATCATCCCGATCGAACCGGCCGAATCCAACTCACGTATGCCGCGCACGGCCGCGTCGCCGGTCATGCCACCGCCTACGATCAAATATTTATATTGCTTCATGGGATTCTCCTTCGATTGGGCAGGATGAACTTCCAAATTGTAGCACCATCGAGTTCGATTTTTACAGAAGGATACTTATGTCATCTTAGCGCACTGGTTTTGTGGCGCTAGACTTTCTTCAATTGAAAACTGGGCACAGGTGCCTGGTCGGAAATCGGTGGGAGACGATGATGACTAAGAGGCAGTCACGATGTAGAAGAAACAAAAACTCGGCGGTGGTCTTCGACCCACGCCGAGCAAAGCTAATCATCTTTATTGGGCAGCAACATTAAAGCAGGTATCAATCGTTTTTTCGGCAAATCTGAATATTCATCTACCCAATTATAGCCTTTTAGTTTTGGATTATTATCATTTCTTGGATTAAAAGGTATGTTATTAGATTTGTAAAACCCTGACGAATACTTTTGTTCAATTTCATTAATTAGGTCGAAAAGAGGTAATTCTGAAGTTCGTACCTCATTTCGATCCTTGTATTTGCAAAAATAGCCCGGGTCGGCTTTCCAATAAATCATTAGGACAGTCCCTTTATCACAAATTGGGTTTCTAATTGCCCAGAGTGGGATTTCATAACCGAAATCCCAATTGTAATTCTCCATAAGCTCATGCAATTCATGAGATGTATTAACTTTTCTATCCAATATCTCAGTCATGCAAAGATTCTAGGAACTCTGTAAAGGTGTTTGCCAAGTAATAAATAGTAATTTCACCCGAATCACCTTCATCTAATAGGCAGAAATATATTTTTGAATATCTCTCGCCCCTAGTGCCTAAACATATCAGATTGCCACCCGGATCAACAGCAATGGGAAGAAGATCGTTCGGCAATCTGTCCTTCAGTAAATCCTTCATGTATAAAATGTCGTACATATCTTCTTCCTCAATACATAAAAATCTATTCAATATATCTTTAGCGCTTAACGGATGTTCTATTAATGGGAAGACATCCGGAGTCGGTTCTCCTCCATTGTTTAGTAAGATGAATTCTCGATATTCTATTGGAAGCGAGACGCCAATTTTTTCCTCGAACTTAAGAACATCAGAATCAGTAAGCGCCTTATTTTGATCTTTGATTATTATTTGTTTTTTCATGGTAATCCTAATAGTTGTTTAAGTAGTGCCATTCCACCAGTATGCCTGACTGTAGCGTGGAGATCTGCAGGGACTAATTGCATTGTGGTCATGTCTTGATGATGATGCCATGTATAACCACGCGGAGGTTTCTTTCCATTAATGCCGGCCGCCTCGTTAGCTGCCGCAAAATCATCTACATAATCTCCTGTGAGTTTAATTTTTACATCTGCAACACTATATGGAGAAAAATCAGGAAAGCCACTTGAATTAAACTGTACTCCATTTGGATATTTCAGTCGAAGCAAAGGGTTGGAAGGATAATATGTTTCGCCTGCAAATTTCTTGTTGATTATGCGAGGTGGGCACGCATTATGCACCAGCCATTGACCGTCACCCACATAGTATGTGTGCGCATCCGCAACGGTGAGATTATACATCTCGCGCGTCGTCTCTTCGATCGAAGCTTTTTCCACTTTGCCCGAAGAGCCGTCTGCCTTGCGGATTTTATCCTCAGGTTTCAGGTCTTTCGCATTCACCCAGCCTTTGCCTTCTACGCTTGCCCTGAGCCTGTCGAAGGGTAGAAGGGATGCTCGAGTGTGGTTGTGATCGCTTCGCCATCAATCGTTAGGTGAACGATGGTTTTATCGGTATGGTGAATGGTGTCTGTAATAGGGAAGAAACTGAGTTAGCTTTAAACAAAACTCGGCGGGGTTACAAACCCTCGCCGAGCAAGATGCGAATATGTTAAACAAAATCTTGGCACGGTTTTCAACCTTCGCCAAGGAAAACAGGAAAATAATCTAAATTATGAAGTAAACAAGGATTTCATTAAGAAAGACAATTCAATTAATCCAGCTCTATCAAGATTTATGTTAGGTAGTGAATGATCTTCAGGCTTAAAAGATTCCTTTTCAAGTGCTTTCAATTGAAAACGACCTATCCAAAAAAAGACCTTTGGAGAAATACTACCACTTAGAGAAAACTGTATAAGAGTTAACTCTTTCTCATTAGAAGGGCTTTTTATCGGATCCTCTATCTGCCGAAAATACTGCTGAGTAGAATCAGAGTTTAAGGAAAGATGAAAACTTGATAACTCGGAGTTGTCAAGTTTTGCAAAATGCTTCTTGTTCACATTTTCTGTGGGCGTCAACGTTTTAGAGTAATTTTCAAGAATTGTCGGAAGTTCCATAAACTCCTGTTGATCAACATAAATATAACCACCCTCAGATTGGAGAGGATTAAATCCTTTAGCTTCTAGTACTTCAGGAATCAGGCTGTAGATATGAAGGGTAACTATATTTGATTGTCGTTCATGGCGCGTTAGGGCAACAATTGGCCACGGCCCATCCATGTCAAAACCATAACTCTCAGGTGGTCGATATCTACCCCAAAAGGCATTTTCCGGAGCACTGGATACGTTTAAAGGGATCTTATACTCTCTGTGTGCTTGCTCAGGAGAAATTGAGGCCCATATCATCATAGAATTGCCTTTCTTAATTGCGAAATATTGATTTACCAAGGTTGAGAGTAGAAAACTTAAATCGTTCGAGTCTGATTACATTCCAATCGTCAACCCATTGTACTGGAATACTGGTTCTTCCTGCTTGTTGATATGCCACTAAACGGCGGTGGTCCAAAGTATAAACTTTTTCATTCTCCAAATGCGCAGGATCGCCCCTATATGTGGTTTCGCCAAACGTCTTTTCTAACGGTCCCCATTCATCCATTAGTGCTTTCTTAACAAATACTCTTATAGGATTGCCCCATGGCAGATCCTCGCTAGGATGGTTAACAAGCCATTCTGTATTTGCTTCTACTGTGTATGTTCCCCCTCCTGCAACTGGTCCGGTTGGTGAATACGTAGCTTGAGAAGATCTTATATCATTTGGGTTTAAAGTCGTTGATTCTTCAATTGTAATCGGCTGATTCTCGCCAGAATAATACCCATCGTGTCCCATACTGGGGTTGAGCATCTCATCAGGGTAGCTAATTTCACCCAAACCTCTTAAACCGCTTAGCGCACTCTCAAAGACTTTTTGAACTCCATATCCAATAGCTCCACCAATTGCCCCCAGAGCGGCATCCATGATCACATCTTCAGGCCGGAAAAGGGTATTCGCGATTTGTTCAGGGGTGGCATCTGTCAAAATCAAGGTGGTTAAACGTGAGGCTTGCCCGGCTAATATTCCACTGATTGCACCTGCTCCCGCAAACTCCAATAAGGTTGCTCCAGTTGCTGGTATTAAGGCGGTAAAGACCAATAAACCTACTGCTCCGGCAACCGCGCCAGCACCGAATGACATCGCAACTTCTCCCCAATCAACACAGCCCAGGTTACCGCCATTTTTATGCAACTGAACAAACAAATCCACACCACCACCGATAACACCGCCAATTGCTGCAGCACAGAAAATAGCGGATACAGGATCAAAGCATTTGCCGCTTGGGTCTGTATATCGAACTGGGTTATTGGCTGTATATAGAAAACGATTCTGGGTTTGCGACAATCCGGCATAGCCCGCAAAGGTATCGCGGTTGATGAAGCGGCCTGTACCGGGGTCGTAATAGCGCGCGCGCAGGTAGACTAGATTCGTCGGGTCCACTTGCTGGCCGGTGTAGGTGAAGGTCGTCCCGCCTGTGCCAGTAGTGCTCGTCACATTCCCGAAGGGATCATAGGATTGCGCGAAGACCACGTCACCGGAGTAATCGGTGAGCTGGCGGGTTGTTCCCAGTGCATCGCCAAGGAAATAGGAAATCTCGGAATTACTGCGTTGTGCGATATTCCCGATCCCATAGAGATAGGTGTTCGTGTTATCAGAAAGCACCATCGGCAGATCGGTATTGAGATCGAGCACGTTGGTTATGGTCTGACTGTTGATCGTTTGTTGATAACGATCACCAAGTCCATTGTAGGCATACGCACCAGATTTTTGACCGCTGACCGTCGTCAGTCGATTGGCAGAATCATAAGTATAGGTATTGATCCCATCACTGAGCATGTTGCCGTTGTTATCCCAGGTGTAAGCAACACTATTTACGCTTGCAAGTCTATTTGCATTGTCGTAGGCGTAATTGACCGCGGACGATATGCTATTTACGATTGAAGCTTGCGTTAATCGGTTCCCAACCTGGTCATATGTATATTGATATGAATCGCCCGTCGAATAATCTGCAGAAGTCAACCTGTACAACAGGTCGTAACTGTAATCAATCGTTACACTTTCACTCTGCTGCTGGAAAGCATAAGCGGGCGCGTCGGATTTGAATTGCGGCAGCGCGGGCAGTTTCAACGAGACCCCGAAGAATCCGTTATTGGGCTCGATCGCGAGTGGTGAGAAGTGAACCGCTACAGAAGTCACCGTGCCCAGTTTTGCAGGACGGGTTGTGCTGTCGAAATATAAGCGCAAGCCCATTGCACCGTTATGCCCGCCGCATAAGGCGCCAGCCTGCCCTGAGCCTGTCGAAGGGTTCGTGCCAACGCGGGTGAGGATCTTGACCGATAAACTGTCGGTCGTGCCGTTCATGCTGATTGAATTGAAAGTACCAAAGGAAACAACTGCTTCCTTCGCCTGAGTCTCATTGCGCGTGATGTCTGTGATGCACAGCGTTTGACCCGAGGAGATCAACACGCCGTTGCGATACACCTCGGCGCGCAGGTCGAAGCGCGCGCCCTGATCGTCACTGCTCTTCAGTCCAAGCCAAACGTGCAGATCGTTCAGAGAGGTCAACTGGCCGCTGGTCTGAGAGGAGGCAGCCGTCCACGCGCCCACTTCCTTCCAAGGGTTGCCGCCGCTGAAGTTGATACCTGTTGAATCCTTATATTTGGCGGTCGTACCGGTTGGAGCAGTGGAATCCAGGAATAGCGTCGCGGGGTTGGCTGTGGTTCCGGTCCCATGCAGGTAGAGATTCGTCGCTGTGACGGTTTGAGTAGGAGTCAAACTTGGTGTCACAGTTGAGGTCGGTGTCTGTGTATCTGTAGGAACAGGTGTGAAAGTAGAAGTCGACTCGGCTTGAGTCCCTGTTAGGGATGCGATTGGCGTATCGGAAGCCCCCAATGTAGGTATGGGGGTATCTGTCGTCGGAGTCAGAGTGCCTGTTGGTGCCTCGGTGGGGATTTTAGTCTCTGTAGGCGTTTCAGTGTTGGTAGGTGTGTATGTTGACGTGGACGTATCCGTAGCCGTGGCGGTGTCGGTAGGAATCAATGTTGGCGTGGATGTATCAGTCGGTGTGGCCGTGTCGGTTGGCGTATTTGTTGGAGTCGATGTTTCGGTAGGCGTGTATGTGGCCGTTGGGGTCGGCGTAGGCGGAATAGGATTCTTCATATTCTCGATCGCCTGGATGCGGTTTCCAACATTGTCGTAAAGATACTGGAAAGATGAGAACAGCTCAACGCCCTGTGCGTGGGTAATGGATAATACGCGGCTGGCGTCATCATAACTATAAGCCGTGTTTACATTGTTCGGCCGTGTCACATTCGTCAGTCTGTTCGCGGCATCATACGAGTAGCTGATAGCTGACATAGTCCCCGTAGGGGATTCCTGACCACTTACATTTGTCAGCCGATCTCCGAGATCATACGTATAGAAAACTGTTTGACCGTCGGGATAAATAAGCGCGGTCTTGTTTCCTGCCGCGTCATAGGCATACCCCACCGTCTTGTTGAATGGGTCTGTAATGTCGGTGACCTGGTTTCGCGCGTCGTACGCCCAGGTGGTAGTGCCCAATCCATCGGTCATGGTGAGGCGTCGCCCAGCGTTGTCATAGGTGAAGGATACATCCGCAGCGGATGGATAATCGATGGTGATCAAACGATTGACGTCATCATAGACATAATTCGTGGTCGCGCCGTTCGCATCGGTCATCGAGGTGCGGTTCCCGAGGTTGTCATATGCATACGTCCACGCATGGTCGAGCGCGTCGGTCTCACTCACAAGACGATCGAGCGCGTCGTACGTGAAGCTGGTAAGATGTCCGTTCCCATCGAGGATCGTAAGGCGATTCCCATTTGCATCGTAGGTGTATTCGGTGCGCACGTTGGTCTCGGAATCCGAGGGGATTCCGGCCTGATAATTTTCGATCACGGCCGTCAGGCGCGCCAGCGCGTCGTATTCGTACTTGCTGACCACACCTTCTGCATCGGTGGTGAGGACGAGATCGCCGCGCGTATTGTACAAGTTATGCGTTTCGTTGTTCAACGGGTCGGTGATGAGGTTGGGCTGGTTGAGCGCGTTATAGGCATAAGTGGTTTGGTTTCCGAGCGCATCACTGGATGCAAGCACGTTACCTGCGGCATCGTACGTGCTGGATAAGGCATTATTGTTCGCGTCAGTGAGTGTTGTCGGGCGATTGAGTGCGTCGTATGTAATGGCCGTGATGTGATTATTTGCATCGGTAATCGCGAGACGATTTCCGACCGCATCGTACGTGAAGGACGTTGAATTGTTCAACGCGTCAGTCTGCGCGACGAGTTGATTCAAATTGTCATACGCGTAGGAGGTTGAATTATTATTCGCATCTGCGTGAGAAAAGGTTTGGCCGAGCGCGTCATACGTGGTCGTGATAGTGTGATTCAGTGCGTCGGTGGCCGCCACGGTGCGACTTAGGTCGTCATACGTAAATGTAGTTTGATGATTGTTCGCGTCGGTCATGGATGTGCGGCGTCCAAGTACATCGTATTGATAAGTGGTCACATGGCCCAATGTATCGGTGACCGAGGTTTGTTGGCCGGCCGCATCATATGCGTACGTGGTGGCATTGCCGCGCGCATCCTTGGTCTGGATGAGGTGGCCTGCTGCATCGTAAAAACTCTCTGTATAGTGATTTGTCGGGTCGATTGTTTTGATCAACCGATTGAGCGCATCGTACTGATAAGTGGTGACATTGCCCAACACATCTGTCGTTGTCGCGAGATTGCCTGTGGCATCATACGTATGATGGATCACGCCGCCATTGGGTTGCGTAACGGTTAAAACACGCTTAACAGAATCATAGGTGTAGGATGTCACCCGCCCTAGCGCGTCGGTGGTACTGGCTACCGTGCCGTCCAGGTTATAGGTTGTACTGGTCGTATGATTAAGAGCATCGATTGCGGAGACCAGCCTGCCGGCGTCGTCATACGCATAAGTCGTGACACGATTTAACGCGTCTTTGGTCGAAATGAGCTGCCCCGCTGCGTTATAAGTATTGACCGTCTGATGCTCTGCAGGGTCGACGGTCTTTGTCAGACGGTCAGCCGTGTCGTACTCGTATTGTGTAACCCTGCCCAGCGTATCCGTGACCGAGATCTGATTCCCGCGCGCGTCATACGCATATTGAGTGACGATATTCCATACGTTGTCTTGATTCTGGGGTTTATTCGCGTCATAGTTTAACGTCCGGCCGGTTAGGCGTCCTGCGGCATCATATACACTGTGAGTCACGTGCCCGAGCGGATCGGTGGCGTCGACCAAACGCCCAAGTGAATCGTACGCATAGGCCCATGTATGGTTGAGTGCGTCGGTCATCGAGATTCGCTGTCCGTGTGAATCATACGTATAGGAAGTTACTTGATTCAGTGGGTCTTTGACAGACGTCAGCAGATTCTGTGCGTTATATGTGTATGTAGTAGTCTGGTTAAGGGCGTTCGTGGTGCCAGTCAGATTAACGCCGCTATATACAAAGGTGGTGAGATAGTTGCGCGGGTCGGTCACCGAGGTCGGAAGGTTGAGGGAATTGTATGTAATGGACGTCTGGCTGCCTGCAGAATCCGTAACGCTCAATAAATTCGCGCCATTTGTGCTCCAATTGAGGGTTGATGTGTGGCTGGCCGCATCCGTGATCGTCTGGGGTCGATAATTGCCATCGTAGGTCTTAATCACGTCCCCACTGAGTGGATCGGTCTGCTTTACAAGTGCATTTTGCCCATCGTACGCATGTACCGTCACATTGCCCAATGCATCCGTGATTGTGGTCGATCCATTGAGGCCAAATTCAAGCTTTTCAGTCGGGTTATCCAGGCCATCGTATTGCGTGGTGACACGCGACCAGGTAGTGGGTGTTGGTTGCTGTTCATAGACCACCAGGTTGGAGAAATAACTTTGTGCAGTGGGGCTTGAAATATCATGGTCATTTGTAAAAACAAGATAGGAGTTCCAGCCCTGGTAATATGTGCCAACGGGGATCTTATAGTGCTTCCATTGAGGCGCTGAGCTGGAGTAGTTGTTATAAGTGCTGTTCCACCCGCTTTCAGTGCCATACAGCTTGAACATCTGGCTGGCGCTGGATTCTTCTGTGGCCTTGAACCCAAGGCCGTGAATCTCTCCCTGGGCTGTGCTTTTGAAATCGAACTCGATCACTGTATTTAAAGTCACAAGATAAGGGAAGGGAATTTTCTTCCAGCTATTGCCACTGATATGAAGCGTGGCTCCATTATCCTCAACAACATTGGTAGTATTTGGTTGTACATCTTGTGTGCTAAAGGGCGAAATCGTATAGCTGTTGAAATTGACGTTGACCGGTGCTGGCTGGTTTTGGTCCTGATAAAGTTGGACGTTCGAAAAATAACTTTCCGCTGTGGGAGAGCTAACATCATGGTCATTGGCAAAGACAAGCATGACTGCATTCCCCCGATAGAAATCACCGACATGTATCTTGTAATGTTTCCATCCTGGTGCAGAACTCGCATAGTCAGAATAATAACCAAGGCCGCCTGTAGTTTCGGTTCCGTAAAGTCTAAATATCTTTCCCCCGCTTGAATCGTAGTTCCCGAATAAACCAATCCCCTGTATTTCGCCTTGCACAGGGCTCTTGAAATCAAATTCGAGTATCGTATCTGGCGTAATCACATATGGCGATGTAGATAGAGGAAAATAAATACTTTTCCAGGTATTTCCCTTGAGATGCAGAGTGTTGCCTCCATCCTCTACGGCCGCTTGCGTGGGAGCAACATCCTGGCTGCCAAACTTCTCCAGGCTAAAATCGTTGAAATTAAATGAGAAGGGAGAATAGCGGATCGAATAGTCGTTCCTGACAACTTGATGTCCATTTGGATCGATGGATTGGGTTAGAAAGTGATTGGAATCGTATACATACTGCCAGTTCTGATTGAGTGTGTCGATAACAGATATCAGATTGTTGTTTGCGTCATACCCATAAGTGACATGCCTCCCTGTATGGTCGCTTACCTGCGTAATGCGCCCTGAGGCATCATATTGGATATCAATGTATCTTTGACCGGCGCTGACTCGGGTCAACTGATTACTACCATTATAGGTATACGAGAAGACATTACCCCGGGCATCCGAGCGCGCCGTCAGCTGTCCCCGAGCATCGAATGTATATTTGGATTGGTCGATCCCGGCCAGGGTATAAATGTTGTTTGTTAGGCTTAAGCTCCCAGTAACGCCCGGTCCCGCAGTATAAGAGCCATTAGGCTCGATTCTGAAGCGAAAGCGATTACCGGTGTCGCTCTTGAAAATCAGATATCCTGCCTGGCCTTGGGGATCCGTTGGAAGGATCAGCTTAGCATCTTGGTTATGAGTCCAACCATAACCAAGAAGTCCGGTCTCTTTGTCTATTGCTGAAGACGAATAGAGTCTTTTAAAAGCCAACTCTCCTGCCGAGGTTGCTACTGAGAGGTCGACAGGCGCAAGCGAGAACGTGCCGGTCCTGGTATTGATCGGATCGCCAACCTGGCCTTGGCTACTGGGCAATCCCCCTGCACATTGACAATCCGATTGCGAAAAATCAAACGAATCTTCATCCACAAGAGGATATGTGGATACCGAAACATGCCAGCTATCGGTACGCACAAAGATTTCCGGCCCTCCTGTGCCCCTCGAAAAATTTATAGCAAAACCGCTGTAAGGGCTTGGCTGCCCCGGCACAGTCCAGCTTCCTGACGGATAAGACATTGTACCTAAGCCACTTACTCCCGAATATTGCACACTAATGCTGCGGTTAGGCATATCTTGATTTACAACCGGATAAATGTTCCAATAAATGGGGAAATTTGTATTATAGACACCGGTATTGAAGCCAAGCGACAGATTAAAGTTAGATCCAAAGATAGTGCTGGTGTCTCCATAAGTGTAGGTAATATCGAAATCCCATCGATAGGCGCTGGTATGCATACTAGTTACCGCCGCAGAACATGTAACATATGGGCCGGAAGTGCATCCATAATTCCAACCAGCAAAATTGGGCTGTATTAAGAGTGCAGGCACGTGACCGATTTCCGCGTTGCCAATAGATATGGGTGACATCGATTGCAACCCTGCCTTTGTCGGATCATCGGGGCGCGGTGCCATCACTGCAGCCGGTTGGGAATATGTTTCAGGAACGTACCCATTCTGTGTGTTTGTCGGCGCCTGTATAGCAACTTTTGCCGGTTCCTCTGTCAGCGCAGAAACTGTAACAATATTAGACAACAACAGCGAACAAGTTGTTATCAGGTTAAAGATGAGTTTTAAAAAGTTGGAGATTAAAAATGAACGTTTGCCGCGAGTTAAGAACGTGGACATGGTTTCTCCCTTGCTATAATTTGTTTTTTCTCTGGGGAACTATGCTGATACCCCCAATAAAAATGACTTTGAATTATTTGTATTATAAGAATATTAATTTGCTCGGTCAAGGGTATTTTAGTCAATGCAGGAATTTCTAATCTTAATCTCGGACAGTATTCCGTCATAAAAAAACCCAAAACAAATTGTTTTGGGTTTTTTTATCATAATAATCAACTCTACCTACGGACATTCAACCTTATAGTTTGCTTCAGCAGTCTTGCTGTTCGGTTCAACGATCACCAAATGCACCCAGAACGTACCTGCGCTTGCATCCGGGGTAAAGGAGGAGGCTTCCACATTCTTCGAGTCTGCAAATTTAAAGTTCAATGTATCGTCGGACATGGGGCCGTCCTGCTGGGTCTCGAAATGCCATTTGACCTTGACCGGGCCATTCACGGAGATCGTCCCTTCGAACTTCATCGGCTGCACCGGGCCAAAGCATCCCGGCAAACTGATGCTCTTCGGGTCGAGTTTGATCTTTACGCTGGTGACGCGAGGTTTCCCGCGGTGAGCGTCACACTCGCAGCTACCCAACAATGACCACTATCCGGGTTGGTGACGTACCACCAGGAAGAATCATCGTTCCTTCCCTGGATTTCAGCTGTTTGTCCAACAAGCAATGAACCAACACTCACCCAATCGGTACTGGGACCATAGCGACAATTCACTCCCTTATCGGAAGGCCAGGCAATCGGGACGGTGGGTGTTGGCGTCAGGGTCGGGAGAGGCGTTTCAGTGGGAAGAGATGCCTGCGTCGGGGTTTCCGTAAACAAAGGCTGTGTTGTATTTGTCGCAACGACTTCCAACTGTGGAGCACCGCCCGGCAGGTTACAAGCCAGCGTGGCGATCATCAATACAAATATGGATAGTACGGTCCTGGATTTCATATTCTCTCCTTCTTGTTTTCCTTATAAAATAAAAATACTGCGGATAATTGGTGATGATTGAAGTTTTGAAACTGCGCTCAACCCTGTGGCTATGATACAGGAGTGTCCCGCATGTTTCAATTACCAAAAGTACCAAATTAAGCATCGTACGAGGGTACTACACAGGAGAGGATATTCTTATTTCTTCCCCGTTTACCGACACATTCACTTGATCGCCATATTTGATCTCCGGGACCCGAACCGCAATGACCTCCAGCAATGAAGGATCCTGAAAGTGACGTAACTTCGTCTCAGGGTGCGGATAATAAACCCAGCCATCATATTCGACATCTTTATAAATCGCCTTGCAATGTGAAAAGGAAAAATGTTCCGGGGGGTGCAGGTCTGTCCATTCGACGTAAGTAAAGGTGAACTCCGGTTTAATCATCTCAAATATATACGGGCGAATATCTATATTTAATGTCCCGTTGAAATAGTTACCAAGATCCAACCCGCGCGATTT
>WNFL01121934.1_pt1 | contig 12494 bp, 6 predicted proteins | sample 5400361 | NCBI WGS metagenome assembly WNFL01 (sample SAMN13153351, study PRJNA577476) | soil metagenome | isolation source: 40 cm soil on Douglas fir-dominated hillslope | place: USA:California | collected 2013-09-17
CATCAAGCAAGCCAAGGAAATGGTCGAGCAGCAGGAAGCCGTCGTTTGGGACATCCTGGAAGACGTCATCCGCGAACATCCCGTGATGCTCAACCGCGCCCCGACGCTTCATCGCCTCGGCATTCAGGCATTCGAACCGGTTCTCGTCGAAGGCAAAGCCATCCGCATCCATCCGCTCGTCTGCACCGCGTTCAACGCGGACTTCGACGGCGACCAGATGGCCGTGCACATCCCGCTTTCACCGGAGTCGCAGGTCGAAGCGTCCGTACTCATGCTCAGCTCCCGCAATATCCTGTCGCCCGCTCACGGCTTGCCTCTTGCCGTGCCGTCGCAGGACATGGTCCTTGGCATCTACTATCTGACCAAGAACAAGCCGGGAGCCAAGGGCGAAGGCCGCGTTTTCGGCGCTACCGATGAAGTCGTCCTCGCGCTGGAAGCCGGCGAAGTCGAATTGCTTACTCCCATTCGTTTGCGCTACACCGGCGAAGTGATCGACCTCACCACGGCCTACGACAACCAGGACGTGCCGCACACCGTGCCGGTGAAGATGGAGCGCCAGTTCATCCAGACGACCGTCGGGCGCGTCATCTTCAATTCGCACTTGCCGGAAAAATTTCCCTATGTGAACGGCCTGCTCAAGAAAAAGGGCGTTCAACAGCTCGTCTATTACGCTTACTTGCGCTTCGGCCTCGAAGACACTGTTGTGCTGCTCGATCACTTGAAGGATCTGGGCTTTACCTACGCCACCAAGTCCGGCATTTCGATCGGCATCGACGACATGCTCATTCCTAGCGACAAATACAAGCTCGTCGAAAACGCCGAGAAGGAAGTCGTCAAGGTGCAGCAGCAATACCTCGACGGCGCCATCACCAACGGCGAGCGCTACAACAAGGTCATCGCCATCTGGGGCGACATCACGGAGCGCGTGGCCGACGAAATGTTCAAGGCCCTCGAGAATCAGGACAAAGAGGGCAACATCAACCCCGTTTACGTCATGGCGGACTCCGGCGCTCGCGGGTCCAAACAGCAGATTCGCCAGCTTTCCGGTATGCGCGGTTTGATGGCTAAGCCCTCCGGCGAAGTCATCGAAACGCCCATCACCTCCAACTTCCGAGAAGGCCTTACCGTGCTGCAGTACTTCATCTCGACGCACGGCGCGCGCAAGGGCTTGGCGGATACCGCGCTCAAGACCGCCGATTCCGGCTACCTCACCCGCCGCCTTGTCGATGTCGCGCAGGACGTGATCATCAACGAGCGCGATTGCGGCACCACCGACGGCATTTACGTTGAGCCCATCGTCGAAGCCGGCGTCGAAGTCGAGCCGCTCCGCGACCGCATTGTGGGCCGCGTTTCTCTCGACAAGATTAAGGACTTCGAGGGCACGGTCATCGTTGACGTCAGCCAGGAAATCACCGAGGAGCTCGCTAACCAGGTGCAGGCCGCCGGCATCGAGCGCGTGCGCATCCGTTCCGTGCTCACCTGCGAATCCCGCCGCGGTGTTTGCGCCCTGTGTTATGGCCGCAACCTCGCCACCGGCCGCATGGTTGAGCTTGGCGAAGCTGTCGGCGTCATCGCCGCGCAGTCCATCGGCGAACCCGGCACGCAGTTGACCATGCGTACGTTCCACATCGGCGGAACCGCCACCCGCGTTTCCGAACGTTCCACGCTCGAAGCGCGCAACAACGGCGTCGTCAAGTTTGTGGACATGAAGTTCGTCGAAGGCCGCGGCGGCACTTCCATCGCCATGAACCGCGCCGGCCTCATCGCCATCGTTGACGAAAAGGGCCGAGAGAAGGAGCGCTACCACGTTGTTTACGGCGCGCGCCTTCGCGTCCAGGACGGCGAACACGTCACCCACGGCCAGATTCTCGCCGAATGGGATCCGTTCACGTTCTCGATTCTCACCGAAACCGCCGGCTCCGTGAAGTTTGACGACCTGCGTCCCGGCCTGACGATCGAAGAGCAGGTGGACGAAGTGACCGGCCTTTCACAGGACGTCGTCACTTTGCCTCCGGGCGATGAAAAGCATCAGCCCGCGATCCTGGTCCGCGATTCTTCCGGCAAGGTTCGCAAGAAGTACCTCATGCCTTCCCGCGCCCACTTGATGGTCAAGGATGGCGATGAGGTGCAGGCCGGCGACGTGCTCGCGAAGATTCCGCGCGAAACCACCAAGACCAAGGACATCACCGGCGGTCTCCCGCGCGTTGTCGAACTCTTCGAGACCCGCAAGCCTAAGGATCCCGCCGTCATCAGCGAAATCGACGGCGCGGTCAAGTACGGCGACATCGCCAAGGGCATGCGCAAGGTTTACGTCGAAAGCCACGACGGCAAGACCACCAAGGAATATTCCATTCCCCGTGGCGTGCACATCAACGTTCAGGAAGGCGATCACGTCAAGGCTGGCGAAGCCCTCATCGATGGCCCGCTCAACTTGCATGACTTGCTCGCCGTCCTTGGCGAAAAGTTCACGCAATCCTACCTGGTCAACGCCATTCAGGAGGTTTACCGCCTCCAGGGCGTGAACATCAACGACAAGCACATCGAGACGATCTCGCGCCAGATGATGCGCTGGGTCAAGGTCGAGGACGTTGGCGACACCACGTTCCTCCTCGAGGAGCAGGTGGACAAGTTCCGCTTCCGCGAGGAGAATGACCGCGTCATCGCCGATGGCGGCCGCCCCGCAACTGGCCGTCCGTTGCTCCTTGGTATCACCAAGGCGTCGCTCTCGACCGATTCGTTCATCTCCGCCGCCAGCTTCCAGGAGACCACCCGCGTCCTTACCGAAGCAGCCGTGGCCGGCAAGGTGGACTATCTCCGCGGCCTCAAGGAAAACGTCATCATGGGCCGGCTTATTCCCGCCGGCACGGGTCTTGAGCACTACCGCAGCATTCAGTTGCTGACGGAAATGCCCGCGCCTGCTCCCATCGAGGAAATTCCGGAAGCTGCCGAGCTTACCGCCGAAGAAGCGGCCGCTCTCGACTTCCTCCAAAAGGACACGGAGGCGGACGCCGCTACCGAGGGCTAACCTCCTTCTTGACCGGTCTAGCCGGTTAGAGTTCGAATCAAAACGGCGTCCCGGTGTTACCGGGACGCCGTTTTTGTTCCCATGTCTTGCGTACAGGTGTCGTTCAGGAACGTCCCGTTCCTGCCGTGATTGCTGAAATCCAGCGTGAGTTCTTACAATAAGAGTTAAGGCTTTTTCCGGCGGAAGACTCCTGATTCTGCAGGGTCCTGTCGACTTGAATGCACGAAGACAACCAACGCGCCCAGCATGCCGACGGCAACTCCACGCCGTCCACAGACAAGCATGCAGTAATCTCTGCCCGCTTCGAGCAGTTTGAAAAACGTCAGAGGGAACTCTGGCTGATGGCCATCCTTGTCATTGTTCTGCTTGGGGTGGCCTATGCCTGGACATCTTGGGATTCCGTTCGTTCGCTCGCGCACCATTACGAAGCACTCCCCATCGGCTTCGTCGTTCTCATCGTTCTCTTCGGCGTTTACATGTGGAAGAAGACGCAGGAGATCTCCGAACTGCGTGGTCTCATGCGCGGCATGGAGCACCGCGATGAGAACCCTCCCAGCGAAAAACAGCTCGACCAGCTCTTCGAGATTATTTCCCGCTCCCAGCAGGGTTATCGCGACCTGATTGATTCTTTCGACGACATCCTTCTTGCCGTCTCTCTCGACGGTCAGATTCGCGCCGTCAATCGCAGCTTTTCCGATCTTGTGGATACCCCCTTTCAACAAATTATCGGAAGGCCGTTGGCGGATTTCGTCCAGGAAAGCAGCGGAGAGGGGTCAAGGCTGGTGGAGCGTGCCATGCCGCGTTTCATGGAGCGCCGCCAGTGGGCCGGTGTTATTCCTGTCCGGTTGAAAAACCAGTCCTCGCCTTTCTTTTTTGATTGCGTGGCCCACGCCATGATGCGCGGGGACAAGATCGGCGGCATCACCGTTCTTGCGCGCGACGTTTCCGCGCTTCGCAAGAACGAGGCGCGTTTCACCGAGCTCTTTGAATCACTTCAGGAAGGCATCTACATCACCATGCCGGATGGCACTATTGTGGACGTCAACCCTGCGCTGGTGCGTATGCTGGGCTACGATTCCAAAGAAGAACTGCTGAAAAGACAGGTCCCCGAAATCTTCATCGATCGCGCGGAGCGCAAGATCGTCAAGGAAGAGGTCGAGAGTCAGCCAAAAATTCAGGGTCGTGAGATCACTCTGGTCCGCAAGGACGGCACTTCCATCGTTTGTTTGAACACCGCCGCCGCCGTCCGCGACAATACCGGCCGCGTCCTTCGATATCAAGGCGCGCTCATGGATATCACCGAGCGCCGTGAGATGGAGCGCCGCCTCCACCAGCAACAGGAATTCGCACGCCGCCTTGTTGACAACTTCCCTGATTTGATACTGGTCCTTGACACCAACGCGCACTATACCTTTGTCAGCCCGCGCTGCACTGAGGTCCTGGGTTACGAAGTGGATGAGGCCCACCAGATGGAGTTCGGGGGACGCACTCACGCGGAAGATTTGCCCTCCATGATATCCCTTTACAAAGACGTTATCGCCGGGAGGCAAACTTTTGCTTCCGTGGAAGTTCGTGTTCGCCACAAACTGGGAGACTGGCGGAGGATTCGTTTCAATTTCAGTCCCTTGTCCGATGAAAACGGGAATATTGAGGGCGTCGTTCTCTCCGGCCGTGACGTTACCGATCTCAAGCGCTTGGAGGAACAGCTCATCCAGGCGGAGAAACTTGCCGCCATGGGCCAGATGCTCGCGGGCGTGGCCCATGAGCTTAACAATCCTCTTACCGCAATTCTCGGCGTTACCGAGCTTCTCCGCGAGCGTGAAGGCACCGATGACTCAACCAAACGCCAGTTGGAGCTCACGCACCGCCAGGCCAGGCGCGCTGCGCGCATCGTCCAGAATCTCCTGGAGTTTTCACGGCCCGCCTCGCCGCAGAAAAAGCCGCTCGACGTCAACAGTCTCGTTGAACGCACCCTTCAGTTGCACGAACACTCCCTTCGCCGCAATTTTGTCGAAGTGGATTTCCGTCCGCAGCCGGATCTTCCCGCCGTTGTTGGCGATGCCAATCAGCTTATTCAGGTCTTGCTGAATCTGGTCACCAATGCCGAGCAGGCTATTCGCGAGGTCCGTGACACGGGCCGCATCCAGATTCGCCTCTACCGAAAGGAAAACCAGCTTACCGTTACCGTCCAGGATGATGGCGTGGGCATCCGCCCCGAAGCGCTGCCTCGCATTTTCGATCCTTTCTACACCACCAAGCGCCCCGGTGGGGGCACTGGCCTCGGCCTCAGTATATGCATGTCCATCGTTCGCGAGCACGGTGGAAATATCGAAGCGGAATCGCTTCCCGCCGGCGGCTCCGCTTTTACCATTTATCTTCCGTGTGTGCCCGGCCAGGGGCCCGAGCCGCTTCGCGCACCCTTCGGAGCCGAGGGTGCTTCCCCGGAATCGGTTCCCCCAATGGCCGATCTTCTTAGGGGCCGCGCTGTACTCGTTCTCGACGATGAGGAAAGCCTGCGCATGCTGCTTCAGGAAGGCCTTTCTGCCCACGGCCTGCGCGTGGATAGCGCCGCGACCACCGAGGAAGCTCTCGCTCATCTCGAGCGTTCCAGCTATGACTTCCTCCTCTGCGATTTGAATCTTTCTTCCGGTGGTTTTGCCGTGGACGGTCGCGAGGCCGCCAGTCGCATCCTTAAGGCCGCTGGATCGCAGAAACCCGCTCTCATCTTCATGACCGGCGATTTGGTTGAGGGTAGTCAGGAAACTGCGGGCGGTGACGAGCCCCTTTGTCTCCAAAAGCCCTTCCGTGTCTCTGACGTGCTGGCTTTCTTGAGGGATGTTCTTTCGGATGCCCCCGCGGAAACTCGCAATACTCGTTGAACGGCACTCTTCAAGAGGCTCTTGATACGCTTGCTTCGGAGCACTCCGTGCCGCCCTATTTGCGGGATTATTCCTTCTTCTTCGACGCCGTCGCTGGTTTGGCGCCCATTGCTATGTCGACCCCAAAATCCCACACGAACAGGTTCATTCCATCCGGCAGAATCTCCGCCAGCGCGTATTCTCCCGGTGGCAGCGGCTCGCTTACTGTGAAGCGAAAGACTGTCGGTGCTATTTCCCAGCGCTGGATCGAGATCGAATTGCGCTTTTCCTCCAGCTGTTCTCCGAAAAGGCTCCTGATCGACTCTAACTGCCTCTTATTTCCCTTAACCGTCGCACGCACCAGCTCCACCTCGGGTCCGGATTCACCCGGCCGGCTGCTTTTCACGATTGGGGTAGTGCGGTCCGGATCCGGTGGCGCTTCTCGCAAATAGAACTCCGCTTGTCCGCTTGTCACACGGATACTTGCCTTGTTTCCCAGGATTTCCACGTTTCGCTTGCTGGGAACAATGGGGATCGGTGAAAGTACCTGCTTCAGGTACTGCTTTTTGTCTGTCTTGATCTGCGAGCCCACCTGCTCCAGAGGCTTCACCGATTTTCCGTCGATAAGAAACATACCCTCCCCGGGCGGCAGAAAGACGCCGGGGGCCACCTGCAAGCTCGCGTCCACATCCATGAACGTCTCAATTTTTTGGGCTTGCTCTTGCGCGTGGACTCTTTTGGCCAGCGCATCCTCCTCGTCCTGTTCCGCCTTCGCCGCTTGCGCTGTCGCCTCCCAGTCCACCATCGCGGCCGGGATCTCCTCCCAATCGCCCCGCTCCGCGCTCAAGTAGCGGACGCGCTCCCCATTACGCCGGTAATCCCGGACCAGTTGAAAGGTCCCGTCCTTCAGCACCAGCTTCTTGCCTCGTGGCAGAGCAGGCACTCCCGCCTGTGCGTCCTTGCTGCCGCCTTGCCTCTCTGCAGGCGATTGCGCGGCGGGCGTGCCGCTAATGGGATGGGAGTAACTGCTCAAGCCGGTAGAGCCTACCAAGAAGGCACAACACCCTAGCGTGAGTTTTCTGAGTGTCCCCATCGGTCGTTCCCTAGGTGTGCGATGCACGGGAGCTAGCTCGGTTTGCCTCTATCGCGAGCATACCCCCGGGCCTTCCAGGCCTGCAACTTAGCGTTTCGGGCCGTCCGAAACAAAAATGGCCCCCCGGCCAAGCCAGGGAGCCACGCAGAATCGCGTTAAATTCTAACGTCTTAGTGCGTGCACTTCGGAAACAGCGTCACCAATACCATCAGGTCGGAAAGGGTAAAAAGCCACTGATCCGCGCTGATGCCCGCAGCTTCCGCTGCCCGCGCGATGAAGCCCAAATGGCGGCTCTTTGCAAAATTGTGCACATGCTCGACGCAAATGCCCGTCAAGTTGGCGACCTCTGAATCGGTGAAGATCTTTTGGCTCGACTTCACGGTAACCATGGCCCGGCTCCTCAACTCCGCCACATCTCCTACACCTACTCTGATGCTGTAGGCATCGTATGTGCTGCATCATTTCCATGCAATAGTCGTTCCGTTTCTGCCAGGTAAAACCATTCGTCTAGTACTTTCCCACTAAAGCCCTGTAAAAATGGCCTTTTTCCACACTTTTTCACATTGGGGCGGGTTAGTACGAAGCCCAACCACACACATGACCAGTGGTAAAAATGTTCTACTTTTCCAAACTTGTTACGGTTTTCGGTAGGGCTCCGGCAATCTCTAGCATCTGTTTTGTATGCCGGATCTCATGCGACGCGATCAGTTGGAACCACTCATAAGTGTTCAGGGTTCCCAAAAACGGATGTGGCATCCGGTATTTACTGAGGTCGCGATCCATGGTTTCCTCGATTAACGCTAAGGTTCTTTCCCGAACTTGCCGAAGCTCCGCCAGCATTTCTTCTTTTTCGTGGACAATTCCAGGGTCGAGCGGGATCGGCGTCTTCCGCCGAATCAGCCGTGATTCTACGACCGCCATCGGCACATGGAATCGCTTGAAAAAGGGCACATCTTTCGGAGGTTTCCCCAGGACTTTGTCTGTTCTGCTGATGATTGCCCGTTCGATCGTGATCAGGTGGCCGATCAACTCGCACGCCGACCAGCGCCCTTCAGCGGGCGTCGTCTTCCATTGGTTGGCAGGGACCGCGCCCGCCGCACGCAGCAATTCGCTTTGCGCGCGAGCCAGATTCTCGATGATGGTCGCGATTGATCGCAAGCTTTTACGCAGGCACGCTCACGAAAATCAAACGGTGGCTCCCCCAGCTTGCTCGAAGGCGTGAGCCAGTTGAAGGACACGCGCCTCTCCAAAAGGCGCCCCAAAGATCTGCAAGCCCACCGGTAGCTTTCCGCCAATCTTGCCGCAAGGCACGGAGATCCCCGGAACCCCCGCCAGCGATCCTGTAACTGTATATATATCAGCAAGATACATCTGGAGCGGGTCGTCCGTGCGCTCCCCCAATTTAAACGGAGGAACCGGAGAAGTTGGTGTCAGGATCGCGTCCACCTTCGTAAACGCGTCGCGGAAATCCTGGGCAATCAGGGAACGCACTTTCTGCCCCTTCAAGTAGTACGCGTCGTAATAACCCGCCGAAAGCACGTATGTCCCAAGCACGATACGGCGTTTTACTTCCGCGCCAAATCCCGCCCCGCGCGTCTTTCGATACATCGCGAGCAGGGAATCGTCATCCACGCGCAATCCATACCGCACCCCGTCGTAACGTGCCAGGTTGGAACTCGCTTCCGCCGTCGCGATAATGTAGTAAGTGGCGATCGCATAGTCCGTATGTGGCATGCGAATGTCAACCAGTTGACACCCTAGCTTCTTGAAAATTTCGATGCCGACTCCGATCTTTTGCCGGACTCCCGCATCCATGCCTTCCCCGAAATACTCTTTGGGAATGCCCAGCCGCAGACTCTTAACAGGTTTCTCGAGTTCTGCTCGGTAATCGGGGACCGGGGCCGTCGTCGAAGTCGAGTCGTTCGGGTCGCGCCCCGCGATAACTTGCAAAATGGACGCGACGTCTTTCACACTCGTCGCAAAAGGCCCAATTCGGTCCAGCGAGGACGCAAACGCAATCAGTCCATACCGCGAAACGCGCCCATAGCTCCCCATCATCGCCGGGATCCCGCAGAAGGAACCTGGCTGCCGGATGGAACCGCCCGTATCCGTTCCTAAGGACGCTACCGCCAACCCCGCCGCCACCACGGCTGCCGAACCTCCGCTCGATCCTCCTGGCACGCGGTCCGGCGAAAGAGGATTCTTTACCGGCCCGTACGCCGAGTTTTCATTCGAGCTTCCCATTGCGAACTCATCGCAGTTGGTCTTTCCCAGAATAACCGCGCCGGCCGCCTCCAGCCGCTCAACCGCCGTGGCATCGTACGGTGGAAAGTAATTCTCCAAGATCTTTGACCCGCATGTCGTCTTGATCCCCCGTGTGCTGATGACGTCCTTGATAGCCACGGGCACGCCTGCCAAAGGTGGCAGCGGCTTTCCTTCCGCCACCAATGCATCGACCCTGTCCGTTTGCCTCCGGGCCCGCTCCGGAGACAGCGTTAGATACGCGTTCAGCTCCACATTCCGCGATTCGATTCGCTTGTAGAAATCCGCCGCCAGCTCGCGCGCCGAAATCTTCTTCGCCCCCAGCGCCGCTCGCACTCCGTCAATCGTCCAATTCGCTGATATGTGCATTTTTCTTGTAGACAGGCATTCTTGCCTGTCCGGCCTTCTTGAAATTCCAGAAAAAAGGACAGACACGAATGTCTGTCCTACTACCTCTCAATCACCTTGGGTACCCGGAAATACGGCGGCTCCGGGTCCGGCGCATGCTTCAGGACGTCCTCGGCTACCGCGCAGGGAACAATCAGGTCTTCCCGCAACGTGGCGTCCGCCGTCTGGTCATCGCTCAACACCTGCGCCATCGGCTCGACCTTGGCCGTGTCCAGCTCATTCAGCTTCCCGATGTATTCGAGAATTTCGTCAATTTGTGCGCGATAGGTCTCCAGCTCCGCCTCGCTCAAGTCGAGATAGGCCAGTTCCGCCACGCGCAGCACATCTTCCCGGCTGATTTTCAACGCGATTTCCAGTAATTCAGGTGTTCGAACGACGCGAAAATTCTAGCATATCCGCGAAGCACATCGCGCCCACCGCTCTGGGCTACGAGAACTCCTTAAGTCAGGAAAGAAGAGGTGAAATCAGGCTGCAAGTTTCGCCCGGGATGCGGCGCCTGGTTCCTCAGAGGATAGTAACCCCGCCGGTGCAATCTTCATCTTACACTCTGGGAGTCCGACAATTACGCTGAGAACTTTCCTGGAGGTAATTTCCATGGAACGCCCGACACCTTCTTACCTCAAATCCACCCCCGAGGATCTGACCCGCCGCGAATTCCTGAGCGCCATGCTGACGACATCACTCCTGGCCGGCGTTGCCGGCGGTGACCTTTTGGCCGCCTTGGCCGCCGGCGCCGAGAACGGCATTCCCTATCGCAAGCTCGGCCGTACCGGCGAGCGCGTTTCCCTCGTCGGTCTCGGCGGCTATCACATCGGCATGCAGTCCGACGAACAGGAGAGCATCAAAATCATCCGCACGGCCCTCAACGGTGGCATCAATTTCCTCGACAACTGCTGGGACTACAATGGCGGTGACAGCGAGATCCGCATGGGTAAGGCGCTCCGCGACGGCTACCGCCAGAAGGCCTTCCTCATGACCAAGATCGACGGCCAGACCAGGAAGGCCGCGACCGCGCAGATCGATGAATCTCTCCGCCGCCTCCAGACCGACCACCTTGATCTTCTCCAATTCCACGAAGTCCTTCGCATGACCGACCCGGAGCGTATCTTCGCTCCCGGCGGCGGGATGGAAGCCGTCCTCGAAGCGAAAAAAGCCGGCAAGGTTCGCTACATCGGTTTCACTGGCCACAAAAATCCCGCGATGCATCTGCACATGCTCGAAACCGCCGCTGCGCATCAATTTCATTTCGATGCAGTCCAAATGCCCCTAAACGCCATGGACGCTCACTACGAAAGCTTTGGTCAAAAAGTCCTTCCCGTTCTTGTGAAGAATGAAATCGGTGTTCTCGGCATGAAGCCCATGGGCGCAGGTCTCCTCCTCCGCAGCAATACTCTTTCCCCCGTCGAGTGCCTCCACTTTGCCATGAATCTGCCCACCAGCGTCGTCATCACCGGTTGCGAATCTTTGGCCAACGTCCAGCAAGCTCTTGACGTCGCGCGCAGTTTCAAACCGCTCACCCCCGCCGACACCGCTGCCCTGCTTGCCAGAACAGAGCAAGCCGCCCGCAACGGCCAGTTCGAAGGCTACAAGACCACCAACAATTTCGACGGCACGATCCACAATCCGCAGTGGCTCGGCTAGTCCGGATTCTTCGCAACTCTTAACAACTCTGGTCTGTAAGAAATGGGGATTACCGAGCAGGAACGACTTCGGTTAACTTTCGGGGATACTTCTTCGCAATGTAGTTGTCGACAAGCGCCTGGAACGCCGCGGCCAGTTCGTCGTAAGTGCCTTCAAGCGTCACATCTTTCTGCCCATCAATGTACACCGGGCAGCGCGGCGCTTCACCGGTTCCCGGCAGGCTGATACCGATGTTCGCGGCCTTCGATTCGCCCGGGCCGTTCACGATGCAGCCCATCACCGCCAGCGTCATGTTCTCAACGCCTTCGTATTGCGTTTTCCAAATCGGCATGCTGTCGCGGATGTAGCCCTGGATCGCCTCCGCCAATTCCTGAAACGTGGTGCTGGTCGTTCGGCCGCACCCCGGGCACGCCGTCACGCTGGGCGCAAACGAACGCAGCCCCAGCGCTTGCAGCAGTTCGCACGCAGCGTAAACTTCTTCGCGGCGGTCACCGCCAGGCTTGGGCGTCAGCGAAATGCGAATCGTATCGCCAATGCCTTCATAGAGCAGTACGCCAAGCGACGCCGCCGACCAAATCTGCCCCTTCATCCCCATTCCAGCTTCGGTGAGTCCCAGATGCAGCGGCTGTTCGGTTTTCGCGGAAAGATCGCGGTACACGGTAATCAGGTCCCGCGGCCGCGAAGTCTTGCACGAAATAATGATCTCGTCATGCCGCAGCCCGGATTCCAGCGCCAGCTCCGTTGACTCCAGCGCCGAAAGCACCATGCAATCGTTGATGATCTCTTCGCTCTCTTTTCCGAGGTTCTTGTCCGTGTTCTCCTGCATCTTGCGCATCACCAGCTCTTGGTTCAGCGAGCCGCCATTCACGCCGATGCGCACTGGCTTGCCGTTGTCCCGCGCAATCTTGCAGATGGTGGAGAACTGTTCGTCGCGTCGCTGTCCCGCGCCCACATTCCCTGGATTGATGCGGTACTTATCCAACGCCCGCGCGCATTCGGGAAACTTCGTCAGCAGCACGTGCCCGTTGTAGTGAAAATCCCCGATAATCGGCGCCCGGCATCCCGCATCGAGCATGCGCTTCTTGATTTCCGGCACCGCCGCCGCCGCTTCCGGCACGTTCACCGTCCAGCGCACAATCTCCGAGCCCGCCTCCGCCAGTTCCAATGTCTGCTTCAGCGTCGTCTCGATGTCCGCCGTGTCCGTATT
>WNFL01405866.1_pt1 | contig 12490 bp, 19 predicted proteins | sample 5400361 | NCBI WGS metagenome assembly WNFL01 (sample SAMN13153351, study PRJNA577476) | soil metagenome | isolation source: 40 cm soil on Douglas fir-dominated hillslope | place: USA:California | collected 2013-09-17
TGAATAGTGATTGATAGCTGTAGGTAAAAACAGCCAAACAAATAAAAACAACCTTCAAATGAGGCTGTCCTTATTATTAATAAGGCCACGGTCACCACCACTAGTAGCTTGCGGACGGGGACGGGGACGGGGACGGGGACGGGGAGGAGGACGGGGGCAGGGACAGGCACGGCTACAGCTACAGGGGCAGCTACAGATCGTCCGCCAGTTTCACGACGACGCAGCTCGCCCATCCTCTGCTTCTGCTTCTGCTTCTGCCTCTGCCCCTGCCCCTGCTCCACACCCACCTTTTGTCTGGCACAATAACGCGACTTCTCATGACTACTACCGAATTTCTGAAGATTTGTCGTATTTTCCCCGCTTTCTTTCCGACATTCAGCAACGCACCTTGCTCAACGCCGCCTTGGTTCGCCTAGACCATATCGGCTCATACGCTAGCCGAAGAAAGAGGTTACGGCTTCTCAGGTCCACTGATACCGATACCGATACCGACACCGACACCGACACCGACTCGTCGCTTAGCCATTATGTCGGCAATTTTCTTCCAGACGAGTACTATGATTTTGAACAGGTCAGCTTCACTCCTTATCGGCTCTCCGCCCTCACCCCTTATCACACACCCACCAAACGCCTCATCTCATTGATCCGCCGTCCAGGCCCACTTTGATCGAGTCATCGTCAAGTTCCGGGAGGCCCGCATCACCTCAGAGCAGTGGTCTGACAAAGAAAATGTCCTCCCCATCATCCAACAAATCACCTCTTTGCTCCCACCAGTACCCCTCCAGACACACATCTTACACCTCGCCACCAATGGCCACATTCTTCCCCACATCGATAATCTTCAAGCTAGCGGTTCCTCCATCCTTGCCGTCAGTCTAGGCGCCCCCAGGATCCTCCGCCTCGAGAAAGTAGTCCCAACTCCCTCCCAACATCCCGACCTCGTGCAAGTGTGCGATCTATTGCTTGAGCCAGGTAGCGTTTACATTCAAAAGTGAGCCTCCCTCATCTATTTTCCCGCCGCCCACATCACACAGCGGTTCCCTACAACATGGTTCTTCTCATCCTGTTCTTTCAAATTTCTTGCTCTGTGCCTCCCTGTTCCCAATTCTCGCTTCTGTCCAACCTCCACAGATCTGTCACTGAAACTCTTCGCTCCCGTAGGGATTACGTACGATACAACATCAGGCATTCCATTCTCCCAGAAGGAACCATCGGGGGCGTCTTCATCCCTCCTGGACAACGGCTCAGTATTATGGTGCGGGTATGCTTACCCTTTTAATCTCGTATAACCCCGCCTGTACTAACACGCGGACTACAGGATATGCCTGGCATGGAGACATCCTCGATCCACTAAGTCAATCTCCCTGTTGCCCTGTATCTAAGCCACTGGATACATCATAATTATAATCACATGGAAACCAGCAACCGTAATACACCGCGGAGTGACAGGTGAATGTTCTTCCCGACATCGGGATATGCGCGCTTCCATTTGTCTCCCAACAGCAATATCAATATATTTTGTCATATGGCCTCTGGCTGCCTCACCTCAATACCCTTTCAACATAACTAGAACTTTCCCTCTACGTCAGTTGTGGATTTGCGAAACACCGAGGCCGTATTATAACATTCCAAATCTCTAGTTGTACGGGGTCGATCGTGAGTGGGACAATAATACTTTTCTCCTCAGCGCCCCTTTGTAGACACAATCTCGGGTCGTCCACCAGATCCTGAGCAAGAAGCGAGGCGACTCCGCATTGTTTCTACCTGAAAGCCGAGCTTGGTACCCAGCAACATAGACTCTATCGTTAAGAGTAATTGAACCCATCATTGGGAATTTAGGGATCTTGCTTGGGTCATGCAGGGATATCGAACGGTTTCATTTCCCCAATTCATACCTTTCGCTTCCGCTGACATCCGAGTCCCACCAAAGAGGGTACCCCATCGATCATATGCGTTCTAAACTTATACGGAGCTATAAATTGGCGGTCAGCCTTCAAACACATCAACCCGATATTGGGCGTGCAGAGCGTCGCGGCAGTGGGGCGCCTGCCCCATGATCTAATCTCACACAACAACCCCATTCCTCGTATTTGTTCTCAAGGTGTACCCAGAGCCTAGAGCGTACTCCTGTGCACCCATTAGAAATTTCAACCATCACAGACACTTGCCAACCGCGTACCTTGACTGTGTCTTGGAGGTGCATCTGCATATACGATCCCGTCTCGGCTTCAGGAAGGTGAATCCTCGCCCTAATATTGTGACGAGCTCAGGCCAGACCCCGGAATGTCAAGGACAGACACCAGAACTCGCAGGTTTCGCTCATTTCAGTACCAACGCGTTCTCATCATTCCCTCTTCTTTCGTCCTTTGCTGTCCAGCCTGAGCCTGCTCATCCGACTTTTCTCCGCCAAGCTCTCGGTCGAGCCTGTCAAGAACCGGAGGATTCACAAAACTGCTTTAGTGCAGACCAAAACGTTCTGCAGCCCATTTGTGCTCATCTAAAGTCCATTCCAAGTCTTTATCCAGGTATTCCCACCTGAACAATGAGCTTGCTTCCAGTGCAAGGGTGGCCCCCTTTGCTCCTTAGTACCACACAAACAACATATTTGGCCTCACTGCAACGATTAGTTCAATTCGGAGAGGCTTCAATGGTTCCCAAGATTCTTAATGGGATGCAGTCGCCAGATGCCGCGCGCTCTCTATTTCGTCCCTGCTTATGAATGGGGGCCGCCTGTATTCGACTCAGCCTACCGGGTGCAAACGCTCCGGACTTACCCCACAATTTCCAACCCTGACGGCCGATTTGGCCCGCTTTCTTGTTGTCCAATCCTTGAGCTTTCCGGGGTGCTCCTATAGGCGGCGAGCACTGAGTCGTCAAGCTTGAAACAGAATATTTGGGTGCCCCATTTCGGATGGTGGACACATAGGTGACCCCCTAAAACCGGATATGCATACGGTGGGCCTCACGCCACCAGGTCGTAGGCAATTCACTTATCATACAATACCACCTGAATCATTGATGGCAATATGTCTCACTCAGTCGAGCCCCTCACATCCACCTGCGCCTCATTCCCACTCGTGCCCGAGCACAAGGCCGCCCGTTTATAATAATAACCGCCTTCTCACCCTCGCGCATCATACCATAACTTTTCCCAACTCCCATCCATGTCCCTGCTATCCTTCACGGGACGTACAGGTTTCGACTGCGAAAGCGTTCAGTCGGAAAAAGCACTGCTCCATGCTCAACTCGCCCTTGCTGAGGGAACCCAAAAGCTGCTTAATGTGCAGCAAGAACGGGTTGGTACACTAAGGAGGGAGAACTCCGTGCGAGAACAGTATCCCTCGTTATGCGGGAGTCTACCGCTCGATATCTTAGGTCTAATTGCAACAACATTAGTCGACGTTGATCCGTGTGGCATATGGACCTTTAGGAGGGTGTGTAGAGCATGGGGTGAAGCTGCCATCTGCACTCCGAGGGCGTGGTCGAAAGTACACCTCGAGGAACCACGGGCACTCGAGCAAACCAGGGCATGGGTACACCGAGCGAAGGCGGTCCCAATCGAACTCGCCGTGATTCACAGTGAGGCTTCCCACCCAGGGCTGCAAAGTGTATTGGTGGGCCGCAGGATTCTCAAGCTTCACACTCCTGTCGGACTTTTGAAGACTGACACATACAGCGGCGTCGAATTTGGTGGGCTTGATACGCTCTCGATCCATTGTAGCGTCCAAGAAGAACTCGGCCCTCTTCTTGAAAAGCTGTTCTCATCCTCCGCCCAGCCCTCCATCTTGCAGCACTTAAATCTCCGTGGAATGATCGCCAACCCAGACCCGACAATTTTCCTCAACCTGAAAGACCTCCATCTTACACTCTCCACGCTGTGGCTTGCCGACTTCGCAATTCTGATCCAGTCAGTGTCCGGCACTTTGCAGGGTCTCCATTTGCAGCAGTGCAACATCCTTCCAGGGCGACGTGGACGAGGGAACACGTTCATAAAAGCGTGTCCCATTACCCTTCCTCACCTCAACGACCTCACCATTATCACAGGCAGCGAACAAACTGAGGTTTGGGGGCGCCGATTTCACCAGCACGAAGACCTTTTGAACTTGGTTATGTCGCCCAAGCTCAAAAGGATAACGTGCTCCTCGAATCTCCTGGATACCGCCCGTGACGAGTTTGAGGAGACTGTGGAGGAGGTTGGGGTGGCATTGATTCGTGAGGAAAATGATGGAAGGAAAGCCTTTGGAAAGGCTTATTGTTGGAAGAACTTGCAAAAACTGCAATTGATTGGCCCGAGGGCGAAACTAAAGAGCATCCTCTCCATCCTTGAGGATGCAAGTTTCCAATTGCGGACGGGAATCAAAGAGATCGTGTTTCTGGTGGAATTACTAGAGGGGCCTAAGGAGGAGGATGGTTTGGTATCTCTGATGAACATGGCGGAACAGTTTACGGAGTACTTGAGGGATTCGGGGCGGTTGGAAGTGGCTTGTGCCATAAGACGACGCCCAATGGCTGGGTATGGAGTTCCGTGGAGTGAGTGAGAATATTCCCTCGCGAGGTCTGGTTTGCATCACGCTAACACGCCCTGCGGTGGGGAGTGCTTGATTGATTCGCGATTATCTTTGGGGTACTGGTAGTCTAGATGTGTGGTTATACAAGGGATAATAGTCGATATCATTGTTCTTGTGACCGCACCGCCGTGACTGGAGGCCCGTACTCTGGATCTAAAACTCTCGTGACGAGGCTTCATAATTGGCGGAGGTCACGATATTAATCTATAATATGAGGTGTTTGTCGTTTACATCTGCTTCGGATCATCGCCGTTAAGGAATAGTAGACTAGGTTGGCCTCTTGGATTGCGACCACGACTGATAATGCCTGTTGAAAAGAGCAAAAAGCGCAAGGCGTCCCCTGTGCAAGTAGACACTCCAAGAGTATCCGCAAAGCGCGCGCGAATCGTGTCGCCTCCACCTCCAGTAGTACTTGACGAATTTGAGACCGAGGCAAAGCGTGAAGTCGATGCGAGTGCCGGTCTCACGGGCTCTCAAATCGCTGCTGGTCAAAAGCTATCACTCAGTCACCAAGTATGCAATAATATCCTTCCTTCCCTGACCCAGCTCTCAACACTTTTAAGGTCCGGCATCAAGTCGCGGTTCCCAAAAACTACGACTACACCCCCATATCGTCCCATGTTCCAGCATCTCCTCCTGCTCGGTCATATCCTTTCACTCTTGATCCCTTTCAGCAAGTCTCTATCTACGCCATCGAGCGCAATGAGAGCGTATTGGTTTCCGCCCATACCAGTGCCGGAAAGACGGTAGTAGCCGAATACGCTATTGCCCGATGCCTAAGAGATAAGCAACGAGTGATATATACCAGCCCAATCAAGGTGAAGAGCCAATGGAACAAAGTCCTATTCACTGACCGTTTACCAGGCTCTCAGCAATCAGAAATATCGAGAACTTCTTGCTGACTTTGGGGACGTAGGATTGATGACTGGTGATGTGACCATCAATCCGACTGCTTCGTGCTTGGTCATGACCACGGAGGTATGTTGTATGTTCTCGTCCTGGCTAGGGACCACGTCGGTCCTGATGGGTCCCAAAGATTCTACGTTCGATGCTTTATCGTGGTTCAGAGATCGTACGAGAGGTAGCGTGGGTTATCTTCGACGAGGTCCATTATATGCGTGATAAAGGTAGGGTCACAATTCCCTTGCCCGCCGCAATGTACTCATGACTGTATACAGAACGAGGAGTGGTGTGGGAAGAGACGATAATTCTACTCCCTCACACCGTCCACTACGTCTTTCTATCAGCCACTATCCCAAATGCGAAAGAGTTTGCCGAATGGGTCTGCAAGACTCACGAACAACCATGCCACGTCGTATACACCAACTTTCGCCCCACTCCCTTGCAACATTATCTCTTCCCCGTGGGCGGAGAAGGCATCTACCTCGTCGTGAATGAAAAAAGCGAGTTTCGCGAGGACAACTTCCAAAAAGCAATGGGATTATTGGCAGACCGGGCAGGAGAGGACCCTGCTTCTGCAACCTCTGGGAAAGGGAGAAAAGGAAAGAGCAGGAAAGGGGCACAGAAAGGTGCGTGAATAATCAGATCACTCCCTCCTTTACCCATTACCCGGCAGGGACATCTGATGTGTACAAGATCGTCAAGATGATCATGACCAAGGGCTATCACCCTGTCATCGTGTTCTCGTTCAGCAAGCGTGACTGTGAAGGCCACGCGCTCTCCATGTCTAAACTCGAATTGAACAGTGCCGAGGAGCAGGAAATGGTTGCCAAGGTCTACACCAACGCCATGAATGGTTTGTCAGAAGACGATCGGCGTCTCCCTCAGGTCGAACATTTGCTTCCACTGCTGAAGCGAGGTATTGGCATTCACCATGGCGGCCTCTTACCCATCTTAAAAGAGTTGATTGAAATACTTTTTCAAGAGAATTTACTGAAGGTGCTATTCGCAACCGAAACGTTCTCGATCGGCCTGAATATGCCCGCGAAGACGGTCATTTTCACAGCGGTCCGTAAATTCGATGGTCGAGACAATCGGGATCTCTCGTCGGGCGAATACATCCAAATGTCCGGTCGAGCGGGACGACGTGGACTGGATGACCGAGGCGTAGTGATCATGATGGTGGACGAGAAGCTGGAACCCTCTGCCGCAAAGAACCTGGTTAAGGGCGAAGCGGACCGACTAGACTCCGCCTTTCACCTGAGCTATAACATGATCCTCAACCTCATGCGTGTTGAAGGGGTCAGTCCTGAATACATGCTAGAGCGTTGTTTCTTCCAATTCCAGAACATGACCTCTGTCCCCAAGCTGGAGGCTGGTTAGTTGAAACCCTAATCATATGATGAAGTGCCTATCTTAACCTTCCTATTCCAGAGCTATCTGTGGCCGAAAAGAGCTTGAAATCTATTCAAATTCCCGACGAAGAAAGCGTAACCGAGTATTTTGAGTTGCGAAAGCAGATGGGAGAAGCCGAAGCTGACCTGCGAGCCGTAATCACACACCCCGCTCATATCCTTCCTTTTTTACAACCGGGCCGACTATTAAAGATCAAGGATGGAAACAATGATTTTGGGTGGGGGGTCTTGATTTCCTACTCCAAACGATCAAATAAAGTATGTAAAGCGCCATTAACTGCCCAGGTCCCTGCTTGATCCTGCATCTGTAGATCAAAGGGTTGTCTAATCCTATGCTGGAAACCCCTCAGTCCCAGTACTTGCTCGACGTTCTCCTGGAATGTGCCGCCGATCCAAACAGCGGCCAAAGGGGTAGCAAGGAGGCCTCAGGGATCTCGATCCCAGTCAAAAAAGGCTCGACCGGCGCACCGCTTGTTATACCCGTGATGCTCACGACGGTCGATGCCATCAGCCATCTGCGTATCCACCTCCCTAAGGACCTTCGGCCATTAGATTCAACGGCGATGGCCCAAGGCAGTCCCGTTACTCGATCCGATCGAGAATATGGGTATCAAGGACGACGCGTTTAGGGCGTTGGTCCAAGTAAGTCCTCTCGGGTCCTACCGCTCAGTGCTGACACCTTCGTCTAGAAAATGCAAGTACTTGATGACACGATCAAAGGCCATCCGATCAACACTTCGTCTCAACTCTCAGAGTATCAATCGCTGTATATGCAACGACAAGCTGTCCAATCACATGTGCGGTCCCTCAAACAACGTGTCCAGTCGGCCAGGGACGTCCTCCAACTTGAGGAGCTCAAGTGCCGCAAGAGAGTCCTACGACGACTCGGGTACACCACTAGCAGTGACATTGTCGAGACAAAGGGAAGGGTAGCATGCGAAATTAGCAGTGGTGACGAGCTGCTGTTAACCGAGATGATTTTCAACGGTGTCTTCAATCCGTTGGCACCCGAGCAATGCGCCGCATTACTTAGCTGTTTCGTCTTCTCTGAGAATGTTGGTACCGGCGTGTGGTCTGTGCACAGTCACTGACTACTCCTTGTAGAGCGAGCAACAGGTGAAGGTGACAGAACTTGCAGCCCCCCTACAGGCGATGCAAGACATTGCTCGGCGTATAGCTAAAGTTTCCAAGGACTCGAAATTGGAGATCGTGGAAGAAGACTATGTAACGCAGTTCCGAATAGAGATGATGGATGCCGTCATCCAATGGTGCCGAGGAGCCAAATTCGCGGACATCTGCAAAGTGGGTCCTTCCTAGCCACCTGCCCAAGAAGGGCGCTGATATTGCTTCACAGCTCACTGATCAGTTCGAGGGCACTGTCATCCGCGTTTTCCGTCGACTGCAGGAGCTCATTCGACAGATGACCGCAGCCGCAAAAGCGATCGGAAACACGGATTTAGAGCAGAAGTTCATGCGGGCTTTGGAGATGCTCGGGCGACAGAACTCTGTCATCTTCTGCTCATCGTTGTACCTCTAATCCGTCCGGGTTCAACATAATTCATCAGACTCCATGAGCACATCAAAATTAAACTCGAAACAAGACGCATGGGTCAGTCATCTGCATCCCGTGTCTGGTGCGTGAATATACGAGACAAGCAAGGCAGTGGTACACGAAAACGAGAACAGCACATAACGCATGATGGATCATCAGAATTTTTCAGCAATTAGGCGAATGCAGCCTCTATAATCCACCTGTTCCGTCTTGCGAATCCCGCTTGACCCTCTTCATCAAATTCCCCTCAGACGTGCCCTCAAGCGTGCTATTATCCACGTCTCTAGGCCGCTTTCTCGAGCCTGTTGCAGTTGATTTAGGACTCTTGTTAACTGCCGCATCACGCCGGTAGTTGGGTGAGACAGTGGTAAAAGGGTTAGTTTGTGTGTAGCTCCCCAAGCCACTTCCCGTCACATCTGTGTTTGGGAGCTGGACGGAAGGCCGACTCGGCGTCTTTGGGTCCACAGTACCGACACTAGAGAGGCTTAGGTTGGGTGTTTGGAAGAGGGGGCTTGATTGGGGTGGGTGTTTTGAAGTCTGGGAGAAGGGGGCCTCCGCGGAAGAGGGTGCTTGTTGTTGCCGCCGTTGTTGGATCGCCCGGAAGCCGTTCTGGACTAGGCCGTACAAGCTGCAGGGACGCAGAAAAGTATTAGATATAGGTCAGGTAGCATAATGAATAGGGCTCACGACCCATCCCGTGTATACACCCGCAAAGCGTACTCGGCAAATGCGGTAGGGACAGACTGCGAATACTGCGCCTTGTCCGCTTTGCAAGCCTCTGCGATCCCACGCATAAACACATCCGTAAAACAAAGCCAGTCTTCAAACAACTCACTATTTGCACTCCCCTTCCCATAAAACAGCACCTGCTCGATCGGATCCTGCTCTCTCATTCCGTAATGCAAATAGCTCCAATCAATAATCACGTCACTGTCCGTAACTTCCCTCACGCCCTCACGGCCCTCGCTGTCCTCGATCCTCGACCGAATGACATTCGCCTCTCGTACAACTTCCTGTGCGGTAACCACCTTTGCTAAAGCAGCCTTGTCTGCAACTCCAACGTGAAGGTAATCGACACACCGATAAAGGTCCCGCCGACGTATGCGCAGGATGATCTCCCGAGCCGGGGTGAGCCAGTGATCAGCGGAGCGCTCAATTTCTTCGAGGATCGAGTCAGTCAGGTAGAGGTACCGCTCTGGGTCAGATATTCTGCTCGATATGTCGAGAATTGGGTCCGCGGCGAGAAGGGCATCCACTACCATGTATTCTATAGCCTTTGCTGTGGGGTTTGTGAGTTTTGTATATGGTGAAAGTAGGAGAGGGAGGGCGTACATGTCTTGTGGCTGTAGACTATAGGCGAGAGATTTTATAATGAGTGAAGGGAAGCAAGCCTGAAGAGAAGAGACTTACCCCGCTGGTGAAGGTTCCACCGCGTATGGAAGAGGAGGAAGACATTATAAATGTCGTTCGAGTGGAAGCAGATGTTCTTCCTGCCAATAACGCGGCTCGAGCGGATTAGACGTAAGGCTTCGAGGTTTGCCTTTTCGCCGATTTGGTATGTATCGCGGGCAATGTAGTCGAACCTGGACGTAAGGACAGTCAGTTCGCACCAACCACAGCAGATTGCAATCAGAGGATTAGGCCTTACTTGTCCACGTCCACTCCATTGACCTTATTAGCGACGATTTGGAAGAGAAAGCTCTTCTCTTTATGGTCAGAGTGCCGGTCCTTGCCTTGTATGAGGTCTGAGAAACAAAAATAAGAAAACTAGCAAAGAGCGATGTACTTGGTATACCTTTGATAAAGTCGACGTCCTTTTGCGGGATTTCAATCTCATTCTCATTCTCCTTGACAATGGCATCAAACATCATCTCCGAACCATCTTCATGTTCCCACTTAGTATCCGGTCTGCTCAGCCAAGATGACCAATCAACCAGTGAGTACAGGCTTACGGTGGCTAAACGTCAGTACATACCTGGCCTTGGGAATAAACTGGGAATCAAAAACATGCGAGAAGGGTCCATGTCCGAGGTCATGGCAGAGACCAGCGAGGGTGACGCATCGAATGTCCCTGGAAGTAATACCAAGCTTGGGTTGGTTCCTCGCGAGATGCTCGACCATTGCCTGCGCAAGGTGTGCGACACCTGGAGAGCCCATCAGCATTCATTCGACTGAGAAAACAGTACGCACCCAAGCAATGTTCGAATCTATTGTGTGATGCGCCTGGCCATACGAAATAGGACGTTCCGAGCTGTTTGAGGTGCCGGAGACGCTGGAACTGCCGCCTTGTCGCGCGAGGTAAGCAATGTGAATGACAGTGGGTAATAAGAGAAATGTGCATACGAATCGATGAACTTGCATACAAAAGAGTCGAATTCGACTGTTCGTGTCGTACAAGTGGTCGGTCATCAGCGTTGCGCGTTGCGCGTTGGGGATGGCAGCGGCGAGGAGGGGGACACACGGTAGCCATGAACTGGGTCTTTGATGATCCGACGATTGGGGAGTGATGTCTCTTCGTCTGAGTCGAGGTCATCGTTGGTCGCTTTTGGTGAGCCTGAGCCGGACATGACACAGTCCAAGAATCGATTGACAGCCTCAGCCAATCACAGGCAACGACGAGAAATCATACAATATCACTAGAAAAAAACCCAGAAATTATATACAACAACCAAATCACTGCGCATGCCGCTGGTAAATAGCACAAACAATCGCATGGTCCTACCAGCAGAAAATTCGCAGCAAAATCGTAAGCGTCGACTCTTCTCAGATCAACTAGACACACTCACTCGCTCATAAGGCTCCAGTGTGATCTGTTCAAGCGGCTTAAACTTGTGCCCCCGCAACTCTTGCACCTCGTGCGCGAACACCTGCTCGGCCGGCACCGTAGAGTCGATACAGTTGGCTTTTATCGATATCACCGCATGTCCACCATTCTTCAGGAAGTGCTCCGCGTTGATTGCGACGATACGCGCTTGGTCCGGCTGCGCGACGTCGGCAAAGATCACGTCGACCATCGAGAGGAGCATTCTGTATCTTGTGGGGTGGCGGGCATCTTCCACAATGGCTGTGGCCAAAGAAATAGTGGTGCTGATCAGTGGAAAGCAGCAAGAAAAAGAGAGGAGCACGCACGAATGACATTCGTCCGCTTCTTCGCCATATTGATGAGATCGCGTCCACTTCGAGGAGAAAATTCGACGGCGTACACAACACCATCCGGTCCAACGATATCCGAACAATGGCTCACACTTGTTCCGCTCGCCGCGCCAAGGTAGAGCACTTTCTTCCCAGGCGCGATATAAATATGGTCCAATCCACCCAACACACCAGCGGCGAGCTTCGAACGGAAGGGGTTCCACACACGGTACTCGGTCTTGACTAAAATACCGTCCTCGCCCGAGGGGCCCTCGATAGAGATGCGCTTCTCGCCGTAGACGGATTCGCCGGGTGCAATATTTTTTGTGACGAGTAGCTGCTCTTTGCCTTTTGCGACGAAGACGCCAGGGTGTCGGTGAGCTTCTAGGATCTAAACCGAAGAAATTTCAGAAAATCAGTTTCAATTTTGCGATCCTTTGGAATGGAACATACGACATTGCTGCCGCCTGTCCTTGCTCCCCCTCGTCCGCCTCGTCCCCCACCACCGCCTCGTCCGCGCGCTGGAGGTCCCCCGCGTCCTCTCGACGCGCCTACAAGGCGAAAAGAATTACTCGTCAGTCCCTACATCTTTAGTAGAACAACAAATACCCACCTCGTGGAGCACCGAATCCGCCTCGACCGCCTCCTCGACCGCCTCGACCGCCTCCACGTCCTCGATCCCCCCCAAGCCCACGTCCGCGTCCTCCGAATCCACCGCGTCCGCCTGAGTTGCCTACTCAACAATCAGTCTCTTGGAATGTATCATCCACAACCCAGAGCGAACCGAATGCCATGTCCCGCTCGATCCCAAAAATGAAAATGAAATTTTGCTGAGCTGAGGTTCAGGTTTTGGTTTGGGTCGTGTTTGGCTCCGAGGCTGGGCGGCAACCAGACTCGAATGCTGTTTGAAAGGTTCAACTAAT